>Ga0210409_10004506_pt1 | contig 14990 bp, 17 predicted proteins | sample IncBWH17MmetaG_FD_161649 | JGI IMG/M metagenome (GOLD analysis project Ga0210409, IMG submission 161649) | Forest soil microbial communities from Barre Woods Harvard Forest LTER site, Petersham, Massachusetts, United States - Inc-BW-H-17-M | ecosystem: Environmental > Terrestrial > Soil >... | reverse complement strand
TAGCTCGCCTTGGTACCAACAGCTCTGGGGCGACAGGGTGACGCTTGCTGACGATCAAAACCTGAAAACTGAATATCAGAACAGCGCGCGCGGCGTCATGGTTGCGACATCAACCGGCGGCGGCATCGTAGGAAAAGGCGCGGACTACATCATCATCGACGATCCTCACAACCCTCTTCAGGTGCTTTCAGACACTGAGCGCGCCACGGCGCTGCGCCATTTCGACACTGCGCTAAGCACGCGCCTGAACGACCCCCAGCGCGGCGCCATCGTGTTGGTCATGCAGCGGCTTCACGAAGGCGATTTGACGGGACACTTGCTCGCCAAGCAGGGTTGGGAGCACGTCTGCATTCCAGCGCAAGCGGAGCGCAATGAAGTTTGGAAGTTTCCAGTCTCCGGGCGCAGATACGAAAGGAAGATTGACGAAATGCTCTGGCCTACGCGATGGTCTGTGGAAGTTCTCGACCGATTCAAGAGTGATCTCGGAAGCTACGGGTACGCCGGGCAATTCCAGCAGCGTCCGTCGCCAGCGGAAGGCGGAATCCTAAAGCGCGGTTGGTGGAAGCGATTCGATACGCCTCCTGAGAAGTTCGACCAGATGATTCAGTCCTGGGATTTCACGTTCAAAGACTCGAAGGGTAGCGACTTCGTTGTGGGCCAGGTGTGGGGCAGAGTCGGATCGAACAAATACCTGCTTGACCAGATTCGCGCAAAGCTAAGTTTCTCAGGCTCACTCGCAGCAATGCGGACCATGACCCTGCGTTGGCCAGCGGCGACCGCGAAGATCGTAGAGGACAAGGCAAACGGTCCAGCCATCATCGACGCACTCCGCAACGAATTGACAGGAATCGTTCCAATGTTTCCGCAAGGCAGCAAACTTGCGCGGGCACAAGCCGCCGCGCCGGAACTGGAGGCCGGAAACTATTGGCTTCCACAAACTCAGTGGGCCGAGGAGATGATCGAAGAGTGCGCGGCATTTCCGAACGCGGCTCACGATGACATGGTTGATGCGTGGAGCCAGGCGGCGTGTCGGTTTCGGACATCTTCAAGTGGAATCTTTGAGTACTACCGTGAACAGGCAGAACTTGTAGCAGCGGCGACACAGGAGGATTACTATCCAGAAGGCCTGAAAAGGGAGGGGTAGCTTTCACTCAAGAAACTGATTACCGCGTCCTTAGGTATCAGTTTCTCAAGAACAAATGCATCGACGGTGGCGACGGCGACTCCAGCGACTAAGCCAATAGGTGGCGCAATTAGACCTAACCCGATGCCTAGCCCATTGGAGACTACAAATCTCACAGCCTTTCCGACCCTGCTCTGCACAGCCTGACGAATTCTTCGACCGAATCCTGAGACGCGCTCGCGCAGCTCCTTGTCGGACAACGCTTCCGCGCCCGAAAGCCATTGCTTAAAAGACTTGCATTCGTCTGACTCCCTGATCTTGAGCAATGTTTTTACATCCACCACGCTTGAACCATACTCGGGAACTGGCAACCCTTTCAATGTCGCCACTCTACTGAATTCTTGTTCGCTAGATCTGGTGACAGTCAAACCAGCGATGGCCCCCAACTTTGCGTCTAGCAGTGCCCTATCTTTCTCGCTCAAACCACTAAGCGCCGAATAGGCCTGCATGGCAGCGATTCGCTCATCCAGGCGCGCGACAGCCATCATGGCCGTTTCAATAATTCGATGTGCCTGAACGTCAGGTAGCAGGTATTTTCGTGACAAATCGTTCTGAACCGCAAATTCGTCATCTTCCCTCTGCTCGACATGCAAATGATGTGATACGGGGATGATTCCCATTCGTCGCAGTTCAATTTGTACGGCCGAATTCAAAAGGTCACTCGTCAAATCCCGATAGAACGCTTCAAACACCAACTTGGAGTAATCCGATGGCACCAGAACGCGACCTTTAATCATTTCGGCGCGGAGGCCAGAGTCCAAAGCAGCAAGCGTCTGGCTAACTTTTTCTTCAGCACCTTGAATGCGGAGTACCGAGAATTGGTAGTTGAAGAGCGGTAAGGACGGCCTCGGGTCCTCAGACCTGAACGTGTGCCGCGCCTGGCCAGTTTGCCCAAATGTGAAGCTAGCACACTGAAATTTCAGCGCATCGGCTTCGAAGAGTTGCGACAGACCCGACGTGCCGAAACTGTGTTGCAGCAAAATCAAATCCTCAAGCCAAATGGATTGGAGAATGTACGTGTCAAACAGAAGAAGGCGTGTAACGAAAGCTGCTAGGTCTACGGAAACCACTCTGTTTTCGCGATCCTGAATCGCGACCGGCCCAAACAACCTTCTCTGGATGTCTACAGGCGCCACGTAAGTTAAGGTCTCTATCTCAGTCTCATCCCGCGCAGTTTTCAGCGGCGTAGGCGTTAAGTCGATGTCTGGGAAATTCTCCAAGCGATTGCCAGAATGACCAGGCGAGTTCCCCAAGAATGTCGGTGAGCACGTCCAACTTGTTGGCTACAATGCGGTCTAATTCGACGACCCGTTCTGTTGAGACAACTTCAGCTATGCAGCGGAAGTCGTTAGGCGATAAGTCATCCAAAAACATACCCCCGAGGCGATAGAAGGTCATCCGCTCCCCGGCGACATTATTCAGCGACACTCGGATCAAAACGGTGCCGCGGAAGCCCTTAGCACCATAAAAACTTTCCGCGCAATAGAGAAACTTGCACAGGCTGTGAAACAGGTCGCCGTAGAGTAGTACGGGTTGGTCCTGCTGGCCGTCCCACGGTACCTTGCGAAAGCGCGTTCTGGCGAACAGAAGTCCAAATCTGTTGATTTCTTCGTACGCCGCGCTCGTACCCGCTCGCTCAGGTATCTGCCCAGCTACTCCGTCCGGCACTCGGTGTAGGTAATTGGGGTGGATGAACTGCACGCCGCGATATCGCGTATTCTGGACGAAATCGTAGACTTCCTCGGACGTGCACAGGGCCGACCGCGGGAACCGAGGGCAAATTGTCACTTGGACGTAGCTCTGTGGACTCATCACCCATTTCTCTGCTCTGCGTTCGGCGGATTTTTCGAGACGGTCTCTGAGTTCGAGAGGCTCCTTGCGCTTCGTAAAGAGATCTATAATCAGGTCCACGTCCGCCAAGTCGTACGGATTTGCTGCGTTGCCGGTCCTAACGTACACCTTTTTGGAGTTTTCAATCGCGTGTGGCGCCTCTCCGCTCTCCTCCACCTCTATAACCAGAAAGACTCGGGTGCCTACGTCACTCGGCACTACCGTAGTTCGGGGAAACACAGGTGGATAGATATTCTGGAGACAGATGTTCTCAACGGTGAGTGCAAGTTCTTCCCTGGCTGGCGGCTCAAACCCAAACGGAGCCTGCGGCTCACCATTGACCGTGTTGACCCCAACGACGAGCACGCCGCCGTGAGAGTTTGCGAACGACGAGACGGCCTTCGAGAGCCTCTCGCGGACGTTTGCGTCGAAATCTCTCTTGTACTCAACCCTCAACCCTTCACTGAACCTACCGCAGAAATCTCGAACGTGGGCAAGTGTGATGGGCCGCTCGATGAAAAGCACCGCTCACCTCTTTCTTCAGGAGACTATCATTCTTGGGAAGTAAAGCATTCTATATCATCGCGGCGCTAACTTAGGAGTACTCTGCGGCATTTTCAGACGTGAGAAACGATGTCCAGTCTACCAGCGTATACCGACAGCTTCGAGATGCGTTCACGGATGAGATTTGAAACTGCATCGCTCTCCTTGCAGAACTGATCGAAGTTTTCCTTGCCCTTGCGAACGTCATCCCAGCTCCAAACACTTCCGTCTAGACAACTGGTAAGGCGTCTTCCCGCTCGAAGAGCAATCTCCACCAAAAGCTCAAGATGCTGAAAGATTTCGTTTGGATAGAACGGACTTTGGAAGTCGATGGCGCGAATGAGGCGCTTGACATCAACATCGTACAGGTTTAGTGATTCCCCGAGCTGAACTGGCGAGGCTTCTCCGTTGACAAAGAATGCTTCCACACGCTGAACATGATCCATCTTGGCCCGGACTCGGACAACCCTTTGCCATATCGCCGCAAGTGCTTTGAACTCAGTCTCGAAGTGGGCCTTACTGGCAAAAATTGTCTTTTCGAGATCAGCCTGCACCAGTCGATTCGACTTCTCTAAATCGCTCCTCAGTTTCTCAAGCTCTCCTGCATACTTAGCGCGATCCTGCTCCATCAATCTTTGGGCCCAAACTTTACCGAGCCAGTTTGAGAGCACCAGGACGATAGCACCGCCTCCTCCTAGGCTAAGCAGCACGGCTTCAGCAACACTCCACGCCTCCGTAGTTGTCATGGCCAAAACACCTCCAGCGGGCGAATCATAGCTCAGGGCCTAGGAATAACGCACGAATACCGCGATGTGTATGGATGCGTGGAGCCAGGCGGCGAGCAGGTTTCGGACCTGCCCATCCGGAAATCCACCTTAGTTTGGCAAGGTCGTTCACAAGGCCCTAGCGTCGGACCTCGACTTGGTATAGATTTGCAACCGGATAGCCCAGCAAACTGAGTAATAGGAATCAGTGAACGGAGATTCGCCCACGTAGGCCGCCATGCTTACCCATCTCGGCTTAAGGAATTTCCGTGCGTTTGAATCTCTAGAACTTGACCTCGCCCGCATAACCATCCTCGTCGGGCCCAACAACTCGGGCAAATCTTCAATTTTAAGCGCTCTCCGGTTACTCGCACAGACTGTACGCAATGAAGACTATCGGATTCCGCTGGTATTGAATGGACCGTTCGGCGAGTTTGGCACGTACAAAGATCTCGTATTTCAGAATTCAAAAAAACGAAGCATTGGCATAGCGATCGGCACAACTCTTTCCAAGCGAGCGGGGGCCAAAGAAGCAAGGCTCAATTTGTCATTCTCCTATAGGAGTCAACGTCGCGAAGTCATATTGCGCGAGTCAGTGCTCACGGATGATGCAGAGCGAAAAATCTACTCGACTAAGGGCACGCATGACACCCAGAAGCACGTGCTGGAAATCTTCGGACTCAAGAATGGAGCCGAGTCCACTCCTGGCATCACGAAGCATACTAGAATGATTCACTTTCTCACGAGGCCGTATCCGTTGATGGGTGGTGTCGCTACCGTGGGAAAGATATCGTCCGAACAGACGAGAGCCTTTGTTCTGGCAGATTCAGCGTTTGTCGACTTACTCCAGGGATTCCGGTCAATCGAGTATCTTGGTCCGTTCAGGGCAGAGCCTAAGCGAACAAATCTTTTTTCGGGAGAAAGCCCCACCACGGTGGGAGTTGATGGTGCACGTGCGATCGATATGCTTGCCTCCGACTATCTCCGGCGCGGCCGCCGGAAGAAGGAACTGATTAACCGAGTGCTCCTCTGGCTTGCTAAGGCAATGATCGCGCGGGACTTTAAGATCCGACTGCTCAGCGACAGACATTTCGAGGTTTTGGTTCAGCATCCTGTGACCCAAGAGTTCGAGAATCTAGCAGACGTTGGATATGGAAGTTCACAGGTTCTACCTGTGATCGCAGGCGGTTATAACATGCCAAGCGATTCCACGTTTGTTGTAGAGCAGCCTGAACTTCATTTGCATCCTAGAGCCCAGTCCGAGCTCGGAGACTTTTTTCGTGACCTGTATCAGAAGAGAGTTAATTCGATAATTGAGACTCACAGTGAACACCTCATATTGAGACTTCAAACGCACGTGGCACAAGGCAATATCCGGGCCCGCGACCTCGTGGTTTATTTCGTTTATCCGTCTGGAAACAAGAAGACTGTGGTGAAGCTAACAGTGGGCGAAGACGGAGTATTTCAGCAGCAGTGGCCTCAAGGATTCTTTGAAGAGCGGCTCAAGGAAGTCACTGCTCTAGCCCGTGCGCCTTTGGAGGGCGCCTGAACTTGCCTGACGGAATCGCGGTTGACGCGAATGTGATGAAGAAATTCAATCAGGATCTGCTCGCAGCGGAGCAGAGCCTCTCAGGAATTCTGGTTGCCCAACTCTTACAGCGGTATGGACTCGTCGTTGACCTCACCGGCAAGGTACAGCATGAATGGTTTTCGCAGTGTCCGAATGCGCTGTTCAAAGAATGGTTTGTTCAGAACATGAAGCTTGGCCTGATTCGCATGGTTAAACCGTCAATTCCCGAGCAACACAAACGTGAACTGGTGATAGGGCTCGGTTTCCCAAGACGAGGATATGACCTTGTCTATGTGGCGGTCGCCAATGTAACGGAGAGGAAATATATCGTCACAGAAGACCTCGATTTTTTTGATCCCACCCAGAAGGGAGCGGACCACGAAACGAAAGAGAGGATAAAGCGAGAAAGAAAATGTGCCGTATGCGCCTATCTTCGCAAGCAGATGAACATAGTTGTTGGCACACCGCAACAGGCATCCGCCGAACTTCTTGGCCTGAACGCCGTGGAATAACGCACGGATACCGCTCATGTGCTTTATTTTAACGCTCATGTGCGATTCGATCTGCGTTAAGGGGGCGTGGAATCAGTGAGGGAGGGCGGCGCGGCGCACTTCCTGACCGTGAATTGTCCCGAAATTGGCCAAGGCAGTTTGAGAACAGTTAGGGCGAGGAAACCATTCCTGGCCCGCCAGCGCACCGGCGTAAAAGTCCCCTTTATGACTGCTTCAGACGAAAACCACCGCGATAGAGTTCGATCTTTCCTTCTGCCCGGAGACGCCGCAGAGACTTGCCGAGAGATTCGCGACTTCGCTTACTAATATGCGAGAGGTCGCCAACGCTGTAAGTTCCTTCTTTCAAAATGAGCGTGTTCGGGGTGGCTGGCAGATGATTGGGCCCGATTTGCGGCTCTAGAGCTATGTTGCGCTCGGCGGGAACCAACCTGCAGTCACGCATGAGTTGCAAAATTGGTTCATCTCTGAATCGGTGCACGTACCAATCCCACGTTTCCAGCGCCTTGCGAGGACCGTAGTAGATGGCTGGCGCTGCCGCAATGACACCGCCCACCAGCCATTGCCAGCGATGCAGAAACTCGACGGCTGATTTCCAGTTCACGGCAAAATTGTAGCCGAAAGCCGTACCAGAAGGCGAGCCTTCAAACCATGGGAAATATGCGGTAGGCCAAGGATCGCCAACGCGGCCTGAAATGGCTCTGCCAGAGCAGGAGAATGCAACATTACTTGCCTGGTAGGGCCGGAAAAACGAAGGCCGGCTTGCCCCAAACAAACGACTTAGACGGCTAGAATGCAACAAAACAGGGATTCTGTAGTCGTCGTTTCGGGCTGGCCCAGTGACATCTTGCCATCTGCCTTGCGCCGATTTTTCGGCGTGTCGGTCTGCCACCGAGCCTACCCTTGAGGGCGAACCGCACGTTAACGTGGGGTTTCGACCGCCAGGTGTTCCAATTGGCCTGTGCGGAATCGAACCGCACAAGAGCATTACCGTCTTAGCGTTGCTGAAGCAGTGGTCCTGACCGTAGCCTGGCACGGCAAGATACTCCCGTGGCCACTACTTGCACAATTGGGGACGGAAGCTATCTACGAGCCAAGATACAATCTTGGTCATGTGTCACCTCCGGAGGGATAGTTTCCCTCAGGATTATTTTATCACAGTCCTCTTGGTTGCCAGCTATAGGGCTTGATTGAACGCCTTCGCGAGCGCAGCCGAGGCATCCGCGTCAGAAGGGTTGACGTAGGCCAGGGTGGAATCGAAAGACTTGTGGCCGAGGGCCTGCCGGATGAGGAAGGCGTTTGCGCCCTGTTGGACAAGCAGCATGGCGGCTGTGTGCTTCAAAACGTGAGGGTGTTGCAACGTCTCGCCAAGCCCCGCTTTCCGGGCGATCTCACGGAACAGCTTGAATACCGTCACCCGATTCAACTGCGTGGACTTCTGCGAGTTGAACACAAAATTGTCGGCATCGGCCTGCCGGACGGCGAGCCAAGCCTTTAGCACGGCCTTCTCATCGAACAGGCTGTTACCCTTCACCTTCAACAAGGTTTGGGTTGAGGCGAGCGAGCCTTTCAGCCTAGCGATGTGCACCTGTTCGTTGTTCAGGTTGATGTCGGTAAGCCGCAGATTCGCTATCTCTTGCGCCCGCGCACCGTGCGCCACGGCAAAGAGGAACATGGCGTGTTCCCGTGGCCCGTATTCCTTCGCGGTCCGCAGGAAGCGGTCAAGCTGCTCGCTGGTCATGTAGGAGATTCGGGTACGGACTTGCTTGGCTCGCTGCTTCGGCATCCTGACGACGTTCTTGAGGATTGATGGTGTCATGGCGCGCCTCTGGCTAGGAACACTATACTGGTAATGTTGCATTGTCAAGGGGGAAAGTGAGGCGAAAGTGTGGCGACCGGCAATCGCCAGCCGCCCCAAGTGGACAGTCTTGGTTGACTACTCTGCCGCGATTCCCCCCGCCATCCGGCGGTGAACGACTTTCAGGGCCTCAGCCATCCCGGCGGCGATGATCGTCATGCTCAACGCCGGTCCGTCCTGGCACAAATCTTGTGTGTAGTCGAGCACGTCGCTGATGGCGTGGATTGTGTTCAGGCCCCCCTCTAGTTCCGAGAAGCTGAACTGCCCCCGGCGCACGAGCTGCGCTGGGGTGTCGGGCTGAAGCGTTTGAACTGTGCGGGCTTTCCATTGCGGTCTTGCGGTCTTGCTGACTGCGGTCTTACGATGGGTCTTAGCCATTCGGTCTCCTATCAGACTGAGAGGTTAGCTCGGGGTGTTGGCGGTAACGACGCCACACCCCAGCGTTGACTGCGCGAACCTTGTACCGCTAAACCCGACTCGTTGTCAATAGAATAATAGTAACGCGTATGACAACTGTCATACAGCAGGACTTCTGGCCTTTCCGTATTTTTGTGCGAAGAAAAGATTTTTCTCGATTTTACTTGACGCGAACGAAAAGCGAAGGTAAGATTCCCCTAGCTCGATCCACCGTGCGGGTGGAAATCGACACCGGCTCCCAGCCGGTATAAGGCCAACGGACCTCCAGGCGCGAGGTCAGACCTCAGGAATGAGGTCATCAAAGCATTTTGAATCAAGCCGTCATTCCATCAGGGTTTACGGTGGAGAAAAACGGCAACCGGGGGATACGTGTGAGCAGACGTGCGATGGTATGCGTCGTCAATGCTGAGCGTGGCAAGGTCGATCCTAAAGCCCTTAACTGTGGCAATCAAAGTCATCATCACATCTCGCAAGCTGAAGCGCGGATTCGCATCACGGATGGCGAGGTGGAATGGGTGAAAGAGCCGACGAGCCGTGGTGATAAGGGCATCGTCCTCGTACTGAATCAGAATTTCAGCATCCGTGGATTGTCCTGCAAGGCCGGCGGGATTTTGGCCCGCGCGCTTCGACGAGGGGAAGTATGGGCGCAGGTCATGCGGTCAGACGAACATAAGCACATCTACCGGCGTCCGAAAATTGCTGCTGGCGGCGAACCTGTAGGCGTGCAAGCCAGCAGGAGCGTGTTCATTCCGGCGACGCCTTATGCGAAGTTTGAGGCCGGAGATGAAAAAAGAGCAGATACATAATGCCGTTCCGCAATACGCGGAGCGGTCTTTTTTTGGACTAGCGTGTAGAGAATTATCTTCTACGTGAAGGAAGGCAGGGATTTATATGGCGCTCGAACTTTTTGAGATGCGTAACCAGGCAGGAATGACCCTGCAACGGGCGGCTGATTGGCTCCGCGTGAGCAGGTCGCATCTTTGGAATTGCGAACGGGGCCACGCCAAGCTCACGCCCGACCAGGAGCGCGACGTGCGTACGTACTATCTGGCGGAGATCGCCGGGCGTATGAAACGCCTTGTCGCTTCCCTGCCGGCGGATAGCGAAGGTCCCGGCGAAAAAGCACCACCTAGTGAGTAATTAGAGTGCGTTTGATCTTCGTGGCAGGCGTATGCCGCGAAGTATCCAGAAGAGGCTGGGTCGCTGTGCGGCGGCGACCTGGCCCGGAGAAAACCATGACTACTAAGCCGCAACAATCACAAACATTACGTTTCTTGTCGCCCACTGACCGGGCGTTGCTGATCTCTGCCCAAAGGAAACTCGAAACAGAGCGCGTCCGGCGCGGCCTGCCACGAGACGGGCGCGGCACGATGAATCCAGGCCATTTCAATACCGTTGTAGGGAGTGCCCGGTGAGCAAGGTGGACATCACGCGATTCGACTTCCACGCGCTCAGGTTTCTGAAATCTGAGGACGTTGAGATCATGACGGCGGAAGAGGTCGGGCAGTTCCTACTTCTCATGATCCATGCGTGGCTCGGCGGCAAGGCTGCCAGCCTCCCGAACAATCCGACGCTCCTCGCTAAGTACGCCCGGTGCAAGCAAGTCAGTGAAGCCGTCATGCGGGAATGGAAGGAAGGCCCGGACGGTCGGCTGTACAACGAAACGCTTTCAGAGGAATGGGATGCCGCCGTAGGTCGTTCCGCCCACGGGATGCGTGGCGCGGCTGCCCGCTGGAACAAGGATAAATCTACTGGCAATGCTCAGGGGAATGCACCTGCAATGCCCGAGCATTCCCCGAGCATTGCACCACCATTTGAAAATCCGATGCCCAAGCCGTACCAAGCCGTACCAAACCAATCAAAAACCCTTTCGTCCGAACCTGTCGGTTCTGACGAGGGTGTTCCTAAACCGCCTTCTCGAAAAAAAACACCAGCGACATCACCGGAAGGTTTCGACGAATTCTGGAAGCTGTATCCCCGGAAGGAAGCGAAGCCGCGCGCGCTCAGGGCGTGGCGCAAAGTCGAGCCTGCGGAATTGCCCGCGATCCTGGCCGGGTTGAGGGTGCACATACAGAAAGAACAGTGGCAAAAAGGCGACGTGAAGTACATCCCGCTACCGGCCACATGGCTCAACGACCGCCGCTGGGAAGATGAAAACGTCGCCGCGAAGCAAGAGCCAATTCCAATGGCACCGAGGCGTAGCGAAAACCTCCAAAGAGATGAAGCACGGCCTTTGTTGCCGCCGATGCCGCCACTGCCATGCAAATAGAACAGCCGCTACCACACGACGATCTCATGGAGCGTTCCCTGATCGGGGCGATCCTTGCGGGCCACAGGCAAGCGAACGAGGTGCTTGACGCCACTAGGCCGGAAGATTTTTTCGACATTCGGCACCGCACGATCGTCAAGGCGATGCTCAAACTGTACGCGGCTGGAACTACGGTTGACCTGCTTTCCATGCATGACGAACTTACCCTGCTCGGAAATTCCGATGCAGCCGGCGGGACGCCATATCTTGCAAGTCTGATGGACGGCGTGGTGAGGACGGGAGACGTTCTTTACGTCGTTCGGGGGCTGCGACGGATGGCCGCGTTCCGCGAGGCGATTCATCTAGCAGAACACGTAAAGCAACTGGCCTTTGAGCAGGCTGGTAGTGCGGAGGCCTTGCTTGATTCCGTAGTCGAGAAATTCTCCAGCCTGGCGCGGGACATCGAAAATACGGAAGACGATGGAGTGACCTACTTCGACGCTTCCACGCAGGCCCTTTCCGTGGCACGGGAAGGCGCACGCCTGAAAATTTACACGGACATTCCGGAGTTAGATGCGTGGACTGGCGGATTCCGCGAGGGCGAGTTGGTAGTCGTCACGGCGGAAACGGGAACGGGCAAGTCTCTATTGGCCGCGCAAATTCGCGCGAAGACTTGCCGGGACGGATACCACGCACTTTTTTGCTCGGGGGAAATGAGCGCGGACCACTTGGCAAGCCGCGAACTGGCCAGCGTCTCTGGAGTGGCGCCGATCAAGATGCGCCGCGATGATCTGCTAACTGAGCAGGACTTCGCGGCGCTGGTAACCGCCGCCACTCACCAATGCAAAAAATGCCGAATCCTCGACGGCGAGCTTGAACTGTCACGCATCCGGCGAGCTGCCCGCAAGATGAAAGGCCGCGCGGGGTTGGACCTACTGATCTTGGATTACGACGAACTCATCAGCGCACCCGGCAGTTCGGAATTTGAACAGCAGCGCGTGATCGCAAGGGCGGCGAAATCACTGGCCATCGAACTGAAGTGCGCCGTGATTCTTATTTCGCAACTCAGAAAAACCACACAGGGCGAAGACGCCAGCAAGCCCACTCTGCAGCGGCTCTACGGGAACGCGGCAAAACAAAAATTCGCCAGCTTCATCATCCTGGCTGACCGCCCTTACGTGCGCGAATTGGTAGGTGATGAAAAAGAGGCCGAGTTGCAACTGCTCAAGAGCCGTGACGGAAAAACGGGGCGGATCAAAGCGACGTTCAACATTCGGAGCCTACGCTTCGAGCAGTCAACGTTCGGTGAAGTCGAGCCGAGCAGTCAGACGGGACAGGACAGATTCGAGAGGGAGTGAAGGCGCTTAAAAAAAGAACGAAAAGGGGGAAACAAATGGACGCGATGATGACGGCGATGACGGCAACGACACGGGCAACGGAACTCCGCCCGAAGATCAATGGGCTTTACAGACGCAAGGGGGAAGTCGAACAGGCGCTTCAGCGCGAACACATAGTGCAAGAGCGTGTGGTGGCGAAACGAAAAGAGTTGGTCGGGGAACTCCCCGGCGCGGATTCCGCAACGGAGGCGTGGGCACATTCAGAAATTGACGCTGCGGATAACGCGCTGAAACTTTCGATCCGCACTGCAGAGGGGCTCCAAGTCACACTGACAAAGTTGCTCAACGAGATCGCGTCACTCGAAATCGAACTGGCCGAAGCGACGAGGATCGTCGAGCAAGCAAAACGCGGGCAGAGTCTCCGTGCACTTGAAATCCAACTTCAAGGGGACAGGCACACCGTAGAAGAGGCGTTAGCGGCGTTGCGACTGGCTTTGACCGCTCTGAATCTCACGGCCTCGCAAGGCGTTGAGCAGTACGGCGTTGCGGCGCAGAACCTAGTCACCCCTGTCCTCGAAGCGTTGGGGCGGCAACATAATCCCGAAAGTTTCGGCTGGCGCTACAGCCGTCCGAACTACGGGAATTTTCAGTTCACGGTGCGGCCAATGGTGAGGGAAGAGAAGCGATGAGCAGCGCGCCAACAAAGCATCGGCCCGGTTAGTATTCCAGTGGAACCATTCCGAAAGCATCGAGCGTCTTGCCAACACATTCGTTGAGAATCCGAGCAAGCTCCTTTGCCGTGTGGATGTCTTCCACTTGCAGGTCATACGTGTGCTGATGCCCCTTGAACTCGCATGTGAAGGTCACGAATTCGTTGATTACCGGGAAGACTTGCGTGACCACAACCGATTCTTCATCGGTCGGAAATTGTTGATAGGGAGAATATGGCCCTCCCGGCGCCGGCGGCCACAATATGATTCCGGGGTAGTCTTTGAGCTTCACGTTCACCGCCTCCTAGCCAGTATTATCCGCCGCGATTGTCGGAAGTCAAATTTGAGTGACGGGACGTGCGCTCGGCCCATCCCGGAGATCGAACGCGATCTGAGCTGACGAAAAGACACCTTGAGCGAAGCACTCCAATTCGGGAGCGGAACAAAGTTGTTGCCCGCCGCTCAGCAGGGGTGTAACGTCTCGACCGCGAAGCCAGACAAACGGACAGGAAGAAAGTCTATGTCTCGTAGGTCTGGTCAGAGTGGTTACGTGGAAAAGCACGGCAACGCTTTTTACGTTCGGTTCCGCATCGACGTGCCAGGGCAGCAAAAACGGAAGTACGAGCGCGTCCGCATTTGTCCGGTGCGCGGCCTTGGAAAGATGACGGCGTCCGAACGAAAAAGAAGGGCCAAACAAATCATCGCTGAGAGTGGAGCTGACACCGAGCATCATTTTAGGAAGGTCGAAGCGATCAATCTTGGCGTGACGTTTCGGCAGCAAGCGACGTGGTTCCTGGAACACGTGAAGAAACGAAAGAGGAAGCCGATCAAACCCGCAACCGCAACTTCGTGGAAGAGTCACCTGACGTGGATTAACCCGTTACTCGGCGACATGCCCTTGGCATCGGTGAACAATCTGGCGTTGAAGGAACTCGTCTGCAAAATGGCGGAAGCGGGCTTCACTCCGAAAACGATGCGGAACTATCTTCAGGTCACGAAGATGGTTGTTGCGTCCGCCGTCAACGAAGAGGGCGACCAAATCTACCCGCGAAAGTGGAATCACGAGTTCATTGATCTGCCTCAAGTCACAGACCAACGGACGCCCACCTTCACGGCAGAAGAGGTCACGAAGATTGTCTCGGCAGCAGAGGGGCAGTTTCGTGTTCTCTATTCCCTTCTCGCCGGCACAGGGCTGAGGATCGGGGAAGCACTGGCACTGGAAGTGTCTGACATCTCCGAAAGCGTTGTCAGGGTTCGGCAGGGCGTTTGGAATGGCATAGTACAAACTCCTAAGACCTTCCGTGGTCTCCGGGAAGTTGACGTGCATTCCTCTCTCGCCGCGATGCTGAAAGCGCAGGTCGGAGGACGACAGGTAGGTTTCCTGTTTCGATCTCTCAGCGGCAAGCCGCTGTCGGACACGAACATCAGGAAGCGCAGCCTGCATCAGATTCTCAAGGCGATGGGTAAAGAGGCGCGCGGGTTTCATTCTTTCCGCAGATTCCGTGTGACGTGCCTGCGGAAAGGCCGTGTGCCCGAGGACCTGATTCGTTTCTGGATCGGACATGCAGACAAGACCGTGACGGACGGCTATTCCAAGGTGAAAGAGGACACGTCGTTTCGCTGCGAGTGTGCGGAAAATGTCGGGCTTGGATTTGAGCTTCCGATTCAAATTCAGGTTCAAAAACTCGAAGTTGCACCCAATGCACCCAATTGCACCCACGGCGAGTTGCTATCAAATGTCGCGTAAAGGGAGTGGAATCAAGAAGAAAGAATGGCGCGCCCGGGGGGACTCGAACTCCCGACCTTCTGGTTCGTAGTTAAATTCTGATTTGCTATCTCGCTGATTTGTCTTGGCTCTGCGTACCTCATGTACCCTGGTTTTAGGTGGTTTTTGTCGCTTATTGGACCCACTTTGGACCCAACTCTTGGGGTGACCCCCTTAAGTGTCACAAAAACTTTGGGCACAGTCTCCGACTTCATTTCAACGTCTTTGCATCTCCTAGCAAGGGTTGGGGTCTGGG
>Ga0210409_10004504_pt1 | contig 14994 bp, 11 predicted proteins | sample IncBWH17MmetaG_FD_161649 | JGI IMG/M metagenome (GOLD analysis project Ga0210409, IMG submission 161649) | Forest soil microbial communities from Barre Woods Harvard Forest LTER site, Petersham, Massachusetts, United States - Inc-BW-H-17-M | ecosystem: Environmental > Terrestrial > Soil >... | reverse complement strand
CATGCTCCTCGAAGAAGCGGCCAATCTCCGCGAGGGTTTTTTCTTCGGCGTAGTAGTAGCGGAGCCGTTGTTGTTCTTCCCGCGGGAGGCGCTGGAGCGCGGCTTGAAGAGCGCGAGTGAAGAGCGCCACGTATCGCTGGCGATGGGGATCGGCAAGGGACGCGTGCGGGGCGGCTCCCGGGAAGGAAGCGGCTGCCTGCGAATCGTCGTCGCCCAGTTCCTCGAAGCGGCGGCCGGCGCGGATCGCATCGATGTGGCGCTGCGCTAAAACCGCGCGAAGCCAGGTCTTCAGAGAACTGCGCCCATGAAAGTAGCGGAAGAGCGATCGCTCCGTGCCCTTGCCGCCATCCAGGCCGTAGAGATCGGCAAAAAGAGAATCGGCGAGATCGCACGCTTCCGGTGAACTGGCATTGCGCTGCAGAATCGCGGCCGCCGCCGTGCGGAGGTAGACGCGATAGGTGGCAAAAAACTCTTCCCAGGCGGCTTCGCAACCTTCCGCGCACGCACTGGCCAGCGCCAGGTCTTGCAGATGAAGTGCACGGAGGTAGTCTTCGAGCTGCCGTGGAGTTGCGGCAGCCGGGGAGAGGCGCTTTTTAGCGCTGCGTTCCAGGGCGGCGGCCCAGCGCTCGGGCGAGAGACCCCAGCGGCCCGCCTGCGCCTGAAGATACAAAGATTCGAGAAGGGAGGCAGAGCCGTGCAAAGAAAGGAGGGAGTCCTCCGGTGGAGCCTTTGAGCGGCCATCTGGGGCGTCTTCGGTCATCTTCCCTTCGGTCTTAAGGCCGTCGAAACGCGGCAAACCTAAACCAACGCGGGGGTAGCCCCCTGCATCCTAGAGCATAAGCCCGAGGGACGGAAGACGGTGCGCAAATTCAGGGCACCCAACCGGAATTTGAGGTATCCTATCGGGGTGTTGCGCCCCCAGACTCGCAACTGAATCGGCCTCGCCGGGTTGGAATTGGGTGCGCTGCGTGCGCTCGCGGGAGCATTAGCGACTTCGCGACGCTAGTACGAAAGTCCTATTCGGACTCCCTCAGCCTCGTCAGTACGCTGGTACTGCTGGAGCGCATTTCCTATTCTGCTAGCGAACCTGGGACCCTCAGGAATTCGTCGGGTGCCCATTTTTCGCACCACGGAGTGCTCACGAGGCGGCACGCGGATGACAACCATGATTGCAGATCCACCACGCAAGACGACGATGGGCGTAGGTTTCGAGGCAAACCGCAGCCGCACCGCCAATACGCAAGCCTGGAAGCAAGCCATCGGGACGAAACCGATTGGCGCGCGCCTGGCAATGCTTCCGGAGTCCAAACCGCGCTGGGACCGTATCGGCATCAGCGCCGTGGGCCAACTGGCGATCCTGACATTTTTATTGCTGATCCCGCTCGTGTTTCCACAGCAGATGAGAACTGCTTTGAACCTGCGGCCAACGGAGCTAATGCAACCGGTCACCTTGGTGCCGGTCGCCCCCGAGCCGCCTCCACCACCGCCGCCGAAGGTCAAGCCCAAGGCTCCGCCGGTCGTAAAACCGGAAGTGCCCGAGCCGGTCAAATTGAATCCGAGACAGCCGCACGTGTTCTTGACGGCGAAGGTTGAGCCGCCGAAGGTGCGCACGGTGGATGCCAAGCCCGTCGAACTTAATCCCGCATTCGATCCCGTGAAAGTTGACATACCTACGAATCAGCCGAAGCGCCCGAAAGAAGACGTAAAGGTGGGAAATCTGGGCACAGGCAGCGCGGCGCCCGCCACAGTGGTAGCTCCCGTGAACAAGGTGCAGACGGGAGGGTTCGGCGATCCTAATGGAATTCCTGGGAAAGGCGACCCGAACAAAGCGACAAACGTGAATCGTCTGGGGTCACCTGCGTTGCCCGGAGGACCCGGATACGGAAACGGGACCGGCGGAGACAAAGGAATTCGCGGAACGGTAGCGAGCACCGGTTTCGGGAACGGCACGGCCAATCCTCCTCCGAGCGGCGGCAAGCGCGGCACGATTCAGTCCACCGGTTTTGCGGACCAGACAGTGACGAGCGACGCTCCGAAGAAGAAAGCCGTTTCCGGCGAAGGGGCCACAACTCCTGTTGACATCTTGGAAAAGCCACGTCCTGAGTACACCGCGGAAGGGCGTAAGCTGAAGATAGAAGGTGACGTAGTTATTGAGATGGTGTTCCTGGCGAATGGCAGCGTTCAGGTGAACCACGTCATCAGCGGTTTGGGCCACGGTCTGGACGAGTCGGCAACCCGGGCAGCGCAACAAATCAAGTTCAAGCCAGCAAGACGCGACGGCCAGCCGGTGGATTTTCCGGCACGCGTGCGGATTGAGTTCCGTCTGGCGTATTAAGGATTAGGGGGAGAGAGAAAATGCGTAAGCTAGCTACAACCATCCTCGTTCTGGTCCTGAGCGGGCTGGGAGCCATCGCGGCTGCGGCGGCGCCCAAGCCAGCCGACCAGCCGCGGACCATGGAAGACGTCGTGGACCGGGTGATCACCAATGAAAACCGCGCCAGCCAGCAGATCCGCCAGTATTCACCGCTGGTGGAGACCTACATCCAGAACCTGAAGCCGGACAAGGAGCTTGGTTATGTTCCTGCAGGGGACAAGTATTTTCTCGGACGCGCCGACTTTACGAAGGGCGTCTCGCTGGTTTCGCTGACGGACACCAACGGCAAAGGGAAAAAGATCTTTGGCTCGATCGGAAATTTCTTTTCGTTCGCGCTGCAGTTTGTGCCGGACGGCTTCCTGCAGATGATCTTTATTGATACAAACGGCTTCGACAAGCAGCACTACAAGTTTGATTATGTGCGGCGCGAATTCCTCGGCGAAGTGCGCTGCCTGGTGTTTGACGTGACGCCGCAGGATAAGAGCGGCAAGGGCCGTTTCCTCGGGCGCATCTGGGTGGAAGATCAGGATTACAATATTGTCCGCTTCAACGGTGCGTACAGCGGAAACGGACACTCCAGCTGGTGGTTCCACTTCGACAGCTGGCGGACGAACGTGCAGCCGGGGATGTGGTTGCCTTCCTTCGTGTACAGCGAAGAAAAGGACATGCACTACAACCTGACGAAGAAACTGGATTTCAAGGCCCAGACGCGCTTGTGGGGTTACAACCTGGGCCATGCCAGCCAGGAACAGGAACTCAGCAAGATTCTGGTAGAGAGCGCGGTGCAGGACGATACCAAGACGGCCAACGACCTGTCGCCGATCCAGGCCCAGCGCTCGTGGGACCGCCAGGCGGAAGATAACGTGATTGATCGCCTGGAGCGCATCGGACTGATCGCGCCGAAGGGTGACGTGGACAAGATTCTCGAGACGGTAGTCAACAACCTGGAAGTGACCAATAACATTGACGTCGAACCGGACGTGCGCTGCCGCGTGATGATGACCTCCACGCTGGAGTCTTATACGGTGGGACACACCATCGTGCTCAGCCGCGGTTTGGTGGACGTATTGCCGGATGAGGCCAGCCTGGCCACCATGATCGCGCACGAACTCAGCCACATCGTGCTGGGCCACCGGCTGGATTCCAGCTATGCGTTCTTCGATCAATTGCTGATCGAAGACAAGGATACTTTCCGGCACTTTGGATTTGCGCGCACACCCGACGAGGAAAAAGCGGCCAACGCCAAAGCGCTGCTGCTGCTGAACAATTCACCGTACAAGAATCAGCTGGGCAACGCGGGGCTTTTCCTGACGGCGCTCAGCACGCGCGAGAAGGAAATTCCCAACCTGATCAGCCCGCACCTGGGCGATCGTGTGCCGACCATCAGCGACCTGCGGTCCTCGATGCCGGCGGACCAGAAACAGAACTCGCAGATGATTACGGCGCTGCCTATCGGGGGACGCGTCAAGCTGGACCCCTGGAATGACCGGCTGGATCTGATCAAGAGCAAGCCGGTAGGCACGGTGGCCGAGCGTGAGAAGATGCCGTTTGAAGTGACGCCGTTCATGCCGTACTTGACGCGCTATGGAGCGGACGCTGCGAAGCCCATTGCGGCGAGTGCAGCTACGCCTTCCGATGCGAAGCAAGGCGCCGGGGCGGCAAGCAAACCGTAATACTTGTTTTCCAAATTGAAAACCCCGCGGCCCGGTGAGTCCTTCACCGGGCCGTTTTCTTTTGTGTGCCGGACTTTCGTCCGCGAGAGGATCACCTAGCGCCGCGAGGATAGTTCGCGGATCAGCTTGTAGTGGAAGTCCACGCCGTCGTAGAAATCCTGGACTCCCAGGCGTTCGTCCTTGCCGTGCGCGCGGATGTCGTTGCGGTCAAAAAACATGCAGGAGATTCCGTAGGTGGGGATGCCGGCGATGCGCGTGATCCTGCCGTCGGTGGCGCCTGTGGACATCGTGGCGATGAGAGGCACGCCCGGCCAGGAGGAGCTGAGCGTTTTCTCCAGGGCGTGCATGACTTCCGGAAGGAGCGGAGAAGGTGGCACGCCCACCACGGGAACGATTTTTCCGTCCGCGGAACGCTGTGCAACCACGGTGACTGCTACTTTGGGATCGTTGGCGACGCGTTCGAGGGCCTTGCGGACATCTTCGGGATCTTCGCCGGGGAAAATGCGGCAATTGACGTTGGCGCGGGCGGTTTGCGGAAGAGCATTGGGGGCGTGGCCGCCGGAAAGCAGGGTGGCGACGCAGGTGGTGTGCAAGAGCGAATTGTAGTAGGGCGAGACGGAAAGGCGTTGCTCTGCCGCATGCAGTTGGGCCGCGTCGGGCGGCGGATACATGGCGATCACTTTCATGTCTGCCGCAACCTGTCCGGTAGTTGTCGCCGCGGTCTTCGCGAAAAAGTTCCGCGTGATCTCGTTGATGTTCAGGGGGAAGGAATACGATTGGAGGCGGGCCAGCGCGCCGGCCAAGTGGTAGATGGCGTTATCCGGGCTGGGGACGGAGCTGTGGCCGCCGGGATTCAGCGATTCGAATTGATAATCCACGTAGACTTTTTCGCTGGCTTGAATGCTCGCCAGCAAGAGCTTGTCTTTGTCCTTTTCGAATTCACCGGCGTCCAGATTGATGCAGTATTCGGCGTCCACCCAATCGCGATGCTCCTTGAGCAGCCAATCCACACCGTTGAAGTTGCCGCCTTCTTCGTCGGCGGTAAGCGCGAGAATCAAGTCGCGGTCCGGCAGATAGTCTTCTTTTCGGAGGCGCAGGAAGTTGGTGACGAGGATGGCATCGCCGGACTTCATGTCCTCGGTGCCGCGGCCGTAAAAGTAGCCGTCTTTCTCGAGGAATTCGAACGGATCGGTGGTCCAGTCCTCGCGATGAGCTTCGACCACGTCAAGATGGCCGATGAACAGGATGGGCTTGCGTTTACCGGTGCCGTGAAAACGGACGACGAGATTCTTCTTGCGTTCGTTTGGCCCGGCGACTTTTATGTCGTCTTCCGCGAATCCGCCTTCGCGCAAGCGCTTAGCCATGGCTTCCGCGGCGGTCGTGACGTTGCCGACGGAATCGGTCGTGTTGATTTCAATGAGCTGTTTGAAAATCGCGCGTGCCATCTGCTTCGTCTGCTCCTGGCTTTGCGCGCGGCCCGGGGGCGAAACAGCCACGATCAACCAAAAAGACAAAATCCAGCGCATCCCTTTTGGCATTTCTTCTCCTTCGAATGCAGCTTCATGAGAAAGGCAGTTGACCCGGCGGCGATCCCGGTTGTTGTGCCGTCCTCGACTCCAGAGCGAGGCGCAGACAGCGGGACAGGTGCGAGGCGGACCAGAACAGCAAAATCATGCCGAGTCCGCGGTCCAGCACGAGGAAAACTACAAATGCAAAGAATACCGCCAAGCCAGTTCGATCGGGCCGCAGGAATGGCACTTCTAGACGCGCATTCACAAAGCGAGCCAGCTCGCGCGGCCATTTGTAAACCCAGTACAAACCATAGATGGGAATCAGATGAAACCATGCCGCGCGCAGCGGCTTGATGGGATATCCGCCAGCGGTGGCCTGCGCGAGGACGACATGATATTCATAGACACAGACGAGCCAGTAGACCAGGCTGATGAAATTGGCAAGAAACAAATACAGCGGAGGGATGAGCAGCGGTTCCTTGGCAAGTTCCGGGTGCAGGGTGATGGCAACCATTTCCGCGACCAGCGTCGCGACACCCAAAACGTAGCCGATCCAGATGCGCGGGAACGGCGGCAATGCGCCGGGTTGCGCCTGTTGCTCCTGCGATTCTCCGCCAGACCAATCCATTTCGTCCTCGAGGAAAGTGCCTTGGCAGCGTAACGGCCTGGCTATTGCTACGTCAAACCATTTGGAGACGCGACGGAGTGGCGTGGTTCCGGAAAGTTGCCTCGCCTTGCGCGTCTTGCTTACACTGGCGGAGAACGTTTCGCGGAGGAAGAGATGACATCGGGCATGAAACGCTGCATGCAAATTGCGCTGGGGGCCGGATTGTTTCTTGCGGGAGCCGCGGCGGGTTCGCTGCACGCGCGAAGCGCGGCGGTGGTGAACCGCTTTGGACAGCCGAAAACCGTGCTGCACTTCGTAGTTTATAAGTTTAAGGACAACGTTTCGAATTACGACCGGGAAAAAGCCATCAACGGCATCAAGGACATGGCTGGAAAAATTCCCGGCATCAAGAATGTCTGGCTGAAAACCGAACGGAACCAGATCAAGGAGTTCAGCGGCGTCTATGCTATCGAATTTACGAGCGCGGAGGCCGCCGCGGACTATGCCGAGAGCCCGATTCATGAGGCGTGGTCGAAGACATGGCAGGAGCAGCGGGAGAACAGTTTGTCGTTCCAGGTTTCAAATCCCTAGACATTGGCGGTCACTTTTCGCGCGTGATTCCGTACCGCTTGCGAATCATGCGATCCGCGGCGCTATCCGTGAGCAAGCGCTTGGCCCACTTGGCGAAGGTCGCGAGCGACGTTACCGTGTAACGTGCCTTGGGGCGCGGCGCTTCGATGGCTTGCAGCATGATGCGCGCGCAATCCTCGGGTGTGGTTTTCGATTGTGCGCGCGTGCTGCTGGCGTTGCCCATGTAGGTCGCGTAGATTTTGGCGTAAGGCCCGGTCCTGATTTTTTCCTGGTAGGCTTGCGCCAGATTCATGGCGGTGCTCTGAATGCTGGTGACGATGTAGCCGGGCTGAATCAGAATCGTGTGGATGCCGAAGGGATAAAGCTCGTGCCGCAAGGCGTTGCTTAGCGCTTCGATCGCGTGTTTCGAGGCGCTGTAGGCGCCTTGTGTCGGCGGGGTAATGAATCCTGAGACGGAGCTCATCATCAAGATGCGGCCTTTGCGGCGCTCGCGCATTTTCGGCAAGACGGCCTGGGTCACGCGGATTACGCCAAAGAAGTTTGTTTCGAATTGGCGGCGCCAGTCTTCCATGCGCAGGTCTTCGACGGCTCCCGGGTAGACCAGCCCGGCATTGTTGATCAGCACGTCGATTTGGCCGGCCTCTTGATCGATAGCGGAGACGGCCTTTTGCACGGAGCCGTCGTCGCAAACGTCCATGTCCAGTGTTTTGAGCGGCAGCTTCTTTTCCTTTGCCAGTCGTTCAAGTTGCGCGCGCTTCTCCGCCGACCGGCCGGCGGCGAAGACGCGATAGCCGTGCTCGGCAAGCAAAAGAGCCGCGGCCTTGCCCAATCCATCTGTCGCACCAGTGATTAAAACGGTGTGAGTTCCGCGCTCCGCGCTCATTCGTTCCCCCTTTTGGCGAAGGCTATCGTAACGCGGAATGGAGCGGGCTGCGCCGGAGGTTTTGGCGTCTCGTTTTCGGCACAGCCCACGCACGCAGCGCCGTTTGAATGGAACAAGCTTGCTAGACTAAAGGCATCTCCTACGATTGAATCGAACCGTTTCGGTGAGCCCGCATGCCGATTGACGAAAATCTCTCTGTCGCTGAGCCCGGCCGAAAGTGGAAGCTCGGCTTTTGGAGCCTGATCGTCACGCAGTTTCAGGGCGCGTTCAATGACAACGGCCTGAAATTCTTCGTCATCTTCCTCATCCTGGGTACCAACCCTACGGAAGCGCAAAAAGACCTGCTGGTCTTTGTCATTGGGAATCTATTCGCTCTTCCGTTCCTTTTGTTTTCGATGGCGGGCGGGTACCTGGCTGACCGGTTCAGCAAACGAAGCGTCGCAATCGCGACAAAGATCTTTGAAGTATGCGCGATGCTTTTCGCCATGTACGCCTTCGCACGCGGTAACTCGCGAATGGCGTTTGCTGTCATTTTTCTGGCCAGCACACAAGCCGCCTTCTTTGGCCCCGCGAAATACGGCTTGCTGCCGGAGCTGCTGCCGGACAGATTGCTGTCCTGGGGCAACGGGATTCTTGAGCTCACAACGTTTCTGGCCATTATTGCGGGTGCGGTTGTTGGCCCGCTGCTGGCGCAGAGCTTTCACGGGCGTGAAGCAATCGCTGGATTAATTTTCGGTGCGTGTTCTTTGTTTGGCCTGACGACGAGTTTCGCGATTGCTCGCGTGCCTGCGGCGGACCCCTCCAGGAAATTCCGCTTCAATATTTTGGGTGACCTGAAAAAACAGGTTCAGCTTGTCCGTCCGGACCGCGTACTGCACCTCGCTATTGTCGGCAATACCTACTTTTGGTTTCTCGGCGCGCTGTTGCAGTTCGTGATTGTCTTTTACGGGCGCGAGATTTTGCATCTTGACGAGACGCGCGGCGGGTATCTGCAAGCGGCTCTTGCTATTGGCATCGGCGTGGGGAGCTACGCTGCCGGATTGCTTTCGGCAGGAAAGATCGAGTACGGGCTCATCCCTCTTGGCGCCATCGGCATGTCGGTGTTTGCGTTTGCCATCTCGATCCACGGGCTGAGTTTTCTTCAAGTGCTGATTTTCTTGGGGGCCCTCGGATTTGCGGGCGGATTTTTTGTCGTTCCCATCAACGCGCTGATCCAACACCGGCCGGAGGAGAGCCACAAAGGGAGCGTGATTGCCTTTGCCAATTTTCTGTCCTTTGTTGGCGTGATTGTGGCGTCCGCCATTTATTCAGGATTCACGCACTATCTGCATGTCGGGCTGGCGTCCTTCTTTCTGTGGACAGCAGTCCTGTCGCTCGCGGCCACAGTCTACGTGGTGTGGCTGCTGCCGGATTCGCTGCTGCGGCTCTTTCTGTGGATTCTGACGAATACGCTGTATCGGCTGGATGTCGAGGGGCGCGACAACGTGCCCGCGCGCGGCGGAGCACTGCTGACGCCGAATCACGTTTCCATGGCCGACGCGGTGTTCCTGATTGCCTCCCTCGACCGGCCGATTCGCTTCATCATGTTCAAGGGCTCCTACGAGCATCCGCTCGTCAAACCGTTCGCGAAGATTATGGGCGTAATTCCCATCGCGTCAGATCAAGGCCCGCGCGAAATGATTCATTCGTTGCGCACGGCCACGGACGCGCTGAGGAGCGGCGAAATCGTGTGCATTTTCCCGGAAGGGCAGATGACGCGCATCGGCCAGATGCTGCCCTTCCGCCGCGGGATGGAGCGCATCATCAAGGGCGTGGATGTGCCGATCATCCCCGTGAACCTGGACGGCGTGTGGGGCTCGATTTTCAGTTTTTCCGGCGGACGTTTTCTTTGGAAGCTTCCCCGGCACATTCCGTACCCGGTGCGAGTGACGTTTGGCAAGCCGTTGCCGCCGACGGCGACGTCGCTGGAAGTCCGCCGCGTGGTGCAGGACCTCGGCGCGGAGGCGTTTGCGCGCCGAAAGAAGCGCATGCACACGTTGCCCGAATCGTTTATTTACACGGCGCGGCGGCATCCGTTCCGCTTTGCCATGGCGGATGGGCAAAGGCCGCAGCTGAACTATTTTTCGGCTCTGGTGGGAGCGCTGGTGCTGGCGCGGCGCTTGCGAAAGCAGTGGCAAGGGCAGGAAATGGTGGGGATCCTGCTGCCCCCATCGGTGCCGGGCGCGCTGGTGAATTTCGCGGCGATGCTGATGGGCAAGGTTCCGGTCAATTTAAACTACACCGTTTCGAACGAGACGCTGGCTTCCTGCGCGGAGCAGTGCAATTTGAAGACGATCGTGACAGCGCGGGTCTTTCTCGAGAAGGTGAAGATACAGCCTCCCGGTGAAATTGTTTTCATGGAAGACGTGGCCAAGGACGCTGGCTTTGGTGAGCGTGCGGCCGGCGCGCTGGTTGCCTGCCTATTCTCGAAACAATCGGTCGCCAAGTTTGCGGGCGCCGCGCGGCCGGCGACTCTCGACGACATTGCGACGATTATTTTTTCCAGCGGTTCGACCGGCGATCCCAAGGGCGTGGTGCTCACGCATTACAACATCGCCTCCAACGTCGAGCAGCTCAGCCAGGTTTTCATGCTGCATGCCAACGATCGCATCATGGGCATCCTGCCGTTTTTTCACTCGTTCGGGTTCACGGGAACACTTTGCCTGCCTGCCGCGACGGGCATCGGCGTGGTCTTCCATCCGAATCCTCTCGATTCGCGCGTGATAGGCGCTCTCGTGAACAAGTACGCGGTGACGATGCTGCTCGCGACTCCTACGTTCCTGAATGCCTATACGCGCCGCTGCACACCGGAAGAGTTCGGCAGCCTGCGCTTTGTGATGGCCGGCGCTGAGAAATTGCCCGATCGGATTTCGCAGGCCTTCGAGGATCACTTTGGCATTCGACCTCATGAGGGTTACGGCTGCACGGAATGCTCGCCGGCGGTCACCGTGAATACCATCGATTTTCGCGCGGCATCCTTCCGGCAAGTGGGCGCGAAGCGCGGCACCATCGGCCACCCGTTGCCGGGAATGACGGTGAAAATCGTGGATCCGGACACGTTACAGCCCGTGGCCCGAGACGAGCCGGGTCTGCTTCTCGTCCGCGGCCCCAACGTCATGCGCGGTTATCTCAACAAGCCGGAGAAGACCGCCGACGTTCTGCGCGACGGCTGGTATAACACCGGCGACATTGCGCGATTGGACGAAGACGGTTTCTTGAAGATCACCGACCGCTTGAGCCGTTTCAGCAAGATCGGCGGAGAAATGGTGCCACATATAAAGGTCGAGGATCTGCTGCAGGAACTGGCCGGCGTCACGGAGCAGACCTTTGTCGTGACCGCCGTCCCCGATGAGAAAAAGGGCGAACGCCTGGTCGTGCTGCATATTCTCGATGAACCCCAGCTGGAGGAATGCCTGGAAAAACTGGGGAAGAGCGACTTGCCCGCGCTGTGGCGGCCGCGGCCTGACCAATTCCTGCGCATCGAGAAGCTCCCGTATCTCGGCACGGGAAAGCTCGATCTGCGGAAAGCGCGTGAACTGGCGCTGGAACTGAAGCAGCGCGTTTCTTGAATAGCTTCAAGCGTTGCCGGCGCGCGGAAAGCGATTCATGACGCAAGCGGAAAACTCAGGACCGTGGCGGAGATTGATCCTGCGGCTGATTCTAACGGCCATCGTTCTCACCATCTGGTTCTGGACGCAATCGCTCATCGGCGCTCGGACTGCTCCTCCTTCGGGGATGGGCGATGCGCTCCACAACGTGACCGCTGGATACAACGCCTACTTTTCCCAACACTCCTCCGCAGCCAACGCGCTGCTCATCGTGAGTTCCGCACTGATCGACGCACTGGGCTTTTTCCTCCTCGGCCGCTGGCTGTTTGGAGGAAGCGTTCGCCCTTTCCTCGGATTGTTTCTGCTGATGGCCTTGCGCCAGGTGATGCAAGCCATCTGCGCGCTCCCTCAACCGCCCAACATGATCTGGCACTATCCTGGGTTTCCCTCGCTGCTGGTGACCTATCACGTGGCCAACGATTTTTTCTTTTCCGGGCACACCGCTATCGCTGTTTTTGGGGCGGTCGAGCTATCCCGGTTCCGGCGGAATTGGCTCACCATCACAGCTGTCCTCATTGTCGTTTTCGAGGTCGCCACGGTCTTGATTCTCCGCGCGCACTACACCATGGATGTGTTCACTGGGATCGTCGCGGCGCTGTGGATCGCCCGCCTCAGCGAACGGGTTTCTCCGGGCATGGACCGTCTGTTGGCTGGCTCCAAGTAAGGCTCCGGATGCGCGAAACGCAGGAGTGGATCATGTCGCACCGGCGATTTTGATGAGTCTAGTGGCGGTGACCAAGGACAACGGCAGGCCGACCGTCATCAAGGACGGTTTCCAAAACCTCGAAACGATTCGGAAGAACTTGCCGAAGGACCAGTGGCCTACGTCAGTTCAAAGCACGCGCGTCGCCGCCGATGGCTACTTCAAGCCCCAGAACGAGGCATCGGGCTTTACCAATTCGAATCCGGCATCCCACGCTTCGTGGCTGCGCCAGACGACTTCGGCATCCGCCTTGCGCCCTGTTTCTGGATGCACCAGGCGAACGCGTTTGTGAAGCGGCAGGTCTGCTCCCACGACCGCCATGCACCCCGAATGACTGACGTCCACGGTGACGGCGTTGGCTTGCGACTTTGCTCCAGACTCTTCCCACTCGACAAGCAACTTCACCCGGGAAATGATGCGTTTGTGGCTTCGTAACCGTTCCCAACGTTCTTGTGCGGCTCTCGCTGCGGGATTGTTGAGCGTGATGGTGGTCATCTCTGGCCTCGCTGTGGAAGAAAGTACCGGGCCCGGGGGGTAGAAGATACAACCTAATGCAGCAAATTGCTGAGGTCAATAGTACTTTTTCGAATGCACCTTCCTGGTCAATCGCCTGCTTGATGGAAACGTCATCGATTGGCCGATCTGTTCCAATACCTGGACCCGGAGGACTCTGGGAAGCGTGCCCCCTGTGGAAAAGTGGGACTTCCGGCAGTAAAACGCGTGACGGAAGCGTTGTACCAAATGGGGGCACCAGCAGAAATTGACGCGCAGCCTCAATTCGAACTAGCGCCTTTTGGCCAACACGTGCATGCGCGAACGCGGGCTGGCGTTTCCAGCCAACGTGTCAGGTTCGGTGCAATTGGCTATTCTCTGGATTTTTCGCTGAGCTCGCTAACTTCTGCCAACAGCTCACTTGCCTATGTAGCTGATCCGCCAGATGGATTTTGAGCCGTCATCGGTAACCAGGAGTGAGCCATCGGGCGCGACCGTGACGCCGACCGGGCGCCCCCATACGTGTCCATTGTCAACGACAAATCCCGTCATGAAATCTTCGTATTCGCCGCTGGCGTGTCCGGTCTGATGTAAAGGAACGCGAATCAGTTCATAGCCCACGCGCACCGAGCGGTTCCAGGATCCATGTTCGGAGGCAAAAATGTCGCCCCGATATTCCGCAGGGAATTGTTTGCCGTCATAGAAAGTCAGTTCCAGCGAAGCGTTGTGGGGATGAAGAATCACATCGGGGGTGATGACCTTGTCTTTCAGTTCAGGGTGTTTGCCCTCGTGCCGCGGGTCTTGATGGCCTCCCATGTACCACCAGGGCCAGCCGTAAAAGCCCCCGTCCTGCACATGGGTGATGTAGTCCGGGACCAAATTGTCGCCGAGTGCGTCGCGTTCGTTGACCGAGCACCACAGCTCGCCGGTTTTCGAATTGACGGCCAAGCCGACGCAGTTGCGGATGCCGTACGCGTAAACGCGCATCCCCGAACCGTCGGGATTGAATTCGAGAACGTCCGCGCGATTCTTTTCGGCAGGCGTGGTATCGGGGTCGTCGATATTTGAGCGAGAACCGACGGAGACAAACATTTCCCTGCCATCCAGGCTGAACTGGATGTCGCGCGTCGTGTGGCCCTCTGGCCCGGGCAAATCGGCGAGGTGCTCCGCGGGTCCAGTAGCCTTCAAATCGCCGTTGTGATAGGGAAAACGAACCAGCGACTCCGTGTTAGCGATGTAGATCCACTGAGGGTCTGGCCCTGGAGGATAAAAGTTGATGCCGAAGGGTTCTTTGAGCCCCGTTGCGAATGTCTCGGTTTGCTGTGGCTTGCCGTCGGCCGTAATGCCTCGAAAAACGAGTATCTCGCCCGCCCGCGTCTCGGCGACAAACACATCTCCATTGGGCGCGGTGCGAATCAACCGCGGGTCATCAAGCCCCGTCGCGTACAGTTCCACTTTGAAGCCAGGCAGAACCCGTGGCCACGCTTTTTCCGGGCGCGGCACGAGTTTCGGGCCATTCCCGGCTGACGCGGTGGCAAGCGGGGCGGGCAAATCGTCCAAGGTGATTTTGCGAATCGTTCCAGGTTTCTCGAAACGGTAGTCGGTAAACGGAGCTTTCGGCGGAGGCGAGCTATTGCCCGTCTCAATGGCTTCGTCGGCGGAAAGGGGCACGCGAGGAGAACCGGGCTTAAGACTGCCGAGCACGCGGAGATAGCTGATGATTTCCCATCTCTGCCGTTCCGGCAGACTTGCCCAGGACGGCATGCCATTGTTTATATCGCCCTTGGTGATGTACCAAAAAAGTTCGCCGTCGCTGGCCGCCTGTGCCTTGCCGGTGGCCAAACCAGGAATGTTACCCGTGCCTTCTCCGTTTTCTCCGTGGCATTGTGCGCAGCGAAGATGGTACCCCTCCCTGGCCGAGCCGGAGTGCTGGCCTTCGTAAGGGTTTTTCTCCCCCCTCACTGACGCCGGGGCATTGTGAAAACCCGGATTTTGCGCCGGCGTTGCTTCAAAGAGCAGAAACGAAACCACGGTGCACTTCGCAAGCGAACCAATAAAAACGCGGATGGTGGCTCTCAAGATGGTAACGACCTCCTAGGATGTCACGGACTGCACCGGTTTTTCCGCCCCCACGATTCGAACGGCCGTGGCTCCGGCGAACGGAACGGTCAGCATCTGCAGAACTGCATCGTACCGATAATTTGCGCCGCCCTGCAAGGGCGTTCGGTCTTTCGTCAGAAACCAATGCGATTCAAGCTGTCGGTCGTACGCTCGGCGCGAGGTACGAGACGCATGTTAGATCGGGCGTCTGAGTCCGTGCGAAGGTGAATTCCCTTGCGGAAGTATCTGCCACAAAGCATCTCCATTGTTGGAGTCGCTCTCATGCGTGCGCTGCTTGAGCCAATTCCTGCATCTTGCGTTCGTCAATCTTCAGACCGGCAGCAGCGACGTTTTCTTCCAGGTGTTTGACGCTGGAAGTTCCCGGGATGGGCAGCATGACCGGAGATCGCGAG
>Ga0210409_10004502_pt1 | contig 14997 bp, 8 predicted proteins | sample IncBWH17MmetaG_FD_161649 | JGI IMG/M metagenome (GOLD analysis project Ga0210409, IMG submission 161649) | Forest soil microbial communities from Barre Woods Harvard Forest LTER site, Petersham, Massachusetts, United States - Inc-BW-H-17-M | ecosystem: Environmental > Terrestrial > Soil >... | reverse complement strand
CGAGGATGTCCGTGAGCGTTCCTGCTCCTAATGGACCGGTGTAATTCTCATAGAGGTACCATGATTTGAGCAGCATCAACTCGATGGTATCGACCAGGGCTGGATCGTTCCCGAAACTGAGTCGCGTCCATTCCTCGGCAATCGTGCTGGCGTCAAGATTCGCATTCCACGCTAGCCTGCCGTATCCATAAAGATTCGCCATGGCCAGCGGGTGGCCGAGCCAGTTGGTATCCATGCCGACGTTCACGACGGCAACAAATCCGCCCGTCGGTCGATGAAAAGTCTTGCCTGCCACAATGTCCTTCACCGGCGTCGGCTGCTCGTCCGCGTGCATGTCGAAGTCGAGAACTTGCTTCCACATCGGCGGAAGAAAACACAAGTGCCGCTGCTGTCCCGTATATTCCTGGGTGACCTGTAACTCGATCGCTTCATTCGTTTTCTCGAGGCCGCTGAAGAGCGGAGACACCGGCTCGCGCACCTGGAAGTCAATCGGTCCGTGTTTGATTTGGATGATCACGTTGTCGTCGAACTTGCCGTCGAGCGGATGAAAGTTGTCGTACGCCGCGCGCGCGCGATCATTCTTGGGATCGGTCCAATCGAGATGATGGTTGTAAACAAACGCGCGATAAAAAACGATTCCGCCATGCGGCGCAAGGGCGCGCGCAATCACGTTGGCGGCGTCGGCCGGTGTCCGGCCGTAAGTCGCTGGACCGAGGCGACCCTCGGAATCCGCCTTGACGACAACTCCAGCAAAATCCGGAATCAGGCGGTAGAGGTCGTCAAACTTTTTTCTCCACCATTCGGCAACGCGAGCATCCGCCGGATCAAACGTAGCAAGGCCGCCAAGCACTTTAGGGCTGCTGAGGTCGACAGAAATCGAAAGCTGCACTCCCCAGTGCCGAAAGACATCCGCAACACGAGCGAGTTGCGGTAGAAAGCGGTCTTCAAGGACGCGCGGATCGGCATTGACGTTGTTGATCGCGCATCCGTTGATTCCAATGGACCCGAGCAGCCGCGCGTATTCACCGGCACGCGTCAAATCGGTCCGCACGCCCCCATTTTCGAAGAAAATCGACGGGCCCGCATAGCCACGCTCAATGCGGCCGTCGAGGTTGTCCCACTGGTCGACCCAGCGAATCGCCGCATCGGGCTGCTGTTTCTCGCGCAACGCGGAAATGCTTTCGCCACGCGCGATCTTGCTAAGCAACCGAAACACGCCATAGAGCACGCCGCGCTCCGAGGTTGACGTGACGATGAGGTATTCGACGCTGCGCGGATGCGCCGTTGCCAGCAAAAAACCGTCACCGCGAAGATCGACATGTTCGAGAAGAGCAGGCTCCGCCGTTTTCAACGCGGAAACCGTGCCTAGAATAATCATGCTTTCACCCGGGAGACTCTTCCCTTCGCGCAGTGTCCGCCCCAGCATTCCTCGAACGCCCCGAATCAATTCGCCTTTCGCGGAATGGAGCACCGGAGCATCGCCGAGCACGACCACGCTCGCGGGCAAGGCCGCGTATTTTTGCGCGACAGTCTTGTCCAGCTTCGCATAGCGCAGCCACGCCGCAGCCCCCGTTTCGGCACGCGCACAGCTCACCCCAAGCCCGAATAGCAGAAGCCCTCCGCCAACGAAGGCGTGTAGGAATCGGAAAAGGAAGTGGCGCATAAGCCTGTCTGCCTCAGCGTAGTTCGAAGCCTCCATCGTGTACGTTAACGGACGTGCTATAGTACCAGCCGTTTTTCAGATTACCAGTATCATTATTCTTTCTCGGAGGTTTTGATGAAACTTTTTTCTCCCGCCCGGCTCGTTCTCGCCGCCGCATTTCTCGCACTCCTCCTTTGCGGCCCCATCATCCTCCGCTGCCAAACCCAAGACCCGCCCGCCTACCGCAATCCGAAGCTGCCCGTCGAGCAACGCCTCGCCGATCTCCTCGCGCGCATGACGCTGGAAGAAAAAGTCGCGCAAATCGAAGGCGTTTGGGAGAACCCGGCGTTCATGCGCACTCCGGAGTCGCGCTTCGTCGATGACAAGGGCGCGTTCCTCCCGGACCACGCGGCCCTCCTGCTGAAGGACGGCATCGGCCAGATGTCGCGTCCGAGCGAAGTCTCCCACGGCCCGCGCGAAGAAGCGGAATTCACCAACACGCTGCAAAAGTGGATGAAGGAGAACACGCGGCTGGGCATTCCCGTGATGTTTCATGACGAATGCCTGCACGGCCACGTCGCCGACAAGGGCACGTCTTATCCCGCGGCGATCGGGCTGGCGTCCACCTGGGATCCGGAATTGCTGCACGAGGTTTTCACCGCCGATGCCGCGGAGGCGCGCGCCCGGGGCGTCGACGAATGCCTCGCGCCCGTTCTCGATCTCGCGCGCGATCCGCGCTGGGGCCGCACCGAAGAAACCTACGGGGAGGATCCCTACCTCGTGTCGCGCCTCGGCGTCGCGGCAATAAAAGGCTTTCAAGGCGATGGCCCCGGTATCGACAAATCGCACGTCATGGCCACTGCGAAACACTTCGCTGTGCACGGCCAGCCGGAAGGTGGTACTAACGTCGCCCCCGGAAATTATTCCGAGCGCGTCATCCGGGAATATTGGCTAAAACCGTTCGAAGCCGCCGTAAAGGAAGCTCATGTGCACACGGTGATGGCTTCCTACAACGAAATCGACGGCATCCCTTCCCACAGCAACAAACATCTGCTTATCGACATTCTGCGCCAGGAGTGGGGATTCAACGGCGTCGTGGTCTCCGATTATTTCGGCATCAGCGAACTCATTCGCGTCCATCACGTCGTCGCGAATCGGGAAGCCGCCGCGCGCATGGCTCTCGACGCCGGCGTGGACATCGAGTTGCCGTTTCCGGACGCCTATCCCGGTCTCGTAGAGCAGGTGCACAACGGCACGGTCTCTGAAGCTGCCGTCGATCGCGCCGCCGCAAGCGTGCTCCGCGCAAAATTTCTCGTCGGCCTTTTCGACGATCCCTACGTCGATTCCGCCTACGCCGAAAAAATCACGAACAGCCCCGAGCATCAGGAACTCGCGCTACAAGCCGCGCGCGAGACGCTTACGCTACTGAAAAACCAGAACAATCTTCTTCCGCTGCAGACCGCCAAGTACAAACACATCGCCGTCATCGGTCCCAACGCGCACGACGTGCACCTCGGCGGCTACAGCAACAAGCCCGGCCGCGGCGTCAGCATTCTCGACGGCATCAGAAATCGCGTGGGCTCCAGCGCGGAAGTTCTCTACGCCGAAGGCACGAAAATCACCGAAACGCTTCCCGAATGGGACGCTGACAAAGTCGCGCTCGGCGATCCCGCCAAAAATGCGCAGCGCATCGCGGAAGCCGTCAAAGTCGCGCAGAAGTCTGATGTCATCATTCTAGTCCTCGGCGACAATGAACAAACCTCCCGCGAAGCCTGGGCCCCCGAGCACAAAGGCGACCGCGACGATCTCACGCTCCTCGGCAATCAAGACGAACTCGCCAAGGCTATGCTCGCCACGCACAAGCCGGTAATCGCTGTTCTGCTCCACGGCCGCCCCAACGCCATCACCTATCTAGCCGAAAATGTCCCCGCGATTCTCGATGGCTGGTATCTCGGCCAGGAAGGCGGCACCGCCGCCGCCGAAGTCCTCTTTGGCGATTGTAATCCCGGCGGCAAGCTCCCCATCACCGTCCCTCGCTCCGTCGGACAGCTTCCCGATTACTATTACCAAAAGCCGTCCGCCAAGCGCGAATACCTCGGCAGCACCACCGAACCTCTCTTCCCCTTCGGCTGGGGCCTCAGCTACTCCACCTTCAAGTACGACAACCTCCGCGCCACTCCCGATTCCATGGGCCCCGAAGGCACCACCCACGTCAGCGTAAACGTGACCAACACCAGCAAAGTTCGCGGCGACGAAGTCGTCGAACTGTACATCCGCGATGAAGTCAGTTCCGTAACGCGCCCGGTCAAAGAACTCCGCGGCTTCCGCCGAATGACCCTCGATCCCGGCCAGACCAAAACCGTCGAGTTCTCTCTCGGCTTCGACGAACTCTCGTTCCTGAATCGCGACATGCATCGCGTTGTCGAGCCCGGCACCTTCAAAATCATGGCCGGCGGCAACTCCGTGGAGCTGATCGAAACCACTCTAACGATCGCTGAAAAATAATCGCCGCCCTTTTATCAGGCTTCCGGTACACTCCCGCCCGGAAGCACCGGCGGTGTCGCTCAAGAAGGTCATCAAATACTCTGCGATCTTTGTCGCTTCCGTATTGGTAGCCGCCGTTCTGTCCGCAACCCTGTATAGGTACGTCGCTCAGCGCAACATCTCCCGCTCCCGCGCCATTCGCTCGCCCGACGGAATCGACACTGTCGAGCGCGTCTCCATCGGCGGCATCGATCAGTGGATCGAAATCCGCGGTGAATCGCGGAAGAGTCCCGTTCTGCTCTTCATTCACGGCGGACCCGGCTCCGCCTTTATGCCCATCGCCAGGACTTTCCAAGGGTCCTGGGAAAAATACTTCACCGTCGTTCAATGGGACCAGCGCGGTGCAGGCAAAACCTATTCCTCGAACAGCAAAGACGTTCAGCGCCGCACCATGCACATGGGCCGCATGCACGCCGACACCGTCGAAATGGTCAACTACCTCCGCAAACGTTTCGGCCGTGAAAAAATCTTTGTCCTCGGCCATTCCTGGGGAAGCATTTTGGGCCTAAAGCTCGCGCACGATCATCCCGAGCTGTTGTACGCCTATATCGGCGTCGGCCAGGCCACCGACGCCCTGCAAAACGAAGTCGTCCTCTACAAAGAAACTCTTGACGAAGCGCGCCACACGCAAAACAAGGAAGCCATCCAGCAATTGACGAGCATCGCGCCCTACCCTTCGCCGAACATCACTTTTCAGCAGATTCGAATCACGCGCGCGTGGTCGAGCACGCTGATAGGCCCTGCGCAAACCGGCGAATCCGCCATGGGCCCCAAAACAATTTTCTTCGCGCCCGAATATTCGTTGATCAACGATCTTGATTGGTTTCGCGGGCAGCTTTTCTCGGTCGATCTGCTGCTCCCCGAACTATCCAAAGTAAATCTCGCTGACATGGGCTACGACTACCGCGTTCCGATTTTCTTCCTCGAAGGCCGCCACGATCCCTACACCCCGTCGTCGCTCGCCAAAGAATTCTTCGACAAGATGAGCGATCCCGATAAACACTTCGAATGGTTTGAAAACTCGGGCCACTTCCCCTTCGCCGAAGAGCCGAGCAAGTTTACAGATGCGCTGGTGCAAAAAGTATTGCCCCGCACTCGGTGATTTTGGCCACCGGAAGGACTTGGCCGGATTCCCAATATCGCCAGCCCGCTCCCTTACTCATGCCGCAGCGCAATCAATGGATCCACGCGAGTGGCGCGCCGCGCTGGAATAAAGCACGCGAAAAGAGTGACGGCGGCCAGCACCGCGGCGATGGCCGCGAAAGTTGCGGGGTCGGAGGGCTTGACGTCGAAGAGCATGGACTGCAGAAAACGCGTGAGCGCGAGCGAGCCAATCAAGCCGGCCATAACGCCGAAGACCACAAGAAGGGCGCCCTCGGCAAAGGCGATTTTCAAGATGTCCGTGCGTTGTGCGCCCATGGCGATGCGAATGCCAATTTCGTTGGTGCGCCGGCTGAAGGTGTAGGCCATTACGCCGTAGATGCCGATGGAGGCCAGCAAGAGGGCCACGATTGCGAAGACGGCAATGAGGTTCAAGGCAAAGCGGCGCTCGGCGAGATACGAGGCGAGGACGAAGTCCATGGTACGGACGCTAAAGACGGGAATAGAGGAGTCCAAGCCCTGGACTTCCCTTCGGACGGACTCACCCAAACTGCCGGGATCGGCGGCCGTGCGGAGGTAAACGACGCCGTCGTAGGTAGGGGTCTGGAAGAGTGGGCGATAGATGTGCGGGGCACTGGCAGCGTCGAAGCCGTCGGACTTGATATTTGAGACCACGCCGACGATGGTTAGCCAGGGAGTTGGAGAAGCGGAATTTTGCCGGCGTGCGACTCCTAACAGCAGGCGCTGGCCGATGGCCTCGGAGTTTGGCCAATAGCGGTGAGCGAGGGTTTCATCGATCATCGCGACCAGCTGGCCCTTGGTGTCGTCGGAATCGGTGAAGAATCTTCCGCTGATTAGAGGAGTTTTGAGAACGGAGAAATAAGCTGGCGTGACACTGGCGATTTCGGCGACCGGCGTGCGCTCGGAATCCAGCGCGCGATTTTCGATGGCGAAGGGCAACTGAAAATGTCTTGCGTCCATGGGTAGACTGGCTGCGTTTCCGAGAGCGGCTTGCTCGACGCCGGGAAGAGCGGAGACTCGGCGCAAGATTTCCTGGTGAAAGGCGGCGCGCTTTTCGGGGAGACGGTAGGGGTCTTCGAGAGGATCGTTTGGTACAGCGAGCCAGATTTTCGCGGTGATGAGATGGTGCGGCTCAAATCCCGGGCGGACCTCGAGAAGATGCCAGAAACTACGGAGAAGCAGACCAGCGCCGATCAGGAGGACAAGAGACAGCGCAATTTCCGACGCAACCAGGAAGCGAGAGAATTTGAGTTGGTGCTTGCTGGAGCCGGAGCCGCGAGAACCTTCGCGAAGTGCAGTGATTTGGCCCGCGCGAGCAGTTTGTAGGGCGGGAGCCAATCCGAAAAACACACCGGTGAGAACGGAAATGAAGAATGCAAAGAAGAGGACCGCGGGGTTGAGAGTGACTTCATTGAGTCGCGGGAGATCGGCGGGGGCGAAGCGAAGCAGAGAGCTTTTGAGCCAAACAACGGTGACGAGCGCAGCGGCGCCGGAGATCGTGGCCAGGAGAAGGCTTTCGGTGAGGAGCTGTGCCACCAGGCGGGAGCGGCCAGCGCCGACTGCGAGACGAATGGCAATTTCGCGCCGGCGGCTTGCCGAGCGAGCGAGGAGAAGATTCGCAAGATTGACGCACGCGATGAGAAGAACGAAGCCGACGGCGGCGAATAGCACAAAGAGTTCGGTCTGAAGATTGCCGACAATATCTTGTTCGGTGGGCACGAGGCGGAGCGACCAGCCTGCCGCGGAAGGATACTCGTCGGGGAACTGCCGAGAGAGCTGGGTGACGAACGAGTCGAGTTGGGCTTGCGCCTGGGCGAGAGTGAGGCCGCTCTTGAGACGGCCCATGGCACCGGGAAGGAATCTGGCGGCACGGATGACGGGAACGGGGAACGGCGCGGCGCTGTAGCCAGCCGCGGCCCAGAGGTCGACATCGGCGCCGAGCGTGCGACCGGGATGGCGAAAGCCGGGCGGCATGACTCCGACGATGGTGTAGAGATCGTTGTCGACGCGAATTTTTCGGCCCAGGACTCCAGGATCGGCGCCGAAGGTGCGACGCCAGAAAGCATCGCTGATGACCACGCCCAGGGTGAACCCGGGCTGAGCGTCGGCGGACGTGAAGACCCGGCCGAATTGCGGACGAGCACCGAGAAGCGTGAAGTAGTTCGGGCTGGTGCCAAGAAATTCGATGCGCTCGGGATGATCGCCGCCTGTGAGATTGGCGTCGGCGGGGAAGAGGACGGAAATGTCCTGGAACACGCCGGAATGATCGCGGAGATCCCAAAGCTCCGGCACGGACATGCCGACGTCGTGGGTGTTGGAGCTGCGGATGTCATCGTAGACGCGAACGAGCTGCTCGGGATGTGGGAAGGGGAGAGGCTCGAGAAGGACGGCGTGAACGACGGTAAAGATGGCGATGTTGGCGCCGATGCCTAGGGCGAGAGTGAGCATGGCGACGATCGTGAAGCCGGGACTCCTGCGGAGATGGCGTGCGGCGTATCGAAGATTTTGGCCCGTAGTTTCAATCCAGCCGATGATGTCCATGGCGCGCGTGTCTTCTTTCATGAGAGTCGAGTTGCCAAAGCGGCGCTGGGCATCGTAGCGTGCTTCCTGGGGAGACATTCCGGCAGCGACGTTGTCCCGGGCGCGCATCTCGATGTGCGAGCTGAGCTCTTCGTCGAGGTCATGCTCGAGGCGATTGATCCGGAACAAGCCCTTGAGGCGGGAAAGCAAGGACATTGTTTATCGGCTCCTTTGCCAGTGAGACTCAGTCGGATCTCATTGGGCGAATTGCAGCAGGGCAGCGACGGCCTCGGTGAGCCGCGCCCAGTTCTTTTCTTCTTCGGCGAGCTGCTTCCGGCCAGTGGCGGTCAGGCGATAATAGCGGGCGCGCCGGTTGTTCTCCGACATGCCCCACTCCGCGCTGATCCACCCGTCCTGCTCCATCCGGTGCAGCGCCGGATACAACGAACCTTCCTCCACCCGCAAAACGTCACTGGAAACCCGTTGGATATGCAGCGTAATCCCGTACCCGTGCATTTCCCCCCGTGCCAAGGTCTTCAAGACGAGCATTGCCAAGGTTCCTTGCAGCACGTCACTCTTGAGCTTGCCCAACCCCTCTCCCATAGACAGCTATAGGTAAGACGGCCCAATCCACGTTTCGTTTCGTGAAAAAAAGCACAGCGTTGCCCGGCGCGGGTGGCGCAGACACTCGGCGCCGACGCCCTGTGGGAACGGGACGAGCGTCCCGTGCTCGCCAAGTCAGAACTCGATCATTCGCTCCACGGGTCAAGCGTTCTGGTGGCGGCCGCGGCGAAACCCGCGTAGTTACCCGCGACCACCATCCTCTGATGCACGGGTGGCTGTGGCAGCCAGGAATCCATCCATGGCACCCATAGGTTCCCTGCCGCGCTTTGGCCAACAATTTTCCCCAGGTGGCCGCGACGGCTTCGTCGATGAGCGTACACGGCCAGCGGAAGGATGCTGAGAAACAGAAGGGTCCTCATCGGCGGTTGCCAGCCACTCCACCACTCCGAAATTTGGACGTGGCTTCACCCGTTGGGAGACAACATTTGTATGCCATTGGAAATTCAGAGCGCGATCTCGTGAGGAGGGTCATTCCGTCGCTTCAGTCCCGCCCACCCTACAGATAGAACTGTCCGCAAGACAAAGCTAATGCAAAAAGAGATAATGCTGCCATCTCGGACGGAGTCCCGCTCGGAGCAAAACGCGTTGCTTCCCGTGCACGCCTTTATTGGCGAGCTGTGCTTGTTTTTGCGCGAATCTTGAGGACGCGCAGTCATATCCAGGGCGTGTGTTTCTCGGAGTTGTAAGGTTGACCTCTTCACCTCAGCCAAGTCCGCGCAAAGCAGAGCGCCTTCTTGTGGTTCTTTTTCTGCTCTCGCTGCCCATGCTCAATCCCTGGGTGCGCGGAGACGGCGTTGGCTACTACGCCTTCGCGCGCGCGCCGCTGATCCAGCATAATCTCGATTTTCTCCGCGACTACCAGGAAGCCAACATCAGCTTCCGCGAAAACCGCCTCGACAAAAACGGCCAGCCCACTCCCGAATTTCGCACCCGCACCGGCCATATCGAAAATCATTTTACGGTCGGCCCCGCCATTCTCTGGGGCCCGTTTCTTCTCGTCACGCACGCCGGAGTTCTGCTGGCGCGTTCTCTGGGATCGACGATTCCCGCCGACGGTTTTTCCACGCCCTACCGCATCGCCATGGCTTTCGCGACGGCGCTCTACGGTTTTCTGGGATTGCTCATCTCGTTTCGAATCGCGCGCAAATATGTTGACGAAACCTGGGCGCTGCTTGCGACCCTGGCGATCTGGTGGGCGAGTTCTCTTCCTGTGTATATGTACTTCAATCCGTCGTGGTCCCACGCACACTCGGCTTTTGTGGCGGCGCTTTTTTTGTGGTATTGGCACGAAACACGCGACGCTCGTTCGCTCGGGCAGTGGATCCTGCTGGGAGCCATCGCGGGATTGATGGTCGACGTTTACTACGCCAATGTCATGCTCTTCGTTGTACTGCTGTTCGAAGCCGTGCGAGAGTACGGCGCCGCGATTCGGAAAGCTACGCCCAGCACGCCAGGCGTTTCGCAGCTCATCGCGCGTCACGGTGCTTTCTGCCTGGCAGCAGTCCTCTGTATGCTGCCCACCTTTATCGCGCACCGCATCATCTATGGAGGCATTCTCGAAACGGGCTACATTCCGGTGGGACTTTGGAACTGGGCATCGCCATATCTTTTTTCGGTGCTTTTTTCTTCGAATCACGGATTGATTTCGTGGACTCCGATCATTCTCTTCGCGGTGATCGGCCTAGCGGCCTTTTGGCGTAGCGTGCCGCGCACCGGCTTGGCATTTCTTGCGACCGCGCTCGCGTTTTATTATTTCATCGCTTCGTATCCGGATTGGGCGGGGATTTCGTCGTACGGAAGCCGGTTTTTTACTTCACTCACGCCGCTTTTCGTTCTGGGGCTCGCCATTTTCCTCGACCGCTTCACGCGCATCTTCCGAAATCGCCGAGCCGCGCTCGCCGCGGCGTGCATTTTTCTCGCATGTTTTGTTTTCTGGAATGCCGGCCTGATGTTTCAGTGGGGTACGCACCTCATTCCCGCGCGCGGCTCTATTTCTTTTCCGGAAATGATCCGAAATCAATTTGTCGTCGTGCCCAGCCAAATCACCACGCAGTTCAAAAAATATTTGTTCGGTCGCAAAGCCATGATGCAGCAAATCGAGCAGCGCGACCTCGAGCAGATGAAAGAGAACCCCCCGCAGCCCTAGTCCTCCCCTCGATTCCTTTTCACTTTTCAGCGCTTCTACTTCGCTGAGCATTGCGAGAGGCCTAACTACGTTCTCGTAGGACGGTGTGAATCTGTTTTTAGGCAGAGTACGGAAAGAAGCGACTGCCAAGAACTAGAAAAAGAGCATATGTTTGTATTTCCCAGACTGCCTCATACAATGGTAGAGCGTCACGAGAAGACAGGCGCAGGTCGCTGGAATCGCACTCAGAAAAAATACGAGGCAAGATAACGTACATGAAACGCGCACTCATCACGGGAATCACCGGGCAGGATGGGTCATATCTCGCAGAGTTATTGCTTTCTAAAGGGTATGAGGTGCACGGAATCATCCGCCGGGCGAGCACGTTTAACACCAAACGCATCGATCACATTTATCAAGATCCCAATGAGCCGAGCACGCGGCTCTTCCTGCATCACGGCGATCTCTCGAGCACGGAGTGGGTACTGAATTTGGTTTACAGCTTCGCGCCGGATGAGCTGTACCACCTCGCGGCGCAAAGCCACGTGCGCGTGAGTTTCGATATGCCGGAATACACGGGCGACATCACCGGGCTGGGCACGATGAGGCTGCTCGAAGCAATCCGGCGGGCAGGCTCGAAGACGCGGTTTTATCAAGCGTCCAGTTCGGAGATGTTTGGATCGGCGAAGCCGCCGCAGAGTGAGACGACCGTTTTTCAGCCGCGCAGTCCCTATGCCGCGGCAAAAGTGTATGCCTATTGGATGACACGGATTTACCGGGAGGGCTACCAACTTTTCGCGAGCAACGGAATCCTGTTCAATCACGAAAGTCCGCGGCGCGGCGAGACGTTTGTGACGAGAAAGATTACGCGCGCAGTGGCGGCGATTGTGGCGGGCAAACAGGACACGCTTTTTCTTGGCAACCTTGACGCACGGCGCGACTGGGGTTACGCGCCGGAGTATGTGGAGGCGATCTGGAAGATGCTGCAGCAAGACCAAGCCGAGGACATCGTTATTGGGACGGGCCAAGCGCATTCCGTGCGTGAATTTGTCGAAGAAGCGTTCGCTTACGCGGGGCTGGATTGGCGCAAACACGTAAAGAGTTCCGAGCGATACTTGCGGCCCCTCGAAGTGGATTGTCTGATTGCCGATACGCGGAAGGCGCGGGAGAAACTTGGCTGGGAAACGCGCATCGATTTTAAAGAACTGGTAGCGATTATGGTCGACGCGGATCTGGAAGCGGCCGGTCTTTCCCCCGTGGGGCGCGGGAAAGGGATTCTAGAAAAGAAATTCAGCCACTGGAATCACTGGCAAAATTCGGTAACGCGCATGATGGCAGCGGTCGAAGGGCAAGCTTCGCAGCATTGAGGGGCGTGGAATGGGTTTTTGGGAAAACCGGCGAGTGGTGCTGAGCGGAGGCAACGGATTCCTCGGATCTTTTGTCGTGGAGAAATTGCGCGCAGCGGGCTGCCGGGAGATCAGCACGCCGCACAGCCGGGAGTACGACCTGCGCGAAAAATCCGAAGCGCTACGGCTATATAAGGATGCGCGGCCAGACATTTTCATTCATCTCGCTGCGGTCGTCGGTGGCATCGGAGCGAATCGGGCAAACCCAGGTAGATTTTTCTACGACAATGCAGTGATGGGCATCAACGCGATTGAAGCGGGGCGAATCGCGGGAGTTGAGAAGTTTGTCTGCGCCGGTACGATCTGTTCGTATCCGAAGTTTACGCCGGTGCCCTTTCGGGAAGAAAATTTCTGGGACGGCTATCCGGAGGAGACCAACGCGCCCTATGGGCTGGCGAAGAAAATACTGCTGGTGCAGTTGCAGGCCTACCGCGAACAATATGGGTTCAAAGGAATTTATTTAACGCCGGTTAATTTGTATGGCCCGCGCGATAACTTCGACCTGGAAAGCTCGCACGTGATCCCGGCGCTGATCCGCAAATGCTCGGAAGCGAAACAGGCGCGGGCGGCGGAGATTACCGCTTGGGGGACGGGAAGTGCGACGCGCGAGTTTTTGTATGTGGAGGACGCCGCGGAGGCCATCGTGCTGGCGGCGGAAAAGTACGAAAAGTCGGAGTTCGTGAACCTGGGTTCGGGCGACGAGATCAGCATCGGTAGCCTGCTAGAGCTGATTTGTTCGCTGACGGAATACCACGGGAATGTGCGCTGGGACGCGACAAAGCCCGACGGCCAGCCGCGGCGTTGCCTGGACACTTCCCGGGCGTCGTCGGAGTTTGGGTGGCGAGCGAAAACGCCTCTCCGCGATGGATTGCGCAAAACCATTGCGTGGTTTGAAGAAGAAGTCAGCGGCAAATCGCGCACAAGTGCGGTTTGAGCGTGAAGAGTAGTTCCAGGGCCGCCAGATGTGAAAGCCCCTTGTCAGCGTGCTCATGGACACCCAGAACCACGAACGCTTCATCGAGAAAGCGATTCTGAGCGTGCTGGAGCGGGGCTTCCGTCTTCGGATCACGAGTCGTCGTCGATCATGGATCGAGCGACCAAACTCCGGAGATGCTGGGGAAGTTCGAGCCGCAGATGGGGTTACTGCGAAAGACCAACGGAAGGCAGGCTGGTATTTTCTCTGTTTGCTGCATTCCGTGCGGCGAAAACCACGTTGCGACGCTCCCGCCAATCGTGGCTTCAGCGAGATAAAGCATCGATTAGACTTTCCTTCTTCTTTTCGGCGAGACCAGCCAAGGGATCGAGGGACGAAGTGTAGCCTGCGATAGCCGCGGCGGCCAGAAACGCAAATACTTCGGCGGGAAGCCACGCGTTGCCGGTCCAGCGGCTCATGAAGAGGATCGGAGCGCTGATGCCGCCCAAGAGAATCTGCGCGCCGAAAGCGACCAGCACAGCCATGCCGGATTGGCGCTGCCCGCGCATTTGGCCAAAATTGATCTTGCGCGGGAAGGTTAGCGAGGACCAGTTGGCGATGGCCAATTGTCCTGCGATATTGAATACGATAGCGGCGAGTGTGGCGACCAGAACGGGCAGCGAAGGAAGGCCGACAAGGTAAGAAAAAGCGGCCATGGACAGCGTCAATTCAAAAGCGAGCATCGCCACCTGAAGGAGATTTTTTCCCAGAAATACTTCTCGGAAACTCATGGGCGAAGTGAAAAAAGTTTGAATGCCCTTGCCGTCATAGGCAAAGCTGTTATACGCGGGGGCCATCAGAATGAGCAGGAGATAGGCCATCATGCCGGGAAAGAAAAACTCGGTCGACACCGGATGCTTGGTCGCCGTGGGATGCCTACCCGCGAATTGCGTGGTGAAGAGCAGCACAAAAACGGGTGGCATGATCAGCAGGAAAAATGCAAAGCTGTTGCGCGTAAGGTAGTGGAACTCTTTGCGGAGCACGGCCGCCACTTGCGGCGTCAACAAACGGAGCGCGTCGGATTGTGCGGCGGTTCGAGAAATGGGGCGAACCATGGCGCGCGCCGGGGCGGCTGTTTCGCTAAGTTCCTCGCCGCGATATTGGCTCGCGAACCTCATCCAGAGAAACACACTGAACACGAGGGCATAGGCGGAAATGCCCGCCACGCCGATGAGTGTGTCCGTGAAATGATTTTGTACGGCGCCCGCAATGGCTTTACCCGCGAGCGATGACGGGAAAACGGACAAGTAGGGAAGCAATTGTTTGACCCAGGGCTGTGCCGACCGGCCATACCGCTGGAGCAGCGGATTGAGGAATTGGACGGAGACAGCAAATAGGACAAAGAGCGCGAGAAATATTTCGCGAGAGCGTCTGCGAGCGAGTACGCGTTCGAGCCAGGAACCGATCAGGCGTTCGAGCGTGATGTTCATCAGCAGGAACAGCGCGCAAATGACCAGTATGGCCGGCAGAACGCTCGGATTTGCCGCGGTTGCACCGATAATCATGGCAATGAGCCAGCAGAACGAGGCGATCGCGGCAAAATCCGCGAGGCCGTACGCGAGGCCGATGATGTAAAACGCGCGGAGGCTTAGCGGAAAACGCAACATGGTGCGGAACTCGAAACCTGCTCCGAAGCCCGCTGTGAAAATGGGAACGAACTGCCAGAAAAGAAAAACTCCCCAAAAAAGTAAAGCCATCCAGGCTTCGTGTCCGCCCGACATAAACGAGTAAGCTCCGAAGTAAAAGGCAGCGCATAGAGCGAGGACGAAGAGCGAGGCGAAAGCGGCGGCAACAATCATGCCGATCAGGTCCCACTGATTGTGTTTCTTGCGGAGATTGTTGGCCAGTATTCGCCAGCGGAGGCCAGCTACCAGCCGGATTTGTTCCCAGACGCCGGGTAGGCGCGCTACATCAGCCACGAGAGCTCCTCGAGTTGAGGCCGCTGGCCACCCTCCTGACCTACGATGGAGAGGAAAATCTGCTCGAGAGTCGTTTTGCTTCCTTCTTCGCCGGCGATCCCTGCGCGCAGCTCGTCAAGGGA
>Ga0210409_10004501_pt1 | contig 14997 bp, 9 predicted proteins | sample IncBWH17MmetaG_FD_161649 | JGI IMG/M metagenome (GOLD analysis project Ga0210409, IMG submission 161649) | Forest soil microbial communities from Barre Woods Harvard Forest LTER site, Petersham, Massachusetts, United States - Inc-BW-H-17-M | ecosystem: Environmental > Terrestrial > Soil >... | reverse complement strand
TTGAAGACCCGCTCCAGCCGGGCCTCATGCGCCTCGCGCGTTCGATGGGCGTGCGGCTTTCCGAATCACTGGATCTTGGCTTCCTCGAGCCGGCCCGGCCCGAGTTCGCCCGCGGGGCGCTCTTTTTTGAGTCGCCCCGTGCGGCGAGAGACGTCAGCGAACCCGTTCGGCGCACGCTCGAACAACTGGATCTCAATTACTACGTGCCCTGCCGCATTCGCGAGCATACCGTCGCGGTTCTGGGTCTGGGCAAAACGGTCGACGGCGATTTCCTCTCGAGCGATGACGTCGAGCTGGTGGAAACCATTGCCGGCTACGTTGCCGTCGCTCTCGATAACGCTCAGCTTTATACCTCGCTCGAACAAAAAGCGCTCGAAATTGCGCGTCTCAAGGACTTCAGCGAAAACATCGTCGAGTCCTTAAATGTTGGCGTCCTGGCGGTGGATCTCGACGGTATCGTCGAATCTTGGAACACGCGCATGGAGCAGCTCTTCGGTGTGGCCCGGCAGGAGGCCGTCGGGCGCCAGCTCAGCTCGCTTCTTCCCGAAGAACTGGCGCAGGAAATTGCAGCGCGCGGTGACGCAGAGCAGATCACCGGCATCTATAAACAGAGGCTCCAGCATCAGGGGAAATCGCTCACGCTCAACGTCTCCATCGCGCCGCTGGTCAGCAAGTCGAGTGAACGGATCGGCCGCCTCCTGCTATTCGACGACGTGACACAGCGCGAACGCATGGAAGAACAAATGTCCCAGACAGAGAAACTTACCTCTTTGGGTCTTCTCGCGGCGGGCGTGGCCCACGAAGTGAATACTCCGCTGGCCGTGATTTCCAATTACATCCAGATGCTTGCCAAGCAGATGCCCGAGGGCGATCCGCGCCAGTCCATCATCGAGAAAATCGTCAAACAAACCTTCCGGGCCAGCGAGATCGTCAACAACCTGCTCAATTTTTCTCGAACCGGCGCGGCCGAAGCCACCGACATTGACGTGAATCGCGTCGTGGAAGAAACCCTTTCGCTCGTGGCGCACCCGCTGAAGACTTCCCAGATCCAGGTCGTGAAGCAGCTCGGCGAACCGTTGCCTCCCGTTCGCGGCTCCGCCAACAAGCTGCAGCAGGTGTTCTTGAACCTTTTCTTGAACGCGCGCGATGCCATGCCCGCCGGAGGAATGCTCGAAGTGCGCACCGCCGCTCACAATGGCAGCGTCGAAATCGAAATTGCCGACACCGGTGGCGGGATCCCTCGCGAGCATATCCATCGCATCTTCGACCCCTTCTTCACCACCAAGTCCAATGGCCGCGGCACCGGCCTCGGCCTCTCTGTGAGCTACGGCATCATCAAGGAGCACTCTGGAAAGATTGACGTTCGCTCGACTCCCGGCAAAGGCACCTCCTTCCACGTCGAATTTCCTGCGGTCAAGAAAGCGGTCCATGTCTAAAGGTTCCATCCTGGTTGTAGATGACGAATCGGAAATCCGCGAAGGCCTCGAAATTCTGCTGAAAAGCGAAGGCTACGGCGTCTCCAGCGCGGACACGGGCGAATCCGGCCTCGCAAAGCTGGAACAGCATCCCTATGATCTTCTGTTACTGGACGTCAGCCTGCCGGATCGCAATGGCCTCGACATGCTGAAGGAAATTCACCGCCGCGACCCGCAGCTCTCCGTCGTTCTAATCACCGCTTACGGCTCGATTGACATGGCGCGCGCAGCGTTCAAGAACGGCGCAATGGACTACATCACCAAGCCCTGGTCCAACGACGAATTGCTCGCGCAAGTCGCGCAAGCCGTCGAATCCCGGCGGCTTCGCGATGAAAATCTACAGCTCAAGCGCGCCCTCAAACAGCGCTTCAATTTCCCCAATATCGTGGGCAAGAGCGACAAGATGCACATCTTGCTCGACCTGGTCATGCAAGTGGCTCCTTCTCGCTCCACCATTCTCATCAGCGGAGAAAGCGGCACTGGCAAGGAGCTCATCGCCAAGGCCATTCATTCCGCCTCGACGCGCGCCGACAAAGCCTTCGTGCCGGTGAATACCGGCTCGATTCCCGTCGACCTTCTCGAATCCCAGCTCTTCGGCCACGTGAAAGGCGCGTTCACCAGCGCCGTGGCCTCGAAGAAAGGCCTCTTCGAAGTCGCCGACCAGGGCACCATCTTCTTCGACGAAATCGCCACCATCAGCCCGGAAACGCAGGCCAAGCTTCTCCGCGTCATCCAGGAGCGCGAGTTCATGCGTCTCGGCGGCACCGAGCAGATTAAAGTGGACGTCCGCATCGTTGCTGCCTCCAACGTGGATCTCCTGACCCTCGTGCGCGAGGGCCGCTTCCGCGAGGATTTGTTTCATCGCCTGAACGTGATCCATCTTGTGATTCCCCCGCTGCGCGACCGCCGCGAGGATGTGCCTCTCCTCCTGACGCACTTCCTTGAACGCTTTTGCCTCGATAACGCCAAGCCGGTGCGGCAATTCACGGCCGGCGCCATGAAGCTGCTCATGGACTACGATTGGCCCGGGAACGTCCGCGAGCTGGAAAACGTCGTCGAGCGCGCCGTCGTGCTCTCCACCCAGGAGCGCGTGGATGTCGACCTCTTGCCGGACAGCATTCGCAGCAAGGAAATCGTCCGCGGCGTGCGCTTGCAACTTTCCGAGTTCATGCCGCCGCTTCCCGGCGAACCCGGCTCGCGTTCCGCTGCAGACAATCCTCAGCCCTCCTTGTTCCAGATCATGGACGAGATCGAGCGCCGCATCATTATTGACATGCTCGAGCGTACCGGCTGGAACCAGACCGAAGCCGCGGAGCGTTTCCTCATCCCGCTCTCCACACTGAATCAGAAGATCAAGCGCCTAGGCATTGATGTCCGCCGGCGCGGCCGCGGCGACGAAGGTCTTACCGCCGCCAGCGGAAAATAGTTCTTCGCCCACAACCCGAAAAATTCGGGTAATTATCTCCCCGGCGAAATACTCCGCGCGATCACGTAAACTACCATTCGAATCTTGGGGAGAACTCTTTGCCTCCATCGCCTCCGCTCGACAGGAACTCGCTCCAGAACGAATGGCGATTGCTCCTCGAGTGCGCCTCCCCTGTGATGGATCCTCGGAAATTCTCTCTCCTCCTCCCTCCCGTGGATTGGTCTCGTTTGCTCGCTCTCGCCGAGGATCACGGCGTCATGGGCCATCTCACCGCATCTCTGCACAAACTTGGCGATAGTGCCGTCCCCGCATCCATCAAGCAAACGCTCATGGATCGCCAGCGTGAACAGGTTTTCTACACCCTGAAGCTGAGCGCGGAGCTTTTTCGAATTTTGGATCAATTCGCCGCGGAGAAAATCGCCGCGCTCGTCGTAAAAGGCCCGGTGCTTGCGATCGAAGCCTACGGCGACCCCGCGATGCGCAGCTACGGAGACCTCGATCTGCTCGTTCGCCAGCGCGACATCCGCCGCGCCACTGAACTGATGCTCGCTGCCGGTTACCAGGCCGCTGTTTCCATCGCCGCCATCGACTCCGGAAAAATCCCCGGGCAATATCTTTTCTCCAAGCCGGAAGCGAAATTGCTCGTCGAGCTGCACAACGATTTCACGCTGCGCTATTTCCCCCGCCGGCTCCCTCTCGAACAATTCTTCGAACGCCAAATCCGCGTGCGCCTCGACGCCCACGACGCTCCCGCCCTCTCTGTGGAAGACGAACTCGTCTTCATCTGCATCCACGGCGCAAAGCATTTTTGGGAGCGTTTGATCTGGATCGCCGATGTCGGCGCGCTCGTCACTCGTCAGACAAACATCGATTGGCGCCGCGTTGCCGAATCCGCAAAAGAAGTTGGAGCCGAACGCATGCTGCATACCGGCCTGCACCTCGCTAAAATTCTGCTGAACACGCCGTTACCCGCGGAAACGATCGCGATGGTAGAAGCGGACAACCAGTCCGCTCACCTGGCCCAACGAATTCTCCATTGGCTTCCGGCCGCCGGCTACTCGCCCCCAGGGCTGGTCGAACGCGCCGTGTTTCGCTTGCGCATGCGCGGCGGCTTGCTCTCCGCCCCGGCCTATCTGCTGCGGCTCTCGCTCTCTCCCACGGAAGAAGACTGGCAGCTAGACCCCGGTGAAAACCGCCACGGATTCCTCGCCACTCTCCGCCGCCCCTTTCGTCTGGCCCGTAAATACGGCCGCACCGGCAAATCCTGAGCCGCAGCAATTCGCCTCGTCCCGCCAGCTTTTTCAATTTTGTTTTGCCGCCGCAAAAACGGCTTCTTGTCGAACTCCGTTGCCTTCAGTTCACCGTTACCGACGGCGCAGGAGTCACGGTGTGCACCGTGGCGCCCGCCGTGCCAGTGACCGTCAGCGGGTACGTGCCCGGGGTTGTTCCAGGCTTTGTCGGGGTTCCAGGTCCGGAACATCCTGCCAGAACGAGGAGCGCCAGCGTTGCTGCCGCCATCCCCAGCCGCAGGCGAAGCCGCTTCGCGGTTGGTAACAGGAACAGCAAGATCATCGCGAGAAGTAACGGAACGATTTGCCATATACGCAGGGGCCGGGTTGGCGTGGAGGGCGGCGGGATCATCAGGCTCGGGGCGGTGGTTGTCACCGTCACCAGAGTCGAGACTGCCGCGCCGTTCGGCGTGATCGGACTCGTTGTAGGCGTGCAGCTGGACAAATTCAGCCCAGCAGGCTCCACGCATGCAATCGTCACCGCCGAATTGAATCCTCCGATTGGCGTGACGGTCACCGTGAACGTGGCTGGCGAGCCGGCCTTCACCGGTGATGGCGCCGGCGCCGTTGCCGTGATCGTGAAATCCGGCGCGTTCGTGCCCGTCCCAGTCAGCGGCACCGTATGCGGGTTGCCGGCGGCATTGTCCGTGATGGTCAAAGTTCCCGCGCGCGCACCCAGCGCTGTCGGCGTGAACGTTACGCTGATCTTGCAATTTGCTCCTGCTGCCAGCGTCGCCGGGCTGATCGGGCAAGCCGTCGCGCCGGTACTCGTTTCTGCAAAATCGCCCGAGGCGGCGATGGTGCTGATCGTCAGAGGGCCCGTACCTGTATCTGTGAGCGTCACGATTTGCGCGGTGCTGGTTGTATTCAGCTGCTGGTTGCCAAAAGCGAGACTCGTCGGCGCGAGCCCAACGGCCGGAGCGGGATTTGCCCCTGTCCCGGTTAGCGAAATGTTTTGGGGGCTGGTGCTGTCGCTGTCGGTCAGTCGCAATGTGGCCGTTTCAGCCCCCACCACTGTGGGCGTGAACGTCACACTCACTGTGCAGGTATTGGCAGCGCCAAAGGGGATGCTGCCGCTGCAGGAGTTGGTCACTGTGTAGTCCGTGTTGGCTGCGGACGGACTCCCGTTCACCACGGCGCTAGTGAACACGATCGCCGCATTCGTATTGTTCGTTAGCGTTACCGTCTGGGCCGCGCTCGTCGTGCCTATAAGAACCGTTCCAAAAGCGAGAGTCGATCCTGGAGCCGGCAACACCACCAAGGTCGGAATCGGTGTCAGCTTAGCGATAAATGCATCCGAGTTCCCATTCAGCGTCTTCTGGAATGCTCCCGCAGGGAAAATCGGGAAGGTAGCTGCCGTGGAGAACGTATGGCCCGTGATGTATGCATTGGCCGGAGTCGCCGTGTCAATGGCCACCGCAAAGATTTGGTCGGGATTGCCACCAGCCCCGCTCCCCCCAAAGAAGGTCGAATAGACCAAGTCAGCCGCCCCGTTGCCCCCGGGGTTGAGTTTGGAAAGGAACCCAGCACCTGTCGCTCCTGCCGGGAAAACCGGCTCGAATGCACCCGCCGTTACTGGAAAATTCAGTGACGCAGTCCCTCCGACGACGTAAGCGTTGCCTTGTGCGTCCGCACGGATTCCAAAGCCGGTGGCGTTTACGGATCCTCCCAAATAGGTTGAATAGGTCAGAGAAGCGCTTCCGGTCGCTCCCGTATCGATCAGGCTGACGAAGGCAGCAGAGTTCCCTACTGCTGGGTTATTCTTTTGGAATGCCCCGGCAGGAACCGTGGGAAACGCCAGTGACTCGGTCAAGCCGGTTACGTATGCCAATGGCACGTTGTTGGGACTGTTGGGACCCAGTCCGATCCCGGCCCCCTCATCCAGGACCTCGCCACCCAAATAGGTTGAGTAGATCAACGACGCTGCTCCGCTCTTCGTCGTGTCGATTCGCGCCACGAATGCCGTACCTTTGGCATTGCCCGTGGGAACCGCGGTTCGGAATGCATTTGCGGTCGTCGGGAAGTGAGTTGATGAGGTGGCACCGACGATGTAAGCGTTGCTGGAAGTGTCTACCGCTACGCCAAATCCGTCGTCCCCGAATCCCAATCCTCCCGCAGCCAACGCATTTTCCCCCGCGCCCCCCAAGTACGTGGAGTAAATCAGGGAAGCTGCCCCCGACTGCGTAGTGTCAATTCTGGTAAGAAACGCGTTCCCATTTGTCGTGTTCAGCGTGGACTGGAATGCGCCAGCCGTGACAGGGAAGTTTGTCAGGCCGGCTCCCGGAGGAGAAAGCGCAAAACCAACTACATAGGCATTTCCGCTAGCGTCCGCCGCAATTCCATTTCCAAAATCCCCATTCGTTCCCCCGATGAAGGACGAATAGACAAGCGAGGCCGTGCCGCTGAGCGTCGGATCTATTTTCGAAATGAAACTCGTACCCGTTGTGTCTGTGGGGTTATTGCCCTGTTTGAGGGCATTCGCGGTCGTCGGAAAATCCGGCGAAAATGCTTGCCCCGTAACGTAGATCTTGCCCGTTGAATCCAGGGCCACAGCTGTTCCAACAGCCCCCGTGGAAAGTCCCGTGGTCCCGGTCAAATACGTGGAGTAAATCTCCGCGGTTCCCGTCGGATTCATCTCCGTGACAAATGCCGCTCCAGCGGGATTAGTGGCCAGCGGACCTGCGTTCTGGGCATTGGCGGCTGTCGTTGGAAAATCGGTAGAGAACGTACTGCCGGCTACATAGGTGTTTCCGGCAGAATCCACCGCGATTCCCATTCCGGGCGTGCCTCCATCGTCCGCCGAACCGCCGAGGTAGGTCGAATAATTCAGCACCGGATCAAGAATAAGAGGCTTGCTTCTGTCATAGCTCCCGATCGAGAAGCCGACCTTGCGGTCTTTCCCAAGTACGTAACTTCCCCCAATCTCGCGCCGTTCTCCTTTTACGACCTGGTATATGAGTGGCTTCTGTAGCGCCACTTCTCCGCCCGGCAGGCCGAGCAACACCTCACCGCGCGAGCTGATCCGCACTTTTCGGGCACCTTCCAAGCGGAGGCGAATTACGTCGGGGTCGGCTCCAGCAGCAACAACGAAATCATATTCCAGCTTCCCATGATTGCCGTAGAAAATCAGGTCCACTCCGGGATAGACCCCCGTGTACTTCACTTGTCCGTACGATGCCACGTCGGTGTGCCACTTCTTGGGATCACTCCCAATGAAGTAGCTCGTTCTTTTCGTTAACCGATCCGTCGCGCTGATTTGCGGAGTTGGATTCGCTCCTTCAAAACGCATCCGTATCGCAGTCGTCATCCGGGCGCGTGCTGCGGCGTGAATTGCTTTCAGAGTTTCGTGCCGGTGAAGCGGTGACCAATCGTACGTGACTGGAGTGCGCAGGCCGAGGACCGCCTCCTGTGGGGTCAAAAAAAGTTCGTATCCGCTTCCATGCGAAACGTAGCGGACCTCCCGCGCCGTCTGCCCCACGTTTTCTTCAAAGCTCAGCGGCAATCGGCCATAAGCCTCGGCCCACTTGGAATCCAGTTTCGTGCGTGCGGAATTCGATGTTCCGCTCGCCGCCGGAGATACTTTCACACCCGCTTCGCGTTCGCTTTTCCCTGACCCTCGAAAAGAGGCCAGCAACCAAAGACCGGAAATCAACAGGGCCACACCCGCAAACTTCAAAGCCTTCACCCCAATACCCCACGTCTTCATGGTAACCATCTCCTATGCCTGCGATTCACTTCTCGTTCTCAATCCACCCCGCCACCGCGCATGCCTAGCCCATTGCTCCGCCTTTTCTCAAATTCCGAATTGGAACAGAGCAACGCCCTGCCAGTCAAAAATGATTCAGGGTTTCTTGGAGAGGAAGGAAGCATGCCGTACACCGCTAACATAGTGCCCCAATTCGAGAAGGCTGGTCCCAAATTGGGAATCGCTTCTGTATCCTATCAGATAACTTCTTTACCTTGAGGCAAGAATTGAAGACGCTCTGCGCCCATTCCCCACTAAGCAGAACTGGAGTGATCTAACGAAGTAAAATCCTCACAGATGAGCTTGCACAGTTCCTTTAACCTGCTCGCGTCCGCATTAGGATAAACTCGGCGGATTGGAATCGTCGTAACCAACCGTCCCAGGACCGCAAATTCCCGCGCGCGCATCTCTCGGTCGAGGATTTTGTTCGCGTAAGTGTCCGCCACCAGTGCGAGCAGCGCACTTTGTGGCCGGGTAACTTCCAGGTATGGAGCTGGATCGGGACGGCGCTCACCTAGAACGTAGATTGCCCCGAGCGGAAGGCAACGGTTCTCGAACTTTGTTCCCTCCACTCCGAGAGACATCCGTCGTTTATCCCCATTCGGTAGTAAGCGCGGGAGTGCCTCCGGCGAGTCATAGAGTATTTCCACCGATTCGGGCCACAGACAAAGGTGGGGATAGGCGGGCATGACCTGAAAAACGCCGTCGCGTTCTACGAGTGCAACAATATCGTCGGAAATGACTCCGTAGCCTTGCCGCGCGAAGGCCGCTGCGGTCGTGGACTTTCCTGTCCCTGTCTGGCCGACAAACACCGCGGCGCGATCTTCAATGCTGACCCCGCTCGCGTGCAAACACGTCACACCGCGCAAACGCAAAAGTACACCAAGGACCGGTCCTAGCACATAAGAAACAGTGTTCTCGATCGGCAACTCATCAGGCCAAGTCGCCCAAACGTTGGCTCGTTCGCGATCCAACCAAAATTGCGTCCCATCGGCATACGCAAGCCGCACGAAAGCGCCGCGCCCCACATTCCAAATCCTCAACGCCGGCTCGCCCGATGCATTGGTATCGGCGCTAGAATAGATCAACTCTTCGGCGACGCGCGGATTCTCAGTGGCATGATCCGGAAGAGTTCCGAGATGCAAGGCAACGTCATATTGATCAGTTGATGAATCAGTGGGAACTACTCCAGGAAGGAACAAATTGGAGCGGAGGCGCAGGCCGAAAACGAAGTAATTAAAACTCAATTCCTTCTACGCGATGGATTTGTCCTTCAGTACTGGAAGATTTCGCTCGATCTTACTTAAATTGCCCACCGCTTCTTCTTTACTTTCCATTCTTTCCAAACCGGGCAGCCCACAGCGCTTGGATTCATTGGCAGGAGCGCGGACTAACTTCGATGTCCTGCGGTGTATTAGATATGAGTGTGGACGTTTCTCTGGCCTCTGGCGCCGTCCCGTCGGCCGTTGATTCCAGTAGACTGCGTCAGCTCCCGCACCGTCCCGTAAACGGTCAGCTTCGGCTTCGAATACGGCTTTTTTGGTCCCCGTTTGACGGGCTCAACCATTACCAGCCTCCGCATGCATTTTATACCGAACTCTTCGCGCTGACTGCAACCAAATGTTGAGGCAGTAAGGTCGTAAGCTCGAGCTGACTTGTCCTGCGTTCATCTTATCATGCGGAGCCTCTAGCGCGGAGCGCTCGATATAGCGATTCAAATTCTTGCTCCACGGTATTTGTTTCAGCCGGTCCGTTCCGTTTCGCTTCACTTGCGCGGAAAGCGGATCGGCCTGCAGCGGCGTCTTCGGCCGTACGCGTACTCGTTCCGGGATCTGCCCTCCCATCGCTTCGCGCAGCAACATCTTCTGGAAGAACCACGGAAACGGCGGAAGCGCCAGCAAGTAATTCACGATCCGCAAATCGAGAAACGGGTAGCGCGTTTCCACCGGAAAATTCGTCACTCCAGCGTCTTCGGTTTCGAACATGTGCGTCCAATGTGGCAGGGAGAGAGAGGCGTGGGCTTTCGGCAAAATAGGATGCCTGCTCGGGGGCACAGGATGCTCGCTCAGTTCCTTCCACCGATGTTCCAGGTTCAAGCGCTTGGCAAAGTCCGCCTGCAGCCACCGAGGAAATCCCATCACCTCTTCATTTTTGCCAATCAGTTTCCGGAAGCGCGCGCGAATCCCCCGCCACGGAAACGGCCGCACCCACAAATAATTTGTCATCTCCGAAGCCAGTCGACGCCACTCGCCGTTTTGCCGCATACTCTCCGCATACGGCCACATCTCGAAGCTCATCAAGTTATCCGCACCCTCGCCTGACAATACAACCCGGCAATCCGGAGAAATACTTCGGCACGATTCAAAAAATCCTGCCAGCAGAGGACTATCAACCGGTTCGGGATAACTTATCTCTGGATCGTTCCAACCGTCAAACAGCTGCACTTCATCCAGTTTCGTGAACTTCACCGGAATTCGCAGGAACTCCCCTACTTCCTGCGCGTACTCCCGTTCCCGGTCCGGAATCAGGGAATCGTAGACAGACGTAAACCCCCTAATATCAATACTGTGAATGCTTTTCGAGGACAGCTCCCGGGCCACCGCCGCCACCGACGACGAATCCAGCCCCCCGCTCAAAAGGATTCCCACGCGCTCCGTCCGCAGCCGGTCCGCCACCGCCGCCTGCAGCAGCACCTGAAAATGGTCGATATAGTCCTTGGAATTCGAGTAGCGGATAGGCCCAGCCGTCGGCGGCGCCCAGTACCGCCTGAGTCTCAATCCGCTGGCGGAAAAATTCAGGCTATGAGCTGGTGGCAACCGCTGAATGGCGCGATAAGTCGTCGTGGCATTGTCATAGTTCAACCCAAACAGCAGAAAATCCCCGATCGCCGCATCATTCAGCTCGGCGGACACTTCCGGGTGCAGCCGCAGACAATTCAGCGTATTGCTGAAAAGAAAACGCTCTTTCTCCTGAACGTAATAGAAAGGCTTGATGCCGAAATGATCTCGCGCGCAAAAAAGAGTTTTCGAACGCGCGTCCCAAATCGCGAACGAAAAATCGCCGAGTAAATGATCCACGCATTCGCTTCCCCAGACCGCATACGCGTGCAGGATCACTTCCGAATCCGGAGCGCTTGCCCCAACCTCGCGCCCCGCGCGCCGCAGCTCCGTCAAAAATTCCGCCCGCCCATCCAGCCTCGCGTCCGCGGTAATCCACAACCGCCCCTCAAGCCTTGCCGGCTGACGCTCCTCGAGCGACTCCTGCGTCGTCCGCAGCATGGTATGCGCGAATCCGACGGCGCCTTCGGTCCAAACGCCGCGCGCATCAGGCCCGCGAAAAGACAAAAAATCCGCAAGGCTCTCCAAGAGTCCCCGGTCTACAGGCGCATTGTCCCCGTGGTAGATGCCGACGATGCCGCTCAATCACTTGGCCTTTCGATTAAGAGGGCGGGCTGTTCACACGGTAAAATCCGGTGGCGCGCGGCGAAAGCATCGCTGTTCGGATGTCCCCGTCCCATGCCACCGCGCACGCGCTTCGAAACGATACACAAGGCGCTCATTCGAATCGCATGCTTCATCTGCATCAGGCTGGCCTAATTGTACTGGCACCCGTCATTCACGGCAACAGCGCAACCCCATTCGAAACGGTCTCTGCTCCAAGCATGCGAAAAGCCATGCATCTCCAGTCAAAAGGGAACAACATCTGCTCATGGGCATCGAATCCCCTACCATGCGTTTCGAACCACGGACTTTTATCTTGCAACTCCGAAACGGTCTAGGCAGAGTACCGTGGAATGGTTTTGCGTCTCTCCAACTCTGCCCAGCGCGGGACACTCGTGTTCGTTGCTTTCCTCGTCGCGCTGTTTCTCGCCTATTCCAGCATCCGCGCCGCCCGTGCCGAACACTTTGCCAGTCTAGAAACCCTCAAGGGATTCGAGCGCGCCACGCAACTCGAGCCAGGTGACGCCCGCAACTGGTACCTTTTGGGTCACTACTGGCAGTTCAGCCTTGAGGATCCTGACGCGCATCAAGCGATCCGTGCTTACAAGATCGCGGCTTCCTTAGATCCCCACTCCGCTGAGACCTGGCTCGGTCTCGGCTCCGCATACGAATCGAGGAGCGATCTTGCACAGGCGCGTAACGCATTTCTTCACGCCAAGAAATCGTACCAACTCTCCGCGGAAGTCTCGTGGCAGTACGGAAACTTCCTCCTGCGCCAGGGCGAGTTGCAACCAGCCTTCAGTGAAATGCGCCGCGCTGTCGAAAGCGATCACACACACGGCGGTGAAGCTTTTTCCCGCTCTCTTCGGGTCGAGCCGAATGTTGATCAAATTCTCGATCGCGTTCTCCCACCGAATCGCGATGTCTACGTGGACGTGATTTCGGACCAAATTGCCGACGGCCAAACCGACATCGCCCTCCAAGTGTGGAACCGGCTCTTCGCCATTCAGCCCCGGGTGCCACTGCGGGATGTTTATCCTCTTATCGGTGCTTTGAGGAATAGTCAACGAATCGCAGATGCCCGCAGTGTATGGGACCAGGCCGTGGTTCTTGCCGGCATGGCTGAACTTCAAGGCCCTCTGGGATCGGTCTTGTGGGACGGCGGCTTTGAATCAGGAGTCACCGGAGTGGGATATTCCTGGTTCTTTTCGGAGGGCTTGCGGAATATGCAAATCAGCATCGATGTTCAGGAAAAACACTCCGGAAATCATTCCCTGCGGCTGACGTTTGATGGACAGTCCATTGTCACTTCGACGGACATCTGCCATTACGTTCCGGTGCAACCGTCGAGTTCCTATCGTTTTTCGGCGTGGTTGAAGACGAGGGCGATCACTACGGATCAAGGCATTCGATTCCAGCTGCGCTCTCTTGGAACAGAGGACCGTTCTGTGGCCGTGACGCCCGAAGTTCACGGTAGCGAGCCGTGGACGCGCATCGAAATACCCTGGTCCTCGGGAAAAGATGTACAGGAAGTGCAGGTATGTTTGGTCCGTTCCCTCAGCGATCAACTCGAGAACAAAATTAAGGGCACAACCTGGATCGACGACGTCGCTCTGGTGCCGGAAGCGGGGGAGCACTCCAGGCCATGAAGTTCTTGCGAGTCGGCATCTGCGCGCTGGTTGTGTTTGGAGTGGCGGCGCATGGAGGGGTCGAAGACTGGGCACGGGCTGTCCTTGAAACGGGTGCAGGATTGCTCTTCCTGGCTTGGTCTGTGCGGCTCTATTTCAACCGCGAGGAGCACCCTGTTTTTTCGCCCCTCCTGCTGCCGCTCGTGACGCTATTGCTTATTGTCTTAGGGCAGTTGTTTTTCCGTTGGACTGCTTCTCCTTACCATACGCGAATCGAATTGTTATTGCTCCTGGCCGACCTGATCGTCCTCTTTCTCGCGGTTCAAGCCTTTCGGACTCTGGAAGATTGGCGGGGTTTTGTGTGGTTTGGAATGATTTTCGGCTTCGTGGTCAGCCTCTTCGCCATCCTCCAACACCTGACGTCCAACGGAAAGCTCTACTGGTTTCGCGAGATTCGCTCCGGAGGAATCCCTTTTGGGCCGTACGTGAATCGGAATCACTTTGCCGGATTTGTAGAGTTGGTCCTGCCGCTTGCACTCATTCCCCTTGTCTTGGGACGGGTCCGGCGGGAGCGCTGGCCAGTTGTAGGACTATGCGCGGTCCTTCCCATAGGGGCACTCTTCCTCTCTGCATCGCGGGGAGGCATTGTGAGTTTCGGCGCTGAGTTGGGGGTCCTGGCGCTGGTTCTGATTCTAAGGCGAACCATGGGGAAACAATTGCTCGCCGGAGCTGCCGTCTTACTGGTCGCATTGCTGCTAGTATCCTGGCTTGGCGTCGGACAGATCCTCGAACGTCTATCATCCGTACAATTACTCGAAGTGACCGCGGGAAAGCGTGCCTCCATGCGGCGGGACACTTGGCGGATCTTTCTGGATCACCCCTTTCTGGGAACAGGGCTTGGCACCCTCCAAACTGTTTTTCCACCCTACGAAACGCTCTATGACGGAAAAATAGTCAATCACACGCACAACGACTATCTGGAGGCTCTTGCGGAGACGGGCATTGCCGGTGGTCTGTGCTGCGCTTGGTTCCTCGGCGTCTTGCTGTCGGAGTCTCTAAAGCGGTTGCGCCAGCTCAACAATTCGTTTGCCGGCGCTCTGCAACTCGCAGGCTTCATCGCCTGTTGCGGCTTTCTCGTTCATAGCCTTGTGGATTTCAATTTGCACATTCCCGCGAACGCCATGCTCTTTTTTCTCATGGCTCATCTGGCGACCGTGGAACTTCCGCAGGCTGCCCCGCCATCGGCCCGGAAGGGCCATGGCAATTCTCGAAATCACTGATAGCTTTGGGCTTCATCCCTGTATAATCACACTCGGGGGTCATCTATTCGTATGCAGCCAGTTCGCCTGGGTGCGCGGGCGTGGTGTCTCGTTACCACTACCGTGCTAGGGGTTTCTCTGCTCCTGCCTTCCTGCCGCGCTCAGCAACCCGTTCTCGAGACGCCGCAACAAGTCAACGACCGCATCAAGTCGCTTTCCTCGACTTTGCGGATCACGCCACACGATTACATCATCGGGAACGGGGATGTGATCGACTTCGAGGTCTTTGATGTAAAAGAGCTTAGCCGGGAAGTGCGTGTTAGCCAGACAGGGTCCATCGGTGTCCCCTTGATACCTGTACGCTTGCATGTCGCCGGGCTGACGGAAGTACAAGCGGAGCAGAAGATTGCGGAAGTGCTGGAAGCCAACGGTCTGGTCTCTCACGCCCAAGTGAGCGTCAGTGTGAAGGAAAGAAAGAGCAAGCCCATCACAGTGGTGGGCGCTGTCGGGCATGCCATGGTGTATCAGGCCGATCGGCCTGTCACAATCCTTGAAGTTCTTGCCGAGGCTGGCGGTGTCGCGAATGATGCTGGGGACACTGTCATCGTGACGCGGCCTTCGGTGGATGCTACCGCGACCGATCCATCGGAGCCTCCCGAGATTAGCCCGGACGATAGCACTCCAGCCGTGACTCCAAAGGATTCCACCCAAGTGGGTTCGGCCGCGGCGTTCACA
>Ga0210409_10004499_pt1 | contig 14998 bp, 14 predicted proteins | sample IncBWH17MmetaG_FD_161649 | JGI IMG/M metagenome (GOLD analysis project Ga0210409, IMG submission 161649) | Forest soil microbial communities from Barre Woods Harvard Forest LTER site, Petersham, Massachusetts, United States - Inc-BW-H-17-M | ecosystem: Environmental > Terrestrial > Soil >... | reverse complement strand
GTTACTGCGCCTCCAAAGATGCGCCACGTGTAAGGAAGGCTCTCAGCTTCGCGTCCGTGGAATGATTGAGGAGATCGTTTGGATTGCCCTGCACTCGCATCGTCTTGGTATCTGCGTCGAGGAAGATTGAATCGTCGGCGATCATGAAGATGCTCGCCAACTCATGTGTCACCACAACAATGGTTGTGCCAAGGCTGTCGCGCAGCTCCAGGATCAGTTTGTCCAGATTTTGCGAGGTAATTGGGTCCAATCCGGCGGAGGGTTCATCGAAAAATAAGATTTCAGGGTCCAAGGCCATGGCACGAGCCAGGCCCGCCCGCTTGCGCATGCCGCCGGAAATCTCGGCTGGATAATAGTCCTCGAATCCGCTCAGGCCGACCAAAGCCAGCTTGAGGCCGACAATGTCAGCACGGTCGGCTGCGGACCAATCCGTATATTCGATGAGCGGGAGCGCAACATTTTCGGCGAGAGTCATCGAACTCCACAGCGCGCCACTTTGAAAGAGCACGCCGTATTTGCGGAGTTGGACTTTGCGTGATTCATCGTCCATTCCCCAAAAGCTTTTGCCATCATAAAGGACATCTCCGTGTGCCGGACATTGCAAGCCGATCAAATGCCGAAGCAGCGTGCTTTTGCCGGAGCCGCTGTTGCCCATGATGACGAAGACCGAACCATGCTTAATTCTGGCGGTAATATCGCGCATCACGACACGCGAACCATAGGCCATCGTGAGATTCTGAATTTCAATCTTGATGTGGTCGGATTTCATGCTCGGACTAGATGTGCAACGCATGACAGAGGACGGCGAAGATGCCGTCCGATGCGATTATGGCTGTTATTCCGGTTACCACAGCCTTCGTGGTAGCTTGGCCCACGTCGGCGGCGCTATAGCCCGACTGAATACCCCGAAGGCATCCAGAGTAAGCGACGAGGAAACCAAAGAACGAACCTTTGCCGATGCCGAGCAGAAAACTCTTGAGTTGGATAGCCTCTACCGTGCGAGTCAAGTATTCTGTTGCGGAAACGTCCAGCATGCAAACGGAGACGATAAACCCGCCGGCAATACTGATCAGGTCGGCAAACGCACAAAGGAACGGCATGACTAGCATGAGCGCCACCATCCGCGGAAGAACGAGAAATTCAACCGGTGAGATGCCGAAGGTTTCCAGAGCGCTGATCTCCTCGTTGACTTTCATCGTCCCGAGTTGCGCGGCGAAGGCAGCACCGGTCCGACCGCAGAGTATGATGCCCGTCATAATGCAGGCCATTTCCCGAACAGAGGCGATTCCGACGAGATCGGCCACATAGATGGAGGCACCGAATCTGGTCAGTTCGGTGGCTCCAACGAACGCGAGAATGAGGCCCACGAGAAAATTGATCATGGCGATAATTCCCAAGGCTTGAGGGCCGCATTCCTGCATCACCAAAAGGGCGTCCGACCAGCGAAACTGCGTTCGACCGCGAAGGAGGTTGGCCAGAGCGGCGAGGTTTTCTCCCAAGAACGTGAATAATTCTGTCGCACCTTGCATCCCCTGGATGGCGCTTTCGCCGAGCTTTTGGAGAAGGTGAGCCTTAACCGTTTCGGGGCGCGCATCCGTTCGCTCGGGAACCGCCTGCGCCAATCGCAACAGCCGGCGCACGCCTTCTGGCAGGCCATCGTCCTGAAGCTCAACATTCCGTTTTCGGCACAACTCGGCACATTTGCGGATAAAAGCAACGAAGCGCGAATCCCAAGCGGTCACGCCTGTCGATTCAAACGATACCAACCTGATTCCTGTCGCCTGATCGAGAGCGTCGCGAACAACGCCGATACCAAGGGGATTGTTATCTCCGCCGGCGTTGCCGGTCAGCTTGATTAGCAGGGTCGCGGGTGCCTGCATTTCCACCACGAGGCTGAGTATTGAATCAACTTTCTTCACAATCGTACTTCGCATTCAGGCGTCAGGTTAGCGCGCGCTCCTCCTGCCAGTCAACGTACAGCAGGCGCTCGGCAAACAGCCAGGCGCCGTCCATCTTCACAAATGTGTCGAGGTAGCGGAGCGAAGCGATCATCAAGCTTTGTTTTGCTCCGTTGACTGTGACGTGGTGAGCCAGGCAGTAGGCTTCCCCGGTGGCTCGGTCGCTGGTTATTGTGAAAATTGTACTCTGTCCGACGAAGTGCGTGGTGGCGTCGTACTTGTTCAGATCTGCGAAGACTGGAGCCAGCGCCTCTCGCGAATGCAACTCCATTGAAGGTTTCGGATCCTTGGCATTCATGAACACCACGAAATGGGTGTCAGTGGTAAAGAGAGACATCTGGCCTTTCGCGTCGCGACGGTCCGCGTAGTGTGCGTAGGCTTCGACGAGCTCCCGGATGGCGAGGCGATCCGCAGCCTCAGCGGGGGAAATAGCAACGTGCTTGCTCATAAGTCACTCAAGAATGGCTTTCGCTTCAAGAAACGCCTCGATTCCAAACGTGCCAAATTCACGCCCAACACCTGAATGTTTGAATCCGCCGAACGGGGCCTGCTGATCGTCAAGCATACCGTTGATCGCTACACGTCCGGCGAGAAGTTGAGAGGCTACGCGGCGCGCTCGTTGTGGGTCGGTTCCGCTCACGAAGGCGTGCAGGCCGAAGTTGGTATCATTGGCGATTCGGATCGCATCCTCCTCGGTTTCATACGCTATAACGGACAGGACGGGGCCGAAAATCTCTTCCCTGGCAATTGTCATGTCGTTCTTCACATGGACAAACACCGTGGGTTTTACGAAGTAGCCAGCCTCGAGCCCTTTCGGGTGCCCCTCGCCGCCGACCAGCACTTCCGCGCCTTCTTCAATGCCTTTGCGGATGTATGATTGCACCCGCTCGTACTGCTTCTGGGTCACCATTGGTCCGACGGCAGTCTTTGGATCAACCGGATCGCCGACCGGAAAGGCAGGCATAGTCTCAATGATTGCTTGCTTGACTTCGTCGAGTCGGTTCTTCGGCACGAGGAGCCTGGTCCCCGCAGCGCACGCCTGGCCGCTATTTAGAAACCCGATGACGAGCGCATTAGGGATAGCCTTCTTAAGGTCAGCGTCATCGAGCAGGATATTCGGCGACTTGCCGCCAAGTTCAAGCGTGACGCGCTTCATTGTCGCGGCTCCGTCGCGCATGATCGTCTTGCCAACTGCAACCGAGCCCGTAAACGAGATTTTCGCAACATCAGGACTGCGCACAAGCTCGGCTCCGACCACATCGCCGCGTCCGGTCACGACGTTGCAAAGCCCCTTTGGGAGTTTTGCTTCTTGCACACATTCGAGCCACGCTTGCGTTTGCATTGCGCTTAGCTCACTGGGCTTAATGACCGCCGCACAACCAGCAGCGAGGGCGGATGCCAGCTTGGAGGAAAGGAAAAACGAGTTCGCGTTCCAGGGAGTTATGAGGCCCGCAACGCCGACCGGCTCGAATGTAACTGTCGTTTTACCCCAGCTCCGAGTCAGCGGCAGTTCCTGGAGCGCCTTTTCGGCAGACAGGAATACGTTGGCGCTCGCCTCAATAATTAATCGAGAGAACCGGGCAGTGCCGCCGTACTCCTCGACCATCACGTCCGTCAGATCGTCAACCCGCGCCGAGACTACCTTATGCAATTGGCGCAGGATCTCCGCGCGTTCTTCCTTGGTGGTCCGGCTGAAAGCGGTAAACGCGCGCTTGGCGGCGGCGATGGCGCGTCGCGCGTCATCCTCGTCGGCTAGTGTTACTTGGGCGATTACTTTGCGGTTCGTCGGGTTGATGATATCCATAACCTCGCGCCCGTGGGATTCGACAAACGCTCCATCGATGTAGTGTTTCGTAATTGTTTTCATTGTGTCTTTCTCCATGATTGCTCTCACGCGTTTCTTTTCATGTGTAAAGGTTGAAGTTTCAACGAACAGTGATGACGGGCGATCGGTTAAGCTATTCCTTCAACGATAAGCCCTTGATAAATAGCGCCTCTTTGACGATGTTTCGCCACGCTTTGGTAAGCTTCGCTGTAATACCAGTCTTTTGCTGCCTTTACAGTTGGGAACTTTGCTATCACAATTCCTTCGATGGGATCACCCTGTAATACTTCATGATTCCCATAAGCCACCAGGACGTCGATTGGATGTCCCTTCATAGTGTCTTTAATTCCCGCCCAATACGCCTCAAGCTCTTTTTGATCCAGCGTTTTTGTTGTCGTGAATACGATGTATGCAGACATGATTGATCTCCTTCGTTATGGTTTCGTTGCGTTTTCATTCTTTAGTCGACTCTTTAGATTCTTTATTTGGATTAAATGCGATCAAAGGCCGCCAGAAGCAGCGATCACCTCGCCCGTAATCCATGACGCCTTGTCGGACGCTAAGAACACCGCAAGAGGCGCGATGTCTTCAGGATATCCCGTGCGACCAAGTGGCGTTCTCGCGATCCCGATTTGTTCGGCTTCGCTGCCGGGTCGCCCCAAAGCGCGAGTGCCCTCGGTGTCGACCATTCCTGGCAAAATCGCGTTGATGCGGATATTTTTCTTCCCAAGCTCATGCGCCCAAACCTTTGTCAACGATTCGAGAGCGGCTTTCGTTGCACTATAGATTGAAAAACCAGGGTAAGGCATACGCGTGACGGCAGATCCGATATTGACGATCGAGCCGCCTTCGTCGCCAAAGGCTTTCACCGCTTCTTGGGTAGCGAAAGTGACACCGAGGACGTTCACGTTAAACATCCAGTGAAAGTGCTCCTCAGTGATGGCTTCCAGAGGAGACGGGGCGTAGACGCCGGCGTTGTTGATCAGGACATTTAGATGTCCAAAGGCTTTGAGCGTTTCGCTGAAGAGTTTTTTGACTTCGGCTTGTTTTGAAACGTCGGCGTGGATAGCGAGTGCTTTGCCACCGGCGCGCTCTATTTCCCCTACAACTCTGTCGGCGTCCGTTTTGCCAGAAGCATAGTTGACGACGACGGCATAACTTTCGGCAGCCAACGCCTTTGCGATCCCAGCACCGATGCCCTTAGAGGCTCCCGTTACAATTGTGACTTTTTTTTCGGTTGTCATGACTTCTCCTTTTCAACTCATCGATTCTCCTGCCAGCCTCCGCCGAGGCTTTTGTAGAGCGTGACGATGACCAATTGTTCATCGCGTTGCGTTCGGGCGAGGTTCAGTTGCGCGGGAAAAAGTTGTTGTTGCGCCTCCAACACTTCGTAGTAGTTGGCTTTGCCAGCAAGGTAACGCTCAGTGGCAAGCTTCACCGCTTTTTCCAGCGAAGCGACCTCTGTCGCTTGGTGGTCACCGATTTCCGCCAATCGCTGGCGCGAGATCAATGCGTCTGAAACGTCACGAAGAGCGAACAGAATTGATCGGCGGTACCGTAAGATCGCCTCTTCTTTCGCAGCTTTTGTTTGATGGTATTGGCCTACGAGCTTTCCACCTTCGAAAATTGGCCCGGTCGTTTGGGCGGCCATGCCCCAGGCATTGGCGGAGCCAAGCGAAAAAGCTGAGAGCTCAGGGCTTACTCGGCCCAAAAGCGCCGTTAAACCAATTTTCGGGAAAAACTCGGCCACCGATTCGCCGACATCGGCGTTCGCAGCGCGCAGCAATTGTTCAGCCTGGCGAATGTCGGGCCGGCGCTCCAAAAGCTGAGAAGGCAATCCGACCGGAACGTTCGGGGTTAGCAGCCCGGAAATGTCCGGCTTGGAACGGTCGATTGGTCCCGGATTACGTCCCAGCAGTATGCAAAGTTCGTTTTCAGTCAGAGCGATTTCTTGCAGCACGAAAGGAGTCGCTGACTCTGCGTCCGCCATAGCGGCTTCGGCACGCGATGTCTCCAGAGCCGAGCCAGTGCCGCCTTCCATGCGCTGCCTGAAAATGTTGAGGCTGTCGCCAAAGGAATTGGTTGTCCGGGTGTCGATTTCCAATTCGCGATCCAGCTCCAACAGCCGAAAGTAATCAGAGGCGACATCGCTCAAAAGAGTGAGCATGACGCCGTGTCGCGCATCTTCGCTTGCCAACGCACGTGCGCGCGCCGCCTCGTTCAGTCGGCGAATCCGTCCCCAAAGATCGAGTTCCCAAAACGTATTCAGTGATACCAAGGCGCTGCTCGCTGTTACGCCGGTGTTGGGAAAGAGGGAGCCAAACAATTCGTTTCGGCCCCGGCTTATGGTGCCGTTATATTCCAAGTTGGGAAAAAACTGTGACCTCGCTTGCACTGCTAAAGCACGCTCCTGTTCCACCCTCGCCGTGGCAATCAGGAGATCGTAATTATTGGTAATTGCTTCGCGGACGAGCGATTGAAGAATCGGGTCTTGATAAACTGTCCACCAATCTAAATCTCCGAATGAAGTCTCGCCAGCCGCAGTCTCACCGCGGAAAGTCGCAGGCGAGTTAATGATCGGACGTTTGTAGTTCGGGCCAACTGCGCAGCCTGAAAGGAAGGCGAAAACCCAGAGCCACGCAATCGCGTTGGGACGCAACGGAAGTTTTTTTGAATCACTGCTCATGCGGTGCCCTCTCGTGATGTTTCCATGGCAGGTGACGCAGGCACTTCCTTCTTCCGGCGGCCTGTTGCGATTCGTTCCACCACGTAGAAGGTCACGGGGATAATGCAGACCGCGATGCAAGTTGCCGCCGACATGCCGCCGATAACCACAGTTCCCAATATTCGACGAGCAATCGCGCCTGAGCCGGTCGCGATGGCTAACGGCATCGTGCCCAAAATAAAAGCGAACGACGTCATCAGGATTGGCCGTAGTCGAGCACGAGCTCCGGTCAACGCCGCATCAATCACCGGTTTGCCCTTTTCGGCTTCAACGCGCGCAAACTCGACGATAAGAATCGCGTTCTTTGCCGCTAAACCAATCAGCATCACCAAACCGATCTGCGCATAAACATTGTTCACCATCTGTCTCGACCATAGCGCCGCAAAAGCTCCGCAGACTGCGATAGGGGTGCCAAGCAATACGCTAAAAGGCAGACTCCAGCTTTCATACAAGGCCGCCAGAATCAGAAAGACGAACAGGAACGAAAGGGCGAAGATCGCCGCAGGCGAAACACCCTGTTGCGCCTTTTTTTCCTGGAACGACATCCCCAAGTAGTCGAATCCCATTTCACGCGGCATCGTTTGCTTAAATACCTCTTCCAAAGCTCGGGTTGCTTGTGTCGAGGAATATCCCGGCGCCGCGGAGCCGTTAATTTGAGCGCATCTATATTGGTTGCATCTCAACGTGAATTCGGGTCCCGAAATTGATTTCGTGGAAACGAGGGCCTTTAGTGGGATCGATTCTCCGTCGTGATTACGAACGTAAAACAGCCCAAGATTATGCGCATCGGTTCGGTATTGGCTTTCGGCTTCCACATACACTTGCCACTGCCTGCCGAATCGATTGAAGTAGTTGATGAAGTAGCCGCCGAGAAATGCTTGCACCGTTTTGTAAGCATCCGAGAGATCGACACCTTGTTTCAGTGCTTTGTCGGGGTCCACATCGATGAAGCGCTGCGGCACGATTGGCAAAAACGTGGTGTTTATGCTTCCGATTTCAGGCCGCTTTTTTGCTGCTTCGAGAAATTTGGTTACGTTCTCTGACAGAAAATTGAGATCGTTCCCTGCCCGGTCCTCAAGCATAAAGGTAAATCCGCCCGCAGTGCCCACACCCTGAATGGCCGGTGGGGGGAAAGAAAATGCGACCGCCCCAGGAAGAGCAGAAAGCTTACGATTCAAACTTGCCTTAATGACTTCGTAGCTTTCCTCCGGTTTGGTTCGCTCGCTCCAATCCTTAAGCGTCACCCAAATAAAAGCGCTGTATGAATTGAAAGATTGGCTCAGGAGACTGTATCCAGCGGCTGTCGTGCAACTCTGAACGCCTGGTGTTGAGAGCGCGAGTTGTTCAGCTTGGCTCGTTATTTCCGCAGTGCGTTCCATTGAAGCCGCAAAGGGGAGTTGAATGCCGATATACACGTAACCCTGATCCTCGTCGGGCAAAAATCCTGTCGGGAGCTTTGCTCCGAACAACCCGGCAACCAGCGTGACAACTGCCAAGAATACGAGGCTCACTCCGAATTTACGGATGAGTGCGCCGCAAATACCGACGTAGCCATCTGCAAAGCGGTCGTAGCTCCGGTTAAACCATCCGAAAAATCGGTTCAGGACACCTGTGGATTTCTCCTTTGGCCGCAGCAACAATGCTGCAAGCGCTGGACTGAGCGTGAGCGCATTGAACGCCGAGATCAGCACCGAAACGGCGATTGTGACAGAAAATTGTTGATAAAGCCGTCCGGTAATTCCGGGAATAAAAACAGTCGGAAGGAAGACAGCGGACAAAATGATTGCAATGGCAACGACGGGACCAGCGACTTCTGACATCGCTTTGAGCGTTGCCTCGTTTGGCGAAAGCCCATCTTCGAGGTGATGTTCTACAGCCTCCACCACTACGATGGCGTCATCCACTACGAGGCCAATCGCAAGAACGAGCCCGAAGAGCGAAAGCGTATTGATTGAGAAACCAAGGAGCGGGAATATCGCAAAAGTGCCAACGAGCGAAACCGGAACCGCGAGTAGCGGGATGAGGGCTGCCCGCCAGCCTTGGAGGAAAACGTAAACCACGATCATCACAAGGGCCAGCGCTTCCCAAAATGTCATGCTGATTTCCCTGATGCCTTCCGTTACGGCCTTCGTCGAATCAAGCGTGATTTGATAATCAAGGTCAGAAGGAAATGCTTCTTTCAACTGCACCATCAGATCGTGAACACCTTTGGCCGCCTCAATGGCATTGGAGCCTGGTAATTGATAAACCGCAAGAATCGCCGAGGGTTTGCCATTAAAGTGCCCCTCCATGTCATAATCGGCCTCCCCCAACGATATGCGCGCCACATCTTTTAACCGCACTACCGAGCCGTCCGGCATTGCACGCACGACGATCTTGCCGAACTCTTCTTCTGAAGTAAGACGGCCTCGTGCTCGCACGGTGTAGGTGAAGTCTTCGCCGGCAGGGCTTGGCCTGCCCGCGAGCTTGCCGGCCGGATTCACGTTGTTCTGACTGCTGACCGCATTAATGATTTCCGGAACGGTGATGTTGAGTTTGGCGAGTTGATCAGGCCTAACCCAGATGCGCATCGCGTATTGGCCCGCTCCGAACACCTGCACACGCGAAATCCCAGGCACTCGCGTCAACGCGTCTGAAAGATTGATGTAGGAATAATTTGCCAAAAATGCGGCGTCTCGCGTTCCTTTGGGAGAGTTCAGCGCGACGAGCATTAGCGGGGCCGAAAGCGACTTCTGAACGGTGACGCCAAAGTTTCTCACCTCTGGCGGAAGTTGCGATTCGGCCTGCGCGTAACGCAACTGGCTCAGCACGTGGTCAATGTTCGGATCTGTTTTGAGGTCGAAATTGACATATAAGGACATCAAACCGTTATTGGCGTTGACTGAATACATGTAGTTCATGTTGTCCACGCCGCTCATTTGCTGCTCGATTGGAGTCGCAACGGATTGCTCAATAGTCTGCGAGTCCGCGCCCACGTAATGCGCTTGAACGAAAATCTCAGGCGGTACGACATTCGGAAACTGCGCAACCGGTAGCCTCACGAGCGTCACGAGGCCAACTATCACCATGATGATGGAAATCACTATCGCGACGATGGGACGATCAATGAAAAACTTGGACATGGCCTTCTTTGTTAGTGGGTTGAGGCGGGCTGCGTGGGGACTTCGTCCACATAATTTGCAGCGGTGACCATTGCGCCGTCGCGGACCTTTTGCAGCCCCTCAACCACCACTCGCTGTCCTGGTTGCAAGCCGCTTTCAATAATGAACTGGTTTCCGCTGCGCTCTCCAATCTGGACCGGCTGGATATGAACCTTATTGTCCGCATCAACAACTGCCACCTGATAGCTGCCCTGCAATTCCGAGACTGCGCGACAGGGGGCCAGCACGGTGTCGGGTTTGGGGTCAGCTTTCACGCGTACACGTGCAAACTGACCGGGCCGAAGCGCATTGTTCGGATTGGGGAACAACGCCTCCACTCGAAGGGCGCCCGTTGTTAAGCCTACGGAACGATCAAGGGCCACGATTTTGCCCTTGATGGGATATGCTGTTCCATCGGGCAAAATTAGTTCAGCCTCCACGTGCTTGATTTGCTCGCTGCGAGCACTGTCCGTGGTGAAGTTTCTGGTGAAGTCAACGTATTCTTGCTCCGTGATACTGAAATAGGCCTTGATTGGATCAATCGTCGAAACCGTTGTGAGCTCGCCGCTGCCTTGGCCCACCAAATCGCCAATCTGTGCTTTTGCGAAGTTCGGTACACCGTCAATCGGTGACACAATCCTAGTGAACCCGAGATTTAACTGGGCTTGTTCAACCTCAGCCTTGGAGGAAACCACCGAAGCCTCGGCCTCCAAATTCGCTTGAACTGCGTTATCGTATTCTTCCTGGCTGATGGCTTTATCCTGAACCAACGGCGCATACCGTTTGACGTCAAGCTGCGTCTTGCCAAACCTGGCTTCGGCCTGCTTGAGCATGCCGTTTGCATGGTCTAAAGCTGCTTGAAAGGGACGAGCATCGATTTCGAATAGCAAGTCGCCTTTTTTGATGCGGTCGCCTTCATGGTAATCCTGCGCGAGCAAGTAGCCGGTGACCTGAGCCCTGATTTGGGCGTTCACCAAACCGTCCAGGGTTCCAATCCACTCTTGGTAGATCGTCGGATTGCCGCGCGTTACTGTTGCCACTTTGACTGCGGGTGAAGTCGGGGAGTCTTTTGGTGCAGGTTTGCACCCCGCCAGAATCGCAACGCTAAGCCCAGTCAACGCGATGCAGGCGCAGATGCGAGGCACACTCTTTTTGAGCAGTTTCATAGCCGCCGTAATTGCGAATCGACCCCAACAATGATTATTCTTGTCATATAGAAGATGGTTTTTGATTTAGGTGCGTGGACATCAGGGTGGAGCGCCTTCGAATGTTTCCGGATGGCGTGCCGCACTCGGCATGTGCGCAGACAGGTCACTCTGGCCTGCCTCGATTGCATGCCCATTCGGGGGGAACGCGCCCTTGCGTGCCTTCCGCTTTTCGCTTCCTGCGGACAGCCTGTTCAACAAATCGCTCCCGGCGCTCTTAAATTCGGCGTCAACCCTCTTCAATTGTGCAGCCGTGTGAACGAGCGTGCGATGATACTCCTCGGCCTCCTTCTGAACGGATGCGTCTTTGGTTTTGAGAAAAGTGCTTTGCAGATAATGGTACCGCTCCAAATACAGCCGATTCATGCACACAGTGTCCAAGAGCACTTTCGCGCGCATATACGTCTGGATAATATTCCGGCGCAGGCAGGCATCATCAATTTGCATTACCAATCCAGCGTTCGCGTGATAAACCGTGAAATAATCCTGACTTGCCGTGAAAAGCCCTTCATACGGTTTTCCCTCGGTTATCGCTTCAATCGGACGCGCAGCACCGGTTCTGGCCAGTTCCAGCAAACCTGCGATCTCGTCATGCAAACCCTGCAACAAAGCGCGGATGGATTTCGCGTGGGCACGTCTTTGCTTTCGAATTTCGAGCGCCTGAGTAAACAGAATCGCGCTGAAGGTGAGCAGAGCGCCGACGAGCGTGGACATAAGCGTTTGCCAGTTCATATCGAGGGGAATTAACAGGACGGTGACTTATGCGTCCAAAACCTCTTTACTATCAGACCGATACCGATACGCTATTGGTATGGAAATGCGGCAACTGTGGTATTTCGTGGCTGTTGGCGAAGAGCAGCACTACGGACGAGCTGCGCAACACTTGCGCGTGGCTCAGCCCGCCCTCTCGCGTCAGATCCAGAATCTGGAAGAAGAAATTGGCTTCAAGTTGTTCGAGCGATTTCCTCGCGGTGTGAGAATCACGGATGCGGGAAAACTGTTTCTCGCCGATGCGCGCCGCACGCTCCAGGAAATCAATGACGCGACCGAACGCGCAAAGCGTGTCGCCTGTGGCCAATCAGGGACTTTGAGGGTTGGCTACGTTGAGAATATATCCTGGCAAGGAATTGTTCCCGATTCACTCCGGCTTTTTCGGGCACACCAGCCTGATGCGGCATTGCAACTAAAAGCATTGAAATCGGTTGAACAAATTGCTGCCATTCAGTCGGGTCCTCTTGACGCTGGCTTTGCCGCTCCTGTCGCGAACCCCGAGCACGGGCTGGCGCACTTTCAAGTGGGCGCCATCAAAACGGTTTTGGCTCTTCCCAAGGGACACGCGCTCACGAAACTGAACAAGATTAGGTTGAGGGATTTGGTAGACGTACCTTTTGTTGCATTTCCAAAATCGGCAATCCCGAACGCCTATGATCGGTTGATGGACGCGTGTTCTCGCGGCGGACTGAAAGAGCCTCGCATAGTCCAGGAAACACCAAATGAGACAATGCTACTCAGCCTGGTGCAATGTTGTGTTGGTGTCGCCTTTGTCAGCAATGCCTCGCGATGGCGATGTCCACCGGGCGTGGTCCTCTTGCCCGTGAGAGACTTGAATGTGAGTTTTTCGGTCTCGTTGATGTGGCGAAAGGATAATAACTCCCCGTTGCTCACCAAATTCGTGGCAGACGTAAGATCTCTGGTCGAGCACCCTCGCAAGGCTTTTTGAACCTGGTGTGCGCTCGGCGTGCAGATCATCACGATCCCGAGTCCATACCGATAGCGTGGCGTTATCAATTCAATAGTAAAGAGGTTTTGGACGCACCGGTCAGAAGTTTGCAAAATTGCCCGGCTAAGAGAGCCGATTCGCAAATCGTGACATTTACAAACGACATACGAGCTCCAAAGCGAGCATACTTGGTTGAACTGCGGCAACTGCGGTATTTTGTGGCGGTCGGAGAGGAACAGCATTACGGACGAGCAGCGCTGCGCTTGCGCGTGGCTCAGCCCGCCCTCTCTCGTCAGATCCAAAATCTGGAAGAAAAAATTGGCTTTAAATTGTTCGAGCGTCTTCCCCGCGGGGTAAGAATCACAGATGCCGGGAAACTGTTTCTCGACGATGCGCGGCGTATTCTTGAGGGCATCAATGACGCAACTGCGCGCGCAAAACGGATCGCATCCGGCCAATCGGGCACTCTGAGGATTGGATTTGTTGAGAGCATCTCCTGGCAAGGAATCGTTCCGGATTCGCTCAGGGATTTTCGAGAGCGCCACCCTGATGTGGAATTGCAATTAAAGTCCTTAAGATCCCTTGACCAAATTGCCGCCATCCATTCAGGGTCTCTAGACGCGGGGTACGCTCTTCCTATTGCGAACCCAGATCACGGGTTGGCTTATTCTCAAATAGGCGTCATTAAACAGGTATTGGCCGTCTCCAACGGACATCCGCTCACGAAACGGAAGCACATTCGGCTAAGGGATTTGGTTGACACGCCTTTCGTCGGGTTTCCGAGATGGGCAATCCCGAATGCCTATGACCGCTTGATGGCCGCTTGTGCTCGTGGCGGCCTGAAAGCACCTCGCGTAGTGCAGCAGACGGCAGTCGAGACTATGATCCTGAGCCTTGTACAATGTGGGGTTGGCGTCGCGTTCATTAGCAGCGCGGCGCGATGGCGTTGCCCCCCAGGCGTAACGCTCTTACCAGTCGTCGACTTGAACGTGACCTTTCCGTTCGCATTGATGTGGAAGAAGGACAATAATTCGCCACTGCTTGCCAAACTGGTGAACAACGTAAAATTGTTGGTCGAGCAAAAAGGCCGGGACACCGAAATTCTTGGAGAATGACGGTAAACATACCTCACGGTTCCTTCGAAATTTCGGCAGATCGATGCCGGGATTTCACGAAGCCGGCATAGAAAACTTTTTTGGACAACGAAACTGCCGCTGCGGCAGGTGTTCCGACAAGCGCTGACGACGGGGAGTCGGTACGGGTGTTCGCCATGGTTGGCCAGCTTCTCAAATCGGGTACCTTTTATTTGTAGAGCCAAGGCTTATACGCAATCTCGATGTTGTATCCGTCCGGGTCACCGATGTTTGCCGCGAAGTAGTCGGCACGCCATTCGGGCCGAAGGTTCGGTTCCTTGATTGAAGTAGCTCCCGCGTCTATCGCCGCCTTGTAGCTGGCCCTGACAGCGTCCGCGCTCTTGGCGGTGAATGCGACGTAAAGGTCTTTGGCGACTTCGCCATTCTTCAGCCAGAAACCCGGAATGTTATTGATGGCGAAACCGCGGATGGGAGGTTGACCGACTTCGTAAGGCATGTCGATGCCAAGCGGTCCGAGCAACTTCTTGTAAAATTCGCTCGACCGTTTCAGGTCAGAGACGGGGAGATAAATATGGTCAATCATGGCTTTCCTCTTTTCGTTTGACTGTGCTCATGGTGTTGTTCTCCTGAAGTCGTTTTACATGTTGCCGCCGTTCGCGAAGATGATTTCTCCCGTGAGCCAGCCCGCATCATCCGAGGCAAGAAATACGGCCACGCGCGCAATGTCCTCAGGTTGGCCGACGCGGCCCAACGGCGTACCTGCGCTTATCTGTTTCTTGAACTCCGGTTTCATGACGCCCGCCGCGTGCGCACCCTCCGTTTCGGTTCCACCCGGACTGAGAGCGTTAACGCGGATTTTCTTGGGACCGAGCTCCTTTGAGAGCACGCGTGTCAAGCCATTGACAGCGCTCTTGGACGCCACGTAGATCGAAAGGGCCGGGTAGGCAGTGGCAGTCGTCGTTGATCCGATGTTGAGAATGCTGCCGCCTTCCGCACCGAAGGCCGGCAAAGCGGCTTCGATCATGAGGAACGTGCCAAGCACATTCGTGTTGAACTGACGGTGAAACTCCTGCTCGCTGAACTGCTCGAAGGGCGCAAACGAGAAGACGCCCGCGTTGTTCACGAGCACATCCAGGCGGTCGAAGGCTTTTTTCGCCTCCGCGACGAGGCGTTGCGCGTCGGACCTCTGCGCCACGTCGCCTTGTACGGCAATGGCGCGTCCGCCTTTGCCGGTGATCTCGCGCACCACCCGTTCCGCGCCTTCATGATCGCGCGCATAGTTCACAACCACCGCCGCGCCTTCCGCGCCGAAAGCTTTTGCAATGCCCGCT
>Ga0210409_10004498_pt1 | contig 15003 bp, 13 predicted proteins | sample IncBWH17MmetaG_FD_161649 | JGI IMG/M metagenome (GOLD analysis project Ga0210409, IMG submission 161649) | Forest soil microbial communities from Barre Woods Harvard Forest LTER site, Petersham, Massachusetts, United States - Inc-BW-H-17-M | ecosystem: Environmental > Terrestrial > Soil >... | reverse complement strand
GCTCACCGACTCGCTATTAACGGATCGCGTATTGGCCAAACTGCGCCGAGTTCTCTATAGCCGCGGTTTTTTCAAAATGCGCGATCTGCAACTCTCAGCGGTTCCGTTGACGGACGATCTCCACATTCCCTATTGGGTCGGCTTCCGCGGGCCCGATGACAATGTGCGCTTGTCGGTGATCGACGCGGTGCGGCGCCGGCCGGAAGGCGCCAAGGTGAGAAGGCTGGTGCAGGAGTGGCTGACCATGGAAAGTTGAGAGCGGCGTCTGGATGTCCACGCCGCTCTGCTTGATCTTTGATGATCGGCAGCCGTTCAGTTCTGTAGAGCTGTCGATGGCTTGCCGAGATTCGTGCCCGCTCCACTGCCTCGCGGCGTCAGGAACGCAAGCACACCGGCTACAAGAAACAATGCGAGTACGTCCCCCCACAGGTGTCCCATGTGCTCCGGATACACCAATGATTGTGTGCCCATGATTCCTGCGTGCACGATACTCGACCACACCGTGAACCGTATCAGGCTTAGGTGTTCGAGCGGTCTCCGGCTGGCGATGAGCAAAAATACACCAAGCGTCGCGTACACCCCCAGAATCATCTGCAAGTAATCCGAGTGTCCCGTGTGCCACGACCATCCCGAAGGCCACACAACGGTGAGCGGATAAATTCCCACGATGAAGATGAGCCCTACCAATACCAACGCCACCCGCAGATATCCCACGCGCCCGGAGTCCACGGTGTGTTCTTTGGTTGAAACGGCGGAATGGAATGGCCGCTCGCGAAGCCCGTCCTGCGATTGCCCCGGAATCGCTGACATATAGATCCTCCTGTACTTCCAGTCTTCGACACACGTATCCTCGCGGATTGCGCATCCGAACTTTGCAAGATCACTCGGTGCCGTAAAATTTCAGCGCCATGGCGCCATGCGTCGCCGCTCCGCCTGCTCGTAATGCTGCCGCCAGCAAAGCGCTTTCGGTGACTTCCTGGCGCGACGCGCCTGCTGCCTTCGCAGCCTTCGTGTGTACTTCGATGCAGTACGGACATTGGGTCGTGCAAGCGACCGCCAAAGCGATCAGTTCGCGAAACTTTCTCGGAATCGCGCCATCCTCCCGGCCGACAATTTTGTCCAGGTTCAGCCATGCATTGAATTCCGTGGGCGCAAGTTTCCCCATGTCCTTCAGGAAACGAAGATCAGCCGGATCGTGGTAGTGGTCACTCATTCAGTTCTCCTGACATCGGCAAGATTTCACAACTGTCTACGATTTCGTAAGAGTAGTCGCGCGGATGGCATTGCAACAAGATGGCAGATATGCCATTCTACCTATGTGATCAGGCCATTCCCCGTTTTTCTTCAGGATGTGTCCTGACGCACATGCCTATGACAGACGTTACGGTCCTGTTTCTCGATCAGACTTTCTCCTCGACGGCGGTCGGGCCGATGGAAGTTTTTCGTCATGCCGGCTCGTTGTGGAACTATCTCACCGGCGTGCCGCAAAATCCTCGCTTCCGCGTGACCACGGCTTCGATAGACGGGCGCGCGGTCCGCTGCGATGGCTCAATCTCGATCGGCCCCGACGTCTCCCTATCAGCGGTTGGCAAGACGGATCTCATCTTCGTCCCGACCACGGGCATTAGCGTGGAAGATGCCGCCGAGCGTAACGCCCCGGTGTTGCCCTGGCTGCGGCGATGGCACAAACGCGGCGCCGCGATCGCCAGCGTCTGCTCGGGCGTGGGACTCGTCGCGGAGTCCGGATTGCTCGACGGCAAGCGCGCGACTACGCACTGGGGCCTGGCGGAGCGGTTCCGCCAGATGTATCCCAACGTGAAGTGGATGCCGGAATTGATGGTGACCGAAGATCGCGGCTTCTATTGCGGAGGTGGCGTCCATGCCGCACTGGATCTCAGCCTGTATCTGGTCGAGAAATTTTGCGGCCACGAGATTGCCGTGCAAACTGCTAAAGCGTTGCTGATCGAGACGCCGCGCGCGTGGCAGGCCGGCTTTGCCATTGTTCCGTTGAAAACCGAACACAGCGACGACAGCATCTCCTCCGCTCAGCAGTGGCTGCACGAGAATTTTCAAAAGAGCTTTCCGCTCGAGGCTCCCGCCCGCCGCGTGGGGATGAGTCTGCGCAACTTCGTTCGCCGCTTCAAGCAGGCGACCGGCGACAGCCCGTTGCTCTATCTGCAAAAGCTGCGCGTCGCCGCCGCCAAGCGAATGCTCGAAGGCGACCATCGCACGATGCAGGAGATCAGCGACGCCGTCGGCTATCAGGACGTCGCCTTTTTTCGCAATTTATTTCAGCGGCACACCGGCGTCTCTCCCAGCGCCTACCGGCAGAAATTCGGGACGTAGGCTGTAAGAGCGAACTTCGAAGCTTGGAGCCTTGACCCCAGAGCCGAGAGAACAGGGTCTAAAGCCGAGAGCCCAGAGCCAGACCGAAGTCAGATACCATACCGCGGACAGCGCGATCTCTGTCTTGGCGGAGGGAATCTTCAGATGGCATCTCTATCCGATGCATTGGCTCAGCAGTTGTTGAGCGGACGCTATGTCGCTTCGCTCGCCACTCATCAACCCGACGGTTCCATTCACGTGGTAGCCGTTTGGTATTGGTTTAACGGAACTCATATCTATGTGGCCACTGCCACCCGCACGCGCAAAGCAAAAAATCTCCAGTCCAGTCCGAAGGTCTCGATCATGATCGATGCGCGCGATCCGGCAGCATCGTTCGGCGTGAACATAACCGGCAACGCCCGTCTGGTCGCCGGCGAAAGTTCCAAGAAACTCAATGCCGAGATTCATCGCAAATACCTGAGCACAGACGCGATCACCGATGCCCGGGTCGGCCCGGTTTTTGCCGCTTGGGACGACGTCACCGTCGAGATCACACCCACTTCCGTAGTCGTCTGGGACATGCGGGATGCGGACAAGCACGTTTTCGGTGGTGGTTTCGCCAGCAATCCCGGCTACTTATTGCCTCTCGAGAGGTGAGCGCTGCCCCAGATGGCATGTGATCGTAACGAGCACATGCAATTCCCTCGCGCAAAACTCTTTCCCGGAGCAACCGCCGGGAGCGTTGTTCGCTGCTGATTTCCGCTTACTTTCGTAACTCGAAGGCGCTCACACCCCGCGCTATGCTGGAGAAACCCGCCCCCATCGGCTCTGCGCCCGCGCGCCGTAAAACGCAGTGCGGGCAGGGATTCGCCGGCAAAGGCATAGAGAAATGTCCAGCAAAATCGGCCGCTTCGAGATACTCAGCGAACTTGCAAAATCGCCCTCCGGATGTGTTTACAAAGCTACTGACCCCGAGTCCGGACAGACCATTGCTCTCAAAACCATTCATTTGCAAGCTTTCGGCGAGCATGCCGAAGCGCTCGTCGAGCACATTTCCGCTGAAGCCGAGAGCACCAAGGATCTAAGCAGTCCGAACATCACCTTGGTCTATGGCGCGGGCGAAATCGATGGCGAGTTTTGCGCGGCGATGGAGTACATCCAGGGCAACAGCATTCAGACGATGCTGGCGCGCAAGGAAGGCTTTTCCATCTGGGACCTGCTTGATATCAGCCGTCAGGTTTGCCAGGGACTCGATCACGCTCACCAGCACAACGTCTTTCATTACAGTCTCGAGCCGGCCAAGATCATGGTTACCTGGGATGGCACGGTAAAGATTTTGAGCTTCGGGATCTCGAGCACCGGTAACGTGTCCGCAGTTGCGTCCGGAGAGCCTCCTTCGACGCTGTACTACATGTCGCCCGAACAGATTGGCGGCGAGAAACTCGATGCACGCTCGAACCTGTTCACGTGGGGCGCGATGCTCTACGAAATGGTGACCGACCAGAAGCCGTTCGACGGCCCCGATGCGGATGCCATTCGGCAGAAAATTTGCGAAGCGATGCCGGCGTCGCCCATCTCCGTGAATCCGAAGATCAATTCGATCGCGAGTGATGTCATCATGAAGGCGCTCGCGAAAGATCCCGCCCAGCGCTATCAGAGCGGGCGCGAGATGGCGAACGATCTCGAGCGCTGCCGCGAAGCTTCGAAGACGGTAAAGAAAGCTTCCGAGGCTCCGAAAGGACCCGGAATTCCTGACAAAGCGCAGGCGGCGGCAGCTTCCAAATTTGTCGCGCCAAAGACACCTGCCGCTTCGTCCGCACCGAAGATCGAGCAGTCCCCCGAGCCAAAGTTCTCCTCGTCTTCTTCGCTCTCGGACCAACTTGAAACCAGTTGGACACCACCCGCGCCGGCGAAGCCGGCAGCGCCGAAATCCGCTGCCCCGCGCGCGCCTGAAAATACCCCCCCCAAAGCGGCGGCCGCAGCCGCGGGCTGGAATTCGGCGAACGCCACCTCCAGCACGAAAACACCGTCACTGGATCCAAGCTCTCAATTCGTGAACGCGGTGGTCCGGGCGTCCGTTGATGCCATCGAGAATCCGGCCGCGAACATGTCAGCTGCGGTTGTCGACGAGCCTGAAGTGGAGCAGCCGAAAATTGCCGTCGATCCGATGATGGCCGAAGGCGTGGGAGCTTCTGCGGGACAGACGGTGAGTTTTTCGGATCTCGAAGAATTGCCCCCGCTGAAAGAGGTACACATCGCGCCGCCGCCGCCCAAAGCGGAAGAGCCGGTGGAGCAGTCAGGTTCGGCGGCAACCGTTTTCCGTCCGCGAGAACCCGAGAAACCGAAAGTTCAGCCGCGCGAAGTGGCGGAAAAAGCGATCAAGGAAATCAAAGGACTGCCGCCGAAGCTTATGCTGTATTCGATCTCGGCAGCAGCAGTCCTCATTCTGGTGATTGCCATTGCGGTGTTCTGGCATGCGCATTCCCAGAATACGGACGAAGAGGGCACTGTGCCCGCTCCGGCGGCCACCCCAACCCCCGCTCCAACAGCGCCTGAACCCGCGCCATCGCCGGCACCTGTAGCGCCGCAGGCGGCTGCACCGGAACCAACGCCACCCCCGGCTGCGGCCGAGCCCGAGCCCGTTGCCCAGGAACCCCCCGCGCACACCAGCCGCAAGGCGGTCGCTGCTCCTGCGAAGGGGCGCAACGCGAAGAATAAAAAGAATGCAGCTTCGTCGCCGGCGCTCATTCCCGGGCAATTGGTGGTGGATTCAACGCCCGAAGGCGCGCAGGTTCAAGTTGATGGCCGCGGAGACCCAAGCTGGGTGACGCCTTACACGATCACGAACCTCTCCCCTGGCCAGCACACACTGGTCATCAGCAAGTCGGGCTTCGGACAGGAAACGCGCACTGCAGACGTTTCCTCCGCCAGCAAAACGCCGGTCTCGGTGCACTTGAATCCCCTGGCCGGGACCATTGCGGTTACCAGCGATCCGCCGGGCGCCTCCATCTTTGTCGACAGCAAAGACACGCTCCGGGTCACTCCTTCGCAAATCACCCTCGACAAGGGAAATCACACAATCCTCGTTCGCAAGGCGGGATATCTGGATGAGACCAGTGCCGCCAATGCGCAACCCGGACAGAGCTTGAAGTTCTCCCCAACGCTGCGTCCGCTGGGCAATGCGGAGGACATCAAGACGGTCGGCAAGTTTAAGAAGTTGTTTGGCGGCAAAGGCGACCAGGCCGGCATGGGCAAGGTTAGCGTTCACACCACGCCGAAGGGAGCTCAGATCGCAGTCAATCGGCGGATGGTGGACAAGAACTCTCCCGTCGACTTCCTGCTCAGTCCGGGTAACTACATCGTCGACATCACGATGACCGGTTACAAGCCCGTGCAGAGAGTAATCACGGTCGATAAGAGCGGCGCGGTCTCGATCGACGAGACTCTCGAGCCGCAGTAAAACATCAGCTCGAGCATTTAAAGACCTCGCTCCGGGAATTCTGGCCTGGGGCGAGTTCTTTTTTCTGAGTTTGCAGCATCGCCGCTCGTTTTATTGGTCGCGGAGCGAAATGTGGGCGCACCCCGGTTCTTATCGACCCCTTGAAAAGGAAAGCCCGCCCCGTAGAAGAATGGATCCCGGTGAGCGAGAGAGCCCCAAAGTTTCAGTTCGAGTGCGACACCGCCCGACCGAGTCAGCCGGCGATCTCCGAGACAAAGATGATTTCTCGCGAACGCGCGGCCTCGAACGGGCCGGCATTCCAGTCTCCGAGCACGTCGCGGACTACCAGTCCCGAACGGGTGATCAGGGCCTCGACATGTTCTCGCGACGGAAAACGCAGCGTGCTGCCGGTAGTCAGCGTTCCTTGCGGAAAACGGTAAGAAGTCTGGAACGAGATGAATTCACCGTCCTGGCCAGTGATCTCGAACGTCTCAAGAAGTTGTCCGCCGGGCGACATGCGAACCAAAGGCGGTCGCGCCGCCCACTCACCAGCCCAATCCACGCGCGGATTGCGAGTCTCGAATGCAACCCGTCCGCGCTCGTTGAGATGGCTACGCATGGTCTCTAATACCGCCAACGTGTCGACGTCGGTAAGCAGGATTTGGAAAGCATGTCCGGTCATAGCGATCAGGTCGAAGCGCCGGTGCCCCTTGTAGTTCTGCGCAGAGGATTCGACCCACTCCACCTGTTCCGCGTGAGGCTTTCTTCTGGCTACAGCCAGCATCGCGGCCGCTGGATCCACACCCGTCACGCGGTGACCACGTTCGGCGAGAGCGCAGCAGAGCGTGCCCGTGCCACAACCCAGGTCGAGGACACTGCATGAGCGCGGTCCAGCGAGGGAAAGGTAGAAGTCGGTATCCTGCGCGCGCGGGTGGACGAAGTCGTAAATCTCCGCGATCTGAGGGAGTTGATAGTCCATACCTTGTCGCGTGTCCGCTAAGGTCTCCCACAATCGATCTTACGGTTGTGGCGCAAGGGAGTGACGAACCGGGGTGCATGCTGCCGCGCTCATCAAGGCTGCTATTGCAAGTCCACGCTCCATCTCGCGCAGTTTGAAGCGGCGTCAGAACAGAATGGAAGGCAAGTACGCACCGGCTGGTTCGTTGTAGAGCCCCATGGTCATCAAGGTCATCACCTGTGTGACGCGAAGCCCACTTTCAAGGCACCAACGGAACAGTCCGGCATTGCGAGTCGGGACCAGAATTCCCGGCCCCTGAAACTCGGTCGCCGCAGAGAGCAGTGCTTGCAAGTCCTGATTGGCCTCAGCGACGGCGTGACCGAAAAAGGCGATAGAGGAAGCGTAAGCCTTGATTTCCCCATCACGTTCGGCGATCAGGGCTGTTCCCCGTCGTATCGCATCGTTGAGTTCGCCGCCACGGTCGTGTCCGTGGACCCGAAGACAGAGGTCGTTGCAGGCGGTGAAGTCGCTCGGGCGCGCCGGGCGAACGTGATAGCCCGGTGGCGTCTTTTGAATGGTTGGTCCCTGCATACAGGCAAGCGGCTCACGCACGACGAAGCCGAGCTTCGCGTACAGGGAGAGCGAACGATTGTGATAGGCCGCCTGTACCAGACGGATGCCCGCGATCTTCCGTTCCGTCGCGCGCGCCATGACGGCCCGCATCAACTGGCGACCTGCGTTTCGGTTTTGTACCTCGGGATCAAGCGTAATCGGTCCAACCCCGGCAATCGGGGATCTCTCGTCCAGGCAGTTGCTTCCGATCACCTTCCCGTCCTGTTCCGCCACCACGCAGAAAAACGACGGGTGTGAAAACATCGTCGAGAGGACAAAGATAGGAATCTCGGGAATCGGAAAATCCTGCGGAAAATTATGGTGATTGGCGAGCGTCCTAAAAGCTTCGAAACAGATTCTTCCGCAAACTTCGGCGTCCGCAGGGGAAGCGCGACGAATGACGATCGATTGGTTTTCGGGGATTTGCGCCGCCCGCTGTCCCATGAGGAGTCCCTTCCGTTTTCGAACTGCCGCGCCATGTTAGGCAAGGATGGGAAAGCAAGTCAATGAACGCAGGGGGTCGCCACTCGACTCCTCCGACGGCATGCGAATTGGTGTTCGGCGCTCGATGTCTGCAACATGCTGGTTGGTTGATATTTGGTGATCCTTCGTGAGTGGCACGATAGTGGGTTGCGCGCAGTTGGTCTCGACCCCTAAGATAGCTGCGCTTCCTGCTCCCAGATGTGCCCGATAAGGGCGCAGACAGGCCAATCGTCGCCCGGACGAATATGTCGTTCGGGGCGAGGCGAGAGCGACTGCACCAGGCAGCGCCCTCCCGACATCATGATCGGCAAAACCATCTCCCACTACCGGATTGTTGAGAAACTAGGCGGCGGCGGGATGGGTGTCGTCTACAAAGCCGAAGACACCAAGCTGAAGCGCTTCGTGGCGCTGAAGTTCCTTCCGGATGATGTTGCCAAAGACCCGCAAGCACTGAGCCGTTTCGAGCGCGAGGCGCAGTCCGCCTCGGCATTGAATCATCCAAACATCTGCACCATTTACGAGATCGACGAATACGAGGGCCACGCCTTCATCGCGATGGAGTTCCTCGACGGGCAAACCTTGAAGCATCGGATCGGCGGCCGACCGATGGATGTGGAAACCCTCCTTGGCGTCAGCATCGAGATTGCGGACGCGTTGGACGCGGCGCACACCCGTGGAATCATTCATCGCGACATCAAGCCCGCGAATATTTTTGTGACCAAGCGGGGCCAGGCAAAGCTGCTGGACTTCGGACTGGCGAAGCTGGCACAGCACACCGAGCATACCGCGACGCAACCGAATGGGGCGATGACGAGTCCAGGGTCGACGATCGGAACGGTGGCCTACATGTCGCCGGAGCAGGTGCGCGCCGAGGATCTGGATCCGCGCACGGATCTGTTTGCCTTCGGGTCGGTGATGTACGAGATGGCGACGGGCCAGATGGCGTTCCCGGGGTCGAGCAACGGAGTCATCTTCGAGGCGATTCTGAACCGGATGCCGGCGCCGGTTTTGGAGGTAAACCCGACCATTCCGCAGAAGCTGGATGAATTAATTGCAAAGTCGTTGGAAAAAGAGCGCGACATGCGCTACCAGACAGCGGCGGAGTTGCGCGGCGATCTCAAGCGGATCAAGCGCGGCATGGAGAGTTCGCGCATACGCGCGGGAAGCGCGTCAGGGATTGCGGCCGCGACGGCTCCAGCCGGGGCGATGAATCCCGCCGCCACCGCGAACCGACGCGTCTGGAAAGCGGCTGCCCTCGCGGGAGTCCTGGCTTTGCTAGTCGGGCTGGGTGCCGGCGCACTCGTCTTCAAGGCTCCCGCTCCTGCGGCGTTCCCGGTTTACAAACCGCTCACATTCCGGCGCGGCTTGGTCCAGTCAGCGCGATTTGCGCCTGACGGAAAGACCGTGATTTACAGCGCGGCCTGGGAAGGCAAGCCGCTCGATCTGTTTACGACGCGTCCGGAGAGTCCGCAGTCCCAGGAGATGGAACCGAAGGGCGCACAGGTGCTGGCAGTGTCGTCCTCGGGCGAGATGGCGCTCGCGCTGCGCAGCAAACCTCGCGATGCGTTCCTCTACTCTGGAACTCTGGCGCGCGTTCCCCTGGTGGGCGGAGCCCCGCGCGAGGTTCTGGACGACGTGGAGTGGGCAGACTGGGCGCCAGATGGGGCGAGTCTGGCGGTAGTCCACGAGGTCGATGGCCGGAAGCGGCTGGAGTTTCCGCTGGGTAAGGTCTTGTATCAGGCGGACGGTTGGCTGGGCAATCCGCGAGTAGCGCCCGATGGCAAGATGGTCGCGTTCATTGATCATCCACAGCCGCGCGACGACGGCGGGTCTGTCGCGGTAGTCGATCTGGCAGGGAAGAAAACGATGCTGTCCGACGGCTGGGACAGCATTCAGGGACTCGCGTGGTCGCCGGACGGTAACGAGATCTGGTTTACGGCGACGCGCACTGGCGGAGACCGCTCGCTGTTCGCGACCAATCTCTCAGGAAAAGTACGGTTGTTGGCGCGCGTGCCGGGCGAACTGACCATCCTGGACGTGGGCAAGGAAGGCAACGTGCTGCTCACGCGCGGCAATGATCGCGCCGGGATTATCGGGCTGGCACCGAGCGAGGCGAAGGAAAAGGACCTGTCATGGCTGGACTGGTCGGTGCCGGGCAGCTTGTCGGTTGATGGAAAGATGGTTTTGTTCCAGGAGGCGGGCGAGGGTGGCGGGCCGAAGTATGCGGTGTACCTGCGGAGTACGGATGGATCGCCGGCGATCCGGCTGGGTGAAGGCAGCGGGCTGTCGTTGTCACCGGACGGAAAGTGGGCACTGGCCCGCTTGAATGTGACGCCGTCGCCGCTCGTGCTGTATCCGACCGGGGTCGGGGAGATGAGGCAGGCCAAGGATGACGGGCTGAATCACACGGCCGCAGCATTTCTGCCCGACGGCAAGAGATTTGTGTTCACCGGCACTGAGGCCGGGCACGGAGTCCGGCTCTACGTGGAATCGCTCGACGATGCAAAGCCTCACGCGTTCAGTCCGGAGGGAGCAGGCGCGGGGATCGTTTTGTCGCCGAACGGGGAGTGGGTAGCGGACATCGGGCCCGATCGAAAAGTCTACTTGTTCCCAGTGGCCGGCGGAGAGGCAAAGGCAGTGCCGGGACTTCAACCGGAGGAAGTGCCGACAGGATGGTCTTCGGACGGGCGATCCCTGTTCGTATTGACGCGCGGACAGGTGCCGGCACAGGTTTATCGCGTGGATGTGGCGACGGGGCAGAGAACTTTCTGGAAGTCGATGGAGCCGGCAGATTCCGCGGGAATCGACACGATCGGACGCGTGATGATGTCGGCAGATAACAAGTCGTATGTGTACAGCTATGTTCGGACGCTATCGGACCTGTATCTGGTAGAGGGGTTAAAGTAAGGGCTTCGTCCTCGCTGGACGTGCTATGCTCTCCGACGTGTCCGACGGTGCCTCACCTCGAAAGTCGGATCCTCCTCGACATGCAGCGTTCGTGCGCGTGACGCACTGGATCACGACAATTTGCTTCTGTGCTCTACTCGTCAGCGGAGTTGAGATCGTGATTTCGCACCCGCGTTTCTATTGGGGTGAAACCGGCAATGTGCTGACTCGTCCGCTTTTCCAAATACCCATCCCCTCTTCAAGAAAGATGGTCCCGACGGGCTACGGCTATGTGCTGCCCGACCAGAACGGATGGAGCCGATATCTCCACTTTCAAGCCGCATGGGCCGTGGTTCTGACCGGCTTGATCTACGCCGTCTGGGGTATGTGGACCGGCCATTTCCGCAGCAACCTGTTTCCCGCCCCATCGGACAGGACGTGGCGGGCGTTCGGAGCGGTTATCGCAAGGCACCTTCGCCTCAGAAGAGCGGATGAAACCGAAGCCTTTTCGTACAACGCGCTGCAGCGAGCCTCCTACCTGGTCGTGATCTTCGTCTTGTTTCCCCTTGTGATTTGGACGGGTCTCGCCTTATCACCCGGCTTCAATTCCGCAGTTCCGGCAGCTGTCAATGCGCTGGGAGGGCGGCAATCCGCGCGCACACTTCATTTCTTCGTCTCCGCATTTCTGTTGCTCTTCCTGATCGTCCACGTCGCAATGATTTTCTTGGCTGGATTCACCAGTCGCATGCGGGCCATGATAACCGGTACTATGATCACCGGCATCGCCACCGCGCCCCAGCAGCGCACAGGAGAGGAGCGCGCATGAGCACAATCTCACGCCGCAAGTTCGTCACCGCAGGTCTCGCCGCTACCGCAGGCGTGTCGAGCCTGGCGGCGGCCGCCAGTCTGGCGAAGCGCTATGGACTGATCCCACCCGACAGCGGTGGAATCTATGGTCCTGGCGAAACGCTGACCTACGCTGCACAGCGTCTCCTGACAAGGCATTCGCTCGCTCGCGAGTTTCCTCGTAGGATGATTTCAAAGTCGCCCTTTGCCAACGAAATTGCACCCCCGAACGATGCTTTTAAAAGTCTTCAGGCCGTCGGGTTTCGAGACTGGCGGCTATCCCTCGACGGAATGGTCGCGCGGCCCGCATCGTTTTCGCTGTCCGACCTCAGGAGTTTTCCCGTCCGCAGCCAGATCACTGAGGTAGTGTGCGAAGAGGGCTGGTCCTATGTCGCTGAGTGGATCGGAACTCCTCTGCATGAGATCCTGAGCGCCTCCGGCATCCTGCCGCAAGCGCGGTATGTCGTTTACTTCTCTATCGAGCCCGACTGGTGGGAGAGCATCGACATGGCTGATGCGCTGCATCCTCAGACTCTCCTCACTTACGCGATGAACGACGGAGATCTTCCCGTGGGCTTCGGTGGCCCGCTTCGACTGCGTGTGCCCCGGCAACTCGGCTACAAGAGCGTCAAATTCATAACCCGCTTGACGGTCACAGACTCACTGAAAGGCTTCGGCAAGGGTCTCGGCTCCGCATCGCCGGAAGGCGGTTATGCCTGGTATGCCGGGATCTGAGTCGGTCCTCGTTGCCCTTGCCGGCAATTGCTAGACCGCATCATTTCTCGGTTTTGCACTGATCGAACTCCACGGCTGACTATCTGCCCGCGCTGTGGCAGCACTAATTCGCAATCATGGCGCCCGGCGTGAGCGTACCAATCCTTGCGTGGCCACGGGAAGCCGAGCCGTTATGCCGCCGAAGTTTCTCGTGTCAGCTTGCGCCCCAGGAAATCATTGATCGCGCGGCCAATCTCCTGAACATGTGTCTCCAGCGCAAAGTGCCCGGTATCGAAGAAGTGTACTTCAGCGTTTGGGTTATCTCGTTTGAACGCCTCGGCGCCTGGAGGCAGGAAAAAAGGATCGTTCTTCCCCCAGACTGCCAGCAGCGGTGGCCGCTTGGTGCGGAAATACTCCTGGAACTTGGGATAGAGAGCAACATTGCTGGCGTAATCGAGGAAGAGGTCGAGCTGGATTTCGTCGTTACCTGGTCGCGCCAGTAGTGCCGAATCGAGCTGGTAGGCTTCAGGAGCCACCAGCGTTGCGTCCTGAACGCCGTGTAGATACTGCCATTGGGTCGTTTCTGGCTTCAGGAATTCGCGCAGCGCCGCGCGATTCTCTGCATTCGGCTGATGCCAGTACTTCTGAATCGGGTTCCAACCTTCGCTCAATCCCTCTTCGTACGCATTTCCATTTTGCGAGATGATCGCCATAATCCGCTCCGGGTGCGCCACCGCCAGACGCAGTCCAACGGGAGCACCGTAATCGAAGACGTAAATCGCAAAACGCTTGAGGCCGATCGTCTCAGTGAAGCCTTCAATCACCTTCGCCAGTTGTTCAAATGTGTATCGGAACTGTTTCCGCTCTGGCGCATCGGAGAAGCCGAAGCCCGGCAGATCGGGCGCTACGACGTGATAGCGGTCGGCCAGCGCTGGAATAAGGTTGCGAAACATATGCGACGACGTCGGAAACCCGTGCAGCAAGAGAATAGCCGGAGCATTTTTGGCACCGGCCTCCCGGTAGAAGATCTTGTTCCCGTCGACAGTAGCGTGCTGATATTTGACCATGATGAACCTCCTCGGAAAATGTGCCATCTCGATCGGCTCGCAATCGGGTTGCGCATGCATCACGACCGGCCTTCACAGCATCAGATTTGCTAACCGATAAAAAGATTCATTATTGGTGTTACAATCACGCGCGAGCTATCATAGATGAACAAGGCTGCGGCTAAACCCAACTCGGACTGGAAGGACGGATTCCTTTTTCTCGGCAACCACCTGGCATTGGATTTTCTGAATACCCGCCCTGTCCAGAACGGTCAACTCATCGAACTGCTGCCGGATTTCAGCGCCCTTCTGCGCTGGTTTCGGGCGGCCGGGCTCATCAGCTCTCGTGAAGTAGCCGTTCTTCATCATCGGTGGGCAGAATCAGCACAGGCTCGCCGGACTCTGCGAGCGCTCCGCGACCTGCGGGAAAAACTAAGGAAGGAGATCCCCAGTTGGGAACGTGGGACTGCAATTCATCGCGGCACGATTGATCGATTGAACACCCTGATGGCGGAACATCCGATGCGCACCAGGCTGGAAGCAAATCGGGGAAAATCCTTGACGAAGCAGTATTTCGAACCGCGGCAACCCGAAGATTTGTTTGCTCCTATAGCGCACGGTGCTGCGACGTTGTTCTCCACTTTGAATCGCAAACGTGTCCGCAAGTGTGATCAGTGTATGCTGCACTTCCATGACACCAGCAAGAAGGGGACGCGACGCTGGTGCAGTATGCGGTTATGTGGAAATCGCCTGAAGGTTGCAGCCTATGCGGCCCGCCGGCATCAACCCGTTGACGGCCACGGCAATCGCACAATTTGAGAATTGGCTGATGAGACCCTATCGGTTGAGAACTCCTGTCCACCCCGTCATAAACTCCTGAGAGTTCGTTATCATGAGCAATCAAAGGTTGCGATGGCAGAACCCTATTTTGAGAAGGCGCAATATCGCTCCCCTCAGCATCCCGTAACCGAAGCGTACGTTCGACCCAAACTCGACTACATCCAGCGTTTCGTTTCCCTCGACCGGGGCACGTCCCTGCTCGATGTGGGGTGCGGCAATGGGGTATTCACCCATCATTTTGAGAAGCTTTGCGGATTCGTCAGTGCAGTGGACAGTTCGCGCAATATGTTGGCCCAGAATACCTGTGCCCGTGTGGTGCAGGGCGACGGCACGAACCTGCCCTTCAGGGAAAACAGCTTCGATGTGGTATTCGAGGCAAACCTTCTCCACCATGTCCCGAACAGGATCTCAGTTGTGCGCGAAATGGCACGGGTTTCCCGTCGATGGGTCATCTTGATTGAGCCGAATCGTTATAACCCCTTGATGCTCGCGTTCAGCCTTCTGGTTCCCTCTGAGAGGGGCCTTCTCACTTCGACTACGCCATCGAATCTTGGAATTTTGCGCGCCGCCGGACTGAAGCCCGCCGCGTGGATGACAACCGGATTGATTTCTCAGAACAACACTCCGTCGATGTTTCTTCCGTTTCTTAAGCGATTCGACAAAGAGATTTGGTATGGCGAGTACATCATTCTGGTCGCCGAGAAACAATCGTCGCCGCTCGAGCTGTGCGATGCGAAGCGGTCGCTTCGAGAACCAGGGGGTGTGGGGTTGTAAGGCTGACAAGTAATCGGCAGGCGATCGCGGCGCTTCTTCAGCACACTGAACCGGACAGCCCGTGTACAGCGTTCGACTCA
>Ga0210409_10004496_pt1 | contig 15005 bp, 11 predicted proteins | sample IncBWH17MmetaG_FD_161649 | JGI IMG/M metagenome (GOLD analysis project Ga0210409, IMG submission 161649) | Forest soil microbial communities from Barre Woods Harvard Forest LTER site, Petersham, Massachusetts, United States - Inc-BW-H-17-M | ecosystem: Environmental > Terrestrial > Soil >... | reverse complement strand
TATTCACCGACAAGATCGGCAGTGTTTCGCCCACCTTCGGGTACCAGTTCAATAACAATTGTGATTCGTCCAGTTCCCAGAGCGACAAATCAGGTAACCAGACGATCGCTCCGACGTTTCAGTCCGGCGTCTCTCTTGGCGCGAATGCGGTCCCGCTGCCGACGGACAGCTTCAACCAGGAGGAGGCGGTAGTCGATGGGCTGGGCACGGGCTGCGCTGGGGTATCCAATTGTCCAAGCAAAACTACGCTGCATTCCAACCTGACGGACATCAACGGGGCAGCCTATCCTATGAGCGGGGCCAACGGCGTGTATCTTGGTTATACGCAAACGACCTCTGGCGGGGTTACAACGAACAATATGACCGGGGGAGGGATACTCGTCGAAGGGAACGCCGCCGTTACACTCACTGCGTCAACTTCCGGGTCTGACCCAGTCGAAGTTTATACAATCGCACCGAGCTCGGGGGCGGCGACGACGGTCACGGTCGACATCACTGCCAATACCACCACGGTCAAGTCCGGAGCAAAGACAACCGTAATCTCCGGCGTACCGGCGATCCGCTCCGGCTCAACGGCCACCCCAGCGACGATGCTCTACGTGGACGGCAATATCAGCGCGCTCACCGGCCCTTCTTCCGGCGCGGCAATCCAGGACGGCTATGGCATCACTGTGGCGGCGGCCAGCAATATTACCATCACCGGCAACATCCTTTACAAAACCGAGCCCGTCACCATGACGCAGAACCAGATTCCCAATACCCCCGCAGACACACTGATCCCCGGCAGCAACAACAACCAAGTCCTCGGTATCTTCACCGCGAACGGAAACGTCAACTTGAATGTGCCGAATTCAGGGCAGAATCTAGAAATTGACGCATCCATTGCGACCATTTCAAAAAATGGCAGCGGTGGGATCGTAAATACAGGCAATGCGATCAATACCCTGAATATTGTAGGCGGACGCATCCAAAACACCATCCAGAATATTAATTCCACCACGCGAAACGTGCTTTTCGATCGAAGATTTACGCAGGGCAACTTCGCGCCCCCGTGGTTTCCCTCCACCACGATTACCGGGACTCCCTCGGACTCCGTTACTTCGGTTGTCCCATCCGTGCAGCGAACGCAATGGGTTTCTCCGATCAGTTGAAGCGCGGAATCGGCCTCGCCGCGCCTGACGAGGATTAGCCCGAAGGGTTGGCCGTGTCCACCACGACAGCTTTTGATTCTTCGACCGTTGGATTCGCATTTTCGCCCCAATGTATCGGACCAAGCTGAAATCACGGCCCCGGCCGGATTCGCGCGGAAAAGGGCGCCGCAGATGCTGGCACAGTGCACGCATACTGCGCCGGCCAGCCCGGATCGGTCGCCGAATTCCGGCACAGCGACGTCGAATTGTAAATAACGCTCCCCAGGACGACAGGCCCGTCAAGCGGCTCGGCATAAATCCTATAGCTCTGCGATGTCCCCACAGGCAATCGCTGCAAAGAAAAAGTTCCGTCGAATTGTGCCGGGCCAGGGTCGGCGCAACTCCAGCCGGCCAATACGGCGGCGGTCACCGTTCCGGTTGCATTGTCCAGGGCCACCACTTGTGCTGGGAAGATGCCGGTCACTCCCGCCGGGGAAATGGGCAGAGCGAGGGAATTCGCAGGCAGAACGTGGCCGCTGATGGAGCCGATGTGCACGGAGTCATTCGGGTCGGGATAGAGAACGCGCAATCCGGTGCGATCGTCGTCCAAAAGCGGCGCGTCGGGAGACTGCGCCGTGGGTCTTGTCCCTCTGATTTGGCCCGGCGGCGGGGCGAAGGGAAACATCATCGCGCCCCACACGCCCGAATGATTGAAGCCGAAGAAGTGGCCGAGCTCGTGCGTCAGGATGGATTCCAGGTCGTAGGCGCCGGGGTTCGAGGGGAGCGCTGCGGGAGTCGCGAACGTCGTGTTCGGGTCGGTGGGCAGGAACAGAATATCTGCATCCAGGATTTCGCCTACAAATGTGGAGGTCGCGCTGCCGGAAGGAAGCTGTTCGCCGATGATGTCCGCCGAAACGACGCGCGTGAACGCCAGGACGCCGAGAGTGAACCCCGGGTCATTCTGATCGAAGCAAATGGTATTGAGCCCGTCGGAAGAATCGCACGCAGTCGCCGCGTCCGACTGCTGGAGCGAGCCGAGGGCTGACGGTTGGAGCGAAGTTCCGGAAACGCCGGCCCACACGGAGAACGATTGCTCGATCGCTGCCTCGATTTCATTCACCTGCCCGTCCGGGGTCTGGTCCGCCGTGAGGATCGTGATGGGGCTCGTGCTGAGTGTTGGGCTCCACTGGCGGTTGATGGCCCCGGGCGTGGAAACGTCGAAGCGCGTGAGCTGCGGGCAGGAAGTTCCGCCCGATTGCGAGGCGGCCTGAGTCATGTCCGCCACCGTCGTTCCCAGATCGTACGCTCCGGTATACGCGGCGGTGATTTGCAACAGGAACAGCCAGGCGACGGCAATGGACGTCGTGTTTCGGAATTTACGGCGGCGATTTGCGCTCATCTCGATTTCTCCCCGTTGCGCGCGACCGCGGCGGCGATGCGCGCGCGAAACTCCTCGATCGGCATCCGGCGGATGCCTTCGGCGCGAAATGTGCGAGTGGCCGTGTCGAATACGGCGAAGGCGCTGGAATCCTGCGTCACGGTTTCGACGCCGGTTCGCGCATCGCGCGAGATTCGGAAAGTTCCCTCGACCCAGCCCGCCACAGTGAATCCTCCCGCGCGAGACCGTTCCAGAAAGACGACGGCCTCGGCTCCCGGATTGAATTTGGGCGCGCCATCCACTGTGGCAGTCAGATGTCCGACGCGCCCGCCGGGCAGGCGGACCGGAATTTGCCTGGGCAAGCTGCCCTTCATGGTTTCGACGACGTCAAAGGTCGTCACTGTCCAGATCGAACCGCTTTCCCATCGTGATTCAACGCCTGCGCAGCGCACGCGGGCGACTGCGTCAGATCCCGCCGCCAGCCGATCGAGGCTGAGCCGCGCGAGCGTGGTGGCTCGAACGGCCGGCAAGAAGAGGAGCGCGGGCAAGAGTGAAAGGAGAATGCGCTTTTTGATTTGCATTATTGCACCTCGATGGCGCCGGTTCCGGCGGCCTTGTCGCCTTTCGCATTTTCAATGAAAAGTGTTCGCGGCCCCGGCGCGGCCATAGCGGGAACCTGCAGCGTCAGGTGCAGAATCCCCAAGCCCAGAGGCTCGCGATTGCTGACGGTGATATCCGGGGCCGGCGGTCCGCTGATCGTAAAGTTGAAGGACGGATCGAGGCTGCCCTCGGAAAAGACACACAAGTCGGCCGCGCGAGATCCCGCAGCCGGCCGTTGAACGATCACCGGGCTCCCGCCGAGCACGCAGGACAGAGTGGCCGTGCTGTAGGGGCCAAGCGCGGCGACGGTCAAACTTACGTTTCCCGCCGCGCCCGATCCGCCGTTGGTGCTTAGCTCCACCACAACGATGTCAAATCCCGCGATGGCTGGCGCGCTGGGCGTCAGGGGGATCGGCCCCATTCCAGACCCGGGAGCCAACACGACGAACGTCAGCGAATTGGAAAGCGATCCGTCGGGATTCTGCATTTGCACCGACAGGTTTCCCGCGGATTGCAGGTCGGCGGCGGCGAGCGACGTAATGCATTGCGTGCTCGTTGCGCAGGATGTGGTTCGCGCGGCGCCGGTCACCAGAATCGCGGAACCCGGGCCGGGATCTGAAGGAGAAAAGTTCGCGCCTGTGACGAGCAGCGTAAAGCCGCCCGCCGAGCCTGCGTAGGCGCTCGTCGGAGCGAGAGAAAAAATGGCTGGGCCGCTGGTGATCGTGACGCTTGCGCTTCCCGATTGGGTTTCGTCTTCGGAGCTGGTGGCGACGATTTCGATCGGATCGGACGAAGGCGCGGCCGGAGGCGCTGTGTATAGCCCGGTGGAATCGATGGACCCGCAGACTCCCGGATCGCCGCACACCGCGCCCGCGACCGACCAGATTACTAGTTGGTTATCTGTGCCCGTGACGCTCGCGCCGAATCGCTGCTGTCCCGTCCCCGCCAGCGTCGCGCTTCCCGGCTGAACGCTGACAATAATGTGCGGCAGAATTGTGACCTGCGCCGAAACGCTCTGGGCGCCGCCCGCCTGGCTGGCGGCCGTGAGCGTGACCGGATTGGGCGATGGCACTCCGGCAGGCGCGATATAGTCAACGCTTCCGCCATTGCCGGTCGAGACCGGCAGGCACGGGTTGGAACCCGTTGCGCAAATCCGGCCGACCGCTGAATTTCCACCCGGGAATCCGTTGACCAGCCACTCCACGTTTTGATTGGACGCGTTGTTGACCGCCGCGGTGAAGGTTTGTCTCTCGCCGACGGCGAGCGTCGCGCTCATGGGCGAAAGCGTTACGTTGACGGCTGTGGTGAACGCAATGGTTGTGGTCGCTGAAACACTCGGATCGGCATTGCTGCGCGCATGCACGGTCACCGAGCCGCCCGGCGGCAGGGCTTGCGGGGCTGTGTACTCCGTGTCGTTCGGATCGGTTTGCGAATTCAGGATCGATCCGACAGTCGAGTTTCCACCGACCACTCCGTTCACGTCCCACGTGACAGTCGCGTCCAGCGCCCCTGTCACCGTGGCGTGCAATGCTTCAGCGGCACCCAGCGCCACTGTCGCCGAAGAGGGCGAGATCGAAACGCCGACCACCGGAAGAATCGCAACGAACACGGAAGCTGCTTTCGATGGATCGGCCTGCGGCGTGGCAATGATTTGCACCCTTGCCGGGGACGGCGCAATCGCAGGCGCGGCATACGCGCCGCTCGAGGAAATATTTCCGCACGCCGCGCCTGCGCAGCCGGTTCCCGCGACGCTCCAGAATATGACGCGGCTGGGATTCGAGTTGGCGGCCGGCGTGAACGTCGCGCTGTATGCGGCAGTACTGCCTGCGTTGACCGACAGCGGCCCGGCAACGGCCAGGGAGAATGAGCTCGTGAGAGTAATGGTTGCGCTGGAGCTCTTGGATGGATCGGCTGCGCTTGTCGCGGTCAGGATCACGCTCGGCGGCGCGGTGAGAATTTGCGGCGCCGTGTAGACGCCGCCCGAGTCGACCGTTCCGACCGCCGCGTTTCCTTGAGGGATATCGTTCACGCTCCAGCTCACAGCCGTATTCGCCGTGTGGCTGACCGCCGCAGTGAACGTCTGCGCCTCGCCCAGCTGGACGGATGCGGTAGCTGGCGCGACCGTCACGGAAATATTTGAGGGAGGGGGCTGCGAAGGGCCTGAACTTACCAGCCCGCCACAGCCCAGGAAGGACGCGACGAGGAGCAACGCGGCACGCCAGTGAGACGAGGTGCGAGGCAGATAGCGGCGCCGGCGAAGTATCACGTTTTCTTCCATTGCAGCGGGAAGTGCACGCGTTGAGCCACTGTGGTGCATGGGAAAAAATGGAGTCGCTGCGAAGGTTATCGGTCAGGTTTGAAGTGCAAAGAAATTCACGCAAAGCGCACGCGATCAGCGTGTTGCTGAAGAGCAATATCAGAAATTCACTGAGCGGATGGAAAAATTGCGCGGCTGTTTTCATTTCACGCCGAGATTGACATTATGCCGAGTTGGGAAAAAGAATCGGGAACAGTGATTCAATTTGGGGCGGGTTGCGGCTTCGAGAGGTAATGGTTTAGTTTATGTAGCGGCCGTCCGCCGAGTTGGACGGGCAGTGGCTTGAAACGCGAATGCCAACCTGAAGGATGGCGTTACATTGGCCCGGGTTGACAGGGCTGTCCCGGGCTTGAATAATCCTGGCATGCCTCGTCCTGAAGCCGCGCACCGCGTCAAAAGCTATTCCGCCGCGACGGGGTACGTGTACCAATATTATTTTTACGAAGTGGAAAAATCCAAGCGTGGCGCGGCGGCGGGGACGGAGTATGTGTACATGGCTTCGGTCGATCGCAAGCACGTCTTCCCGGTGCGGATTTTCGTGAAGAAGGACGCGCTGGAAAAGTCGTCTGCGCGCACCGGGCGGGAATTTACGGGAACGGAAGAATACGCGGTCGCCAAGATGCGGCTGTTTCAGGCGTTTGACGAAGTGGAAGGACTTTCCGCGAAGACGCCTGACCTTTTGGTTGATGAGTCGAACCTCGACGCCCTGTTATCGCAATTGGATCTCTTAGAGGAATAAGTAGCACAGCCACTCCTGGCTGTGCGATTTTCGCGATGGATGGCGTCTTGGATGCGCAAAGCCCAGAAAACCAGACAGCAAGGAGTGGCTGTGCTACTAAAACCTTCCCTGAGCCGACTTTTCCCGCAGCCTGCAAGGCCAGTTTCATTCCGCAAGCCTTGCAGCACGGCTTGAGCCGGGCCCTACAGGGATTTGTAGTTGCCACGCTGGCTCCGAAGCCGGCGCTAGGAAAGGCATGCGGCATAATGCGGTTGGAACGGGCAGGCGGGCCACAATTCTTCCACTGTGAATATTAGCGAGAGTCACGTTTGATGTCAAATGCAATCCTGTAAAATCGTGCATCTTTTCCTCAGACGATAGAATTTCTATTCGAATGGAAAGCTTCCCGGGGAACCTACTTTCGAAACACTTCCGCGAGAGCGCTCGCGAGGCTGGGCTGCAAGAACGAATACCTTGAATCCATCAGCTTCGACGGCGTGACCCTTTGGCTGACGAGGAGCAAAGCGTCCGCCATTTCACCGAGCGCCAGGCGTAGCGCGAATGCCGGCGCGGGAAACAGGGCCGGCCGGTGCAGCGTTCTTGCCAGAACGGCGGTGAATTCGCTGTTTCGAACTGGATTCGGAGTCACTGTATTGACAGGGCCGGCGAGCCCTGAATTCCCGAGGGCGAATTGGATGATGCTGATCACTTCCGGGAGAGTCAGCCACGACATCCATTGCCGGCCATTGCCAAGGCGGCCGCCCGCGCCGAGCTTGAATGGCAACACCATACGCTGGAGCGCGCCGCCGTGCGCGGCCAGGATGATTCCGAACCGCAGGTTCACCACACGCGCGCCGAACTCGGCCGCGCGCGCGGCTTCCGCTTCCCATTCGCGGCAGAGCGGGGCAAGGAAACCGCTTCCCGGAGCGCTTGCCTCGGTGAGAGTTTCGTCGCCGCGATTGCCGTAGTAGCCGATGGCCGACGCCGCGACAATCACGCGCGGCGGGCGCTGCAATTTAGCTATCGCTCCAATCAGATGACGAGTAGCGTCGATCCGGCTCGTCCGTAGCAACTCCTTGCGCGAGGCGTTCCACCGTCCTTCGGCGATGGACGCTCCAGCGAGATGAATGAGCGCTTCCGCGCCTTCGGCGCCGGCCGCGTCGAATTGGCCTGCAACGGGGTCCCACGCAACATCACTTTGTGCGCGGCCGCCGGCTGCGTTCATCCGCGCCGTCCCGGGGCGCACCAGCCGGGCGATTGCATGCCCTTGCACTTCCAGCGTTTCGACCAGCGCCGTTCCCAGGAAACCCGTCGAGCCCGAAACCAAAATGCGCATCTGGAAAGCCTCCCCGCTCTTATTCCCACGCTACGGCGCGGCCGCCGGCCAGGTCAAATGAATTTCGGAAACGTCTGCTTCGTTTCTTATGTAACTTTTGAAATGGCAGTCGATTTAAGAGAGCCTTACGGCAGAACCGCCCGGCGTTACATGGCGCATGCGACCGCTCGCATATCGTCTTCGTCACAGGGCCCGTCATATACCCGCCAACGCGCTCTCGGAGTCTTGTAGACTTGTTAAGCGAACTCTCGCGAAGGCCCCATGACCATCGAACAGCAAGCGCCACTTTCTCCACCCGCTGTGCCCACAGCGCAACTTATTGCCGCAATGTTGAATGGCCGCGACCACGTAAGCGACCTGGTTTTTTCGCCGGGCCACGCCCCGCAAGTGGAGGTGAACGGACAGCTCGTGGAGTTGCGTTTCAAGGGGCTTGAGATGCTCACTCCCGCGCACACTTCGCAGATTGCGCGTGATTTGATTGGATCGAACGAGCATCCGGCGCACACGCTTGAAAAGGAAGGCTCCGCGGACCTCTCCTACTCGCTCCCTAAAATCGGGCGCTTTCGGGTAAATATCTTCCGCCAGCGCGGGACGCTCGCCATCGTCATGCGCGTGATCCCCACACTCATCCCCACGTTTGAACAGTTGAATTTGCCTCCGGTTCTAAAAGAGATCGTGCAACTGCGGAACGGCATCGCCCTGGTCACCGGTCCAACGGGGTCCGGCAAATCCTCCACGCTTGCCGCCGTGATCGATCAGATGAACGAAGAGAAGGCCATCCACATCCTAACCATCGAGGACCCCATCGAGTTCCTGCACAGACACAAAAAGGGCACGATTCACCAGCGTGAGTTATACACGGACACGCCCACATTCGCCCTGGCGCTGCGCGCGGCCCTGCGCCAGGCGCCCAAGGTCATTCTGGTGGGGGAAATGCGCGACCGCGAAACGATCGAGATAGCTCTCGAAGCCGCCGAAACCGGCCACCTGGTTCTTTCAACCTTGCATACGATCGATGCCTCCAAGACCATTGAGCGCATCGTGGGCACCTTCCCGCTCAGCGATCAGCAAGCCATCCGCAACCGATTCGGGAAGGCCTTCCGCTTCATCGTCTCCCAGCGCCTTCTGCCGCGCCTTGACGGCAAGGGCCGGATCGCCGTCATCGAGGTCCTGAAGTCCACCATGCGCACCCGGGAATATGTCGAGAAGGGCGAGTGCGAGGGAAAGAGCCTGCTTGACGCCATGCGAGACGGCAGTCAGGAAGGCATGCAGTATTTCGATGGGGAACTTGAGAGGCTGACGCGCGAAGGCGTGGTGGACATGGACGTGGCTCTATCCCATTCGACCAATGCAGGCAACCTGCGCCTGTCCCTCGCGGATTTTGCCGATGAACGTGAAAGCGCGGCCCTTGCAGGCTTGAAGAAATAACTCATGGAGTTTCCGTGACCTCTTGCTCCTACTGCTGGGTAATCTGAACCTAATTCCCGAGTCTCTGTGCCACTTCCGGGGCCCCGAAATTCGAGTGGTTTAATGCTATTCTGCATGCGCTATGAAGCAAGCCTCGCCGAAACCGACGCTGGAAGGATTCGACGAAGTTCTAAAGCTGCTGGTGCGTGAGCTGAGCCCGAACGATCCGAAGGGCGAAGCGTGGATTCTCAGTTCCATCGCCGCGGCAGGGGTCAAACTTCGCACGCTGCGGTTCATTGAGGAGCACAGTTCGCCCGAAGTTTCTCCCGCCGTGCTCGATATTGGCGCTCAAGTCGGTTCGCTCGTGATTTATGCCACGCATCTGGGCATGCGGGCGTCGGCGGTGGACCTTCCCGATTTTTTTGAGAAGTTCGCCAAGCCCTCACTGGAGTGCGGCGTGGACTACAAGCCGTGCGACATCACCACAAATCCTCTGCCGTTTGCGGACAATTCTTTCGATTACGTCAGTTACCTCGATGTGATCGAGCATCACCCGCACTCGCCGAAGCGCGTGCTGGCAGAGATTCGCCGCGTGTTGAAGCCCGGAGGCTGCGTCATCATTTCGACGCCGAACCAGGCATCGATCTACAATCGCCTCATGCTGCTGACCGGCGGCAGTGTGTCGGACCCTTTTGATTATTTTTTTGAAACCACGGCGCAGATGACGCCTTATCCCGGGCATCACCGTGAATACGTGCGGGCCGAATTGCAATCGGCGCTCGGGGCCAGCGGGTTTCGCGTTCTGGAATGCCAGGTGATCGATGAGGATGTCCGTGCGACGCTGATGCACATGAGGCGCGAGCAAAACGGCAATTTTTTCCGGCAACTGTGGCGCCACAGGAAGGATGTCGGGCCCGCGACGCTGGGACGCGTCTGGTCACTGCTCGCAATTCCGTTTGGGCGTGTGCTGTGGGCTGCCGCGGAAAAGACACGGTGAAATTTCTGGGATCGGTTTAGGACCGCACGGCCCCGAACGCGATTAACCCGAAGGTGGCGGCGATTCCGGGCGCCGCGTCACGCTCCCCGCTTGGCATCCGTGATGAAAGAGAGAACGTTGGAAACGCATTCGTCGGGTTTGATGACGGCGACGTGGTAGCCGTCGCTGGGAAGCACGAGGAGGCGCGAGTTCGCAATTTTCTGCTGGTAGTGGAGGACGGTCTCGACGGATTGCAGCGGGCTCCGGTCGGTGGTGATCACCAGCGTTGGCGCGGCGATGCGCGGCAAGACACTCTCCATGTTGAGCCCTGCTTCCACTTTCGCCATGCCGGTTTTTGTTTGCGGGCGCGTCGAACCCATCAGAGTGTCCCAATACTCGACCAGTTCTTTCGATGCCGAGGTGCCGAGCCTCCTTTGCTGGGAAGTGGAGGACGGGGCGGAGAACGCAATTCCTGAGGCCACGCGCGTCACCGGGCCGCTGACGATGGTGAGCGTGCGAGTTCGCTGCGGATAATCCGCGGCAAACTGCATCCCGATCGCGCCGCCCGTCTTGGCGCCGACGATGTGCGCCGCATCCACTCCGAGCCGGTCGAGAAGATGCGCGACGGTGGTTGCCAGGCTTGGTATAGACCATTCATAATTTTGCGGAATCGGGGAATTTCCGAAGCCGGGAAGGTCCGGGCGAATGAGACGATACTCCTGCGCCATTTTTGGGATCCATCCGAACCAGGAAACGCTGGATTCGTCGTTGCCGTGGATGAGCAGGGCGGTTTCAGGCTTCACCCATGGCGCGCCAAGCCAATCGTCCCTGTAGAACAGATCATTTCCCGATTCGGCCGGTGCCGGAGCCTGAGGGTTGCCGGCGGCGCTTTCAGGCTCGCCCGCTGCGAGGCTGCTCATGGCGCCAAGTTTAGTCGACAAAGTCGAAATACCCAGCGCGCCCGCCGTTCCGGCGCTCATGTGCAACAAACCACGCCTCGAAACTTTGGCCATTTTTATTTCACCTCCCGGTAGAGTTGTTAACGAAATCTTCTTTTACATTTATGTGCCATTTTGAAAGTCTGAAACCGCAGGGTGAAGCACGAACCAGGCGGTGTTTTTAATCCGACAGGAATGTACGCCTACCGGCTCGCGAAATCCAGCGATGCTCAGACTCGAGCAGTGGAACTTTCCTTCGGGCGCGGATAGAATATGCGGATGCATGTGCGTGTGCTGTTCTTCGGACGGCTAAAAGACATTGTGGGCAGGGCGGAGGAGCAGGCAGAGCTTTCGGAAGGAGCGCGCGTCGAGGACTTGTTCGAGCGGTACGGGCGGAGTTTCCCTGAGCTCGCCAGGTTTCGCGAATCGGTCGCGGCTTCCGTGAATCAGGAATTCGCGGAGTGGCGCGCGCCGCTGGCTTCGGGCGACGAAGTCGCTTTTCTTCCGCCGGTCAGCGGCGGCGGGATTCCCGCCGATGCCGCGGTCGAGGAAAATCTGTGCGCCCTGGTCCGCACGCCGATTGAGACTTCGGAAATTGTGGCGCAACTGAAGGCCCCGGCCGATGGCGCCGTGGTCGTGTTTGAAGGAATCGTGCGCAATCATTCCGCGGGCCGCTCGACGCTGTACCTGGAGTATGAGGCGTATGAGGCCATGGCCATCGCCAAGATGCGCGAAATTGGCGCGCAAATGCGCGAGAAATTTCCGATCCGGCGGTTTGCGATGGTGCACCGCCTGGGACGGCTGGAAATCGGCGAGACGTCGGTCATGATCGCCGTTTGCTCGGCGCACCGCGCCGCCGCTTTCGATGCCTGCCGCTTCGGCATCGACACCCTTAAGCGCAACGTGCCCATCTGGAAGAAGGAATTCTTCCGCGACGGTGCCGTCTGGGCCGAAGGAGAAATCCCTTCCGCCTGAGCAATCCTTTTCGCGAGAGAAGGAATCGTATCTCTGTGCCGATGCACTCGTTTCCCAGCTCACTCCAGTACATTTTTTCAGCGACACTGGCCGGGCGCCCCGAGGCCTGCCGCCGCGCCGCGATAGCGCTCGGATGCGGCTGCGCCCTCTTAGCGTTGTTTGCAACGGTACCGCCAGCCGGCATTTCTCGCGACGCATCCGCTTGGCAAAATGAAATTCAGCCCAATCGTCAAGAGACACAAGTTTTTCGTGGCGCCGGCGTCCCGCCGGCGTTTTTGGATTGCGTGGAAACAGAAAAATCGCCGGCGGGACGCCGGCGCCACAAAACCTATTGTGCGGGTCCCACATTCGGAATTCTTGATGCGTCATTCGTGCTAAGGCCGGTCGCGGCGCGCGAGGGGGATGAGCAGGATCAGCGCGGGCGCATTCGCTCCGAGGTCACCCTCGTCAGCGTGCTGGCCAGCGTTCTGGACAAAGACGGCCGTCCGGCGCTCGGCCTCACGGCGGACCAGTTTGAAGTGTACGAGGAGGGGGTGAAACAAAAGATTGAAGTCCTCGAACCGGAAACGCAGCAGCCTCTGGACCTGGCTTTGATGATCGATTCGAGCCTGAGCGAAATCAAGGAACTGGCGTTTGAAGGAGATACGGCTTCCCGATTCATCCAGAAACTGGTGCGTCCCGCTGACCGGCTGGCCGTGTACGAATTTGCCGACGCTGTAACGCAACTTGCGCCGTATTCTTCCAACGTGCCGACGCTTCAAGCCGCCTTGCGGCGCCTCACGCCGGGCGATGGCACGGCCCTGTATGATGCGATCTTTCTGGGATCGCAGGGGCTGGCAAAAAATCCCGCGGGCCGCCGGCGGGCGATCGTGCTGGTCACCGACGCCGGGGAGACGACCAGCCGAGCGGACTTTGAGACGGCCCGGCGCGCCGCGCTGCGCGCCGATTCGCTCCTGTACACCATCGTGGTGCGGGCGGTGAAGAATGAAGGCGGGCGCAACACGGCCGGCGAGCACGCGCTGGAGACAATCGCCGACACGACCGGAGGCGCGACCTACTTCCCGGACTCTGTTGCCCAGCTTGGCGATATGTTCGACCTCATCGACCGGGAACTCCGGACTCAGTACCGCATCGGCTACTATCCCGATCCGCGGCCCCCTGCGGGAACGTTCCGCACGCTGGAAGTCCGCGCGAAGTGCGAATGCAAGGTGAGGAGCCGGAAGGCATATTATTCGGGAGGAAGGCTGGATTGACGAGTACGTGACCCGTGGTTCGTGGCCCGTGGAACGTGCAAGCCAGCTCCCCAGCGCGAAGGTCCAAACTAATTTGAAATCATCGCATTTCAAATCTCAAATTTCGTTAGCGGGCCAGTTTCCGATAACGCCGCGTCACAGTTGGATATGCTGCTACACAAATTGTGGGTGAGCGGAGAGGAATATGACCCACTGCGGAACAACCACCAAGTGGTAAGCGCAGTGGCCTAGAGTTGGTTTCCAAGAACCGAGCTCAACCGCCGAGTTCAGGTGACTGCGCCCAAGCCCTGGTCCGACTTCTGTCGAAACGATGGGAGCCGAGTTCGATTATCAGGTAGCAGCACCTGCTGAATTGAGGACGCCCAACTTGCACCGAGCGAAAAATCGCTCAACAAAGAGTGCGGATGGAAGGATGGCGGCAGAGGCGGAAGGGCTCCAAACAAGACCACTCGACGGAAACTACAAAACCTGCTTGACTCGGATCGACCTACTCATGGAAGGACTTGCCCGAAGGCAAATGTTGGGTTGAAGCCTCGACAAGCAAATGGGTAGCTAATCATCCTCGCGTACGACGTCATTCCACAACGATTCGCGGGTTGGCGCCTGCCAAATCCACGTTGAATACAACGTGACTAATCGGGAGCCATAGTCAACAATCGGCTCCGCCATCTTCTTCCGAGTCGTTGCGAGCGCCGCCAGCCTGCGCGAAAATGAGCCGACGCGTCGTGCGGCAACAAGGAGGAATCGAATGCAATCCGTGGGTGTTATTCGCCAGCTTACGCGGTACCCGGTTAAGTCTATGCAAGGAGAGGCGCTCTCTTCGGCGGCGCTGACTCTTCAAGGTTTCGCGGAGGATCGGCGCTATGCGTTCGTTCAGGTGACCTCTCGAAGTTCGTTTCCGTGGTTTACCGCCCGCGAGTTGCCGGAGTTGCTCTATTACCGACCCTCCGTCGAACAGGCAGGCACGCCAGAGGTGGCCGTGACGGTGGCGACAGCCTATGGAGAGAATTGGCCCATTGAGAGCGACGACCTCCGCAAAGCGCTCGAGGCAAGATCGGGAAGGCCGCTCTTTTTGCTGCATGACTACCGTGGGTTGTACGATGTCGCGCCCGTCTCCCTCATCAGCCGACAAACCGTTGCGCGTATCGCGGAAGAAAGCGGAACGGAGGAAAATTGGTGGCGCTTTCGTCCTAATCTGGTAGTTGATTTGAACGACGCCGGACCTTTCGACGAGCTGCGGTGGGTAGGCAAAACCCTTCGAATTGGGAGCTCAGCGCGAATCGCCATCACTGAAGTTGATCAGCGTTGCGTGATGATCACTCTCGACCCAGCAACCGGCGGCTCGAGTCCAGAAATTCTAAAGTGCGTCGTTCAGAAACATGCGCAGAGCGCGGGAATCTATGCAACGGTCCTTACGCCGGGCGAAGTTCGGGCTGGCGATCCTATCTTGCTTGAAGCTTAGCACGACAATGGGCTTCAGGTAGTCCTGGCCACATAATCCCGGTGGTCTCAATGGGTCAACGCAACACTCACCCGGAGTCCTATCTGCAGGTATTTCAATGGCTAAACTCGTTCGCGAGGGTTGATTCAAGAAAAACACTGCCCTGTTTAGGTTTAATCGAGTACAGCCCAAAAGATCAGGTCCTTTTGAAAACACTATCGGATCAACAGATTAGAAGGGTGTCGCGTTGACCGGTTGAGCCGGCACCGTTTCTCAGATGGGATGAGAAGGCCGGTCTCCAGCGGGATGCGATACGCTCCCAATGATTGACGCGCTCAAGGCGCAATGCAAAGGAGACCGGCTTATGAAAAAGAATAGCACCGTGACAACAAAGAGGAACGAGATTTTCAAGGAGCCCAAGCTGACCATCGGTTTGGATCTGGGAGATCGGTTCAGCCGTTACTGCATTTTGGATGAGGCCGGCAAGGTGATTCTGGAACACAACCTGCCGACCACAGCGAAGGGAATCCATCAAG
>Ga0210409_10004494_pt1 | contig 15006 bp, 19 predicted proteins | sample IncBWH17MmetaG_FD_161649 | JGI IMG/M metagenome (GOLD analysis project Ga0210409, IMG submission 161649) | Forest soil microbial communities from Barre Woods Harvard Forest LTER site, Petersham, Massachusetts, United States - Inc-BW-H-17-M | ecosystem: Environmental > Terrestrial > Soil >... | reverse complement strand
CCCGTGTTGTACTGGTGATGGAGAAGGAGCTTCTCCAGCGCGTTTCGACAGCAGCGCATTTGCGCACATCGGGCTTCGATGTGATCGAGGCAGCGGATGGCGAGGAGGCGCGACGCGTCCTCGATTTGGTCCCTGTGGACGTCGTGTTTGCGGACCTCGCAATGCCCGACCAAACGAATGGATTGGCGTTCGTGCGCTGGCTGCGGGGAGCGTCACCCGGCCATCAACGCCATAGTCACATCGGGCACAGAGGCATTCGCAGGGGGCCGAGCGGCCAAGGTCCGCTCTGGACGGCCGGTAACCGCACGCTTCAAGCCTTCGGGCGATGGCTGCCAGCGTCGTGTGACCCGGCCGCTGGACCATCCCAGCTATCGCTGCGCGCGCCCGCCGCCCACCGATCCGTCAGGTTTCTGAAACGCGCCGAGCATCCGCATAAGCCGGCCGCGGTCGCCCAGGTGCACTAACTGGGTTTGCGCGATTGTGCGGAGCGTCTTTGTTGCACCGGTCGAATCGCCGCAGCCCCGTTCGATCTCAGCAACGATCTTGAGCTGCTGAGCCTGCGCCGTAGCCTGCGAACAATCGCCGCAGAACTGGTCGCGCTCGGGCATTTCGCTCCGTCGGGGCAGCCCTACCACGCCGGTAGCATCCGCCACATGGTCACGGCCTAAAGGCATTGGCGTAAGTCTGGTGGCGGTAGCTTTGCGGAGCATATGGTGCCGGCCTACGGGGCCGGAATGGCGCTTGAAAGGGGCGACTTGCGGCGCGTCATCGGCAAGGCCGTGCGCTTGATCGGCATTCTCAAGATATTCGTTTCTAAATAGCAGAACTAAAAACTGCTCAGAAATTGGCGACTGCGGTCAGGATAGATATGCGACATTGCATGGCCCCGAGCCCGTCGCGTATGCTATGAAGCCAGCGTATCCCAAGTCCGCAACGGTTCCCAAGCCGTTCATCGGAGCCCCTTCCCACACACCCAAGGCTTCGACTAGAATCCCACGCGGACTGCTTAAGAGAGGCCGGTCGTTCCCAACGATCGGCCTTATCTTTTCGGGTTCCCATTGAAAGGCAACCACCCTGAGCAGTGGCGAGTTGCGGAACCATGAATCTAATTTACCCAGCACCGAACTCTAGGTAAGGAGTCTTCACGATGCACGGGAGGGGTCCTGAGCATCGGACTATCTGGGACTGATCTTTTGGTGTGTGGGAAATCGCCTCGTGCTTGAAGACGAGGCAAGGGGCTAGCCGACAGGAGCGAGGGTCTTCGTTCCTGTCGGCAGGGTTCGGGTTTGAGATCCAATCGAAGCGTCGGAGGCAGTCGGCATCACAGTATTCCGATGGTATCGACGCCGTGTGTGGGAAGGCCTTGATGTCCGAACGGTAGGGGTATCGTTCAACAGCGTCAGGGTGGACTTGGGAGAGTACCGATGAAACTGCTCGCTAGGATTGGCGCGCCTTTCGCGTGGAAAGTCGTGCGCCAGCACGACGGCTACACCTACTTTGAGAATGCAGTGACCGGCCGCTGGGATGGCAACGGCTGGGGCCACGTCGATTACAACTTCATGCGATCGGGCGATGTCTCTTACGGTCCGTTCGGCCGTCAGGTCTTCGATTAGGAAGACCCATGGTCGAACAGCATCCTGTCACGGCGCTGCCGTGGTATTCTCGTGCCGACTATCCAGATCTGTTGAAGCTGTTCAGCGACCCTAACATGCTACCGGCAACCTACGATGCCTGGCTGGAGCGTGTCGAACGCACTGAAAACCAGTTGCAGAAGGCAGGCTTCGCTGTCGCTAGAATCTGGCTTCATCCCGTTGCCTTTGCCGCCTGGTGCAAGGAGCGGAACGTTTCTCCTAATCAAGCAGCGCGTCTGACCTTCGTAAATTGGGCGGCACACGGAAGCACGCAGTCAAAACGAAAATATTGAGATGTGATGCAGATCACATCTTCGAAGGTGGAGCATCACTACGAATTAGATCGTGCTTAATGCAGTGTGCAACGAAGCATAGCGCCTCTAGGAACCCATGCCGCAAGAGCAATCGCCCCCCGCGCCGGTTGTGTTGATTGTAGAAAACGACGTTCTTTTGCGTCTGGTAACGGCGAGCAACCTGCGCGACGCGGGCTTTGAGGTCATCGAGGCAGCCAATTCCGCTGAAGCGATCCGCATCCTGGATTGTATCCCGGTAGATGTGTTGTTTTCGGACATCGACATGCCTGGCAAGATGAACGGGCTTGCACTGGCGCAATGGGTGCACCTGCGCCGGGTTGATACGAGAATTATACTGACTTCCGGCGGGGAGATGCGCTTGGGCGACGCCAAGGAATACGCTTCTTTCCTTCCCAAGCCTTATGCAAATACGGACGTTGAACACCTCTTGCGAAGCGTTCTTCCTTCACCTTAGGCCAGCCGCGCTACACAGATTCACGGCATCGGCGACGTAGATCCTGCTGCCGCTTTCCGTTCGGCTTTCCGCCATTTCGGAATGGCGACTCTTGCGACAGTTGCGACAGTTGGGGTGGTCGCGCTCATCGGCGCGGTTCCTTTCCAATAATTCGGAAAGGGCTTTACCAGTCAGCGCCGCTTCTGCCTGCGGCGTCTTGGCCCTTTGGAAGTGAATCTTCCGATATGTGATCCACATCACTGAATTCCGCAGTTGCGGTGCTATTAGGTGCGTGTGTGGAAGGTCTTGATGTCCGAACGGTAGGGGTATCGTTCGACCAGCATCAAGGGTGGAACAAGTGGGAGAGTGGGTGATGAGCCAGCTTGATGCGCGCCTCGGGCGTGGATACTCCACTGTGGGGAGCTTAAGCCGATTACCAGCCATGGCGGCGCCGTCCGAGTGGGACGGGTCCTTCAATCGGAGGAAAAGCGACAGGGTCTCGCCGTCCCGACCGGCAGCGCCGGCCGCCATCGGCCAGGCTGAGCTTCGCCGCGTCGTTCTCGTCGAAAGTGACCAATATTATCGCGAGGTCCTGACCTTCGAGCTGTTGCGCCAAGGCTTTGCCGTTCACGCTTTCAGCGATGGCGCGTCGCTGCTTGGCTCGCTTGCCACCGCGGTCGATGCCGACCTTGCCGTGCTCGATTGGGACCTGTCAGAGAGGCCCGGCATACAGTTACTGGCTCAACTGCGCCAGCATGGCGTCAACCTGCCCGTCGTGTTCCTGACCGGCAAGATCATCGCTGGCGAGGAGCACGACCAATGTCTTCTCGCCCCGCGGGAAGCTCTGAATGCCTACGAATGCATGGCGTTCGACCACGGCGCCGTCGACTTCATCGCCAAGTCACGTGATAGGCAAGTCCTCGTCAGGCGGCTGAGAAGCGTGGTCGAACTCGCCAAGCCCAAGACCAAGACCGACCTTCCGGTCCAGGAGCGCCTGGCGTGCGACAAGCTCCTGCTGGAAAGCTACCGCGCCTACTGGAACCAGGTCGATGTCGGCCTCACCCTCGGAGAATACAACATCGTCCATCTGCTGGCGTCGAAGGCTGGCTCTTTTGCGACCTATCGCACGGTCTACGACCGCCTGCGCTACGAAGGCTTCATCGCCGGGACCGGGGCGCAGGGCTTTCGGGCAAACGTCCGGTCGGCGATCAAGCGCATCCGCAACAAGTTCCGCGCCTGCGACTCCGCCTTCGACGAGATCGAGAACTACACCGGCTTCGGGTACTGCTGGCGCAAGCCAGACTAGGTAGGGCGATGGCGCGGGATTTGCGTGGGTTCGGGCCGCTGCCACAGCCTCGATCTCAGCTTTGGGGGCCACATGGAATCCCGTGAAGATTGCTTGCGCGAAGCGTCGGAGTGCGATCGGTTAGCTAATCTCGCGAACACCCGAGCTACTCGCACCTTGTTGGCCGTGGCTGCGTTCCAATGGCGCAAGCTCGCGGAAAAGCCAGCGGAACGGCAAAAGACCCATTGGCCCTTTGCGCCGGAAACGATACGCCCAAACTAGGACGTAATAGTGACGTTTTCGTACCCTGACTGTCTGAGTTCGTCGGCCTTGGCCAGCGCTTCCTTCGGGTGTGCTGAAGCTTTCTGCGTGAGAGCGGCGCGTCTTAGGGTGGGTCCCGGAGACGGTGTATGAAACGGCGCTGGCCACGCCCGGATTGTACCACGCGCGCGTGAAGGGCAAAGTGGCCGTCAAGGCTCACGGATTCCAGACTGATCCACTACCAGCCGCCGCTCCAAGCCGGATTCCTCTCTCCTCTTTTGACTGGGCGACTCTTGCGACCGTTGCAACAGATGAGCGAGCAGGACGCTTGTTCAAAAGCGGTCATTTGAAGTCACTCTCCCTCGTTTAGCGTGTTGGAATCCCAAACTGGGAGGGAAAGCACTCCAAGGCGCGCGGCGAGCAGGCAGTCGTCTACCGTCACCAGGGACGATGCTTGCAGCACCTGTCCACGCGCCGAGCGCGCAACTTACAGAAACGTCGATCACCCACGTCTCCCGTATCGCCCTGGATGCTTGCCGAGCGGCACCCCTGCCGTTCGCGCATCACGAGCCCTTCCCACGGCAAAACTAGCCGAGCGAAGACATCTCGCGCGCGATTAGATTGTGTCAGCGATTGTGATGCAGATCACATCTTCAACGGTGGAAGCTCGCTACGAATTGGATCGCGCTTTGGTTCTGGCACTTACTCGCCAGACTATTGGGGCAGCCCCGCACAGTGGGTGACCTATGCGGGGCCTAACCACTCGCTGCTGCGGGGCCTAACCACTCGCTGCGAGACTTGGGGAGAGGCTGCGAGTGGCTTCCCCTAACGTACTTGGCAGACGTCCATCTAGCTGGGCGCATATCGTGATATTGGCGATCGACGCCGCGGGTCACTGTATCTATCCCACCTAGGCACCTGTTGATCCGTACCGCCCTTTCGAAACAGCCTTCGGGACAGTCCGCTGACGCTCAGTCTCAAGAGGTCGTGTCAGGTGTCCATGGCGCGGCTCGATCCAACTGGCTGCCGGAGCTTCGAAGTGCCTGCACCAATCGCTCCAATCTTCGGGCAGAGCCGTGGACGCGCTCGCCGGAGTCTATGTCCTCGATTTCAATAAACCTGCCGCTCCTGCGGCCTACCGCGTTGATGGCGTGCACGCGAAGGCGGCCATTACAAATGGGCCACGACACCACGATCTGAGCCATTGGACCTCCATCCATTGTTGGGCACGCCGAGGGGCACGCAGGGGTAATTAGACGAGTCTGGCGTTTGCGGCTCGTGATGCAAGCGCATGGGTGACATTTCTGAGTCGGCGCTGCGACCGTCTGGTGACCGTTGCCGAGTTTGCTTTGCAGAATTGGGACCTGTTCACCACAGAACCTAATGGCCCGGCAAAACGTATCTCTTGGCATGCCAGGGAAACGAAACCGCCGTTACTTGATAGAGATAAAGGACGCCAAGGGCGTGTCTGCTTTCTTCACCGCCGCTGACTGGAGCGACGGGGAGTGGCGCGCGGCAGTCGCTCAGATCCTGCGGCTCAACGGAGTGCCTGAGGTCTACGACTTCAGCGAGCCCAGCCTTAAGGCTAAGCGCGGCAAGGATAGCGACGCGAAAACAAAGGGCGGCCGTTCCCGCAAAGCGCCGGGCTGAGCGGCGCTGTCGATCCTGCTACACTGCGGAATGGACCGCGCAACGATTGAGCGGAACTTGGCCCAGGTCGAGCGCGACATGCGTCCGGCCTCGGAAGATATCGCCCACCAGGGTCAGACGCTGAGAAACCTTAAGCGGCACGGCGAGGATACGACGGAGGCTGTGCGCTCGATCGGCATCTTGGAGCACACCCGTTTGATGCTCAGCTCGTTGCGCGACCAGCTTGCTGATGAGTCGGCAGCCCTCGACCAAGGGTCGAGCCACCAGTCTATCTAGTCTGGCTTCTTCCAGCAGTACCCGAAGCCGGCGTAGTTTTCGATCTCGTCGAAGGTCGGATCGAGGGCTCGAAACTTGTTTCGGATACGCTTGATTGCAGAGCGCACATTCGCCCGATAACCGTCGGGCCCGTCTCCAGCAATGAAGCCTTCATGGCGCAGCCGGTCATAAACCGCACGGTAAGTTATGTACTTACCCACGTTCGAAACCAGCAGATGGACGATGTTGTTTTCACCAAGGGTGAGGTCGAGATCCGTGTCCTTCCAATAGGCCCGACTGACATCAGGACGCAGAAGCAGGTTGCCGCAGATCATGGATCGGTCGGTCTGCAGCTGCTCGGTGCGATTAGAAGCCTTGACCACGCGCCTGAGACGCCTGACCAGGACCTCCACGCCCCGTGCCTTGTCGATAAAGTCGATGGCGCCTCTGTCGAAAGCCAGGCTTTCGTTGGCAGGCATGGTCCGGCCGCTCAGGAACACCACCGGCAGGGTCACGCCGTGCCGGCGCAATTGCGGCAGCAGGTCGATGCCCAAGGTCTTGGGAAGACCCCAGTCGAGGATGATGATATCGGCATCGATAGCCGAATCGAGCGCGCGGAGCAGCGAGGCTCCGTCGGCAAAGCCATGGACGGCAAATCCATGCTTCGACAGCTCGTTACTGAGACTGTCGCGGTAGATTTGGTCGTCTTCGACGAGAAGGACGCGAATGGTGCCAGGTTCGCCGACGTGAGCGAAAGGCACGACAGGGCCGGCGGACGACAAGCTTGTCGCAGTCATCTGTTCGAGAGTAGCGGGCATCTAAAGTTCCTTGCTTGTTGACTGATATTGAGCCGGTCCGACGACCATCCTGACCTTTAGGAAATCGCTGGTTATCTCGGCCTGAAAGTGACTGTCTTCGACGACGAGGATCCTGGCGCCGTGCCATGGCGGCTTGTCGCCCCGCGTTGCGCCAACGAGCAGGCGGCGGTAGCGCTGCCCTTGACAATCATCGGACGGCCTCGCGCCCAAATGATCCTTGGACGGCCTCGCCCGACATCACGAGCGTGTCATTCAAATCATCCCACAAGCGGGTACTCGAGCCGCAGCGCCGCGGGTCGATGGTGGCAGGATCGAAGCAGCCCCAACTCTTGTGCTTGCGCACGACCTTCCACGCGCAATACGCGCGCACCCGCTCAGTATGATGTATCACCCACGTCTCCATTCCCGCGGCAACTTCTTGATTTACGCTGATCGGATTCCCAGCCGCTCAACAATCAAAAGTTGTCACCCTCGACGCGCGGATACTACCCAGAGCAGGGCGGTGACCGGTTGTGATCATGCGGTGGCTCAGTTGTGATCGCCCAGTGTCGACATTCCACGGACGATTCGGCCGTCCGTGCAGGATGCGACACGGCGAACGCGCAAGCGTGCAAGGATCATGCCGCAGCAGAATTTGGTCGCCCGCTCGCTACCCCGCGCGGCCGCCGGCGATTCGCGAATAACCGCAGTCAAGTTAGCTCGTCAAATCCGGCAGGCCGCGCCGTGCTGAACCCAGCTCAGCCGGTACCGTCCGGCTTGCCCCAGCAGTATCCGAAGGCGGTGTAGTTCCTGATCTCCTGGAACTCGGGGTCACAGTCGCGGAACTTATTGCGAATCCGCTTGATCGCCGATCGGACGTTCGCCCGATACCCGGCACTTCCCCTACCTCCGACGAATCCTTGGTAGTGCAGACGATCGTAGATCGTGCGATTGGCCACGTAGCGACCGGCGTTGGACGCGAGCAGATGGACGATTTTGAATTCACCGAGCGTGAGGTCGAGATCTACTCCATTCCAAGAGGCTCGCCTGTCCTCGGGTCGGAGGACAAGCTTGCCAAGGACCAGGGGCGCTGTAAGCGAGAAAAGGGCCTCCACTCTGCCCGCTTTGGCAACGCGTCTGAGACGTTTGGCAAGTATCTCCACGCCGCGCGACTTGAAGACAAAGTCGAATGCGCCTTTGTCGAAAGCCAGACTTTCGTGGGCCTTCAGATCATGACTGGTGAAGAATACGACCGGCAGGCCAATGCCATCCCGGCGCAGTCGGGTCAACAGGTCGATGCCGGTCATCTTCGGCAAAATCCAATCGAGTATGATGACATCGGCATTGACGGCGGGGTCGAGCGAGCCAAGTAGCGACGCGCCATCGGCGAAGCTCCGAACAACAAAGCCCTGTTCAGAAAGCTCGCGGGTCAGGGTTTCGCGATAATTGTGATCATCCTCGACGAGCAGGACGCCAATCGCGTCCGTTCTGTGAGCCGATGCTGATTCGGCCTGTGTGAACTTGTGGACGAGACCGTCGTCCGGAAAATTCAGCGATTCGGCCGATGCTCCGGGTTCAGCTTTGGAGGTCATTCGAGGATCTCATGCCGAAATGATCCGCACACGGCGCGGCCCGACCGCGTGAATGTGTGTGTCCCACGTTCCGCGGCTCCTGATGTTTGCTCGAACGTTACTACTACCGTCCGGATATCAAGAGCTCTCTCCAACACGGGACGATGGTCGCGCCGAGGTTGCGAGTAGAGAAGTAATCATTTTGAGGCGGTGCCGGAGGCGACCAGTGCCGAATAGAGACGGAGCGGGAACAACGATGGACGCTCGCCGGCCAGCTCGTGACCGCATCCAAGCAATTTCCAGTGCGGTTGGAACGCAATGCCGGACAGGGCCCTTTGGCCTTCGTCATGGCTCGCACCGACCACAGGACTATTCGGTTCGCGCTACCGTGGCAATGCGGACAAGATATTCGGCGGCCCGCACAGAGGGCAGTCTATGCGGGGCCTGACCAATCGTTGCAGGATTGGGAGTGGCGCAGCGAATGGCTCGCCTCACCGTACCGGCAGATATCCCGAAATCGCACGGGCCCATATTGTGACATGGCCGATAGACGCCGTCGGACACGTTGTTGACACCACCCCCAAAGCCCCGTGCTGAGGCCGAGCAGCAAAGAAAAGTCTCGGAACTGAGACCGGAGCTGCTGCCGTGACGTCCGCGTGTTCAACGGCGCGCCTCAAAAGTGACACGCCACCGCTTGCTTGCAGAGGCGTTAGGTCGCCAGAGGGTCACCCGCGTTATCCCCGCACCGGCCTTCTTGCGTTGGACTCCGCACGCCACACACCCGCCGCTACCTAATTAAGATCAAGGACGCCGAGACCGATGCGGTCGTGATCTGTCGGGCCGCCGACTGGACCGACAAGGAGAAGCGCGCGGCTCCGTTAACCACGTTCGGCGAGGCCGCCGCGCTACACGATGCGCCAGGTAGATCCCGCGGCCGATCGGCGGCGCGATCGATGCGTCGCCAGCAGTCGCTTCCGGTGCACCAATGTCCGATGGACCGGAGAGACCTGCGGCGGCCTCGGCTCGGTCACGATCCGGCCACCCGAGCTGCTGCCGGTGGGCGGTGACGTAACGCTCGCGTTCTTGTTATGCGAATGCTGCCTGCCGCCTTGGTACATCAATCACATCCCGATCGACCGGCAATAAACACCGCGACTGGCCAATACTGTGAGACCGATCACATCATCCGACGCTTCATTTTCAGCTCAGCATTGGCGTGCCTGGAAAGGCGCGGCTCAGTGAACGGCCATCAACCTGGATACCTGCACAGGCCGCCAATTGGGGCGACCCGCTGGCGTGCGAACGCCGCGAGCTTCCAGGGCCTTGGCAATGGCTGCGAGCGTCGAGACACCGGACCGCTGGATATAGGCACTGCCACCTTGCGACCACGTCGGACGCCGATCCGAGCCAGCTAGACCGCAGAGCCCGGCGGAGAAATCGGGAACGGCGTGTTCCACCTCCCACCGTTCGCATTCTGGTCCCACCACGTTGTCCCCACCGCACCATCCGGTCCGACCCAAAACGCGTCCAGGTGATTTGGCGTCCGCGACACCGCGCCAATCGCACCAGCGGCTGCGGCGCCCGGCGGCGTTATGGGGAATGGCGTGTTCCACTTGCCGTTGTTGGCGTTCTGGTCCCACCACGTTGTCCCCACCGCACCATCCGGTCCGATCCAAAACACATCCAGATGGTTCGGCGTGCGAGAGACGCAAGAAACGGCGCCGGCAACCGCTGCCCCGGGTGGAGTGATGGCAAAGGGCGCATTCCATTTACCGCCGTTGGCGTTTTGATCCCACCAGTTCGTACCAATGCCGCCATCCGGCCTGATCCAGAATACGTCCAAGTGATTGGGCGCTCGCGCTACGCAGTCGACGGCGCCGACAACCGCCGTGCCGGGCTGAGCGATGGGAAAAGGCGGGTTCCATTGGCCGTTGTTGGCGTTCTGGTCCCACCATGCGGTACCAATTCCGCCATCCGGCCCAACCCAGAATACGTCGAGGTGATTCTGGAGGCGCGCCACACAGGCGATGCCACCTGCGACGGCCGCGCTTCGTGGAGCAATGGGAAAGGGGGTGTTCCATCGGCCGTTGTTGGCATTCTGATCCCACCAGTTCGTCCCCACGCCGCCATCGGGTCCGATCCAGAAAACATCGAGATGATCTTGAGTGCGGGCCACACACGCGATGGTACCGACTACAGCTGCGCCGGGCGGAGCTATGGGAAACGGTGCGTTCCATCGGCCGCTGTTAGCGTTCTGGTCCCACCAGTTCGTCCCTACGCCGCCATCGGATCCGATCCAGAAAACGTCCAAGTGATTCTGAAGCCGCGCCACACAGGCAATGGCGCTCGCAACCGCGGCTCCGGGCGGTGCTATCCCAAAGGGCGCATTCCATCGACCGCTATTGGCGTTCTGATCCCACCAGTTGGTCCCCACGCCGCCATCCGGTCCAATCCAGAAAACGTCGAGATGATTGGGAGCTCTCGCGGTGACCATGGTGTTCATCGTACGTGCCTTCGCATAGGGGATCACGCATGCCTTGTCTTCTTGAGACCAGTAGGCCTGAAGCAAAAGTCCCTCGACGCGATCAACGGTGTTGTTGCACGCGTCGCCGATCTCCGTCCCGCCGTTAATGGACCGGGTCATTGTCCAGGCGGGAGAATCCGGCTCGGGATCCGTTATGGCCTCGACGAGCTCGTGTGAGAAAACATCCATCGTGTAGTCGAGTGTGCCAGCGCCGACCCACCCGACCCACGCATGGTCCGTGTCGAACGGCAGATCAAAGTCAGACGGGTCGCTGTGTGCACCGCGAGCGTTGGATGGGCCGGTCGTTCCACTCGGCATGAAAACCAGGTAGAGAATTCGGCCACCCGAATCGTCCGGCTCGGGAAAGACGTTACTGTCAATCGCGTTCCAAACCATATCTCCGACGTCGGACGTGGAAAAAGTTGCCGGTGGACCAGGCTGGATGACCGTCGTTGTGCCCCGAAGGGAAACGCTCCTGAATCCGTATTGGCGAAGCTCGCTAAGGAAAGGCCCTGAGAGCAGTGTTTGAACGGCTCCAATGATCGCGGCGCGGGACGGGTTGCTGGCGGTCCGCCAGGCTGATCCCCAGAAAACCAGCTCCACAACTGCGTCTAGAATGCGGGCGCCGCCTTGGTCCGTGACGGAGTCGGACGGCCGCGCATCGGCCGCTACGTTATAGAGCGCTACCAAGTTATCATTGCGGGCGACAAATCCCACAGGGACGGACTGAGGCGGCACGCCGCCAGCGTTGTCGAGGCCGCCAACGAATCCACGGTCCTTCGGGGTTGTATCGGTGCGTTTCCTTCGCTTGATTCTCCAGGACTCGCGCGGCTTCAGCTTTACTTCCCGGCTCATAGTGGCTGTCACCTCGCCGGCTTTGGCAAGGACAGATGGGGGAGCGGCAGCATAGGGTTGAACCATCTCGTCCTCCTCGTCAGCGCATTGCTCTTCCGGTGGTGTCGGCGGACAACCACCGTCCAGTACAAGAGGCCACTGTCGGGTTGCCGACAGCGCACTTGCTGAGAACATGTCTGTAGCTATCTTGGACGACTTGGTCTGTTCAGCGGCTCGAGGAACTGCCCGCAACACGACCTGAAAGGCTCCACCGCGGAATGAGATCCACGAACCGCGTTCGACTTGAGTTGAATGTAACTCAGCACAATACAACCGTCAAGAGTGAAAGTTCAAATGCGCTGACGCCACTACATTGCCGCGCCGAGACATGTCAGGCCGCTCAGGAGACTTCGAATACCGCTGACGTGAAAACCGACGTGGTCAGCTAGAATCGGTCGCTGCGTTCCGAAACCGGTGACCCGGGGGCGGAGTCAAAATTGTTAACGTCCATACGGTGGGCGAAGGCGTTACGGATAAGGTTGACCGTCGGCTTGCTGGCTTTTGCTTTTTGCGTCCTTCGCCGTGGTTGCATGGCTCATTCGTCTCAAATAAGCCCGCACTCCGCTAAGAGCCGCACACCATCGGCCGTTATCGCTACGCTCTTTGGCGGTTCACCTGCGCCCACCAACCAGCCACTTACTTCTGCGTAGTAGATCGCAGAATCGACGCCATCAGGCACGTGGCTTAGGTTTAGGGTTGAGCGATCAACGTACCATGGCTGGGTTCGGCCCTCCGCGACTTCGTAAACTTGAGTCACGATTGCGAGGACTAGAGCTGGAATGTTGTCGCGCTTGTGCTTTGCCACTCGTCACCAGAATTTGAGGGACGGCCCGGACGAAGGGAGATTCAGAGAAGCCTGACATTTTGGGGGACCCTTGCCCTCGCTCTCATGGTTATCGATGCATTGCATGCGGCGCGAATAGGTCTGACTCTCGGCTTCGCGGGCCATTTGCTCAAGCCGGTCCGGATCGGTTGACGAGGGGATCTGAGCGCGCAGTTGGCGGGCGATGTCATTCATCGTGGCATCCTGATCGTTTCACATCGGCGCCAGAGGTTTAGGCCGAAGTCGGCCCGCGCCGAGGAGGGGACGCGGGCCGCCCCGCCGCTTGGCAGGGTCTCTATACCGAACGCGGCGATCCTGTCCCCCTGACGAGCAATCACGCCGCCTTTATTGGCATTGGGTGCTCTCTTTGCATTGACTTCGTCCGACAGAAACTTGACCCTTGGCGCCAACTGGTACGGCAACCGCCGGTTGGGAACGGCATCGTGCGCGTTCTGATGATCGAAGCCCGTTGGGCTATCCGCATTGCCGATGACCTGCGGCGTGCCGGCCACGCGCTTGACGGCCTGCTCAAAGAGGTCGGACTGGTTCGGGCTGACCTCGCAAGTCCTGAGGACAGGATCCCCTATGCCGCCTATGTCGGCCTGATCGAGCGGGCAGCCATGCTGCTAGCCGACCCCGGCTATGGGTTGAAACTCGGGGCGTCGCACGACGTTCGCGACAATGGTCTGCTCGGATTCCTCGCTCTCAACTCGCCGACGCTGAAAGATGCGCTGGCCAACGTCGAGCGCTACGTCAGCGTCACCAATGAGGGCATCGATGCCGCTTTCGAACGCGACGGGCAGGCGTTCGCCCTGCGTTTTCGCGAGAGCGATCCAACGCTTCGCGGCCTGCGGCACAATTCGGAGCAGGCCGCAGCCCAGGTGGTCAGCGGCGCCCGTGAGCTTACGCGCAAAAGGGCGGCGCCGGTGCGCGTCGAGTTCATGCACGGGCGGCCTAATGCGAGGATCGACTACGAAGGCATCCTCGGCTGTCCGATCAGGTTCCACGCCGAATGGGATGGCGTCGTCTATTCGGAGGAAACCCTGCAGCTGCCCGTGGTCGGCGCCGACAACAGACTGCTGCGCGTGCTCGAGGGCGCTTGTCGCAAGATCGTCGGTCCTGCGCCCCGCAAACACGATCTCATCCATTTGGTACGGGAATACGTCGTGCAGCGGCTGGCCAAGGGCGCGGCGCCGTTCGACGACGTGGCCCGCCATTTCAACATGAGCAGCAAGACATTGGAGCGGAGGCTGAGCGAGCGCGGCGCGAGCTATCGTGGACTTGTCGACGGCATCCGCCGCGATCTGGCCAAGCACTACCTGGCTGACACCGAGGTGCGCCTCCAGCAGATCACGTACCTGCTGGGGTATTCGGAGCCGGCGCCATTGGTACGTGCGTTCAAGCGATGGACCGGCAGCACACCGATGCAATACCGGAACGAACAACGTTGATTTCTGACCTGGCGGCGAGGCTGACTTTGACGGCCAAAATCAAGGGTATGTCGACCGGCATCAATGCAGGAAGTCCTGCACTCCCCTATTTGTCGACGGCCGTAACTAGCAGGGGAACCAATGATGCCGACCAAGGTTTCGCGTATTACCTCAGTCTTTGCACTCGTCGTTCTAACTGCTGGATGCGCTGGACGGGCACCGACGCCCGTGCCAGTCGTGCAAGCCCAGGACCGCCAAATGGATTGCGCTGCAATCTTTGCCGAGTCGCAATCGAACGCCAGCAAGATCCGGGAACTTGGTTCAGAAGAAGGCAGCAAGGTTGCACAAAATGTGGCCGCGGGCGTGGCTGGCCTTTTCATCTGGCCGCTGTGGTTCGCGATGGACTTCCAGAACGCGGCAGCAAAGGAAGGAGCGGCCTTGCAATCACGCCAGCAATATCTCGCAACGCTTGCAGACCAGCGGCAGTGTGCCGCTCTCCAACCTAACCAGGCCGCAGCACCCGCCGCCTTGGCCCAAGCAACCTCGAAATGGACTGCGTAACTGGCCGACGCCGTCACGGATCTACGCAAGCCGGGCCTAGAGTCGGACAGGCTCGGCTAGACCGGCACCGCCAAGATCGATCGCTGATGGCAGCGTTGCCATTGCGCCAATGGTCCCTTGGTCGCCGCCGCCAAGCCTAACGTGGATCTAGGGCCACTAGTCTGCAGCCGCCTGAAGAAGCGCGGCTTTTTCTCGTTCTGCAGCCTGCACTGCATGCTCTCGCCAGAGTGTTGCCGAAAATAAGCACTGCTCGCGAAGCCATTTCACTTTCATGGTTAGCGCCTTCCGCTCGAGCTTTTCCGCTTCTGCATAGCATTCCGTTGATGACCTCACGTTCCTTGCCCCTGTGCGCGCGTTTGCGGTAGTTGTAGTCACGGCCACCTCAACCGTCACGACCAACAAACCTCATCGTAGATGCATTGACCTTCGTGTCGGCTGGCAGCGAGAGTGCGAACTGCTGACCTCTGGCCAATGTTGGGAGTGCCTGAGCAAGCGACACATAAGGCTCAAATAGGACAGCAGCTATACAAGAGCGGCGTCGATTGATAGTTGGCTCAACATGAGTTTCGGCCAGATT
>Ga0210409_10004493_pt1 | contig 15006 bp, 12 predicted proteins | sample IncBWH17MmetaG_FD_161649 | JGI IMG/M metagenome (GOLD analysis project Ga0210409, IMG submission 161649) | Forest soil microbial communities from Barre Woods Harvard Forest LTER site, Petersham, Massachusetts, United States - Inc-BW-H-17-M | ecosystem: Environmental > Terrestrial > Soil >... | reverse complement strand
TCCAGGAACGCTTGCTGGCGCGCCCGGTTGCGGCGATAGCGGAACAGGCCGAGACCTGCCAGCAAAGCGACCAGCACGCCGCCAACCGGCAACAGATAAGGATTGTCGGTCAGGCTGGCAAACATGCCTGGCTCTGGGACAGGTACAGGTGCAACCTTTGGCTTGACCACAGGCTTAGGCGCATCAGCCGCCGGCGCTGCCGGTGGCGTAGCGCTGGCGTCGGCAGCGGCCGGAGTCACAGGAGCTGCTGCTCCGGTGGCGACGACGATAGCCGCTCCGGCAGCCGGCGCGGCATCTGCCGCCTCGACCTTGGCTGGCGCTGGAGCCGGTGCCGCAACCACTGGCGCCGGCGCTGCTGCAACGGCAGCTGGGGCCGGAGCTGGCGCCGCGGCAGGAGCAGGCGCTGCCGCTGGTGCAGCAGGCTTGACATTGGCGGCCTGATTCTGCAGGTCCGCCAGGTTCTTGTTCTTCAGTTCCAGCGTCTTTTGCAGGTCGCTGACATTCTTTTCCAGTTCCTTGACGCGCGACTGGGCTTCAGCCGCGGCTTTGTCACGGGCGATCTTCTCTTCCGTTGCCGCCGTGGCTGCCGCCTTGGCGTCAGCAGCGCCAGCCGCAGCCGCGCCGCGCGACAGCTTCAGCTTGTCGCGGGATTCGCTGGCAGGCGTGGCTTGCTCTTCCACCTTGGCGGTAATCTTGCCGCCGCTGCTTTGACGCGGCTCAGCGCTGGCAGCCGGCGCGGCCGACTCAACCAGCCCGGCCAGCGTATTGCGATAGCTCTTGAAGTCTTTCGACTGCGCCACCACCACGTTGCGCGCTTCCGACTTGCTGACGCTGCCAGCACTGGCGGCATCAGGAATCGACAAGATCTGGCCGGAACGCAGACGGTTCATGTTCTTGCCGACAAACGCGCCTTCATTGCTGCGGTACAGAGCCACCAGCATCTGGTCGAGCGAAACGCCGGCAGGCAGGTTTTCGCTGGCGATGCGCGCCAGCGTGTCACCCTTCTTGACGTGATAATCGCCGCCCGAGGATTCCGCTGCCGGAGCTGCCTGGGCCGCCTTGGCCGAACTGCCCGATCCAGCGGCCTTGCCAGCTGCAGGACTATTGCCGCCACCGGCGACAGCTCTGGCTGCCGCGGCGCGTGTGGCATCGGAAATGGTCGAGCCACCGCCGGACTGCGACGACGGCGCAGCCTGGCTTGGCGCCATGCGGGCGACCGGTGCAGCGGCACTGCGTGCTGGCGCGGCGGCCATCTGGGCCGGCTGCGCCTGGCGCTGGCCGGCTGGATCCAGCAGCAAGGTGTACTCGCGCACCAGGTGCGACTTGGTGCCGCCCAGCTCCATCAGCATGTCGACGAAGGGCTCATTGATCGGCTGGCTGGAAGTGACGCGCACAAAACGGCGGTCGCCACGCTGATCGATAGCGAACTGCAGGGACAGCAAGGCCGGGTTGAAATCGATGTTGGCGTTTTGATAGGTTTCCGGACTAGCCAGCTTGGCCACCAGGCCGCCCACCTCATCCTGGCTAACCGAGGTCAGCTCAATTTCTGCGCGTAACGGTTGCCCCAGCGAGGACAGCACGGTTAATTTACCCAGCCCGGCAGCCTCGACATTAGCCACCATCAGCAGGGTCGAAACCACGGCAGCAGTGAGGGTCTTTAAACCGGTGGAAATAAATTTATTCGAAGAATTCGGGTGCATGTTGTGTGGCATGAAGGACTATCCGTTGGCGTATAAGGAGACAAATCTTGCTGAAAGCAAATACTGTACCCAGTTTTTTTAAAAATCAATATGCAGATTGACATGCATGCGTATCAATATGCGATAAACACTGCCAAATAATAATAAATGCCAATCAATACTGCTAGATGCATCAAACCCGCCAAGGCTTCCTTTAAGAAAATCCTTAGCGGGCTTTATTGCAAGTCGGCAACAATATCACAACTAGTGCGACAAGTCAGCGGCTCAGTTTTCCAGCACGATGCGCAGCATGCGGCGCAACGGTTCCGCCGCGCCCCACAACAGCTGGTCGCCGACGGTAAATGCTGACAAATAATCGCCACCCATCTGCAATTTACGCAGACGACCGACAGGAATTGTCAGGCTGCCGGTCACTGCCGCCGGCGTCAGGTCGTGCATTGATGACTCTTTGTCATTAGGCACCACCTTCACCCACTGGTTATTACTGGCGATGATGTCATTGATTTCGTCCAGCGGTACATCTTTCTTCAGTTTGATGGTCAATGCCTGGGAATGACAGCGCATGGCGCCGATACGGATGCACAGGCCGTCCACCGGGATCACCTTGCCGCCGTTGCTGAAGCCTTCGCCGCGGCCGAGGATCTTGTTGGTTTCGGCACCGGCTTTCCATTCTTCTTTCGACAAGCCCGCGCCCAGGTCCTTGTCGATCCAGGGAATCAGGTTGCCGCCCAGCGGCACGCCGAACTGCCTGGTTTCTTCAGCCGACATGGAATGCTGCTTGCCGAGCACCTTGCGGTCGATTTCCAGGATGGCCGATTTCGGATCGTCCAGCAGCGCCTTGACGTCGGCGTTGATGGAGCCGAACTGGGTCAGCAGCTCGCGCATGTGCTGGGCGCCGCCGCCGGAAGCCGCCTGGTAGGTCATCGACGTCATCCACTCGATCATGTCCTGCTCGAACAGGCCGCCCAGGCCCATCATCATGCAGGAAACGGTGCAATTGCCGCCGATGTAGTTCTTGACGCCACGCTTGAGGCTATCCTTGATCACATTCAGGTTGACCGGATCCAGCACGATGATCGCATCGTCCTTCATGCGCAGGGTCGATGCCGCATCGATCCAGTAGCCGTTCCAGCCGGCCGCACGCAGCTTGGGGAAAATCTCGCTGGTGTAGTCGCCGCCCTGGCAGGTAATAATGATGTCGCATTTTTTCAAAGCTTCAATATCGCTGGCGTCTTTCAGCGTTGTTTCGTTTTTCGCCAGCGCCGGGGCTTTACCGCCGGCATTTGAAGTTGAGAAAAATACCGGTTCGATATGGGCGAAATCGCCCTCTTCCTGCATACGCTGCAACAAGACCGAACCCACCATGCCACGCCAACCGACCAAACCAACCAGTTTCATCATGATTCCCTAACAAAATCGGGGGAAAGCCCCGCACTCCACGGCAGACCCACCTGCCAAATTCTTTTAACCCAGCGCCTTGACTACTGCGGCGCCCATTTCGCTGGTGCCGACCTTGGTGGTGCCCGCTTCATAGATGTCCGCGGTGCGCAAGCCTTGCGCCAGCACCTTCTTGACCGCATTGTCGATGCGGTCGGCCTGCTCCGCCTTGTTCAGCGAATAGCGCAGCATCATGGCCGCCGACAGGATCGTCGCCAGCGGATTGGCGATGTTCTTGCCCGCGATATCCGGCGCCGAACCGTGCGAGGGCTCGTACAAGCCCTTGTTGTTGGCGTCCAGCGATGCAGACGGCAGCATGCCGATCGAGCCGGTCAGCATGGCGGCCTGATCCGACAGGATGTCGCCGAACATGTTGCCGGTGACGATGACATCGAATTTCTTCGGCGCGCGCACCAGCTGCATCGCGGCGTTGTCGATATACATGTGATCCAGCGCAACGTCAGGATATTCCTTGTGCACTTCAGTGACGATGTCTCTCCAGAACTGGAAGGTTTCCAGCACATTGGCCTTGTCGACGCTGGTCAGGCGCTTGTCGCGCTTTTGCGCGGCCTGGAAGGCGACGTGGGCGATGCGGCGGATTTCCGGTTCGGCGTAGCGCATGGTGTCGAAACCTTCACGCTCGCCCTTGAAAGCGCCGTCCGGCGCCGTGCGCACACCGCGCGGCTGGCCGAAATAAACGTCGCCGGTAAGTTCGCGGATGATCAGGATATCCAGGCCGGAGACGACTTCCGGCTTCAGCGTCGACGCATTCGCCAGTTCCGGATACAGGATCGCCGGACGCAGGTTGGCGAACAGGCCGAGATGCTTGCGCAGACCGAGGATCGCCTGCTCCGGGCGCAGCGCACGCTCCAGGGTATCGTATTGCCAGTCGCCGACGGCGCCAAACAGAATGGCATCGGCTTCTTTTGCCAGCTTCAGGGTACCTTCCGGCAGCGGATGGCCATGCGCGGCATAGCCAGCGCCGCCGACCGGCGCGCTTTCCAATTCAAATTTCTCGCCCAGCGCGTTCAACACATTAACCGCTTGCTCGACGATTTCCGTACCGATGCCATCACCTGGCAAGATTGCTATTTTCATTTTTTCCTGGATTGAATAATTCAAAAATATTCTGTCTGTTCAGTTGAGGACAGAGTCGCACGGAGAGTGTAACTCGCCGCGCTGCGGCGGCTCTTAAACACTTCCCGTGCAGCTCTGTCCCCAATAAATCAAATGGTGTTGCTCAGCCATGGCTGAGCAAACAAATGACGCTCTTCAAATTCGCGGATCTTGTCCGACTGGCGCAAGGTCAGGCCGATGTCATCCAGCCCGTTGAGCAGGCAATATTTGCGGAACTCGCCGACTTCAAACGGGAAAGCCAAGTTGCCGTTGGCGGTGCTGACCAGCTGCTTTTCCAGGTCGATCACCAGCCGGTAGCCGGGAAAAGCCTTGACCTCGTCAAACAAGCGGTCGATCTGCGCTTCAGGCAGCACGATCGGCAGCAAGCCGTTCTTGAAACAGTTATTGAAGAAAATATCGGCGAAACTAGGCGCGATGACAGCGCGGAAGCCGTATTGGTCCAGCGCCCACGGCGCGTGCTCGCGGGATGAGCCGCAGCCGAAGTTCTTGCGCGTCAGCAAAATGGATGCGCCCTGGTAGCGCTGCTGGTTGAGCACGAAATCCGGATTCAGCGGACGGCGCGAGTTGTCCACGCCCGGCTCGCCATGATCCAGGTAGCGCCATTCATCGAACAGGTTGGGACCGAAACCGGTACGCTGGATCGACTTCAGGAACTGCTTGGGGATAATGGCATCGGTATCGACATTGGCACGATCCAGCGGCGCCACCAAGCCATCCAGTACAGTAAATTTATTCATCACATATCCAATCTTGATGCGCCTTTTGTTGACGCCATTCCGCTTGCGCGGGGTGATCACTTGCCTTGAATCTTCTCGCCGACGTGTTCTACATCTTTACCAAAGCCGTGGAAGGTATTGCAAGCCGTCAGCGCATAAACGCTGGTCAGCAACACGCATAGGGTGACTATTTTCTTCATCATTGTTCGTCCTTCAATCTTATAGCGAGCGAATATCCACGAAATGGCCGGCAATCCCTGCCGCCGCCGCCATCGCCGGACTGACCAGATGCGTACGGCCACCGGCGCCTTGCCGGCCTTCGAAATTGCGGTTCGAGGTGGAGGCGCAGCGCTCGCCCGGCTCCAGCCGGTCGGCATTCATCGCTAGGCACATCGAGCAGCCCGGTTCGCGCCATTCAAAACCGGCATCCTTGAAAATCTTGTCCAGGCCTTCGCGCTCGGCCTGTTCCTTGACCAGGCCGGAACCCGGCACCACCATCGCCAGCTTGACGTTGGAAGCACGGAACTTGCCGCGCACCACCGCTGCCGCCGCGCGCAGATCTTCGATCCGCGAATTGGTGCAGGAACCGATGAATACCTTGTCGATGCGGATATCTTCAATCGCGGTGTTCGGCTTGAGCGCCATGTAGGCCAGGGCTTTTTCCATGCCGTCGCGCTTGGTGGCGTCTTTTTCCTTGTCCGGATCGGGGATGCGGCCATCCACCGCCACCACCATTTCAGGCGAAGTGCCCCAGGTGACCTGCGGCTTGATCTCGGCGGCGTTCAGGGTCACCACCATGTCAAATTTGGCGCCGGCATCGGAATGCAGGGTGCGCCAGTAGGTCACGGCGCGCTCCCAATGCGGTCCGGCCGGCGAAAACGGCCGGCCCTTGACATAGTTCAGCGTGGTGTCGTCGACCGCAATCATGCCGGCGCGGGCGCCGGCTTCAATCGCCATGTTGCAGACCGTCATGCGGCCTTCCATCGACAAGGCGCGAATCGCCGTGCCGGCGAATTCGATCGCGTAACCGGTGCCGCCGGCGGTGCCGATGCGGCCGATCACGGCCAGCACGATATCCTTGGCGGTGACGCCGTTAGGAATCGCGCCGTCGACCTGCACCAGCATCGATTTGGACTTCTTGGTCAGCAGGGTCTGGGTGGCCAGCACGTGCTCGACTTCCGAAGTACCGATGCCGTGCGCCAGGCAACCGAAGGCGCCGTGGGTCGAGGTATGCGAATCGCCGCAGACCACGGTCATGCCCGGCAGGGTCGCGCCCTGCTCCGGCCCGATCACGTGGACGATGCCCTGGCGGTGGTCATTCATGCCGAAATAGGTCAAGCCGTAGCTCTTGGCGTTGGCATCCAGCGTTTCGACCTGCAGGCGCGATATCGGATCGGCAATGCCGTTGGCGCGGCCGGTGGTTGGCACGTTATGGTCGGCCACCATCAGGTTGGCCGGCAAACGCCACGGCTTGCGTCCGGCCAGCTTCAGCCCTTCGAAGGCCTGCGGACTGGTGACCTCGTGTAAAAGATGTCGGTCGATATACAAAATCGCCGTGCCGTCCTGTTCGGTATGGACGACATGGGCATCCCAGAGTTTGTCATAGAGCGTTTTAAGCATGATCCAGGGCGGTTTGGAGACCGCGCAAAACAGTGAATTTAGCTCTTGATTATGCCATAGAAGCAGCCCACTAATACCCTAGAACCTCGTGAAAATGACATTCCTGCACCAGTATGTTGCTTATATTCACGTATTCGCGCCGGCAAGGGCCGGCAAGGCCAACACAGGATATCGTTTACTCTTATTTAGCTGTTTTGCCGCGCAGATACGCCGACAGGTCGAGCTTACCTGTCGCCAGCGCCGTTCCCAGCAGGATGATCAGGCAGCCGAGGACCATGCCGAGCGTCACTTGCTCTTTCAGGAAAATCGCGCCCCAGATCACGCCGAAGATCGGAATCAGGAAGGTCACGGAAGCCGCATAGGCCGAGCCGACGCGGTCCAGCAGGCGGTAGAAAATCACATACGCCACACCGGTGCACAGCACGCCCAGCGCAAGCACCGAATACCAGGCAATGCTGGACACCGGCGCCGATGGCCAGTACAGCAATGCCAGCGGCAACAGCACCAGGGTCGCCGCCAACTGGCTGCCGCACGCCACCACAAACGGCGGCACGCCGGCCAGGCGGGTTTTCGAATAATTGATTGCAAAGCCGTAGGACAGCGTGGCCAGCAGCACCGCGCCGGTCGCTAGCCAGACCCCGGGCTGCCCTTCTCCGATCTTGTCCCACACCAGGACAATCACGCCTACCATGCCGACCAGCATGCCGATCACCTGCGGCCGGCTCATCGGGGTTTTCAACCAGACGAACGCGATCAAGCCGGTCCACAACGGCACGGTGGCGTTCAAGACGGCATCGAAACCGGCGTTCACGTACAAGGTCGAGTAAGCAAACAGCGAAAACGGCAAGGCCGAATTGGTGACGCCGACCACCAGCAATGGCCATAACTTGCCGCGCACATGGCCGCGCGCCACAGCCGAGCGCAATACCGGCAGCAGCACCAGCGCCGCGATGCCGACGCGCAAGGCGATCAACGGCACCGGACCGAATTCCGGCGCACCGATGCGCATGAATAGAAACGACGCACCCCAGATGGCCGCGAGAGAAAACAGTTCCGCAATATTCATGGCTGGCTTTCCGATTTGGATTGAGCGCCGCTGGCAGCGGGGCTGAAAATTAGCATGCGGCAATATATCCGATAATCGCGCCGGCGTAAAAAAATCACGCTGCCGGCGCCATGCCGAACTCCAAAATAAATCGCGCGACATCTCGCTGCACACTCCCGTTCCGCAGAAAAAATCTCACGGACGTCGCATCCACGGGCGGCACGTCGTGCGCAATTTCAGTCAAGCAATCAAGAATGCGCGCATGTTGTTTTATGCCTTGTCAAAAACGGACATCACATTACATCGATAGTTTTTCCGCACGTCATTAATCGCCGCAGCGCTATTTCAACGCCAAGAATGAAATAAGTTTTTTGCATTTTTTTTGTTAGCGCTCACAAGATGCAGCACGGAAAAACACTAGCCAAATCGGCCAACTTATCTGGCCGAAGCTGACAAGGTTTTGTCGTAAACACTTCAACTTGCAATCCTATTATCAGATCAACGCAAACGAGCGAGCCCTCTAAACGGCGCGGCTAACGGAACCAAGCGCGGCATTTTTGATCGCGCACCGCCCTGTCGAAAACAGACAGCACTGCTCGCCGCCGACAGCGCATGGATATTTGAGTTGAGCAATTCTTGTCTATTAATCGGGGCGTATATAGACGAGACAACACGGTGAATGACGCCCCTACCTTAAGGAGAATCAAAATGTTACGCAAGACAACTATCGCAGTTCTGGCTTCCGTGCTTTGTGGTTACGCAGCAATGGCCGGTGCAGTCACCATCGTCGGTGCTGGCACTGCCGGCAATGCTGGTGCTTCTTCCTCATCGGGTTCCAGCTCCGGGGGCGGTTCCGGCGCAGTCAGCGTGGGCAACGGCGTTCACGCTGCCACCACTACCAACAGCAGCAGCGGCATGGCAACCTCAGGCGCTACCTTTGGCCCTAACGGCGTTCTCACCGGCTCCCAAACCAGCACCACATCGACCAACACCAGCGCAGCTGGCGGCTTCGGCCATGGCGGTTCGGCTGCAGGCGGCACTTCCGGTTCGAATACTGGCGCAGCAGCAGGCGCCAATACAGCCAGTGGCGCTTTCATCTTCCATTTCTAAATCAGGCATTAACGGCTACCCCATCGTAGCTCCAGGCCAACCGTTCGTAAGGGGCGAAAGGAAAGCAATTTCCGAGTAGCCCCGCTAGGAGAAAAAAATGAAATGCGCACTTAAAGCAACGGCGCTCTTGATCGCTCTCTCAGCGACGAATCTGGCGCTGGCGGATATCATATCCGGCTCCACCTCGGACTCGGGCTCCAATTCCGGCTCGACTTCTACATCGACTTCGCAAGGCGCCGGCTCAAGCGTCAACACCATCGGCACCAACAGCAATTCCAGCAGCGGCTCGACCAGCGGATCCAATGCATCGGCAATCGGCGGCGGCGCATCGCGCTCTTCATCGACCGGCGGCAACTCCACCGCGGCCGGCGGCACCGGCGGCAATTCGCATTCAAATTCGGCCGGCGGCAATTCAACCGTGAGTGTATCGGTATCGCTGCCTAGCACGCCAACAGGAACCACCAGCGGCGCAGGCGGCACCACCGCAGCAGCCGGCGAACCCGGCAGCAGCCCCAACAACACACTGACCACGGTTGACTACGGCGGCACTTATACCGTCAAGACCGTACCAAATATCGTCGCTCCTTCCCTGACCACCACTTTGTCCGACACTTGCATGGGTTCAGCATCGTTCGGCTTGTCATTCACAGGTTTCGGCGCCACAGGCGGCACCACCATGGTCGACCAGGCTTGCGTACGACGGCTGGATTCCCGGGAATTCCGTGCGATGGGCTTGAACGACGTTGCCCTTGCACTGCTATGCCAAAGCGAAGCCAACCGCAAAGCGGTTGAATCGACCGGACGCTCCTGCCCTGGAATGGAAAGAGCTGCAGCACCCGCATCCCCGGCTGCACCTTCTGCAGAAAACAATGCCGTCAGCCAAAACCTGATGAACATCGGCGATCAATATAAGGATCCATTGATCCGGGCTCGCCTTGGCCTGGACAAGATGCCGGAATTGTCTGCATTAAAAGATCGCTAAAACAGAATGCGAGGCAATGCCATGAAGCGTTCGCCATTCTCCAGCGACCAGATCGCTGCGGCCCTGAAGCAGGAAGAGCTGGGCATGCCGTTGGCCGATGTGATCAAGCAGGCCGGGATCACCGAGCGCACCTTCCTCAACTGGAAGCGGCAATACGGGGGCATGCCTGATTATCCGCAGGACTTGAAATGCTTGCAGGAAGAGAATGCCAAGCTGAAACAGATTGTGGCCGAACTGACGCTGGAAAACTCGCGCTTGCAGGATGCGCTGGAAGACAAGAGAAGCAAGCACGAGCACTACAGCTCATCCAATTGAGCGTAATCAGACCAAAAAATGCTTGCGCGGCAAAAACGATATAAACCGTAATATTTTTTGCATGGACGTGGAGAAACAACTTCGAATGTCAAATAAATACCCGCGAGAAATTAACATTGGTGCACGGAAAAAATTGGTACTGATTTTTTTTAGCTGTAGAAAAACTTGTGTTTACGCACCACATAACTAACTAAATTTAACAATCATTCTCTGGACAATGTCCAGTTTTGTAGCAGAATGGGGAATAGTAATTTACCAATAAAAAATTGCGTTCCGGCAATGCACAACGGTAGATTGGCGGCAGGGAGAGTCTCATGGATATCGAGTGCGCAAAGACACTTGAGGTGATAGACAACGGCAGCTCAACCAGGCATATAGGAATCATCGTTTTTGAAGGCGTGGTACTGGCTGACGTGGTCGGCGCCGCAGATGTTTTCGGCGTCGGCGACAAACTGATCTCTACAGTGTTTCCCGGCACAACACGCTATGCCGTGTCGGTCCTTTCCATTTCAGGCGGCATGATCATGTCGTCCGCTTCGGTGCAGATCATGACGTCTGCGCTGGCATCTTTCGACAAGCATCAATTCGACACCCTGCTGATTGCCAGCGGCACCGGCAACTTCGACGCTTACCGGGATCCGGTCCTGATCGCCTGGCTGCAGCACATGCGCGGCAATGTGCGCCGCATTGCCGCGATCTGCACCGGCGTGTTCGTGATCGGCGCCGCCGGTTTCCTCAACAACCGCCGCGCCACCACCCATTGGGCCTTGCTGGATAAACTGGCGCGCGAATTCCCGCTGATTAAAATCGAGCGCGAAGCGCAGATCAGCGAGGACGACGGCATCTTCACCTCCTGCGATGTCGGCATGGCGACCGACCTGGCGCTGCGCCTGCTGGAAAACGACCTCGGCCCGGCGGTTGCGCGGCGGGTGGCGCAAAGCCTGGTGGTCTGCCAGCGCCGCCGCGATACGCCGCCCGCCAACCAGGCATCGCCGGCCAGCCTGCCGGTCAAGACCAGCAAGATCCAGCGCGCCTCGCTATGGTTTGTGGAACATCTGGCGGAATCGATCAGCGTGGTCGATGCCGCCAACTTCGTTTCCATGAGCGAGCGTAATTTCGTGCGCCAGTTCAAGCGCGAAACCGGACAGACGCCGCATGATTTCCTGCTCAACCTGAGGCTCGAAGCGGTACGCCAGCAATTGACCGAGACCGACCTGCCGGTGGACAAGATAGCCAGGCGCTGCGGCCTGTTCAGCGGCGAGCATGTCGCCAAGCTGTTCCGCAAGCATATGTGGACCTCTCCGACGGAGTACCGCAAAGGCATACGGCCAAGCTGAAAGCACCGCGGAGCACCGATGAACACGACAACCATCGCGATAGCGGCCCGCCAAGTGCGCTTCAATCTCAAACCCCTGCCGATCACCTTTCTGGCGACACTGTTCGTGGTACTGGTATGCGTATCGCTGCTGACTGTGGAAGCGTGGCGCAGCTGGAATGCACGCATCGTGGAACTGCAGGAAACCGAAGTTGCCACCAGCAACCTGGCGCGCGCGCTGTCGGAACACGCGGACGACACCATCAAGCAGGCAGACACGGTGCTGATCGGCGTGGTTGAACGCCTTGAGCTGGACGGCAACAGCGGCGCTTCGCTGGAGCGCCTGCACAAGCTGCTGATGCAGCACATTGCCGAGCTGCCGCAACTGAACGACCTCTCTATCTACGATGAAAGCGGGCTCTGGCTGGTCAACGCCCGCAGCGGTCCAATCCCGGTCGCCAACAATTCTGATCGCCAGTATTTCCGCTATCATCGCGACCATCTCGAGCGCGGCGCCTATATCGGACCGCCGGTGCGCAGCCGCTCCACGGGCGCATGGATCGTCACCGTCTCACGCCGCTACAATCACGCCGACGGCAGTTTTGCAGGGCTCGCGCTGGCCACCATCAACATCGGCTATTTCAAGAGTTTCTACGACAGCTTCGATATCGGCCGCGCCGGCTCGATCTTCCTCAGCCTGAACGACGGCACCATGCTGGTCAGAAGCCCCATGCTGGACAATGTGATCGGCAAGAACCTGGCCAACTATCCGATCTACCGCGACTACGCTTCCAAGAATGCAGTCGGCACCGCCGTCATGCGCTCCGGCCAGGACGGCGTCGAACGGCTGATCGCCTACCGCCACCTGGTGCAGTATCCGCTGTTCATCACGGTCGCCCGCTCCAAGGAGGAAGTACTGGCCGACTGGCGCGCCGACACCTATCTGCATGTGCTGGGCGCCCTGCTGCTGACGCTGGCCCTGGGGCTACTCGGCTGGCGCCTGATCCACCAGATCCAGCTGCGCCTGGCGGCGGAAGCGGGCTTGCTGCAAGTCCAGGAATCCTTGCGCACCTTGAACCAGCACCTGGAACAGCTGGCCTTGCAAGACAGCCTGACCGGGCTCGCCAACCGCCGTCATTTCGATAGCACCTTGCGTGACGAATTCAGCCGCGCCACACGCAATGCGAACTCGCTGGCGCTGGTAATGATCGATGTCGACTACTTCAAGCAATACAATGATATCTACGGACACCTGGCCGGCGACGAATGCCTGCGGCAGATCAGTGAAGTCGTGAAGTCCAGCATGAACCGGCCGGGCGACCTGGCCGCGCGTTACGGCGGCGAAGAACTGGCAGTCCTGCTGCCCGACACCAATCTGGCAGGCGCGATTGCCGTTGCAGAAAAGATCCGTCAGGCGATTTACAACCTGCAGATAGAGCATGCCTTCGGACCGGTCGGCATGGTCACGATCAGCGCCGGCGTGGAAGCTTTCGTTCCACTCAGGGATGACAACATTCCGTTTGAATTGATACAGGCGGCAGACAAGGCCATGTATGCGGCCAAGGCTGCGGGGCGCAACTGCGTGCGCTCCAGCGAGGACTTGCGCTGAAGCGCAACGGCTTCATATGCGGCCGCGGCGCCCTCTTTCGTAGACTAGCGACCCTACTGCGATCAGCCGATACAGTTCTTGCTCCGTGAGCTTGTAGGACAATGCCGCGATCTCGCGCGCCAGCATCCCGATCAGCAGATCATTTCCCGGCACCTGCGCCTGTGGGCTGGCGCATGCGATCAAATCGACTATTTGTTCGGCTCTCATGATCCCACCTCGAAGAATTAAATACTGGATGTCAGCGTTTGCTTGACTGGCTGTGTTCGCCGATACTGTCGCGCCGGATTCAGCCGGGTTCGGCATGTAGCGCCGGTTCTTTGCGCGCTGCCGGAAACGCTGGCCATGGAAGCAAGGTTCAAGCTGGAGTCACAGGTTGCGACAGATTTTCGGCCTACTTTCAATGACGGGAGCGTCGCAGCATCTCGTCACTGTTTCCAATCAGGCGCCAGGGCAAGGAAACCTGGCCAGAGGCCAGCGCTTCCTTGGACCAGCACGGCCAGATTACTTCTTGCCGCCTCCCAGCAAGCCGTTCAGCAGGCCGGTCACCGGAGCCAGTGCATCGGTATTGCCAGCGCCGCCGCTTGTTCCTTTGCCGCCGGTCAAGCCTGCCACCAGATTCACCACCGGAGCCAGTATGCCAGCACCACTTGCACCGCCGGCCGCGCCACCCGCAGCACCAGTCACGCCGGCTACCAGGCCGGTTACTGGAGCCAGGATGTTGCCAGTACCGCCTGCACCGCCGGCTGCACCAGTCACGCTGCCCACCAGGCCAGTTACTGGAGCCAGGATGTTGCCAGCACCGCCCGCCCCCCCTGCGCCCCCTGCGCCACCAGCTGCCCCAGTCACGCCGCTCAACAGGCCGGTCACCGGAGCCAGGATGTTGCCGGCACCGCCAGCGCCGCCAGCCGCACCGCTCAAGCCGCCGACCAGGCCAGTCACCGGAGCCAGAATGTTACCCGCACCACCAGCGCCGCCCGCTGCGCCAGTCAGACCGCTCAACAAGCCGGTAACCGGAGCCAGGATGTTGCCTGCGCCGCCAGCACCACCGGCAGCACCGGTCAAGCCGCCCACCAGGCCGGTAACCGGAGCCAGGATGCCGCCTGCACCGCCAACGCCGCCAGCCGCGCCGGTCAAGCCGCCCAACAAGCCGGTGATTGGCGCCAATGGATTGCCGCCGGCGCCGGCGCTTCCCAGCCCCCCGATCACCCCTGTCAATACGTTATTCAAAGGTTGCAGCAAACCGCCAGTCTTGTTGCCCAGCAAAGGCTGGCCGGTGCCGACCAATGCATTCGTACCGAGGCCCGCCACGGTGCCGCCAAGATCGCTGACTACCCCGCCCAGGCTGCTCACGCCAGGGACATTCGCACCGGTCAGAGTTTTACCGATACCATTGACGGTTCCGCCCAGCGCCACCAGCAAGCCATTCACAGGCTGGTTCAGGCCGGTCGCGTTGCCGACTGTCTGGGTCAAGGTCGTCACGGTGCTGGTCAATGGCACGATGGCCTGGCCGACGGTTTGCGTGATCTGCTGTACCGGTCCGGTAGTCAGCAAGGTCGTCACCGGCGCTCCGAGTCCGGAAACAGCCGTTCCCACCTGGGTTACCAGATTGCCCACCGGTGTAGTCACGGCAGCCAGCGGCGCCAATGGCCCGGTTCCCAGTCCGCTAACCACCTGGCCGACGCCTTGCACAACATTGCCGGTTTGGGTAACGACGCCGCCAACGCTGCCGACGGTAGTGCCAACTGCATTAGGATTGCTGCCGAGCTGGCCCAAGCCATTGGTGACGCCGGCGCCCAGCGTGCTGACAATGCCGCTGCCGTTATCGACCACGGTTGTCAAGCCGCCCTTGGATTGAGTCGAAAGCAGCGGCACGTTGTTGATGACCGTATTGCCTATCGCATCCACCGCTGCACCCGTGCCGGACACTGTAGTGCCGACATTGGAGAGGAAATTGGCTGACGCGCCTGGGCTGCCACCACCACCGCCACCTGTGCCGCCACCACCGCCACCTGTGCCGCCA
>Ga0210409_10004491_pt1 | contig 15008 bp, 13 predicted proteins | sample IncBWH17MmetaG_FD_161649 | JGI IMG/M metagenome (GOLD analysis project Ga0210409, IMG submission 161649) | Forest soil microbial communities from Barre Woods Harvard Forest LTER site, Petersham, Massachusetts, United States - Inc-BW-H-17-M | ecosystem: Environmental > Terrestrial > Soil >... | reverse complement strand
TCATGATGATCACGCCCTCTTCGGTGATTTCGTACTCGCGAAGGTCCTTGCTATGCGGGCTCGAGCGAAGCTTCGCCACCGCGATCGCGCGTCTCAGTTGGCCATCGATCTCGACGTAACGCTGGATCAGGATGGCATCGGTCAAGAAGGCGACCCCCTGGGGGCTGAACTGGAGTTCGGTGTAAGAGTCATGGAGCTCGACGGTGGCCATCACCGTCACGCCGCTGCCCGTGAGCGCTCCCATCATCCGGTACATCGATTCGCGAAAGTCCTCGCGGAACGTCGGCGCGAGCGCGAGCTCGAGACCGGACAGGGAGTCGATGACGGCGCGCTTGGCCCCGATGCGACCCACGGCTTCGCGAAGGGCGAGGAGCGTCTCGTCGATCGAGAGGTCGAGAGGCCGGATGTAAAGGATCTCGAGCATCTTCTTTTTGAGCATCTGTTCGAACTCGTGACCCTGCGGAGTCGTCTGCAAGTAATCCTCAGGGCGCTTTTCGAAGACGGCGATGACGCCCGGCTCGCCGCGCCGAGCTCCTTCCACGATGAACTGGTTGGAGAGCACGGTCTTGCCCGAACCGGATGGCCCGGCCACGAGCACTGCATAGCCTTTCGGGATCCCGCCGTGCGCCATCTCGTCGAGCGCGGGCACCCCCGTCGAGACGCGGTGATCGAGCGGTTGGCCATGGCTCTTCCACTCGGGTTTGACAAGTCGTGGGAAGACGTGGAAGCCCGCGTCTGTGATGCGAGCCGTGTGCAGGCCCGGGATCTGCCCCTGGCCGCGCATCTTCATCACTTGGATCTTGCGCACAACGGAATTGCGGTCGACGGCTTGGAAAAACCAGACGATCCCGTCGGCCACAGTAAAGACGGAGCTGTCCTGCTCCGCATCCCCGTACTCACCGAGCAAGAACGTCGTGGCCTCGCAGTTGGTCAAGTGCAGCGCGAGCCGCTGGATGAAGTCTTGCATCTCGAGCTCGCCGTCGCGCTCGGCGAGAACCCTGCGGATCATCGACCGGAACGAATCGACGAAGACGAGGCCGGGGTTCGTTTCATCGACCTCCTTCTCGATGCGACCGAGGACGGCGGCAAGGCCGCCCCGCTTCGCCTCTTCGCTGAGGTGAATGAAGCGGATGGACTCCTCTTCGACCTTCGTGGTGTCGAAGAACGAAAACTGTTGCTGGTAGCGGAGCATCTTGATCGGCGGCTCGCCGACGATCGTGAAGTAGACGGCCTTGCGCTCGGGCGATGCGTTGGCGAACATGATCTGGTGCGCGAGGGTGGTCTTGCCGCTGCCGGGACCTCCTGCGATCAGGTTCAACGAGAGCTCCGGGATGCCGCCGCCGAGCACCTCGTCGAACCCAGGCACCCCCGACCGCAACCTCTGGATCGGAACCCTATCGCTCATTATTTGGTCTCCTCTTTGGTCGCGCCGAAGGCGGGCCACGCGCTACGCAAGACGCTCACGGTGAGCCGCGCACCGATCAGTGTTTCGAGCAGAGACAGCAAGGTTGCGAACAGCGCAACGGCGGTCTCGATGACGGCGGCAGGCGTTTGCCCCCGCAAGCAGTCGACAAGCGGCTTGCTTTCAGTCGACCGGGCATCACGGTCGACCGTACCGAGACAAGGGAAGTCGATGGCCGCGAGCTTCAGGCTGCGCGCAAAGATGGCGCGAGCACCCTCGACACTGACGAGCGACGCGAGACGAACGAAGAGCTTGTCGTGAACGCGTCCAGCGGCGTCCGCGTAGTCTTCGGACGTTGCCGCCTTGTGAGCCTCCAACGCGAACAGTTGGCGCGCCCCCTCCATCTGCGCTTCGGTTGGCCGTCTCATTGTCCCCTCGAAAAGGGATGTACCGTCCATCCCACATCTACGTCGACAATGCATCCGTTGAGAGACGGAAAGTTACCGGACGCGAGATTTCACTCGCTCCGACCGCGACGCGCTTTACGAGGGCTTTTTCTGGCTGCGATCAGGCGTCCCGACGCCGGCGACGGTCCATGCGGGCGGATCGCTGGCTGGAAACGATTCCTCTCCGGCCTCATCGACGGCCCTGTCCGTTGCACCAGCATCCCCCTTTGCAAGGGGCAGCCCCGCGCCCTCCCAATCTTCGATGCCGCCCGAGTAGCGCCGCACGTTCGCGTACCCCTCCTGGAGGAGGCGGTGGTACGCCGCCACGCTCGCGAGGCACGAAGGGTTCGTGCAGTAGACGACGATGTCGTCGTCCTTGCGGAGTGCCGAAAGCATCTCCCCCACGTCCCTGAAATGCAGCGACCCTGGGATGTGCTTGGCGCGAAACTCCCAGTCGCGCAGCGTCATCACGAGCCTGAAGCGTGGAATGTCGGCGGCGAGTAGACGCTGGAGCTCAGCTCGCTCGATCGTGCGCACGGGTACTTCGGACGAAAGCGGACCAGGGATCGGGAGGGGCATGGTCAAGAGAGTAGCCTTGGCTCAGATGATCGGCGGAGACAAGCGCGTTCAGCGTCGAGCTAGCTTCGCAATCTCGCGATGGCGAAAGCATTCGACGACATGATCGTTGACCATCCCGACGGCTTGCATGTGCGCATAGAGGATCGTCGAACCGACGAAGCTGAAGCCACGGCTCTTCAGATCCTTGCTCATCGCATCGGATTGTACGGTGCGGGGGGGGATGTCCTTCACAGTTCGTCGACGATTCTGGATCGGGCGACCGTCGACGAAGCGCCACTGATATGCGTCGAAACTGCCGAACTCTTCTTGCACCTCGAGAAATGCGGCGGCGTTCTTGATAGCCGATTCAATCTTCGCTCGGTTGCGGACGATGCCACTATCTGCCAGAAGCGCCGCCACCTTCCGTTGGTCGTAGCGGGCTACCTTGCGCGGCTCGAACGAGTCGAACGCACGCCGGTAAGCGTCCCTCTTGCGCAAGATCGTGCTCCAGCTGAGGCCTGCCTGGGCACCCTCGAGGACGAGGAACTCGAAGAGGAGGCGATCGTCGTGCACGGGAACACCCCATTCGGCGTCGTGGTAGGCGATGTACTGAGGGTCCGTGCCCGACCAGGCACAACGTTTCTTCTTCGCCAGCACAGCTTCTCTCTTCATCGCCCAGCCTCGTCTCGGCCAGCGTCGCGATGCTAACCCAGGGCCCCGAGAAGTTCTTTGCGATTCGCGCACCGCTTTGCCGATTCCTGCTGCATTCTCGCCGCAACCGCGGCTGGCCGCGGAGAGGCCTCCGAGTCCTTTGCCCGGAGGCCCACGCGGACGCGCATCAACGCGCCTCCGCGGCGACGAGTTCCTTCTGGCGGACGCTTGGGCCCCCCGCCAAACGTGGGACGTTGCGCATGCGCAGCATCGGCGCGAACGCGTCACGGTAGACCCAGGCCAGGTAGAGCTCCAGAGCAAGCACTGCGGCCGGAACGGCAAAGCCACCGTGCGCGAGGAAGAGGTGGAACCCAAGAATGTTGACGATCACCGGCGCGAGCAACGTCAACCCGAGTGGCACGAATCGTCCGGAGAGAAGCATGAGGCCCGCGACGATCTCAGTGACCGCAAGGAGCGGGATCATGTAGCCCGTCGCAACGAGCGCACCGAAGAACTGCGCCGGCGCCCCGGAGATCGGCGGCTGAGGGAGAAACGGAAGAAGTTTGTTGAGGCCGAGCGTCGCGAAGACGAGTCCGAGTAAAATCCGTGCGACCGTGGGAAACTTGCGAGAAATGGTATCCATGACGATCCTCTTTCTGAAAGTAGAGACGTTGGTTTCGTTGCCCCATCAGGCCGCGCTCTGCGCGGCCGCTCTAACCGCTTGGACATCCAGATCGATGTCGACCCGATCGCCGACCAGGATGCCGCCACTCTCGAGCACCTGATTCCAGGTGAGTCCGAACTCCTTGCGGTCGATCGACGTCTTGGCAACAAAGCCAACGCGCTCGTTCCCCCAAGGGTCCTTGCCGCGACCACCGTACTCGACGTCGAGCGATACCTCGCGCTTCACGTCGCGAATCGTCAGCTCACCAATGACGCGGTAGCGCGCGTCGTCGACTCGTTCGATGCGATGGCTACGGAACTTGAGCTCAGGGAACTTTGCCACGTCGAAGAAGTCCGTAGAGCGCAGATGCGTGTCGCGATCGGCGACGCCGGTGTCGATGCTCGAAGCATCGATGCTCACTTCGACGGACGAGCGCGTGAAGTCCCCGTCGTCGAGCTTGATCGTGCCGGAGTACTTCCCGAAGCGGCCGCGAACCTTCGAGACCACCATATGGCGAACGGAGAAGTTGATACCCGTATGCGCGGGGTCGATGTTCCAGTGGTTGTTCATCGGAGTGTCCTCAGGTGTGCCGGAGCGGGGAGGTCGCCACCGAGGCGACCGTCACGCGCCGTTGTCATGCCTAATAGATAGGATCGTCCTGTCGATTGGATTAGACGGCGTTTTCTGGAAGGACTATCCCATGCGTGGGATTATCGACGATGGACCTCAATGAAATCGTCATGTTCACGCGCGTGGTACAGGCGGGCAGCTTCATCGCGGCGTCCGCTGAGCTCGGCATCCCGAAGTCCACGGTGAGCAGGAAAGTCGCCGATCTCGAGAAGCGGTTGAACGCGAGGCTCCTTCAGCGAACCACCCGGAAGCTTAGCCTCACGGACGTCGGGCGAACCTATTTCGACCAATGCGTGAGGATCGTCAGCGAGATCGAAGACGCTGAGCGCATGGTGACCAGTTTGCAGAACACCCCTCGCGGCCCTCTTCGGGTGACGACCGGTCCGAACGTAGCCTGGCTCGGCCCCATCATCGGCGAGTACTTGAATCGATATCCCGATGTACGGCTCGAGCTCGTGACCACTACGCGTGCCGTAGACCTTGTCGAGGAACGATTCGACCTCGGCATCCGCGCGGGCACGCTCGCCGATTCGACGCTCGTCGCGAGGAGTCTCGGACGAGTGAGCTGGTTTCTCGTCGCCACTCCGGCGTACCTCAAAAAGCGTGGCCGACCACGCGCGCCCGAGGATTTGCAGAAGCACGACTTCTTGTTTTTCGGCGCCGGACTGGACGGGGTGGGCCCGCGGCTCGACAAGGACGGACGCACCGTACAACTCGCCCTGTCACCACGTCTGACGGCAAGCGACATGGATCTTGTTCGCCTCGTGGTCACTGCCGGCCAAGGCATCGGCGCCCTGCCGGCGTTCCAGTGCATCGAGGACCTTCGCGCACATCGCCTTTTGCGCGTGCTCCCGGACTGGAACGCGCCGTCGGTCCCCATTCACGCGGTCTACCCGAGCACGCGTCATCTCTCTCCGAAGGTGAAGACCTTCCTGGACCATCTCCAGGCGCGCTTGACGCCGCCACCCTGGGAGCTCGGCCCATCCCCTCCTGGAGATTGACCAGGATTTACCGGTGGGTGGGATGGCGGTGCACCCTATCCGCCAAATTCGTGCGCGCCCGCAAGATGAAAACGTGCCATTGCCGATTAACAGAGTGGGAGGGCACAAGGTCATCCTTCTGCCCTTCCTTCCCTCCGGGCGGAGGTCGGCCCGGTCGAGAGCGAGACGCCCCGCCAACGAGGGAAGTGTCTGCGATGTCCTGTCCCGGGCCAAGACAGAAGGTCTCGGTGGCTCTGCAAACGAGCGGCGTCGCTTCGTCAATGAGAAAAGTCGCTCTGCCAATTGGTAGAGCGTCTTTGTTCATTGGAAGAGACGCTTTGCCAACTGACAAAGGCGCTCGGCCCACTTGCCGAGGTGCTTCGCCAATTGGAAAAGATGCTCGGACAATTGGAAAAGACACGCGGACAAGTGGAAGCGTCGCTCCGCCAAATGAAAAAGATGCTTTGCCAATTGGAAGAGACGCGTTGCCAACTGACAAAGGCGCTCTGTCAGCTGAAATAGACGCTCCGACAAATGACAATGGCGCTCGGACAGTTGGAAACGTCGCTCTGACAAATGGAAGAGATGCTCGACCAATTGGAAAAGATGCTCCGACAAGTGAACATGATGCTTAGCCAATTGGAAAAGCCGCTTTGACAAATGAAAAGGGCGCTCCGACAATTGGCACAGTCGCTCGAACGACGCAAAGAGAGATTCCGCCAACGGAATCAGGCACTTCGCCAGTCCGTATTCGTCCGTTTCTGCCCTCTTTCCCGTGCCGTCCCAATCACGATGGGTGGTAGCGCGTCCACGTCTTGGTCTCGCCGAATAGCGAGATACCCAGGTAGCCGCGCACCTTCAGCAATTCGCTGCTCGTCAGTTCGGTCTTGACCCTGTAGGTGCCCCCGTCCTCCGGGTTGTAAACGTAGCCGTCGACGTATTCGCCGTCGTCGAAACGGAGGTTCCACTGCGGACTGTCGTTGGTGAAAGGCGCGCGCATCAAGCATCCCTGGTCCATCCGGCGGGCGCATGGCGCGCCATGAGGGTGCGGCAGGCTGCAAGTGCGCGATCGTGCAGCGCGGCAATGGCAGGAGACGCTCGGCGAGCGGTGGCGTATGCCGACGCAAACTCACCGCCATCGCCGGGTGAGCCGACAAGCAAGTGGCTCAGCTCGCGGCACCCCAGAGCCAAATTGATCGCGTCCGCCTGCGGGCTGCGCACCCCGCTGTACTCGATTTCGGCGCTCAGGACCGCGAGAGGTCGGAGCCATGCGACGTCGCCGTCGCCCGTCGTGGCCGCGAGTTCCGTCAGCATCTCCTCGAGAGTGCCCACCAGCACTTCGGCGGCGCGTCGCTCCGCGTTCGTCGTCCGATCCATACCCCGGACACTACGTGTAGGGCGATCTGACATCCGTCGAACCTTCGCGAAACTGACGTCAAGCTGACCCGAGCCACCGTGACGATGTTTTGACGCCAATTCGCGGGAGATTTCGCGGCAGTCAATCAGCCCCCCGCCTAGGTTCCCCACAGACGCCACCGTCATGGAGGAATCGCTGTGACAAACAGGCTCGCAGGAAAGGTCTGCATCATCACCGGTACCGGCGGGAGCATGGGCCGTGCAGCTGCCTCGGTCTTCGCTCGCGAGGGTGCGTTGGTCGTTGGCTGCGATCGGAACATCGACTCTGCGGAAGCGACCCTTCAAATCGTTCGACGCGAGGGCGGAAGGATGGAGTCGTTGCAGCCCTGCCGTCTTAGCAACGCCGTCGAGTGCCAGGAGCTGGTCGACTTTGCGGTTCGCAAGTTTGGCCGTATCGACGTGCTCTTCAACAACGCTGCCATGGCATACTTCAATTGGCTCGGCGATATCAGCGACGAGGAGTGGGACCGGAATCGCCGCGAAGAAGTCGATCTCGTCTTTTACCTAACGCGCGCGACGTGGCCCCACCTCAAGAGCAGTCGCGGCGTAGTGGTGAACACCGCGTCCCTCACAGCATGGGTGAGCTTCAAGCACCTTGGCTCGCTGGCCCACACCACAGCCAAAGCGGGAATTATCGCGATGACACGCCAGCTGGCGATGGAAGGACGAGATCATGGCATTCGCGCCAACTCGATTTCGCCCGGCGTGATCGAAACCAACCAGACGCGAGAGCAACTGAAGGACCCGGAGTGGGCGGGGTACATGCTTGGCAAGACGCTGTTGGGTCGTCTCGGCCGCCCAGAGGAGGTGGCGAACGTCGCTCTATTCCTGGCGTCAGAAGAGAGCTCGTACGTGACCGGTGTCGACATTGTCGTCGACGGCGGAATGAAGGTCTGGTGATAACGACGTTGACGCCGTTTTGACGGTAATTCGCGGAAAGTTTCGCAGCAGTCAACCACCCGCGCACGTAGCTTCTCCGCGGCGCGCGAGCGCATTACGCGGAAAGCAAGCACGCGCCCAATGGAGCCTCCCATGTCGCAGCTTCACGATTCCAACGAAAGGATGCAGGCACTTCTCGACCAGATGGCAAGCGGGCAGTTGACGCGGCGCCACTTCCTGACCGTCGCCGGCGACACCGGCGTGATCGCCTCTCCCTCGGACGGCACGGTCGACCATGCGATTGCCGCCGGGGAGACCCAGGCACGAAATCGGGCGCAGCTCAAAGACTCCTACGACTACATTGTGGTCGGCGCCGGTGCTTCCGGTTCCGTCATCGCCGCCGAACTGTCAAAGACAGGCGCGGAGGTGTTGTCGGTCGAGTCGGGAGGCGCAGATGAGGCGCCGACGATCAGCAATCCAAGCATCTGGTTTTACAACGTGGGGGGTCCGCTTGATTGGAACCTGCCGATCGCGCCCGTCGTGCAGCTGAACAATCGCAAGTTCAACATGGCGCTCGGCCGTGTTCTTGGCGGCGGCAGCTCCATCAACGCGATGGTCTGGTCGCGCGGCATGGAGCGCGACTACGACAACTGGGAACACAGTGGCGCGTCCGGTTGGGGTTTCAAGGACGTGCTTCCGATGTTCAAATCCCAGGAGGACTGGGAAGGCGGCGCCAACGAGTGGCGCGGTGTCGGCGGTCCCGTTCCCGTCCGCAAGCCGGCCGATCCCCATCCCACAGCCCCCGCCTTCATCGAGGCGGCGCGGCAGATGGGCTTCCCCCTCATCGACGACCTGAACGGCCCGATGCGTGCGGGAGCCGGCTACATCAACATGAACATCGCTGCCGACGGGACGCGCGTCAGCGCGGCACGCGCGTTTCTGCGTCCGAACCTCGCCCGCCCGAATATCACGCTAATGCTCAATAGCAACGCGACGAAAGTCGTCTTCGACGGCGATCGCGCCATCGGCGTGCAGGTGGTGACCAATGACACCACGCGGAGCTTCCGCGCGAGGCGAGAACTGATCCTCGCTGCCGGCACGATTCACAGCGCCAAGCTGCTCATGCTGTCGGGTGTCGGCAACGCCGATCAACTGCAGAAGCTGGGCATCGCGCCGGTTGTCAATCTATGCGGCGTCGGGCAGAACCTGCAGGACCACGTCCTCGTATCCGGCGTGGTGTACAAGTACAAGGGCAAGATGCCCGACCGCCCGGCGGACAGCAACGCCGTCGAGGCCGAGGTGTATCTCTCCAGCGGCGAATCCAGCCATCCGGCCGACATCAACCTGGTGCTGGAGCAACTGCCGATCGCGACGCCGGAGGCAGTTGCCCGGTTCGGCGCCCTGCCGAAAGAGGGCTTTACGATTGCGCCGGCGCTGATCCAACCGACCAGCCGTGGTCAGGTGCGTCTGGCGAGCGCCGATTGGCGGGATGCACCCATCATCGAGGGCAACCATCTGGGGACCGATCATGATCTGAGGGCCATGGTGCGGGCAATCGAGGTGGCGAGGGAGCTGGGTCGTCAAGCAGCGCTTGACGGTGTTCGCGAGGCCGAGGCGGTTCCGGGACCGAACGCAACCAGCCGCCAGGACGTAGTGGATCTGGCGCGGACGGCGTCTGCCAGCTTCGGACATGCCGTCGGAACGGCCAAAATCGGCGTCGACAGCGATGCGGTGGTAGACAGCAGCCTCCGGGTCCATGGCACTCGAGGACTACGCGTCGCCGACGCTTCGGTGATGCCCTCGATCGTGTGCGGCCCCACCAACGCGCCGTCGATCATGATCGGCGGTCGCGCGGCTGCGCTGATCAGCAGCACCGGTTGAGTGGGAAACGAAGTAATCAGGCTATGGCCACAGAACGGACACAATGGATCGTGGTGGGCATCGACTTCAGCGACGGGTCGATTCAGGCGCTGGAGTACGCGCTAAAGCACGCTAGAACGGTCGGCGCGAACGTCGTGTGCGTTCACGCCTACGAGGACGCCCCCGGGACGCCCGCATACTATGACCCGGCTCGGGCCATACGCGAACAGCTCGAGCAAGTGATCGCGCTTCGCATTCCACTCAAGTCCAATATCCACGTCGATGCCCTCGTGCGGCGCGGCGCACCCTGGGAGAAACTCGCCAACGTAGCCACGGAGCTCGGTGCAGAGCTCATCGTTGTGGGTGTGGACGGTCAGCGGGGCGCTGCCCGTGAAGGATTCCTCGGCACCGTGGTGTCCCGGCTCGTCGCCACGTCGCCTCGATCGGTCGTCGTCGTGCCCTCGCGGCGGCACCTCGATGATGCAAGCTGATTCGCTCGACGTTGAGCGCTGGGCCGCTATAAGGTCTCCGGCTCCACCCGGCAGTGGCGACCTTGCTGTCATTTCCACCGTTCCGACTCGACCTGGACGACGAACGCCTCTGGAAGGAGGGCGGCGAGGTGCATCTTCGTCGCAAGCCGTTCGCCATTCTGCGTTATCTCGTGCAGCACCCTCAGCGGCTCGTTACTCAGCAAGAGGTGGTCGAGGCGGTGTGGGGCAACATCGCCATGAGCGAGAGTCTTCTTCGTACGCATGTGAGCGAGCTGCGACGCGTACTCGGCGATGGCGCCATCGAGACCGTCGTCGGACGCGGCTATCGACTCTTGCTCGAGGTGAAGCACTTGGCGCTCGACGCATCGCGCGGCGATGCGAGCAGCCCGGCGAAGGGCGACGGCAGGGTCGTCGTTGGCCGCGATGCAGAGGTCGACTCGCTGCGCGCGGCGTTCCAGTCTGCGAAGGATCGCAGACGGACCACCGTCTTTATCACCGGCGAGGCAGGCACAGGCAAGACGACGCTGGTCGATGCCTTTCTCAAAGAGGCGAGCGCCTCCGGGCGCGTGCTTGTCGGCTCCGGGGCCTGCGTCGAGCAGTACGGGAGCGGGCAAGCCTACCTCCCCGTGCTCGAGGCCATCGCCGGGCTGTGCCGGGGGCCGGGAAGAGACAGCGTGGTGGACGTGCTCGCCAGGCACGCGCCTACCTGGCTCGCGCAATTTCCGGGAGTTGTCCGCCCGGATCGTCTCGACGATCTACAACGCCGCGCAGCGGGCGCGACGCAGGCACGCACGCTTTTCGAGCTGGCCGACGCGCTTGAAGCGCTCAGCATGGCTACGCCCGTCGTCCTCGTCTTCGAAGATCTACATTGGACCGATCCGTCGACGGCGGAGCTCATTGCATTCCTGGGCAACCGGCGCGAACCGGCCCAGCTTCTCATGGTCGGTACCTATCGACCCGAGGAGACCGTGCGTGGCAACCCGCTGACGAGGGTCACGGGTGAACTGATCGCGCATCGGCGGGCGTCATCGATCGCGCTCGAGGGTCTCGGTTTCGACGCGGTGAATGCGTATCTGTCGAAGCGGTGTCCCGATCACACCTTCCCGCCGGAGCTCGCGCGTGCGCTCGAACGGGCGACAGGCGGCAATCCCCTGTTCCTCACGACGCTCGTAGACGACCTGGTAGGCCAGGGGCTCATCCGAGAACGGGAGGGCCGCTGGGCGCTTGCGACCACCGTTCAGGACGTAGCTGCCCGCCGTCCCGACAGCATCCGGCGTCTCATTGACACGCAGATCGATCGGCTTGGGGCCGTCGAGCAGCGCATAGTTGAGGCGGCTGGAGTCGCCGGGATGACGTTCACGGTAGGCGCGGTCGCGCATGCGTTGGGAGCCAACGCAGACGACGTGGACTCGGTGTGCGAGTCGCTCGCCAACGAGCGAAGGTTGCTCCAGTACGCGGGTACGGAGACCTGGCCCGACGGCACCGTCCAGTCGCGCTACGCCTTTCGGCACGCGCTTTTCCTTGACGCCGCCCTCGCTCGAAACACGGCGGCGACCATTCGCACGTTGCACCGGAAGATCGGCGAACGCCTCGAGACGGGCTACGCCGGACACGAAGAGGATATCGCGAGCGAGTTGGCCGTACACTTCGAGCATGGCCAGATGCCTGCGAAGGCCGCGCGCTACCATGTGCTCGCAGGCGAGCGTGCGGCCCGCTGGTGCGGTTACAGGGAGGCCGCTGCGCACCACGAGCACGCCCTCGCTCTGCTCAAGGAGACGCCCGAGAGCCGGGATCGCGACGTCCTCGAGCTTCGCGTGTCCCTTAGCCACGGATGGAGTCTCTTTCAAGCGAACGTCAATGCGGACGTGGCTGTTCGATGGATGCAGCGCGCGAAGGAGCTTGCCGGTCGCCTACAAGACAGGGCCGCGCTGGGCGAAGCACTCATACGCCTTGAGACCGTGCTCATGGTGCAAGGCGATCTACGCGAAGCCAGTGCGCAGGCGAGCGCTCTTGCCCTGGTGTTCGATGACGTATCCGATGTTGCCCTGCGCCTCCTTGCCAAGCAACTCGAGGCGACGACGGTCCTCCTTCGCGGGCAGTTCAAAGAAGCTCGTCGGATGCTCGGTGCCCTGGGCGTGTTCCGCGCGACGGAGCAAACAACGGACATTGAAGTCGCTCGCGCGCACCTGCTGGCCTTCTCGATGGGCTCGTTCGCTCTTTGGTTGACGGGCGAGCCCGACCGCGCAGTAGCTCTTTCCAAGCGCGCCCAACAGGTCGCTGAGCAAGCGTACGACCCATTCGAGCACGAGCATACCGCCATGCTGGCGGAGGGAGCCTTGCTGCACGCATGGCGCAGGGAACCGGCACGTGCCTCTGAGCTCGCGCAACGAGCACTGACCCTTTCGAAGAAGGGCTCGTTCGCCAAGTGGCAGAGCCGGGCCGAGTTGATCCTTCGTTGGGTAGAGGCGGAGCTCTCGCCGAACTTACCCTGTGCGCGGGTCGATGAGCTTTTGAGCAAGCCCTGGCAGGACGGTTCCGTGGGTCTGACGATGCACGCTATGCTCTATATCGCGATGTGCGCGCGCCTGAGGCGCGCGGAGCGTGCGATGGATGTGATCGCGAGCACACTTGCCACGATCGAACGGACAGACGAGCGCTGGCTCGAGCCGGAAATCCACCGTCTACGCGGAGAGGTCCTCCGATCGCACAACGAAGTGGGCGAGGCGGAGCGGTCCATCGCAACGGCCATCGAGACAGCGAAAAAGCAGGGCTCTCGGTCGCTGGAGCTGCGGGCGACCCTCAGCCTCCACGCGCTCGCAACGGGTAAAGAAAAGAACCGAGCGCGCGAGCACGTTGCGCGATTGCTCTCGCTCATCAGCGAGGGGCACGACACGCCGGACCTCATCGACGCCCGCGCCGTCGTCGAGAGCTGAATAGTCAAGGAGGCGAAGCAAACGGGGAGCCCTCTCCTTCTTCGGGTCGCTCCAACCCAACCAGCGTTAGGCCGCGTTGCGGACCCAGATCGTTGAGGTGCGCGATCAGCGCTCCGCGCGCCACACCGTCGTTGATGGCGATCCGCAGGTACGCCGATGGCGAGCGGACGGGAGCGAGAGCCACGCAAACCCGTCCCTCCGGCTCTCGACGCACTTGCAGCCAACCTCCGCCTACGTTGCGCGCCGTGTAATGGAATCGCTCCGCCGGTTGGAGCGCGCGTAGCTCCGCGAGATCCGTCGCGCAGAGTTCGTCGCCCGAGATATGTAACTCGGCCATGGGAGAGAGCCGTAAGAGGTACCGTTCGAGGATCTTCTCGAGGCGCCCTTCGAGTACGGAGGCGAGATATTCCGTTTGGTCCTGGTGCGATAAGCGGCCCATCTCCGCCAGGCCGTGAACCATCTGCGGTGTCAAGCGCACGAGGATTCTCGCCATCCACGCCGCGTCCCGCTCTGTCATGCGGCCGAACGCAGGATTTGGATACTCGTTCTTCCACTCGTCGGGAACGAAGTTCGCGACATCAAAGTAATTGAAATTCTCATACCCCGGTACGAGCTCGACGCGATCCCATGGACGCAGGGGAATCCCAAGCGTGACGAAGTCGCGGCCAAAGTCCCCCCAATCGAAGACGTAGGAATAGCCGAGTCGCCGTGTGAGCTGGTCCCAGGGCCACGCCGGCCCGAAACAGTCGCTCGTGTCGAGGTAATAGTGCACCACGTGCCCCGGTGACGAATCGGGGTCCTGGGGCCGATCGCTCGACCAAACGTCCATGCTGTTACGTTCTCGCGCATCCGTGTGATCGATCCAGGACGCAAGGACGCGACCGCCGCGGAGCTCGCGCCGGTCCTCGTGCGCGATCACATCGTTGGGATCGTCATCGCGAGTTCCGACATAACGGAAAGGACCGAGCAGCGTACCGGGTAACCATTGCGACGCGTTGAAGCGAACCAGGCCATCGCGTGGTGTCGCGACCGAGAGGACATGGTCGAGGGCGGCGCGATCGAAGTCGTGTTCGCCGCCGATGTTGCCCTTGTACTTGAGGCCTGGCTTGAGCGAGAGTAGCGCTGGCCGAAAGTAGACGATCTGCTCGCACGGCGTATTGAAGCCAACCGCATGGTACATCGCCGCTCCGATGACGCTTGCGGCCGTGGGCCGCTCCGGAGTGTCCGTGTCCGCCTTGAACAGGTACTTGCGGCCTCGGATGGAGACGCGGAAGCCGAGCGATGAGCCGTTCGCCTTGCCCTGATCGATGACCCAGGATCCATCGGGGTCCGATTCGGGATGGATGAAGTCGTCGGGGTTGCATCCGCCGCGCGAGAGCTCCTCGACAGGCATCGGGCGGATGCCGATACGGTTCGTGAACCATGCGGAGTCGGCGACCTCATCGAGGCTGTTGGCGTTCGCGGCCTCGCTCGGAGCGCGGAAGGTCCACACCTCGGCGATCGGGCGAAAGACCAAGTTGTCGCTGACATCCCAGATGTCCGGTGTGAAGTACACCTCGGGCGCACAACGGACGTGACGCGGGTCAGTGTCGGTCGGCGCGGAACGGCACGGCACCGTAACCGAGCGCAAGTCCGTGTCGATACTGACGGGGGGCTGGAGTGCGAATAGCCGCGGCGAGGAGGCACAGGCCATGATCCATGAGATGAAAGGAATCGCGAGCGCATACACGCGTGCCATGTCTCCCTCACAGTCCTGTTGTGGCCCCGATGGCAAGGCGAAACGAGTCGACCTTACCGCCCTGTTCGAACGTCTCCGTGCCAATGCCAAAGAGCACCTGGAAGCTGCTGTCCGGCGACCCGTCCGTCTGCAGCCCCAGGGCGGCGGAGAAGCGGAGCAGTCGAGCATCGAGGCCCTCGAGCTGCGCGCCGAACACGTTGCCGACGGCGGCCTGCGCCGAGCCGCTAACCCATGCCGCGATCGGCCATGTGTACCGCAGAGTCGCCACAGCGGCGCTGCGGTCGATCATCCGGCCCGGAAGGAAGCCCGGCATCGGCGCCTTATCGCCGCCGAGTGTGGCGAGTTCGGTGAACGGCACGG
>Ga0210409_10004488_pt1 | contig 15010 bp, 10 predicted proteins | sample IncBWH17MmetaG_FD_161649 | JGI IMG/M metagenome (GOLD analysis project Ga0210409, IMG submission 161649) | Forest soil microbial communities from Barre Woods Harvard Forest LTER site, Petersham, Massachusetts, United States - Inc-BW-H-17-M | ecosystem: Environmental > Terrestrial > Soil >... | reverse complement strand
CAGCAGCGCACAAGACAGCAAGCCTGTCTTCCAAGTCGGCAGCAGACCTGCGAAGAAGTCCGGCATCGGCAGCAGATCGACCAGCGAACAAATTCCGTAGGCCACTCCCAACCCGACCCCACCGCTAAGAACCGCGATCAGCAGCGCCTCGAGGAAGAATTGCCGCAAGATAGTGTGAGCGGGCGCGCCAAGGGCCTTGCGCACGCCGATCTCGCGGGTGCGCTCGCGCACCGCAACCATCATTACGTTCATGACTCCCAATCCGCCCAGAAAAAGCGTCACGACTCCGACGGCGCCGAGAAAGTACTTCATGCCATCCGTCATCTGGCGGAATGCTTGCGCCTCCTGCACCGTATCCCAGATGGGGCACGCTTCTTTGTCACGAGGATCGAAATTGTGCATTCGTGCCAGCGCCGTCCGCACTTCGCGTTTGCAGCTCTCGTGTTGCTCAACGGATTTGGGCGTGACCAGCAGTTGATCGAAGGTAGTGGGCGTGCCCGGAGGCTTGTCGGGAAAGTCGCGCCGCATGGCACCGAATGGAATGAAAATCTTGTTCACGTCCCAACCGTCGTAACTGGAATCCTGTTTCTTTTTTGCCATCACACCGATCACGACGTAAGGAAAGTCATTCAAGTAAACGTTCTCGCCGACTGGATTACGCCCGGGAAACAGTTGCTTCGAAGCATCGCTGCCCAGAAACGCTACGCGCCGGCCTTCCCGCGTGTCCTCCCAGTCGTAAAACCGCCCTTGTCCGACGGCGAGGCTGCGAATCTCCTGAAAGGGCGGCTGCGAACCGGTAACCAGGAATGCGGCATTGTTGAAGTTGCTGTGTGCCCGGACGTCTTCCTGCTCAAGCTCCGGAATGGCGTATTGGCAATCAGGCGCGTCGGCTTGCACTGCAGCCACATCAGGATCCTCCCAGTGCACGGTTCGCCCTGCCCTCGCCCCTCCAGCTTGCAAGCTGGTACGACCGTGAAAAACGATCATCACGTCTTTGCCTAAAGTTTTGGCTTGGTCTTCCTGACCTTTGCGCAAGCCTTCCCCGGCCGCAACCATGAGAACAATGGAAACGATTCCCCAAGCGATGCCGAACATGGTAAGGAAAGTTCGGAGCTTGTGGGACCACAGCGTCCGAAGTACATCGCCAATGAGATCGCTGAGGACCATCCGCTTTATTGGACGCGCCTGCTCGTGGAACGTAAGCCGGGCAAAAACCAACGTCCTGATAGCTGATACGGCTCAGAAGAGGGATTTGTTCAGGAAGTCTGTAGAGACGCAGCTTGCTGCGTCTTGCCGCGTCCGACTAGCCAGGCGGGAGACGTAGCGAGCTACGTCTCTACAGGGCTGCATCCGATTTTTTCCATCCAGCCTTCAAATTCCTTGAGTGCCAATTCACACTGTTGGCGGTGCCGTTCGTGGCGGTCGCGGATTTTCCGATCCAGCGGCGGTAGAAGGTCAAATGTTGTGTTGGCCGGTTGAAATTTCTTGGGGTCGGCCTGCGTGATGTAATTCATCAGCGATCCAAACGCAGTTGCCCGAGGAGGCGGAACCGGGTCCGCGCCCGCGGCCAGTGTCGCTGCATGAATTCCCGCCATGAGACCGGCTGCGATCGATTCTACATACCCCTCGACCCCACAAATCTGACCCGCAAACAATACCCTCGGATGTTCTTTCATCTGCAGAGTCCGGGACAGCAGCGTCGGCGCATTGATATAGGTGTTGCGATGAATCTGCCCATACCGCAGGAAGCGAGCGTTTTCAAGCCCAGAAATCAATCGCAGCACGCGTGCCTGCTCGCCAAATTTCAAATGGTTCTGGAATCCGACCAGGTTGTAGGAATCCGCGCGCAGATTCTCCTGTCGCAACTGCACTGCCGCATAAGGAATGCGCCCGGTGCGCGGGTCTTTCAATCCGACCGGTTTCATGGGACCGAAGCGAAGCGTGTCGCGCCCCCGTCGTGCAATCTCTTCGATCGGCAGGCAACTCTCGAAATAATTCAGCTTCTCCCACTCGCGTTCTTCGACCGATTGCGCAGCCAGCAACGCGTCGTAAAAGCGGTCGTACTCTTCTCTCGACATTGGGCAGTTGATATAGTCGGCCGAGCCTTTGTCGTAGCGTGCCGCCAGATACACTTTCGCCATATCGATGGAATCGGCCTCGACGATCGGGCTGATCGAATCGTAGAAGAACAGGTGCGAAGCCCCGCTGAGTCGGCCGATTTCCCGCGAAAGGGCGTCCGACGTCAGTGGACCGGTGGCAACGATCGTGATCTGATCCTCGTCAATCTGCGCAACCTCCTCGCGACATACTGCGATCAACGGGTCGCGCGAAACAGCTTCGGTCACCCGAGCGGCAAACGTCGCACGATCCACAGCAAGCGCGTGTCCAGCCGGCACTGCGCACTCCCGCGCAATTCCTACCAGCAGCGATCCCGCGCGCCGCAACTCTTCTTTCAACAGCCACGGCGCCGTGTTTTCAGTTTCGGACTTCAGGGAATTCGAGCACACCAGTTCGGCGAAATCTCCAGTCTGGTGCGCTGCAGTCGAGTGCACCGGACGCATTTCGAAGAGTTCGACCTCAACCCCCCGGCGCGCACACTGCCACGCCGCTTCCGATCCCGCCAATCCCGCGCCGATGATTTTGACTCGCGGTCTCACGAGGCACTCTCCGCCAGTCGTCGTAAGTCTTCTTCCTTAAGCGAAATCAACCGCCAATCGTCCAGAAAATCAGCTCCAAGCGATTTGTAGAATTCGACAGCCGAGTGATTCCAGTCGAGCACCTCCCAACGCATGCCATGACAGCCGTCGCGTTCCGCAATGCGGGCTACGGCTGCCAGGAGGCGCTTGCCAATTTTTCGTCCTCGAAACTGGGGCCGCACAAACAAATCTTCCAGGAACAGCTGTCGGCCTTGCCAGGTGCTGTAAAAATCAAAAAACAGAGCGTAACCTGCCGGTTGCTCGTCCCACTCAGCAATCAGTGCGCGAAACTTCGGCTTCGGATCGAACCCATCCCTCGCAAGATCGGCTTCCGTGATGGTTACCTTATCCAGTTCATGCTCATACTCCGCCAGCTCGCGGATCAGCATCCTGAGCAGTGTCACATCCTCAACCGTCGCAGCGCGAATTGAAAGCATCACACCATTCCCATGAAAAAAGCCTTAATTGCTGATCAGCGTCGATTGGCTGGAAGCACAAACCCACGTGCCACTCTGATTGACCCAGGTATCCGTGAAGCGTCCGCGACGAGAGTAAGGCTTGCCATTCCGCACGCCCTTCTCCCGATAAATCCCAGTCACCACCGCGCTATCGCCGTACATGTAAGCAGTCATCGACTTATTGACGATCTGCTCGGGATGCAACGACGGAGCCTTGACGCTGGCCATGAACTTGGCCTTGTCCATGAGCGAGCCGTCGTAGTCAATGTAAACCAGCGTGCTGGCCAGCAAACCGTCGAGTGCCTTGGTGTCCTTGTTTTGCTCCGCCTGATTCCAGGCATTTTCCAGGGCGAGAATTTTGGTTCTCTCGGAATCCCCATGAGCAGCCTCCTGCCCAGCCAGCGGCATGGAAACAAACCAAAGCAACACGCAAATGACCATCCCTGATCTCATGGAAATCTCCTTCCGGCAGCGCAGGGACCCCAGTTCGAGGCAGTCAGTGATATCGCGACCACAGCTTCATTATACGGAGTGCAATTCTGATTTCTTACGCAGGGTTAACCAGAGGAAGCTCGTACGAGCACGGAGTAACTAATTAGCGGTTGAGCTTTTCGTAATAGCGATTGTCGTACAGCGTGGTTGAGTTTTGCACGAATTCCAGGATGCGATGCATTCTGACCTTGTCTTCGCGATTCAATTCCTTGAACTGCACGGCGATACCAGACCCGGGATGAATTCTGGCCACGGTACCCTCGGCATGCAGTTTGCCATCGTCGATTGAGAAGACCAGTTTAAGACTAGTCCCCGGCGTCAGGATTGCGCTGGTTTCCACATAACATCCGCCCATGCTGATATCGATCAGATTCCCGAAAATCGGGCCAGCCTCGGTCTCTGGATGCAACTCGATCGTGATGCGGCATTTCATGCGCGCATAGAGCCTGCGGTTCTTGCGCGACGGCTGCTGTTGTTTTTCCAGATACATCCGCCGGTCGGCCTCAGCCAGAAGCTCTTCGGCATCTTTTCCATCCTCGGGATACATAGCTTGCCCGACACTCAGCGAAAGAATCTCTTCGGCACAAACTTCAAATCCGGCTTGCTTGGCCAGTTCTCGTAGCTGGAACGCTTTCTTGACGGCTGCGTCTGAGGGCAGCCCTGGAGCGATGACCACAAATTCGTCTCCGCCCATGCGAGCGACGTAGTCGTACTCGCGGCAAGTCTCTTTCAGCGCTTGCGCAAATAGGCGCAGGACGCGGTTGCCCTCTAAATGGCCGAAGCGGTCGTTAATCTGCTTGAAGCCATCCATGTCGCCGACCATCACGGTTAAGGTCGTGCTATCGCGCTTGCAGCGGGCCAGCTCGCGGTCGAGTTGCAAGAACAGCGATCGGGCATTCGGCAGCCCGGTGAGATAGTCGGTCGTAGCAGAGTTCTCGGCTTGCTGATACTTCAGCGCGTTCTCAATCGCCAGCGCCATCTTTGAACTGATCGCCAGAAGGATGCGCAAGTTGTCCGACGTGAACGCATCTCGTTCGCCACGATAAAGAGCCAACACTCCGATCACACCAGCGACGCCTTCAAGCGGAATCGCTAGAGCCGAGCGCAGTGTGCTGAACTTGGTGGGATCGTTCAAATATCCGGGCTCAACCGAGGGATTGCCATTAATGATCGGTTTCCGGTTGTGCGCTACCCATCCGGACAGCCCCTGTCCGAGAGGAATGCGTAACGACGAGAACAGACGGAAGTTGTCTCCGTTCACATATTCGGGGATCAATTCTTCATTTCGCCGAACGTAAATCGCGATGGCGTCATACGGCACCAGCGATCTCAGTTTCACCGAAAATACTGACAGGGTCTCGACCAGACTAAGTGAAGCGCCCAGATCCTGGCTGAGCTCGAACAGCGTCTGAGCTTCTTGCCGAGCCGCCGCAATCGAGGAAAGGAAGGTCGCTTCGTGGCCCAAGCTATCTTTGACCGAAATATTTTCAAATCCCGCGGCGGGCGCCGAACCTCGTTCCACCTTGACGTCGGTCGAGAGTAACGGATTCACCTCTTGCCCGAACTGAGCCAACGCCATCTTTTCGAGGCTGAGGTATCGTTTCTTGAGAATGTCGACAACTTTCGGATCAAACGACTTCCCCGATTCCGCCGCCAGCCGTTGCATCACTTCGTTCAGTGGCAACGCACGCCGGTACTGACGGTCAGAAGCCAAAGCATCCAGGTAATCGACAGCCGACAGAATCCGGGCGCCGATGGGAATCTCAGTACCTTTCAGGCCCGCCGGGTATCCCGAACCATCCCACTTCTCGTGGTGAGCTCGCACGATGGGCACAACCGGGTAGGGGAATCGAACTCGCTGCAGAATCTCGGCCCCCACGACCGGGTGGATCTTCATCTTTTCGAATTCTTCGAGCGTAAGCCGCCCCGGCTTCGAGATGATGTGTTCGGGCACGGCGAGCTTTCCGATATCGTGCAACAGCGCGGCGGCGTGCACCGCTTGCATCTCATCCGGGCTTACGCCTAATTCTTTGGCCACCTCAACCGCATATACCCGCACCCGTTGCAGGTGATCGTGAGTGCTTTGATCTTTGGCTTCGATCGCCAACGCCAAAGCTTCGATGGTTCGAAGATGCAGGCTCGCCATCTCCTCGACGTGCCGCTTTTCATCCTCCAGTTTGCCCAGATACAACCGGTACGAGCGGTAAATCACATAGATCGCCGGCACCAGCAGCAGAGACGTCTCCCAGTAGAAAGTCTGATTGAACCAGCCAATTCCCCCGGCAATTCCGGCGCCTACCAGGTAGTAGGGAAACGACCAGAAATAGCAATCCACCAGAATCTTTGTCAGCCGCTTTCCTTCGGTGAGCGATATGACGGTGGCAATCGATCCCGTATTGGCCACGAAGTAGGTGCAAGCCGCCACTCCGAGCAATAACGGCCGGCTATCGACCAGCAGACCGAAGAATGGGTGGTGGTAAACAAAGTAGGCCAGAGCGGTTGAAAGCGCACCCGCGCATACGTTGAAGGTGACCTGTATCGCATTGGGCCGATCCGGATACAAAGACTGCACCAGGATCGACACGCAGCCCAGAATCAGAGTTTCCGAGAAACTCAGTTCCAGGACGCCCAGCAGGACAAACAGAAAATTCACCGACATCGTGCCCGTAATTCCGGGCAGATTGACCTTCATCCGCGAGGCCAGAACCGCAATTCCCAGATAACAGATGAATTCGGCAATGTTCTTACTGCTCTGGTGGATGGCTCCGTAAAGGAGCACAGCTGTACCCGCGGTCACAATCAGGCCAATGAACATCTGGGCCTGCAGTGTCAGGTTTCTCCACGACTGTGACTGGCCAGCCATTCAGGTCCTGTCGGTCTCGGGGGAGAAGAGCAGAATCGATACTAAGAAATAGCATCTAATGTGTTTAGAGACAACGATTTACGGACATTTCCGTAAACTTCAGTAACCTCTCAGACGTGACGGGAAGAGGCCCAATTCCGGCGAGGAAACGACACCCCCGGAAGCCTCCGACGATTCAGTAATTTACGGTGTGGAACCTTGGATTGGCTGGCGGATGCCCAAGCCAATAGACTCAGCCTCGCGCCAAGACGTGCGAAAATCATCTTGCGAGGCGTTCCGATGAAATTAGTACGTCTTACCCAAGGCAAAAGCGGCAAGCATCATTACCTAAACACTGATCACGTTCGCTCCGTTACGGAGACTGACGGCGGAACATTGATCACTTTCGGCGATGGGGGGACCCTCATTGTTAACGAAAGCTTGACTGACACTGTGGATGAACTCCAGGGTGCTCAGACCTGACTTAGCAACACTGCGGCCCTAAAACAAACCGCGATGCGACTCTCCGAATGCCCACCACTTCATCGGGAGTTTCGCGAAGATTCGTGAAGAGGATCGCGGGAGGCCGAGCGATTTCGTCCTGTTATTAGTCTGCGGCACACAGGCGGCCAGGTGTCACGTGTTAATCGTGCGGGGTATCAGACCTCGGTCTTGAGTGTAATCGCCTGTGGGTGTTGAAAAAGTGCGTCAACAGAACGTCGGCTAATGGGTCACTTCGTTACCCGGAAGGCCACGTTGCTCTTGAGCGTTCCCTTTGGCGTCGTCACCTCGACCGTGCCCGTGGTCGCACCAGTTGGCACGGCGGTCGTGATTTCAGAACTTGAGACCACCTTGAAGACAGCCGCCGTGCCGTTAAAGGTGACGCCGGTCGCGCCCGTCAGACTGGTTCCTAGAATCTTAACCGCGAATCTTAACCGCTGCTCCCACCGTGCCGGAGGTCGGCTGTGTTTTCACAAACGGGCCCAGCCCTACCGCTAGCCTGAAGACTGTGCCATAGTTGTGGGCTCCGCCCTCGTCTGTTGTCCCGTAGAAATCGCCGTTGGTGGCCTGGACCAGTCCCGCGTAGGGGGAGGTGCCGTCCGTCCTGTCGAAGCTGTGCGGCGTCGTCAGCTTGCCGCTCTGAGTGATTTTGAAGACCGTGCCACAGCCGGTGCCTCCGCAGTCCGTCATGTTGGCCCCACCATAGCGTGTCGTCCCGTAGAAATCGCCGCTGGTGGCCTGGACCAATCCCGCGTAGGGGCCACCGCCGTCCGTGCCAACGAAGCTGTGTAGCGGCATCAGGTCGCCGCTCGGGGTGATTTTGAAGACCGTGCCATAGCCGTTACCGCTGGTCCCGCCCTCGTCCGTTGTCCCGTAGAAATCGCCGTTGGTGGCCTGGACCAGCCCTGCGTAGGGGTAGGCGCCGTCCGTCCTGTCGAAGCTGTGCAGTGTCGTCAGCTTGCCGCTCGGAGTGATTTTGAAGACCGTGCCATAGTCGTTGGTCCCGCCCCCGACCGTTGTCCCGTAGAAATCGCCGTTGATGGCCTGGACCAGTCCCGCGTAGGGGCCACCGCCGTCCGTGCCAGCGAAGCTGTGCAGCGTCGTCAGCTTGCCGCTCGGAGTGATTTTGAAGACCGTGCCATAAACGTTGTTGGCTCCGCCCCCGTACGTGGTCCCGTAGAAGTCCCCATTGGTGGCCTGGACCAGCGCCCCGTAGGGGTTGTCGCCGTCCGTATAGTCGAAGCTGTGCAGTGTCGTCAGCTTGCCGCTCGGAGTGATTGTGAAGACCGAGCCATATCCGTGGGCCCCGCCAAAGTAAGTTATCCCGTAGAAGTTCCCACTCGTGGCCTGCACCAGCCCTGCGTAGGGGCCACCGCCCTCCGCGCCAGAGAAGGTGTGCAGCGTCGTCAGCCCGCCGCTCGGAGTGATTTCGAAGACCGTGCCCTCAAAGTAGGCCCCGGTGCCCTCGTTCGTTGTCCCGTAGAAGTGCCCATTCGTGGCTTGGACCAGCCCCGCGTAGGGGTTGCCGCCATCCGTGCAATTGCTTTGCGAGCAAAAGCTGTAAATCGTTTTGAACGTCTGCGCGCTTGCCCCCGCAGTGGCCGCGACCACCAGCATGAGCGTTGTGAGCACGAGCGCCACCTTCGTACGAAATGATTTCAATCGGTGGGAATGCGCGATTGTCGAAAGAACAATCTTGTCGTTTTTCAATTTCTTTCTCCTGCCACATGTCGTGGCTGTTCGACGGGTGGCCCAGCCTTTCGCGTTCTTTGCGAAGGCTGGGGCTTTTCGCGTCGCCCCCTCTTAGGGTGGGGGATTTTGACCTTCGCTCAGTACCACGCCTGCAACTGAAACCGCATCTCAAATTTGCACTACATGAGCTGCTCCACAACAATCCAGACGTTGTACTTCGTGCCCTCCGTTCTATAGCCAGCAACTGAGAATTTTATCGGTTTCCCTGGAGCGGCACGAATGGGAAAGTCTGCAACGGCAGTTTGCGGACGTTGTGTTTGCAGCAGTACACTAAATGCTGCAAAAGGTTCGTCTCCCGCTCCGTTCGTAAACTGAAGTTCTCCTACCCAGAGGCCGTCCCGATCGTTAGAAACGGTGTCTACCATCACAATCGACACGCGGAACGTGCCCCAGTGCTTTGGCGTGTAGATCGTGGTTGGAGGAAGATCAGCCGTCAGGCCTAACCGCTCGAACGTGGCCACGATTTTTGGAGAAGTTAATTTTGGGGCGCTCTGGCCGAAACTGGTCAGCCACGACCCGAACAGTACCACCAATAAACAGCAAGTTGATCGGCGCATACTACGCTTCCTCCCCGAAAGCGGCAGCCATCTTACCATGAGTTCCAACTTCGGAGGGCCGAGGGAGCCGGGCTCGGTTCTGTGCTAAATTGGGCCTAACGGGCCCGTAGCTCAACGGTTAGAGCAGCAGACTCATAATCTGTTGGTTGTAGGTTCGAGTCCTACCGGGCCCACCACCTCTTCAACGTTTTTCCACAGTCGACATTCCGTCTCCTGCCGGTAGCGAATTATTAAAGGAACATTCACATCAAGGTCATCGAGATGTAACGGGCGCGATGGCAACCTTGGGCAGTGTTGGGGAAGTGTGGATTGAAACTCCCCATCCGGAGGAAATCGAATGCAGTGTGGAAATCTGTTTAGCGCGACTTGTCGCTATTTTGGGCTAGGCGCGGCTTTGCTCTCTACGGTTACGAACCTGGTAGCGCCACCCAGCCTGGCCGCTGAAACCAAGAAGCGCCCCGCCACCGCAACTCCGATTCAACACGTGATCGTGATCATTGGCGAGAACCGCACTTTCGACCACGTTTTCGCAACGTACCGACCGCCCATCGGACAGAAAGTTGATAACCTGCTGTCGAAGGGCATTATCAAGGCGGACGGAACGCCTGGCCCAAACTTTAACCTTGCGACCCAGTACCGAGCCGGGGTTTATGGCTCTTACCAGCTGAGCCCGAAAGACAAGACCGCATATGAGTTCCTGCCGCCCACGAATACCCAAGGCACGCCAACGGCTTCCAGCGACGCGCACCCTGCTCCGTTCCAGACGGTCGCGGCGGCCGAGCTTGCCGAACCGGGATTGCTTCCCGGCGATTATGGGATGCTTACAACCGGGGCCAGCGGTTTGGCTCAAGGTGTAATCGACACCCGCATCCACAACGTGAACCGCCTGCCCAACGGGCCCTACCAATTAACTCCGGGCGTCCCTTACGACGCGTATGCCGGCAGCCCAGTACATCGTTTTTACCAAATGTGGCAGCAGCTCGATTGCAATGTGAAGAATGCCACCACGATCAACCCGAGCGGTTGCCTGGCCGATTTGTTTCCTTGGGTGGAAGTCTCGATCAGCACGGGAGGCAACGGCAATCCGCGGCCCCATCCGTTCAACAACGAAACCACTCATGAAGGCGCCATCTCGATGCAGTTTTTCAACGTCCAACAGGGTGACGTGCCATACTTCACGTCCCTGGCCCAGACCTACACGCTTTCCGACAACATGCATCAGGCGGTCATGGGCGGAACCGGCGCGAACCACATCATGCTAGGTTCTGGCACGGCGTTCGCCTACACCGACGGTAAGGGCAATCTTGCAGTGCCACCCACGAACCAGATCGAGAATCCCGATCCGCAAGCCGGGACCAACAACTGGTACACGCAAGATGGATACAGCGGCGGCAGCTACAGCCTTTGCGTCGATAAGAACCAGCCCGGCGTGAAGCAGGTGTTCCAGTACTTGAACTCTCTTCCGTATAAGACGAGCACGGCGATTTGCCAGCCCAGCGCTTACTATTTGCTGAACAACTACAACCCCGGCTACTTCGGCGACGGCAGCGTGAATAGTAGCGAATTCACCATCCCTCCTACCCCGCAGACTACAATTGCGGATTCGCTGGACAATGCCAATATCAACTGGAAGTATTACGGGGATGGTTGGAATCTGTACGTCGAAGACCCGAATTTCAACAACCCGTGGAACCAGTACTGCAACATCTGCAACTTCGCGCAGTACACAAGCTCCATCATGACTAACCCGACGCTGCGGCAGTTGCACATGGCGGATGTTCCGGATCTTTACAACGACATCTACAATGGAAGTTTGCCTCCGGTCTCCTTCGTCAAGCCCTCAGGCTTCACGGACGGTCACCCAGCTTCTTCGAAGCTCGACTTGTTCGAAGGCTTCGTGAAGAAGATCGTCACCCAAGTGCAGGCGAACCCAACCCTTTGGGCCAGCACTGCGATCTTCATCACCTTCGACGAGGGTGGTGGGAACTACGATTCCGGCTACGTTCAGCCAATTGATTTCTTCGGCGACGGAACCCGAATTCCGTTTATCGCGGTATCGCCTTACTCCACCGGCGGGAATGTAGACCACACCTACTACGACCACGTTTCCATCTTGAAGTTCATTGAGAAGAACTGGGGTCTGTCGCCGGTGACCGGCTACGGTCGCGACAATCTGCCAAACCCGACCGCTGGTCCAACGCCCTATGTGCCGGGCAACCAGCCAGCTATCGGCGATCTAACGAATATGTTTAATTTCACTAAATGACGTTTGGTCGGAAGGAGAACCGGCGCTCGTCAAGGCCGCAACGCTTTGATTGGCGCCGGTGGTATTTTGGCCCAATCCCTGTTTCACTTCGCAATCATTTTTCCTAGAATCTCTTTCAGGATTTTCGCGCAGACCATCGCGGTCAGTTGCGATACATCCTGCTTTGGGTTGAATTCGACGACGTCGGCTCCAACCACGTCGCCTTTGATCGCGTGCAGATGTGCGATGGCCTCACGGACGGACATTCCTCCCGGCTCACGGTGCGAAACCCCGGGCGCGAAGGCGGGGTCAAGGACGTCGATGTCGAACGACACATAAACTGATCCAGTAAGCTTGAGTTTTTCCAGCGCTGGCAGTTCCCGCATCTCTACAACTTCAACCCCAAAGCGCGCCGCCTGCTTTCGCTGATGCGCATTCATGGTCCTGATACCGACCTGAATCAGCTTCTTCACCAATCCTTCTTCCATGATCCTGGCAAAAGGGCAAGCGTGCGAATAGCGGTTGCCTTGAAATTCCTCGTATAAGTCGGGATGCGCGTCGAAGTGAACCAGGGTGAGATCGGCAAAGCGTTTTCCGAAGGCTCGCAGGATTGGATAGGTAACCGAGTGATCGCCACCGAGGCAAACCGGACGCTGTCCCTTGTCGAGCAGTATAGCGACCACGCTTTCGATCGCGATGAATGCGCCATCCGCTAACAGGCTCAGATCGCCCGCGTCCAACACAGATTCTGAGCCGAGGTCGATGCCGTTCTCGGTGGATGAATTCGACGAATCACAATGAAACGCCTCGCGAATTAAAGGTGGGGCATCCCGCCGGACCTCGTAGATAGGAGGAATTCGCGTCGAAAGGAATTCCGAGCAACACCGGAGTTCGGGGCGGTCTGGCTTGTTGGTTACGCATTTTCTGACACTTAAGAGCTTGAATCTGCAATTTTAAATGGCTGTCATTACCTCCTGGTAAGCCGATCGTTCCAATAGTTGGCTATCTATACATTAAAGCCGGTCCGTCATTCTCTACTTCTACCAAAATCCGTGGAACCATTTTTAAAAGACTAGCATCCTTGTTATAACGGCACCGTCTATTGCCATGGAATCTAGAGAGGAGAACTGAAAAATGGCTAGCCCAGCCCCCGCGAAGTTTCGCATCGACGTCGACATTCACAATTTGCTGATGAACTCCGGTTCGGGTGGACCAACCCCGGCCGAGGCCAAGGGCACGACGTTGCCCGAACCCGTTTTTCCGCGGTACCCGGAACTGCTGAACGATCCTGGCCCGGAGACCCCGCTCGAAAAGCGCGACTGGACAGCCCCACAAGTATGGCGGAAAGTCCGCGGCTGGCTGCTACCGTATATGCGCTCGCGAGTGATGCCTGGTGAATTCCATCCGATAACCGCGTATTTGTTTGTCGACTACAAATGTAATCTCGACTGCTGGTACTGCTGGGCGTTCAACAACAAAGTGAAGGGCATGACGGAAGACGTTGCCAAACGCTCCATCGACTGGCTGCATGATCGGGGCTGCCGCGTGTTGGCGCTCATGGGCGGAGAGCCACTGCTGCGCCCACAAGTTGCGCACAAGATTGTTTACTACGCTGCCAAGAAAGGCTTCTGGATCTACGTTGGCACCAACGGCCGGCTGCTGCGTCCCGAAGTCGCCGATCGGCTCGCGGACGCCGGCGTCGCGATCTTCAATTTCGCGCTGGACGCCTGGGACGAGAAACCCAGCTTGCCGAAAGCCTTCGTTCCCGGGCAGAAGAATCTCGAATATCTCATTCGCAAGCAATACGTCTACGGCTACATGGTCTTTTTCAATATCAATATCTGCCGTAACAATCATGAAGACGTTCGCCAGCTCACCGAATATGCCCGCGCGCATCGTCTCGCGACCGACTATCACATCAACGAGACGCCCATGCTCGAGCAGGACGAGCACTTCAAACATCTCAATGAAAATCCTACGTACATTCGACCGGAAGATTGGCGCTCGGTTGACTCGTTGATCGACTGGATCATCGAGAAAAACCAGGCCGGATATCAGATGGTGAATTCGGTTCAGCGCCTGCGCGAGATGAAAGCGTTTGTCCGCATGTCGTCCGGGCTGGACTTGAAAAAATACGGGTGGTACGGAGATGGGACCGGGACCAACGGCAACATGCATGAGATCCTCGCCCAGACCCCCGGCATTGTGCAGGACTCGAATGGCGAACTCCAGTTCACCGATTGGAATTGCCGCGCCGGGCAGAACAACGTGATTATCCGCACGGACGGCACGGTTGCTCCCTGCTTCCCCATGTACCCATCGACCTTCGATTGGGGAAATATCGACAACCCGAAGTTCGACCAGCAGCAGCTCAAAGAGATGAAACACACCTGCCAGCGTCACTGCTTCTCCACGCTCAACCACAATCTGGGCTACTGCTACAACGATGCGCGCGTGATCAGATGGGTATGGAAACAGGTCGTGACCAACCGATTGAAGGGAGGAGCGAAAAGATTCGAGGACTAGCAATCTCCACACCGCAACCCAGAGCATTGCGCCTTTCATCCGGCACGGCTGGAAAGCCGTGCCCTTTCAAAACTCAACGCCGCGAGTTTTTCCGCAAGCTGTTAGCGATACCTGGGCAATGCTGTGGGCCGCGGCTCTGCCCTGATGAATCTGTCCCTATCCGCCGCTCATCCATTATTCTAGTAACAGACATATGGCCATCCGATCGAAGACTGCTCCCGAAACTTCCACCGCAGTATTGGACGCAACCAACGGAGAACGCGAGCGCGTGTTCGACGCATACCGTCGTTGGGGATATCTCGAGGCCGACCTCGATCCCCTCGGTTTTCTCCGGCCCGTGCCTCACTCTGATCTGCCGGTCGACAGCGAATTCGCCCAAGAAGCGCGACGCGTCTACTGCGGGACGATTGGTGCAGAGTTCATGCACATCACCGATCCGGCGCGGAGGCGCTGGATTCAGGATCGGCTGGAGGGCCCTCAAACAGCTGTGGACCAGCAAATGGCTCTCGACCTTCTTATTCGTGCCGAAGTGTTCGAGCAAGTACTGCAGCAGCGCTATTTGGGCAACAAGCGCTTTTCGCTCGAGGGTGTGACCGCGCTGATTCCCCTTATGGACGAGATTCTCGAAACCGCCGGCCAACAGGGCGCGGCCGAATTAGTTATGGGCATGAGCCATCGGGGACGGCTGAACGTAATCGTTCACGTGGCCAGGCGCGCGCCCGAAGAAGTTTTTGCTGGATTTGAAGATATCGATCCACGCAGCGTGCTGGGCAGCGGCGACGTCAAGTATCACATGGGCGCAACCGGCGAGTACGTCACTCGTAGCGGTAACAAGGTTCACATCCACCTGGTTTCAAATCCCAGCCATCTGGAAGCGGTAGATCCGGTAACCGTCGGCCGCACCCGCGCCAAGCATGATCGTGCGGGCGAAAACGGGCCGC
>Ga0210409_10004486_pt1 | contig 15012 bp, 7 predicted proteins | sample IncBWH17MmetaG_FD_161649 | JGI IMG/M metagenome (GOLD analysis project Ga0210409, IMG submission 161649) | Forest soil microbial communities from Barre Woods Harvard Forest LTER site, Petersham, Massachusetts, United States - Inc-BW-H-17-M | ecosystem: Environmental > Terrestrial > Soil >... | reverse complement strand
CCTCTCAGCTTATCCCGCAAAGCTCAAATCACTGACTAACTTGACTGGTACCTAACTGTCCCCAGGGTTCCCCGCGACACTCTTCACCAAATCTGCGGAAGACCCTCAAAAGCGGCCAACGGTGGTCACTTCAAAACCGGCCAACGGAGAGTGGCCTAGGACTAGGTTGTTTTACTCCGCCGCCTCCTGTGGAGGCAAGTCTGTTTTCGTGCGCCAACTCCGTGGACCACATTTAAGTACATGGCCGTGATGGAGGAGACGATCGAGCATAGCGGTAACGGCAGCGCTGTCGCCGAGAAGTTTGCCCCAGTCGTCCACCGGTCGATTCGAAGTCAGCAAAGTGCTGGCGCGCTCATAGCGCCGCATTACGATCTCCAGCAAGTCCTCGGCGGCGGTCAGGGGTAACTTCCGCATACCGAGGTCGTCGACAATCAAGAGCGGAATGGAAACGAACAGCTCCATGGTTTCTTTGCGGGTTCCATCGATGGTGGCTTCGGCCTAGGTTTTCTGTTATTTCCGTGTGGGGAAGCGAGGCAAGCAGTTGATTACTCGCCAAGAGGCTTTTGTTGGCTACATCTCGCAATCCTGCCTTGGCCGCTGATTTCGCCAAGCTTAGATGTTCGAAGGCGGCCCATTCGGGGTAAGCCGCTTCTGGCAATATGGAAATCGCTTGCTCATCAATGGCTGTTTCGAGAAACCAAGGCTCCCTTTCCTCGGCCAACTGAGCCACAAACAGATACAGGTTGTACCCTGGTACGGCGGACATTGAACCAGCCCAGTAGCGTCTCAATCCCTCCTTGCATAGGTTCCAAGCTTGTCTCTTCTGTCCTTTCTCACCGAGGTTGGCAGCCCAGAATCCTTGCCCACGCAAAGCAAGCGTCGCATAATCAACTGCCACAGCCTGCCGGTAAGCGGTGCCCGTAAGGTCGGTCGCATCACCCAAGTCGCCAGTCATTCCTAGGCACACTGATTTTTCAAGAAGCATCTGGATCTGGAGCCATCGATACTGACGTGCAGACGCCTTGGGAGCAAACTCGTTGATCTTTGCCAAGCACTTCGACGTGGCATCCGCAAAGTGCAGCGAATAGACTTCTTCGAACTCTGCCCGCAAAACGCCGGGAAGACTGTGTGCCTGAGAAAACAGCTGAGCTGCTCGAATGGATTCTTGTCGCCCGAGCGAATAGTCTTGGTGCACATTGTTAGCACTTACTGCGCGGCTTAGTGAGGCTACTGCAAGTGCAAAAGGCGCCGAATGGCTTGTCGATAGCAAATCCCTCAACCATCTGTCGTTGTGCTTTGTTTCGAGGATGATAGCTAGATCCCATAGCGCTCGCCCGGACTCAGAGGACGCTGGAACTGTGGGATTGGGGAATGCCGCGGGCAGCCACTCGGTAATGGCCCTCGAAAGATAATCTTCGATCCTGGCGTCGACTCGGTCCCAAGTCTTCTGATCTGAGGGGTCGACAGCTTGAGCAACTTCCGCTGGCGTCAATAAGTGCTCGTTTGTTCTTGTGTCATGGGATACGAGTGTTGATCGTACTTCATCGAATCGCTGCTTCGCCTCGTCAGCCCATTCGCCGGTGGGATCAAGCGTCAGATAATGACGCCAATCCTCAATGCTCTGCTTTAGGAGATACATACGAGCGGCCGTGATAGCACGATTGAAAAGAAGGACGGTATCGTCAGGGGAAATCTGCAGCGCGCGACTCTGTAGTTCGAAGGCAGTGCCGTAGTCTTCGTATCTGCCTTCGGACTCGGCTCTTTCAAAATAACCAATGGCCAAGCCGTTCAGGATCGTCGTAGATTTGGGAGCCGAGTCCAATGCCTCCTGCATATCCGTAATGGCAGCCTCGTAGGACCACTCCTGAATATCTGCTAGCCCTCTCGCTGCAAGGAGAGAGCCGTCTTGTGGATTCGCACGAAGCCCACGCGAAATTGCAGCCTCTGCCTCGAGTAGGCTCTGCGGCGGTTCGACTCGAGAGAGCGCTTGTCCTCGATGCATGCGAACTGGAGAGTAGGTAGTCCTCGCGACACGAAGGTCAAATGTCCGTTGTTCTTTGTAAGCCGTCGCGAGCAGATTGGCCGGAGAGCACCGCGCATAAAACAACACAAGCCCACCGCCCATGAGCAGCGCTAGGAGCGTGATCAAAAGGCAACGATATGGTCGTGTCGTCTTCACGCGGGCGTAAGGTATCTTCAAGTCGGACAATCCTATCGCAGAAATACCGGCACAATATAGCGACTCGGCAGACCCATACCTAACCTGAACGGAATCTGCAGGGGGAAACCTTCCAGGGCTCTCAGATTCCCAAGTTACAACTGCAGCCGAGGTCATAGATTGGTAAGGAAGAGAGGAGAGGTCTATCAGCGGGACACCCGGGTCAGGAGTCAGCCTCTGCTCAATGGCGACTCGTAACAATCCCTCGTTTACAAATTGGCGTGGTCAGTGTTCAATCGGAAGGACTATCTGCCGCTCAAGCCGGAGAGTTCAAATGCCAAGTCGTAAACGCGAGAAGTTGGACATTACGGCGTTCAGAGTGGGGAGCAGTTATACAAGGGCACAAATCGCGGAACTCGGACGAGTACTTCCTCTAGAACATACGAGGGAGTGGACCGGAATCGTGGAATTCGACAATTGCGTGGTTCTATTTCCTACGCTGGACAAATCCGATCTTCCGCCCGAACATCGGTATGAAGACAAATTCTTAGGGAAGCAGTTCAAATGGGATTCCCAGAACCGCAACACCCAGAACTCTCCGGTCATGGTGAGGATCTTGTCGCGGGGAACGCCGATCCTACTTTTTTGCCGGCTGCGTCCAAAGGAGTTCGGACGCCCAGTTCCTTTTGTGTACGTGGGGCAGGTGCAAGAACAAAGCCATGCCGGCCAAAACCCGGTAAAGGTTATGTTCAACCTGCTGGAGTATCAGGAAACGCCCGGTAACGATCTGGCGAAGCTTTACGACTGGGCACAAAAGCCTGAGGCATGACAGAACGAGAGTGGTTATGACAGCTCACACCTAGTGATACCACCCAGGTGATACCTACCTCTCCTCCAAATCCTTTGTTGTCCATTCCGGAGTAGAAAGCTGCACTCTCCGCTTCACCCGCCACCGGTACCGAGGGATCTATCGCGACATCAAACAACTTTCTTTGGACTCTAGTCGGACTCAAGTTACCACTTTGTTCAAGAAGAGGAGTGTTGGCCTGCCAACAAAACCGTTCGCTCTTAGGGAACCGTCACTTTTATCGTTCCAATGTTTTTGGTCACGCCGTCTGCGCTGGCCTGAATGGTCAGATTAAAGGACGTACTGCCACCACCCCCGCCACCCCCGCCGCCTCCTCCTCCACCACCGCCGCCGGATGAGCTGCCGCCGCAAGAAATCGACAAACCGAGAAGAACGAGAACGGCTACACCTGGCAGCACGCGTCGTCTTCTTGATGGAACAGTGAGAAGGATTCCGACAAAACCCACGAGCAAAGTCGTCAATGCCGAGTATTGTTTCACGGTCCGGTCTATGAGACGGCTTGCGGCCGGCTTACTGCTCACCGCCACTGTGATTGTTGCTGGGGTACCTGTAGAAGTTGGCGTCACGGAGTTCGGGTTGATCGTGCAATTCGTGCCGGATGGGGCTCCACTGCAATACAAACTCACAGTGTCAGCGAACCCGTTCTGACTCGTGACGTTAACGTTAACTTGTCCGTTTTGACCGAGAGCCACGGAAAGCGTACTGTCGGAGAGGGTCGCACTAAAATCTCCAACGTTGAGCGTGGCTGACGCCGAGCGGGTCGCGACACCGTTCGACAGCGCGACCGTGAAATTGTAGCTGCCAATCGCGAGCCCGCTCGTCTGGATCTGCGCGCTCCATGATGGCATGCCATAGATCGTGCACACTCCGGGCGAAGGGATTCCGGTGCAGGTGCTGGTGAAATTCGCGCCGTAATTATTGATGGATGTCACTTGAATGGGGAAGTTCGCCGTGTTGCCGAGCAGCACAGTTTGCGATGCCGGCGTGATGCTGACGCTGTAATCGCCAACATCGAGAACCACCTTGAACTTCGAGGTGATCACTCCGTCGGAAGCTTGCACGACGATGGGATAAACACCCGCGGGGGTATTCGATGTAGTATTGATGATCATCGACGTAGAGTTGGACCCACCAGCAGGAATCGACAACGCGCTGGAACCGAACTGGCATGACGCGCCAACTGGCAATCCCTGGCAACTCAGAGTCACCGTCGTGGCGTAGCCAGCCAGGGAACTTACGCCTAGTTGATAGTCTGCGGTGGGCAGTCCGGGAAACGTGGCTTGTGTGGTCCAATACAAGAACACGGCGACGCCATATTGCCCTTGTGCCATGACCTGAGTCCCGTAGGCGACGGACGAACTACCGTTCAGCGCCCCCTTGACCCAGAAAACGTGACTGGAATTGAATGAATTGCCAATCGTAAAACTGACTCTTTGCGTGAGCGAGCCCGCGGGTATGCTCACGGTCGCTGGTATCGTGATCGCGGGATCACTCGTCGACAATGCCACCTGAGTTGCTGTGGCAGAAACGGTGGCCAACGAAACCTGGACCGAACCTTTGCTTCCAATGACCGGATCTCCTGCCATCTGCAGTTGCAGGGGTGTGCCGATTCCACCCGGGATCACCTGAAACGACGAGGTGAAGATATCGCTCTCCACCATGTCAGCGCGGCCGTCACCAGTCAGATCGAACGAGTTGGCTGGCAGGGAAGCGTTAAGGTAGTAGGTTTCGTACGTAGGAGTAAAACTGCCATCGCCGTTCCCAAGCAGGAATTGAACGTACGCCACAGAAGCCGAAGCCCCTGTTTCTAGCTGGATCGCTGCGATATCAATGTTGCCGTCGCCGTTAAAATCCCCCAGCCATGCAGGATTGCGGCCGCCATCTGCGGTGCCAAGTGTGGTGTCAAAGCTTTTCTGTGCCCCATAGGGAGCGTATGTGCTCGTCAGTTTGAAACTGCCGTCGGCTTGGCCCAGGTAGATCGTGAATTGCGGCGAAGCGGGGTTTGGATAGTTGGCTTGAGGATTGCGATTGTCGATCATGTCGGGCAAACCGTCGTGATTCAAGTCGGCCATTGCCGGGCCGGTCAGGTTCTGAATCACGAGTTTTGCAGGCATGAATGTACCATCTCCTTTGCCCAGGAGTTCGTACACATCGTTGTTCTTAAAAGGCACCACGTTCAAATAGAACCAGGCGAGAATGTCGACATTCCCATCCACGTTGTAGTCTCCGACCCAAAGTCCTTGAATCCAATGCCCAGGGCTGTTGGTATTGAAGTTGATCGGTGGCTGAGCGGTGAAAGTTCCGTCTCCGTGGCCGAGGTAGATCGTGATGGTAGCCACGCCGGTCTGTGAAGCACCGGTTCCGACAGCCAGATCAAGATTGCCGTCGTGGTTAAAGTCGCCTGCGGCGAGTGCTCCGCTTTGAGGGATGCTTATAACCTTCGGAGATCCGAAGATCCCGCCACCAGCGTTGGGTGAAAGGGCCAGCTGCGTACCGGGCCCTCCCTCTCCAAAGAAGGAGGCGATGGTCATGAGGTCGGGACGGCCAGTGTTACGAAAATCACCCAGCAGAAAATCGGTTACGTTGAACGTCCCTTCGGCGACCGGCGAGTAAATCGCTGGACCAAAGTGACCGGTGCCATCGTTGAGCATCACCGCCGCCTCGCCCGGGTTGGGGTACCCTTGACCGACCAATATCTGCAGGAGATCCGGACTCCCATCGCCATTGATGTCTGCTGGGATGAAGCTCGTGTAAGGAGCATTTACCGGCCCGTTGGGTGTGCTGCCGCTGATGTAACCGATATACTCGCCCGTCGGAACGCCAAAGCCGCCCTTACCGTCGTTGAGGAAAATCGATGCGCTATCGCTGTCCTGATTAGCCGTAATGAAGTCGGGACGTCCGTCGCGATTAAGATCGGCTACCGCCAATCCAAAGGAAGTTTCTCCACCCCGAAATACGTGCGCGGGACCAAAATGTCCTTTTCCATCGCCGAAGTGCACGGACAGCAGATTGCCGGCTACTTGTCCATAACCTGTAATCGCCCAGACCCCGGAGTAAACGAGATCCAAATGACCATCTCCATTCACGTCGACCAACGCGGCGGCCCAGGCCAAGTCGCCTACGCCTTCGTAGAATGATGGGGGCTGGAAGGTGCTGTCGCAGTTTCCAAGAAAAACTATCGCAATGCCTAAGTTATTGAAGTCAACAAAGTCAGGACATCCGTCCTCATTCACATCGCCCGCAACCAAAACCTCCGGGTTGACCCCAGCCAAACTCGCCGTTATATCGATTGGCTGAGCTTCCTTGAGAAACCCGTTTCCGTCGTTCACATACATAACCGCACCAACGCCGGGGTCGACAACGACCACATCGGGGCGACCGTTCTTCTCGAAATCGGCAACCGCGATAGATTGCGGAAACTGCACACCAAATGTGAGATAAGGCTCAAACAGAGGGGCGCCAAAAGCTCCGGTTCCGTCTCCCAGCAGACTGGCAACCGAGCCGGTGTTGGGGATGCTGAAATTCGGGATAAGCCCGGCAACAATGTCAGCATGGCCGTCGCCATTGAGATCTGTAACAGCTATTGAAATTGGCGCTCCCGGTACGAAGAGAGTTCTCTCGGCTGCAAACGTTCCGTCGCCGTTACCTAGCAGTACTCCGATGCTCTCGCTGTCGGCCTCAGCCACAATGATGTCGAGTTTCCCTATTCCTCGCAGATCAGCGGTTGCGACTGCCGTGGGAGATTGCCCAGTTAACGGAATGACGGTGGCTTGAGTGAAAGAACCGTCCCCACGCCCGATATACACCCAGAGATTATTGCTGCCGCCGTTCGACACGACCCAGTCTGGGATGCCATCACCGTTGAAATCTCCAGCCGCAACCGCAGTCGGGATGTAGTCAGCGGGCAAAAGTGGGCGCAGTTGCAATCCGGCGAGTGCCGGAGTGCTCTGAGCAGATGCGAACCCGTTGGTGGTGCCAGAGGGCAGCGGCGCCTTTGGACTGGGTGGCGCTTGCGACCGCGGGCGCGAAAAAGCTTTGACGTAATCGGGACCGGCCTGTGCCGCGTACTTCCATCCCAGGAAGCGAGTGGGCCTTGCCGGGATCATAGCGCCAGAATTGACGCGTCCATCGAGAAGCAGCGGGGGTTGCAGGTACATCCGCGATTGCGGAAGGATCGTGAACGTCGCTACATTCGAAGTGCCTCCTCCGGGACCAGTATTTTGCACCGTGATCTGAACAGTGCCCGGAGTCGTGATCATTGTGTACGGGATTGACGCGATTAATTGAGTCGCGCTAAAAGAGCCGCCGCCTCCTAACAACGTTCCGTTCCAGTAAATATTGCAGTCACCAAACCCGGTGCCGTTGATCGTCAAGGAAAAGCTGAACGAACCTGCGGTAACGGAGGCCGGCGAAAGGGAAGTGATCGTGGGGACCGGAGTGGAAAGGGGGAGGTCGACCGAGCTAGACATCCCACCTCCAGGCGGAGGGTTCTGAACCCAAACAGGAATAGAGAACGATCCATTCTGCGCGATCGCTTCGGCGGGAATCTCCGCTGTAAGTTGCGTGCTGCTGATGTAAGTCGTTGGCCGGTTAAAGAGATCAAAGTTCACTGCCGAAGTCGGAACGAAGCCAGTACCGTTGACTGTGAGCGTGAATGCCGGGCCGTTGATGGGAACACTGGCAGGCGAGAGGGATGTAATAGTTGGGACAGGATTTGTGGGTGGCGTACTGCTACCGATCGTCCACAGCAATGCGGTGCCACTGACGATTACTGGATTGTTGATACTCCACATTGTACCGACGGTCGGCGAAATCTGTACGCCTACCGTTGCGTAAGAACCCGCAGCCTGAAAATAACAGTAGCCGCCGAATGAGGTGTTGGCGTATTCAAAGAGGATGTTGCTGCTGGATTCGGAGAATACAACCTCGAAGGTGACGGTGGCTGAGGCGTCGTCGTGGCACAGGAAGCTTCTCACGTTCCGCCACTCGACCGCGAGTTGACGATTGGGCGCCGTTCCCACGACAGCCCAAAAAACGTTCTGGGCAGAACCCTTAACCGGATACAAATCCTGCCAGAACGGCGCCACCAGCGTGACCGGAACCGCGGCGAATCCCGGAATAACGTTATTGATGAATGGCGACAATCCATCGGTGAAGCTGATGGTGCCGTTGCTCCCCACTTGCAACTTGGTGAAGCTGCCTCCGCCGAACGGAATGGAAAATGGCGACGTAATCTGCGCGACCCCGTCGTCTCCCAGATTCAGGTTGGTTCCGGTGATGCTGACATAGTTGTAAGCCGTCGGCATGGCCTCATAGTTGCTCAGGACTTCCGCCTGCACGACATCTCCACCGGGGAAGGTGAGGGTGTAGCTGCCCAACGCGGCCGGAGTCCATTGCGCTGTGTAGATGCCGTCTCCGGCAGCCTGATCCGCTCCAGAACCGTCGTCGACCAGCGTGAGCGTCTGAGCACCCGGAGAAACCGTGACCTGCACGTTACCGGCAGGTTGCGAACAGTTGATATTAAGCGCCTCAAGAGTGACTGGAGCACCGACCGTTGCGGCGATGGCATCATTCACCGGCTGGAGTCGGCTCTTGACCGTCTTTGTTGCGCACGTCATAGAGCCGTTGAGATTGAGACGCCTTCCAGTGACGGTCTGTGCAAGCGACGGCCGAACGTCGCCGCCGGCAAGAAGTAAGTTCTTCAGGCCGCGCCAATCCCTCGACGGATTCTGAGCGGCCAGCAACGCAATGGCTCCCGTCACGTGCGGAGTCGCCATCGACGTGCCCGACAGCACCTGATAATTGTTGCCCGGCCAAGTGCTCAGAATCTCCTGTCCGGGAGCCCCTAAATGTACGCTGTGATGGCCGACGTTCGAGAAGCCAGCCAAGGCGTCAGTGCGAGTAGTCGCCGCAACCGAAATAACGTTTGGCAGGGGCGTGTTCGCGGGATAGGTGGGCGCAACATCGTTGTCGCTGAATTCATTGCCGGACGCGGCGATGAATAGAATCCCGGCTTGCTCCTGCGCCTCAATTGCGTCCGTCAACGCCTGCGAATACGCGACGCCACCCCAACTGTTGTTCGTGGCTACAATGTTGTAGCCTTGGTTCTTCATCTGCAGAATATAGTCGAGGCAGGAAATTGCATCTGAAGTTTGGCCGCTGCCGCTCGAGTCCAGGAACTTGCATGACAACAGCTGCACGTTCCAGTTGATCCCGACTACGCCCAGGTTATTGTTCCCCGCCGCGCCGATCGTACCTGAGACGTGCGTTCCGTGACCGTCATCATCAAGTGGACTCTTCGTGTAGGAAACTGTCGATATGCCATAGCATCCGTTGGTGGCGTCGTTAACACCGTTGCAAACCGATGTGTCGTGAAACAAGTTTGGAACGAGATCAGGGTGGGTGAAATCGATGCCGGTATCGATGGTTGCGACGACGACGATGTGGTCGCCCGTCGTCAGATTCCACGCCAATGTCGCTCCAATATCATCGCCGACGGTGCCACCGTTTTGTCCCGTGTTTAGCAGATTCCACATCTGAGAGAACAGAGGATCGTCAGGCGTGTTCAGCAGATGAACGATGTAGTCGGGTTCCGCGTATTCCACATCAGGACGTTGCCGATAGGCGCGAAGTGCTGACGGGACATCCAGATTGGCCGGTAGAAAGACGGCTTCCAAGTTTGCCACTGCACTGAATTGCTTAGCAGTCTTTGCTCCAAGTGAGGCATGCAGGTCAGCCCGTGCCTGCGCGGTTGTTCCTTGCCGAAACTTAACTAGCACACGCCCGGGAGCGTACTTTCTGTCAGAGTTTGCTGACGTTGGGATTGAGTTGGTTGCTCGCTGAGATAATCCCAGATCTACAAACAAGAGCAGAATAAGGAGGAGCGCAGTCGATGATCGGTCTTTGAGCGGGAACCAACGAAGAGGCATCTAGCACCAGACTTTCCGGACAAAAGACAGCAAGTATCCTACGAAAAGCCCGTCAGATCAAGGGTTCCGCCTAGCCTTGCCCTCCAGTATTTCGTTGAAAGACTCGTAGCCGGGTGCCGAGGCTAGGTTGTGACTAGAATCGACGATTCGCGCGATTCTCCATAACGCGCAGTGTTCTGGTGACATCCACAACCTAAACCTAGTCTCTGTAGGTTGCCGCCTGATGGTCGATAAACCTGTTCGGCCCTGACTATCTGGTGACCGACCAACGTTATAATCCACAGCCCGCAACTGTCTTAGTCTTCGTCTCCGAGTTTCGAGGTCGGCCCAGGGGGTTAACTGTTCTTCTTCCCTTGCTTGCCTGCCTTGATTTCCGCCGCCTTCTGACTCAAATAGAGATCAACCGCGCGCCGGATCGATTCCGACGGCTTTGCTCCGGTTGCTCTGTAAACCGCTTGCAGATCGGCTAACTGCTCATCGGTGAGGAAGACCGCTGTGCGCTTCATGCCCTAGCGTCCCATTTATGACCATACACTGTCAATGTCGACACAGGTGACCACTGTAATGGTCTATAAGTGCCATTATATGCCTACACTCCTACTTATATGCTCACACCATGAGAAAAGGAATTCACGTGGGCGCGATGACACGGATCGAACGGGGCCTCTCACGCACAGCTGGCGCACCAACGGGGTGGGGACTCCGGCACCCGCCGCGAAGGCCAGAGGTTGTCATTTCGGTATTTTGACAACCGGGCGGAATTGGCCAATCGCGGCCTCTTTAATAATGTGATCACTTTCGCCGGCTCGAAGGGCTTCAGGGGTAGCCAAAACGGCACCACGAGGCCGCCGACTGCACGCGTCCCGCGCTGTACCAAATACACTCTCTTCCTATTCTCTTGGTGGCTGTTGGTGGCCGGGTCGCTCGCCAGTGCAGACCGGCAGAGTATCAAGGCGCAGTACCCATCAATCAGGCGTTCTTGATTTCTGTTTTTCTTTGCTCCAGGTAGGCGTCGATCGCACGTCTGACCAATTCTGCGACCGGCGCCCCTGTGACCTTGGAGAGTGTCTGCAGCTTGGCCATCTGGCCCGATCTCACGAACAGCGCCGTCCGAACCATCGTGTCCTTCATGACCCGAGCGTAACCTGTAAGCATATACCTGTCAATTAAAAGGACAGTGGATTACTATAGATGACTATCATGCTCTAGATGTGCCTGTAGGTACATTGTAAACTGACCATAGCATGGAGGCACGATGGAATACCTCAGTCGTGAGGCACTGGTCAGATTGTTCAAGGTCGCCCGCGGCCAAAATCCGTTGCACCACATTGCGCTGCTCGTCGGTCTTCTTCATGGGCTCCGTGTGTCAGAGACGCTGGCGATCCGTGGGCGCGACATCTGCGACGGGAGACTCTCAGTCAAACGGCTAAAGAAAAGCCGGCCGACTCTGCACGCGCCGCGAATTGACAGCGATCCCTTGTTCGACGAGTCTCCCCTGCTGGAACTTGCCAAGGCTAGCCCTGAAGCCGAATTGTTCTCCTGGTCACGCCGGTACATGGATGTTCTGATCAAACGGTATGCGACCCTCGCGGGCATTCATCCCACAAAACGGCACTACCATGTTTTCAAACACAGCATTTGTGTTCTGCTGTGGCAGGAAACGCACGACCTCAACGCGATCCAGGACCACGTGGGCCACCGTAGTTCCTCGAGCACGCTGATCTATCTGAGGGCAGACGCAGCTCTGAAGGCGCAGATGACTGTCGTCGGCATGTCGTTCAACCAGGGCGCTTGTGCCTCAAACCGTTAGTTTCCGCAGTCGGTGTTGAAACGGCCCGTGTGACTTGGGTTACCTGCCCAGCCTTGGCGACTCATTTAGCAATTGAAACTTCATCCGGACGGTCTTCAAAGTCGGCTATGTTGTCAGCGGAATGTGTGTTCTAGGACACAAACCGACCTTGCCCGGTTGTCGGGCATATCGGGGAGTGCGCGAGACCCGGAAGGACATATTGAAGGACAGCTTTGTTTATTTGCAAACCTCGGGAGAGCTTTCGCTTTTAACGCCATCGCCCTGCGGGCGCAGCAGGCGAAGACCAGCCTTAGACTTCACAGCCTCTGTGCAGCATCCGCGACTGCACAGCGCAAGAAGCGCCTGCCTCTGATAACCGCGGTGACGTGGCCTGCCCGGAGCCATCGCAATTCGCTGCCCGGCCAGGATTCGTGCAAACGCTGGATCTCCGTGGGGAGTACGTAACCGTCGCGCGCGCAGCCGACCAGCACGGCAGCATCCGCGCGCAGGGGCGGAGCATGGCGCGTTAAGTCCGCCGCTTCGATCAGGCGACGCAGTCGCTCATTGGCCTCCGACGGTAGATCGGTTTCGCCCGCCAGCGCGTCCAAATCTATGCTCCAGGACAACAATCCTTGAGTGTAGATCGGCGCCGCCGAAGCCCCCGTCGCCAGCGCTGCGCAGGCGATCGGAAACGGACATACCGCCGCCGTGATCGCCGCCATGTGGCCACCCATGCTGTAGCCCGCCACTGCCAGATTCTGGTACGAATTACGCAGATACTCCACCAGCGCCCGCGCTTCCCACACCATGCCCAGGTTCATCAACGCTTGATCGCTGAATGTGGCCAGGCATGCGGATGACGTTGTCCGGCGAAGTCCGTAGAAAGGATTTTCCGGGAGATATAGATCCAGTCCCTGATCTACCAGCGCGCTAAAAATATGCTCTCGCATTTTGTAACCTTCGTCCCGCGAGGCCGCAAGAATCACACATGCAGCGGTGTTTCCGGCCCGCGACCAGGCTCGAACGTGCACCGTTCTGGCGTTTTTGGGAAGTGAGGTTAACGGAGATGTGAATGTTCCATCGCGTCGGATCTTTTTGTTTGAACTCGCTCCAGCGCTCCAGGCAACGCTAATCGGGCCGGGCGGATGCGCAAAAGACGTTCGTTCTGACAAATCGGCGAGCAGCGACTCGTCACCCCAACCTCGAGAAAACAACTTCGACCCACAAGTTAGCCAAGCTGCGAAAACGTCGAGCGGATGGACTCCAGCAATGATCCTGTCGGCTCCGAACCACGGTTTCAGCCTCATCTTGATCTCATCGTCGCCGACGATCCCATAACCGACAAACCCTGCATCAACACCACTCGATGAACGAGTGAATGCGTTCTTGACTTGCGTAGTATACTTGCTCCCCGCCGTGCCTTCGAGCAGCAATACCGGATACGGCCTCCCACCTGCGGATACCGGTGTGCGATTGCTGAATTGGATCGCAGACGCCTCCACGTTTTTCGTCCATCTCGAACGCCGAATCGATCCATTCTTTCGACCCGCCTTCGACGCGGTCTTCCGCCAGCTACTCACCAACCTTACTAATTATCTGATTAACTTCCAGCGCAAAAACGATGGCTTGCAACTGGCAGAGGAGAGGATCCAACCGGACGAAGATGCCCATCGTGACGACATCATCTCTGCCATGGGCGACCAGATGCGCAGACTTTGGAAGCCCGGGGACTTTCAGCGCGGTGGGAACACCAAGACTCATGGCATTGTTCGCGGTGAGTTTATTGTGCGTGAAGATATCCCCGAGCACATGAGGCGCGGTATCTACGCCCAGCCGCGTACATATCCCGCATGGGTACGTTTCTGTGGCCCCGGTCCTTACATCACACCCGATATCGACGATGTAGGCTTCATGAGCATTAGCATCAAGCTCATGGGTGTTCCTGGGCCCAAACTGCTCGACGATGAGAAGTTTACGCAGGACATGACTGCGGTCTCCACGCCAACATTCGTTACGCCGGACACCAAGGCGAACGCGCACTTACAGCGGTGGAGTTACAAAAACGCGCAACTGTTCCATTTCCTCAACTTCACACAGCCGCATCTGCTGGACCTGATCATGCAGGGACTCTGGATCAAAACTCAGAACAGCCCGCTGGAGAGCCAGTATTTCAGTTGCGTTCCGTACCTTCTCGGTGACGGACAGGCGATGCAATTCTCCGTCTGGTCTCGTCGTAAACAGAGAACTCGTGTGCCACGCCTCCCGCTGCGGCCATCCGACAATTATCTGCGTGATGCGATGGTCGCCACGCTGGCGAAAGAGGACGTGGAGTTCGATATCAAGCTTCAGGTGCAGACTGACCCTTATCTCATGCCGATCGAGAACAATGCAGTGTTTTGGCCGCCGCGACTGTCACCTCGCGTCCCGGCTGCCGTCCTCCACATCCCGCAGCAGAAATTTGACTCGCCTGCGCAGTTCGAGTTTGCCAAGGTACTTTCGTACAACCCTTGGCATTGCGTGCCCGAGCACCGCCCGTTGGGTAATCAAAGTCGGGCGCGTCTGCGTCTCTATAAGACGCTCTCCACGTTGCGCCAGAGCATGAACCACGTGGAACATTACGAACCTGACGGTAACGAAACCTTCGCTGCCTGAGCGATCCGTGCCGGTGTATAGTGGCAAGCTACCAAGCGGTCGCCAGCGGTTTACTATTTTCCGCATCGCTAAGTCCAGCCAGGGGCTTAGATTAGTGTCCGCCGTGCTATTCGTGCACCTTCTCGTTTCGACATGACTTTGAGCACCGCAAACCCAACAGCCACCTGCGAATATCTTGTGGTGGGCTCCGGCGCCGGCGGAGGCACAGTGGCGGCAAGGCTCGCGGAAGCAGGTCAGTCGGTTGTCCTGTTGGAGGCGGGAGGCGATCCACGTGAGCTCAGTGGAGGCGATTCCGTTTGGCCCCACCTGAACCGGCTGCCTCTCGACTACGATGTACCCGCATTTCACGGTTTTGCTTCTGAAAATGATGCCATGAAATGGGACTTCTTCGTTCGCCACTATGGCGACGCAACTCAGCAGCAACTTGATCCCAACTACGTTACAGAGTTCCAAGGCAAACCGGTGGACGGGGTCTATTATCCGCGAGCTGGCACTTTGGGCGGCTGCACAGCTCACAATGCCATGATTCTGATTTGTCCGAATGGCTCGGACTGGAAATACATCGCTGAGCTCACCAATGATTCAAGCTGGGAGCCGGATAAGATGTGGAAGTATT
>Ga0210409_10004485_pt1 | contig 15013 bp, 14 predicted proteins | sample IncBWH17MmetaG_FD_161649 | JGI IMG/M metagenome (GOLD analysis project Ga0210409, IMG submission 161649) | Forest soil microbial communities from Barre Woods Harvard Forest LTER site, Petersham, Massachusetts, United States - Inc-BW-H-17-M | ecosystem: Environmental > Terrestrial > Soil >... | reverse complement strand
AAATCAGAAACGCAAATTTGATCATCCAAACAAAAGAAACGCACTAACACAGATCGCAGAGTTAGGAGCACAGAGCGCGGAGTGGAGGCGCTTGATTTGCGCTTGCGGTGATAGAACATTTGGCCGAAAAAGCGGCGGCTAGACCGCCGCACTCCATATTACGGAGTGGACTGGGTTGGGTGGGCCTTCGTGAGCGAAGGCGTGAATTCGAAGCGGACTACCCACTCGGAGGGGACGGCGTGGCCGTCGACCTTGGCGGGGGCGAAATCCCAACGATGCGCAGCTTGTAGGGCCTGGTCCGCGAAATACTTGCTGGGGCCGGGAGAGAAGAGTTCGGCGGACGCGACGTTGCCGGCGTTATCGACATGGAGCCTGACGGCGACGTGAACGGTGCCGCGAATGGTGGCGCGGGCTTTGGGAGAAACGTCGGGCAGAATCTGATCGAGGACTTCGCCTTGCGTGACGGGGCTCACTGTAGCTTTGGCAGCGGCTTCGAAGCGAGGCGGATCGGCGATGCTAGTGAGCGCGGCGGGAGCCGGCGCGGGCTGGTTAAGCGAGTTCCTGTCGCCATGCATAGGTGGTTGCGATGCGTGCTGCGAAGATGAGGCGGAGACGGTTGGAGGAGCGGGCTTCTGAGCTGACTTGGAGGCGTTCTTGGGGTGCGCCACAGCTGGAACGGCCTTTACGGAAGGCGCTGACTGCGGCTCGAGATTGGCAGTTTGCTGAGCGGGGGTGCGGTGATGGAGCAGCCGAGGAACGAGAAAAATGGCAGTGAGCACCAGGGCCGCGACAATACCGACCGGAAGATAATTGATTTTGGGGAGCGGCGGAAGCAAGGGAGGGCGCTTAAGCTGGGGTTGAACGAGGTCGTAACGAGGCCGGGTGGCTGTACTCCTGACCGCGACGGTTTGCCCGTAAACGGGCTGATTGGCGGTGGCGGGCGGAGCGGGACGCGCGGGTTGACCCTTTGCGGCGGCCAACGAAGCTGGCGAAGGCGCATGTCGCGGTGCGCTCGAGAGAATGGCGGGTACTGCAGAGGCCGCGAGGTAAGGAGGGGCGGGCGCGGAGGTGGACTTTGCGGCTGATGCCGAGGGAGCAACGGAACCGGGATTCAGACGGGCAACGATTTCGACCACAGTCCAGCGGCGCTGCGGATCGCGGTGCAGGCAGTTGCGCGCGATGTCGAGAAAAATGGCGGGCAAGGTGTCCGGTACGATGGGATTTTGGCTGCCGGAACCAGCCGAAGGGACTTGCTGCGTGAGAGCTTCCACGAGAGTGATGCCCAGGGACCAGACGTCGCCAGCGGGAGTGATGACGCCCTTGGCGATCTCGGGCGGGTCGTAAGGGCTGGCGTGGCGGAGGCCGGCGGGGAACAGAGCCTGTTGCGGTTCGGCAGCGGGCAGATGGGACTGTTCGGCGTGTTCATCAATAGAGAAAACACCATCGGTGGAAAGTTTGAGTTGATCCTCAATGGCGAGAATGTTGGAGGGGCGCATGTGCCCATGAACGAGACCTTCGGCATGGAGGAACGCGAGAGCCTGCAGCGTAGGAGCGAGAACGTCACGAGCTTCGGCGGGTGTGAGCGGGCGCTGGGGTAGAAATTGCGAGAGATTTTCCTCAGCGTATTCCATAACGACGTAGAGCAATTCGAAGTTGCTGAGGCGGCAGCGGCCAGACTCGAAGGTGCGGAGCAAATGGGAATGAGAGAGTTTTGCTGCGTGCTTCCAGCGAAATAATTGGAGCTCGGCGTCGGGTCCATCGACCTGGATGAACTTGATGGCGACTTTTTGCGGCGGAGTGCCGCGCTCGGTCAGAAAAACAGCGCTGTGTTCAGAGCCGCCCAGATATTGGCGAAGTAGGAATCGAGCATCGACAATTTGGCCTTCCCACTGTTTCCAGGATTCGGACATAACGACCCCCTCGTCCGTTTAGATTGAGCCTCATTGTACTCTCAGAGCGGCGGAGATGGCGCTGTCCTGGGGTACAGGTTTGCCGTTGGTCAAGAGTCGTAAGCCGAAGTCAGGAACGGAGGCTTAGAGGGCCACTGACGAAGGGGCTGCCGCGCTCGTAAAAGCGCAGGAGGCGGTGGGCGGCGCGGGTGATGCCGATGCGAGGGCTCTTGCCCAGCCGGCTCAGGCTACCGCGTTCGGGGCCTGCGGTGGGCGGATTAGTGATGACGCCGAGCCAGAGTGGGCCTGGGGCGCAGAGGTCGGTTCCGTCGAGGGATCGGTCGATGCGGAGGGCGGAGGCGAGGCGCCCCGGACCGCGGGCGAGGTCGAGCAGGCGGGTGGTATTGCGGTGATCCTCCATCTTTTCGATGCCCTCAATGGGCTGGAGCGCGCGGATGAGGACGCCACCGCCGATTCCCGGGATTTCTGCGCTCACGTTGAGCATGAAGTGGTTTCCGTAACTGAAATAAACGTAGGCGTGGCCGCGGCGAAGAAACATGGAGCGATTGCGAGGGGTTGGACCGCGGAAGTGGTGCGCGGCGGGATCGCGCTGCGGGTAGGCTTCGGTTTCAACGATACGCCCGCTGAGGCGGAGGCCCGGGAGTTTGCGGACGACGATTTTGCCGATGAGAAAGCGAGCCAAGGCGATGGTATCCGCCGGGAGTTCGGAGCGGCGGAGGCGGCGGATGGAAATGGGGGTTTGGGGGGGCATCTGGGCTGGCAAGTGCGGCAGTCCTCCGAGGGGTCACGGAAGTCTAATCTTATGTCGTACGCCCGACCAGGTGGGTGTCTAACCTCGCTTGCAAACCGCGAAAATGGAAACCATGGAAACCGAGAAGCGGCAATTTGTGAGGAAGCGAACGGATCAGTTGGTGTATGCGGAATTTGGGCCCGAGAACGGCAGTGTTCTATTGAATTTGAGTGAGGCGGGGTGCAGTTTCCAGTCAATGGCTCCGGTGCGCGAGGAGCAGCTGCGCTTCTGGGTGTCGGTGGGAGACGGACGGAAATTGGTGGGCGAAGGGCGGATGGTATGGTCCGACATTGCGAAAAAGACGGGGGGACTGCGCTTTCTGAATCCTTCGCTGGAATTGCGCGAACAAGTTCAGGCGTGGCTGGAGCAGACACTGGTCACCACGGACGGAAAACTCGATCCGGGGGCTGAATCGGAAGCGAAGCGGCGGCGCAGGAAACTGAGGGAGGAAGCAAGAGCGGAAGCAGAGCGCGCGCGGAGAGAGGGAGTGCAAAAGCAGAAGGTGGTCGAGGACGGCGGCTTGCAGATGAAACCGCCAAATAGTCCAACTGCAAATGAAGGCCCTCAGCTGATCGGGTGGGACGCTTCAACGCCTCGGGTTGCCCAGGGCAAGTCTGCAGCAACGTTGCGTGGGATCGGCGCAATTGCATTAGTTGCGATCCTCTTCACAGGGCTGGTCACGTATCGGCGGGAGCTGGGACATCTGGTGATGTCGGTTGGGTCGAGCATCGCTGGGGAGACGGGCAGCGCAGGGGAGAAGGCCGGCGCGGGGGCTCCTGCGGAGGCTGGCCCTGCGCCAGTGGACGCAAGTCCCGAGGTAAAACCAGCGACAATGCCGGATGCACAGGAAACCTCCAGCGAAAGCATCGCGGACAGTGAAGATACGGCTAAGCCGCAATTGGCCAGCGTATCGGCTGGGCCGGCGAAACGCGCTGCGGCCCAACCCGAGCAGGGCGTTGTGGATGTGCGTTCTCTGTGGACGTCCGTGGAGAATGGGGATACAAGGGCGGAGGTGGTATTGGCGAGTCGCTATATTCGAGGCGACGGGGTACCGCAGAGTTGCGCGCAGGCGCGTGTGCTGCTGGAGGCGGCCGCGAAGAGGGGCAGCTCGGACGCGAAGGAAAAACTGGGCCAGCTGGGGCAGTCAGGCTGCCCGTAACGCTCAAGAAACCGCGGTTACCGCGCGGGATGGCAGGTTCCTTGACTTGGCAGGCGAGCGACTTAATAATGAAGAAAGCATGAGCGTGCGCGCCGGAGGCGCTGAAGACATGTTCCTTGACGTCAAGGACCTTGCCGTCCGCAAACTTCCGATTCGGAAGAGTTACGCTCCGGGCAGCATCGATTACCAGACAGCGGAAATCAAGCAGACCGAACCGCTGGAGGTGAACGCTACCGCGGAGCTGCTGGACGGTCAGATACGCATTGCCGGTGATATTGAGACCAAGGTGGAATTGGTATGCGCGCGATGTCTCGAACCGGTGGTGGAAGAAGTGAGCCGTACGTTCGATCTCTTCTACAGCCCTTTGCCGAAGGGTGTGAAGCCGGAAGAGGCTCGGCTGAGGGAAGACGATGCGGAGATTGGTTTCTTTGAAGGAGAGGGGCTCTTTTTGGCGGACGTGTTGCGCGAACAGGTGCTGCTGGCATTGCCGATGAAGGCGATTTGCCGGGGCGATTGCCGGGGGTTGTGCCCGAATTGCGGCGCGAACCTGAACCATGAAGAGTGCCGCTGTGAGACCCACGCGACGGATCCCCGTTTGGCTCCACTCGCGCGCCTCAAGCAGGACTGGCTGAAGAAACAATAGTTTTCCCGGGCGAAAGCCTTATACAATCCGCCCACAGGGCAGGAACGAGGAGTATTGGTATGCCTAACCCAAAACGAAGGCACTCGAAGAGACGAACGAGCACGCGGCGGGCACATGACTTTTTGACCAAGCCGACGACCGGAGAGTGTCCGCACTGCCACGAAACGAAGCAGCCGCACCAGGTATGCCCGCATTGTGGCTACTACAAGGGTCGCGCGGTGCAAGACAAATCCGCCTGATGCGGCTAAGTGTGCGTAAAGGCAGAGAGTCAGCCTGACGGATAAAATTGCGGCGATCCAACGAGTTTTTCCGGAACTGCCAGGTCTAGCTTCCATGATAACCATCGCTGTGGACGCCATGGGCGGAGACAACGCACCCCGCCCCGAGGTTGAAGGCAGTGTGCTGGCCGCACGGGAATATGGCGTGCGGATTTTGTTGGTTGGGCAGCCTCAAGTGGTACGCGCGGAGTTGGCCAAGCATGCCGCGCCCAACTTGCCCATTGAGATTGTGCCGGCGAGCGAAGTGATCACGATGACGGATCACCCGGCGCAGGCCTTTCGAAGGAAGAAGGATAGTTCGGTGCATGTTTCCGCGCGGCTTGTGCGCGAAGCCAAGGCCGACGGCTTGGTGAGTGCGGGGAACACGGGCGCGGTGATGACCGTGGCGCGATTTTTGCTGGGTGCGTTGGAATCGGTGGATCGCGTGGCGCTGGCGGCTCCGTTTCCGAACGCCAAGGGTGGCGTTTCGGTTTTGCTGGACGTGGGCGCGAACGTGGATTCCAAGCCCGAACATCTGGTGCAGTTTGCGGTGATGGGAGAGATTTATTACCGAGCAACGTTTGGGCATCGCCGGCCGCGCGTGGGATTGCTGTCCATCGGCGAGGAAGAGATCAAAGGGAACGAGCTGACGCGGGAAGTGTACACGCGATTGAAACAAAGCCCGGTCCATTTCGTGGGTAACGTGGAGGGAGGCGACCTGTTTTCGGGTGAAGTGGATGTAATTGTTTGTGACGGATTCGTGGGGAACATCGCGTTGAAGATCTGCGAAGGGCTGGCCTTTCAGATTTTTGGGTTGTTGCGGAAATCGATCAACAGTTCGCTGGCTTCGCAGGTGGGATTTCTGTTTTCCAGGGGAGCGTTGAAGGGATTGAAGAAAAAGATTGACTACGCGGAGTCGGGCGGCGCGCCACTGCTGGGGGTGCGCGGGGTGTGCGTCATAGCGCATGGGCGCTCGAACGCGAATGCCATAAAGAATGCGATCCGCGTTGCTTCGGGCCTGGCCAAAGCGCATATCAACGAAAAAATCGAAGAGGAGCTCTCTGTCGCCGGCGTGACCGCCTAGCGGCAGGGTCGAGGTTGAAATGGGAAAAATTGCATTTGTGTTTCCAGGGCAAGCGTCGCAATACCCTGGCATGGGCAAGGAGCTGGCGGAGAAGTATCCGGCGGCGCGGGCGGTTTTTGACGAGGCGGACCAGGCGCTGGGATTTTCGATTTCGCAGATGTGCTTTGCGGGCAGCGAAGAGGAGTTGAAACAAACAGCCAATACGCAGCCGGCAATTTTGACCTGCTCGGTGGCAGTTCATCGCGTACTGGCGGAGAAAGGGATTACGCCGGACTTTGTGGCGGGCCACAGCTTGGGAGAGTATTCGGGGTTGGTGGCGGCAGGGGCGCTGAAATTTTCGGATGCCGTGCAGCTGGTGCACAAACGCGGACAGTACATGCAGGACGCGGTGCCGGCCGGGCAAGGCGCAATGGCCGCGATTATGGGATTGTCGCCGGCGGTGGTGGCCGATGTTTGCAAGCGGGCTGCCGACGACGAGGTGTGCTCGCCGGCTAATCTGAATTCGCCGGACCAGACGGTCATTTCCGGGTCGGCCGGGGCGGTGAAGCGCGGGGTGGAGATTGCTTCGCAGTCCGGTGCGAAACGGGCGGTAATTCTGGCGGTTTCGGCTCCGTTCCATTGCGCGCTGATGATGCCGGCGCAGGAGCGGTTGGAGAAGGATTTGCGTGGCACGCAGTTTTCAAAATTGCAGATGCCGCTGGTTACCAACGTGGACGCGGACACCATTACTACTGGGGATGAGGCGCGGGAGGCGCTGATCCGGCAAGTGACTATGGCGGTACGCTGGGAAGAGTCGATGCGCTTGCTGATTGATGAAGGTGTGACGACGTTTGTGGAGGTTGGGCCTGGGCGCGTGCTGGTGGGTTTGTTGAGGCAGATCGAGCGCAGCGTTGGGGCCTTGAACGTGGAGGACGAGAAGAGCTTGGCGACGACGATTGATAAGATCGCGCAGGCGCGGGCCGACGCGGCCTAGTTTTCAAAAAGAAGGAAAAAGATAACGCAGAGGCGCAGAGTCGCAGAGGTTTCGCAGAGAAGAAATAGCTCAGAGAATAATCTCAGCCTACATGTTCAGCCTAAAAGATAAAGTTGCCTTGGTTACCGGCGCTTCGCAAGGAATTGGTCGGGAAACTGCGCTGGCTCTTGCGGAGGCTGGCGCGAAAGTCGGTGTTGCGGCGCGCAACGAAGAGAAATTGACCGCGCTGGTTGCCGATATTGGGGCGGCCGGCGGTACGGCATTCGCAGTGAAGATGGATGTTGCGGATGCCGAGCAAGTGAAGGCCGGTTTCAAACAGGTGCTCGAGAGATTTGGGCGGCTGGATATTCTGGTCAACAATGCCGCCATTACGCGCGACGGATTGGCGATGCGCATGAAGGCCGATGACTGGGATGCCGTGTTGCGTACGAATCTGACTGGCGCGCATCTTTGCATTCAGCAGGCGTTGCCGACGATGATGAAGGCGCGGGCTGGGCGAATCATTAATGTTAGCTCGGTGGTGGCGCAGTCCGGCAACGCCGGGCAGGCCAATTATGTTGCGGCGAAGGCAGGCCTGATTGGCTTGACGAAGGCTATTGCTATCGAAATTGCATCGCGCAATATCACGGTCAACGCGGTGGCACCGGGCTTTGTCGCGACGCCTATGACTGATGTGCTGCCGGACAAAGTAAAGGAAGAATTGACAACCCGCATCCCGCTCGGGCGCATGGGGTCACCCCGTGACATAGCTGCGGCGATCATATTCCTGGCCAGCGACGAAGCCGCCTATATCACCGGCCACGTTCTTAACGTAAACGGGGGGATGCATTTGGCGTGAGACGCGATCGTCAACGTGCCCTCCATTTCACCGAGGGCGCACAGCCAGGATTGGCTGTGCCACGGGAGCAAAGTTGACCTAGCTGGACCGGGCAAATAGAATGGGCAGGTTATACTTACAGGGCGAATAGGCGTGTGGGGCGGCGTTTCGGCCGGGCAATCACAAGTTCAATATCAAAGAGCACTAGCGATAGCAGATCGTCGGAGGATATGAATGGCCAGCGTGGAAGAGCGCGTAAAGCAGATTATCGTCGAGCAGCTCGGCGTGGACGAAGCAGAAGTTACGCCCACGGCATCGTTCGTGGATGACCTGGGGGCGGACTCGCTGGACCAGGTGGAATTGGTGATGGCGTTCGAGGAGGCCTTTGGCATCGAAGTGCCGGACGAGGACGCCGAGAAGATGACGACCGTAAAGGACGCTGTCGAGTATATCGATAAACACTCCAAAGGGAAGTAACGCCGCTGGGTAATACCACCTTATTCCGGAGCAGGAACAGTTGACTCGCCGCGTTGTGGTCACGGGTGTTGGATTGGTCTGCGCGCTGGGTATCGGCACGGAAGAAAGTTGGAAGAATCTTCTGGCCGGGGTCAGCGGGGTCGCCTGCATCACCAGCTTTGACACTACCGGTTTCGATTGCCGCATCGGCGGCGAAATCAAAGGCTTCGACCCCTTCCAGTGGATCGAGAAAAAAGAACTGAAGAAGATGGGGCGGTTTATCCAGGTGGCGCTGGCTGGCGCTGATTTTGCGGTGCGCATGTCCAACTGGAAGCCCGAAGATTCCGATCTCGATGAGGTAGGCGTGTATGTTTCGTCGGGAATCGGCGGATTCGACATCATCGAGCGCGAGCATGGGAAGCTGCTGAACGGCGGCCCGGGCCGAATTTCGCCATTTTTTATTCCGTCGGCGATTGTTAATCTGGCTTCCGGGCATATTTCGATTCGCTATGGAGCGCGCGGCCCGAATTCGGCAACGGCCACGGCGTGCTCGGCTTCGGCACATGCCATCGGCGATTCGTTCAAAATAATCGAACGCGGCGCGGCGGAAATGATGATTTGCGGGGGAACGGAAGCGACCATTACGCCGATGGGCATTGGCGGATTCGCTTCAATGAAGGCGCTGTCGACCCGGAACGATGATCCCGCACATGCCAGCCGGCCTTTTGACGCGCAGCGGGATGGATTTGTGGTCGGCGAGGGCGCGGGGATTCTGATTCTGGAATCGCTCGAGCATGCGCAAAAGCGCGGAGCCGAAATCCTGGCGGAAATTGTGGGCTATGGAATGTCCGGCGACGCGTATCACATCACGCAGCCGGCGGAAAATGGCGACGGCGCGTTCCGCGTGATGCGGGCGGCGCTAAAGGATGCGAAGTTGTCGTCGGAAGATGTCGGCTATGTGAATGCGCACGGCACTTCTACCCCACTCGGCGATTGCCTAGAAACGATAGCTCTGAAGAGAGTTTTCGGTGAGCGCGCCAAGCAGGTTCCGGTGAGCTCCACGAAATCGATGACCGGGCATTTGCTCGGCGGCGCAGGCGGGCTCGAGGCGGGCATCTGTGTACTGGCGTTGCGCGACCAGATTCTGCCGCCGACGATCAATCAAGAAACGCCAGACCCGGCGTGCGATCTGGACTATGTGCCCAACAAGGCGCGTAAGACTTCCTTCGAATACGCGCTATCGAATTCCTTTGGATTTGGCGGCACCAATGCGGCCTTGATATTCAAGCGCTGGTCCGGCAAATAGCCAGTGTTCACCCAGCATTTCGGGCCGCTCTTCAAACGCAACAAATAGGAAAAATCCCGTGAACATCATCGTGTGCATCAAGCAGGTCCCCGCCAAAGACGCGCCGCTTTCGATTGCGGGGAACTGGATCCGCGAATCGGATATCGGATTTGAGATGAATGAGCCGGACAGCTACGCACTGGAAGAGGCGCTGCGGCTGAAGGAAAAGCACGGCGGAGAAGTGATTGCGCTGTCCATGGGACCGGAACGCGTGAAACAGACTATTAAGGAGGCGCTGGCCAAGGGCGCGGACCGCGGGATCCACATTGCCGATGATAAGTTTGCGCAACTCGATCCGCTGGGGTCGGCGAAATCTTTGGCTGCGGCGATCAATCAACAGAAACACGATTTGGTACTGACGGGTTTGCAGAGCGACGACCACGGATTTGGGCAGACCGGTGTGGTGCTGGCGGGCATCCTGGATGTTCCGCACGCGACGATCATCATGGCCATCGAGGTGGATGGACAGAAGATGAAATTGAAGCGCGAGCTGGAAGCCGGTTGGTTCCAGCACATCGAGTGTCCTCTGCCCGCGGTACTGAGCATTCAATCTGGAATCAACAAAGTCCGCTACGCCACGCTGAAGGGGATTATGGCCGCGAAGAAAAAGGAGATTACGACCATTACGCGCGAATCGCTGGGCGTCTCCGCGGAGCCCACGCAGCGAGTGGAGAAGATTTACGTCCCCACAAAAACGAAAAAGACGGAATTCCTTACCGGTACACCCAAGGAAGTGGCGGGCAAATTGGTGGAGAAGCTGAAGTTCGAGGCGCGGGTGATTTGACATGAAAATCCTGGTGATCGCGGAACAACGGCAGGGCAAGTGGAACAACACCAGCTTCGAGACGTTGGCGGCGGCGCAGCAGGTTGCCAAGGATACGTCGAGCACGGTGAGCGCGGTGGTGATCGGCAAGGGGGTAACTGGGCTGGCCGGCGAATTGGCGGCAAAGAATGTTGCCGAGGTGCTGCTGGTCGAACACGATTTGCTGGAGGCGTACACCCCGGACGGGTATTGCGTGGCGCTGTCGCAGGTGATTGGCTCGGCGAAACCGGATCTGGTGCTGTTTCCCCACACTTATCAGGTGCGCGACTTTGCGCCGAAGCTGGCGGCCATGCTGGGCAAGGGCATGATTGGCGACTGCATTGGCTATCGGAATGAGGGCGGAAAACTGGTTTTCGTGCGGCAGATGTTTCAGGGCAAGACGGCGGCGGATGTGACGTTTCAGGGCGCCGCGCCATGGTTTGCTTCGTTTCAGGCGGGAGCGTTTCGTGCGGATTTAGTCGTGGCGCACCCTTCTGGGAAGGCCCCAGTAAATTCGGTGACCGTTGATGTGAAGCCGGGACAGATTCGCACCAAACCGCTGGACCTGTTCAAAGAGGCGAAGTCGGCGGTGGATTTGACACAGGCGCCGCTGATAGTGGCGATTGGGCGCGGCATCAAGGCGCCGGAAAATATTCCGCAAGCGGAAGCGCTGGCCAAGGCGCTAGGGGGAGAAATCGCGGCGTCGCGTCCTATTTGCGATGAAGGGTGGCTGCCGATGGAGCGGCAGATCGGCAGTTCCGGTCAGACCGTAGCGCCGAAACTCTATTTGGCGTTAGGGATTAGCGGCGCGATCCAACACGTAGTGGGGATGAAAGGCGCACGGACCATCGTAGCCATTAATAAGGATCAAAACGCGCCGATTTTTGAAATTGCTGATTACGGCGTGGTCGGCGATATCTTTGAGATTATGCCTGCCCTGACTGAAGCTCTCGAAAAGGCGAAGTGAGCGGACTTCAAGATACCCACCATCGGGTCGTGCGTTTGAATTCGTTCGTTGCCCTACATTTCTGGAAGTCTGCCTACCCTGTCCAATCTAGTATTGCTACTGGGCGTGTTTTGGGCCAATCTCTTCAAGCTCAAGTCGCCCCTTGGGGCCGCGAATGGCGGAGCAAACATGCCTTTTGTTGAAAATTTGGGAGCGAGAATCCACTGGGACGAAGAAGGAAGCGGCGCACCCGTGCTATTGATCATGGGCCTGGGGTGGCCGTCACACGCATGGCATCGGACGCGTCCGGTGCTGAAGGAAAAGTACCGAACGATTGCATTGGACAATCGTGGCGTGGGCCAGAGCGAAGCGCCTGCGGGACCCTACTCGATCACGCAAATGGCGGCCGATGCTGCGGCGGTACTGAATGCGGCGCGCGTCAACGCCGCTCACGTCTTTGGCGTGTCGATGGGGGGGATGATCGCGCAGGAATTTGCGCTGCAATACCCGAAGAAGGTGCGCTCGCTGATTCTGGGCTGCACCGCGGCAGGGGGTCCGCAAGCCGTTCGCGCGGAGCAGGACGTACTGCAAGTTTTGATGACGCGCGGGCAGGATCCCGACCAGTTTGCGAAAGCCATCAGCCCCTTCATTTACGATCGGGGAACGCCGGCCGAGCGGATCGAGGAGGATACCGCCATCCGCCGGAAATGGTATCCGTCGGCTGACGCTTATTTTGCGCAGCTGCAAGCTATCATGGCGTGGGATGCGTATAGCCGCCTGGCGCAAGTTACGGCGCCGACTTTGGTGGTTCATGGTGAAAACGACCGGCTCGTGCCCCCGGAAAATGCCAAGCTGATCGCCGCGCAAATTCCAGGCGCGAAGTTGGTGATGATTCCCAACGCGAGCCACATTTTCACCACCGATCAAACCGAGGCGGCGCACCAGGTCATTCTGGATTTTCTCGGCTCGCAAGCTACCCGCAAGCGGGAAAGGCTTGCGCCGGCGTGAAGCTGCCAAATTGCCACTGGTCATTTCCATGATTTCCAGATTATCGTTGCGTGCGCAACTGCGGTCGTGAATGAGCGAGAGTCCGATGGATCCACTTGTAAGGCAATGGCGGGACGACACACCTGGTTGCGCCAATCAAATTCATTTCAATAACGCCGGAGCGGGATTGATGCCACGCGGGGTGCTGGACGCCATCGTCGGGCACGTGAACCGGGAGGCGCAGCTTGGCGGGTATGAAAGCGCCGACGATGCGGAGGGAGCGGTCGCCGAGGCATACGCCCATCTCGCAAAAGTGTTAGGCGCGCCGCCGCGCAATGTAGCGCTCGTGGAAAATTCAACGGTGGCGTTTTTTCAGGCTCTAAGCGCATTTGATTTCAAGCCCGGCGACGTAATCGTTACCACCCGCAACGACTACATTTCCAACCAGCTTGCCTATCTTTCGCTGGCCCAGCGTCACGGAGTGGAAGTGCGCCGTGCCCAGGACTTGGCGAGCGGAGGTGCCGATCCGCAATCGGTGCGGGAATTATTGCGCGATTCACGAGTGCGCCTGTTGGCGGTTACCTGGGTACCCACCAATTCGGGCTTGATGCAGCCGGTTGCGGCACTGGGGGAAGTTGCGGAGGCGGCCGGGGTGCCGTATCTGGTCGATGGTTGCCAGGCCGTGGGGCAAATCCCGGTGGACGTTGCCAAGCTGCGCTGCGATTTTTTTTCGGGGACGGCCCGAAAATTCCTGCGCGGCCCCCGGGGCACCGGATTCTTGTGCGTCTCGGACCGGGCGCTGAAGCGTGGTGATTTCCCGCTGTACATTGACATGCGCGGGGCGGATTGGGTGTCCGCGGACAACTTTGCGCCCGCGCCCGACGCGCGGCGGTTTGAGAATTGGGAGTTTGCATACAGCCTGGTGCTGGGTATGGGAGAAGCGGCCCGCTATGCGCTGCAGGTTGGCGTAGAGCGCGGCGGGCGTCGCGCCAGGGAGCTGGCGGCGACGCTGCGTAGCAAGCTCGGTGAGCTACCCGGAATTCGTGTTCTGGATCGCGGAAGCGAGCTGGCGGCCATCGTAACAATCGAAGTTGCCGGGTGGGACGCGACAGAACTTTCCAAATTGCTGCGCACGCGGGGGATCAACAGCGCCGCTTCGCTGCGCGCGTATGCGGTCATCGATATGGACGAGAAGCGGGCAGCGTCGGCGTTGCGGCTCTCTCCGCATTACTACAATACCGAAGAGGAGATTGAGCGGGTGGTGGAGACCTTGCGCGCGGTAACCGCAAGGGGGCGCGCAGCATCCTGAAGAGTGTGGTGAGAAGGTCAACCCCTCCGAGCGGGAATACATTGACCGCCCTACCTGCCCCTACTTACCATAACTGGATGAGCACTAGGAGCCGAGCCGGAGCCGGTGTGATTTTGCTGGCTGGGATTGCGGGCATGATGGGCTGCGAGGACGCGGCCAAGAAGTCCGTGGTGCACGCAGCGGTTCCGGGTTCATCGATTACCGCCGTGACACCAAGCGCGCCAGCGACGCGAGCCGTTGCCACGGCGGCACAGAACCCCCCTGGTCCTCCACAATTAGCACCTTTGCCCTTGTTCACACCTAAGCGGCGAACCCTGTTGCTGCTCCCTGCGGGTCAACGCGGAAAAAAGGAAGAGCTTATCGCCCGGGTGGAACACAAATTTGCCTCCGGAGAACAGAACTACAAGGCCGGACACTTGGAAGCGGCGCGCAAGGATTTCGATGAAGCGGTAGACCAGATGCTGGAGAGCGGCTATGACCTGAATGCCGATCCCAAGCTCAGTGAACTGTTTCATCGCGTGGTGGACACGGTATATGCGGATGAGCTGCAGGCCTTCCGCGCCGGGGACGGCTTCCAGGAAGCCCCCGCGGTGCCGGCGCCCATCGACGAAGTTGCCGAGATGACGTTTCCCGTGGACCCGCGATTGAAAGAGCGTGCGGAGGAAGCGTCCAAGAATCTGTCCCACGATCTGCCATTGACGGTGAACGACGAGGTGTTGTCCTTTCTCAATTTCTTTCAGACCCCGCGGGGGCGAGCGATTGTGGAGACCGGGCTGCGGCGCGCGGGACGTTACCGCGACATGATTTCGCGGGTTCTGCGGGAGGAAGGTTTGCCGCAGGACTTGATTTACCTCGCCCAAGCGGAGAGCGCGTTTCAGCCGCTGGCGCTATCGCGAGCGGGGGCGCGGGGAATTTGGCAATTCCTGGCCTGGCGAGGGAACGAATACGGGCTGCGCCACACCTGGTGGGTGGACGAGCGGCAAGACCCCGAGAAAGCCACCCGCGCCGCAGCCCGGCATTTGCGCGATCTCTATAAAATGTACGGCGACTGGTATCTGGCCATGGCGGCGTACAACTGCGGGCCGGGCAATGTCCAGAAGGGGATCGAGCGGACCGGGTATGCGGATTTCTGGGAGCTCTACAAGCGCAACGTGCTGCCGCGCGAGACGAAGAATTACGTGCCGATTATCGTGGCCCTGACGCTCATCGCCAAGGATGCCGCTCATTACGGAATCCAGGCTGAACCCGAACCGCCGGTGCCGACCGACGTGGTGAAGCCAGGGCGCGCGATTGATCTGCGGCTGGTGGCGGAAACGATCGACGTCGATGTCGAAACTTTGCGTACCCTTAATCCTTCCCTCCTGCGTCTGGCGACGCCCGATGATCCGTCCTTCGAGCTGCATTTGCCGGCCGGCACAGCGGAGCGATTTTCCGCGGAGATCGCTGATATTCCGGCGGACAAATGGGTGAGCTGGAGACGGCATCGCGTGGAGGCAGGCGAGACGCTGACCTCCATCGGCAAGAAATACCACGTT
>Ga0210409_10004484_pt1 | contig 15015 bp, 14 predicted proteins | sample IncBWH17MmetaG_FD_161649 | JGI IMG/M metagenome (GOLD analysis project Ga0210409, IMG submission 161649) | Forest soil microbial communities from Barre Woods Harvard Forest LTER site, Petersham, Massachusetts, United States - Inc-BW-H-17-M | ecosystem: Environmental > Terrestrial > Soil >... | reverse complement strand
ACCTGTCGGCGATTCCGCGAAGCACGAGCGGACCGATGGGCGCGGAAATGGCGATGATGAACGAGTATTGCAAGCTGGCAGTCGTCTGGATGCCCGCGGCAATCAGCAAGGTTGGAACCCAGGAAGCGAAGCCGTAGTAGCCGATCGTCTGCGCCAACTGAAAAATCATGAGCATGAGCGTGCGCTTCAGATAGGGCCGCCGAAAGATTTGAACGAAATTGATGCGGGTGCTTGCGAGCGCCGCCGCTGAAGTATCGAGCACCGCCGGCTCGCGTTCGACAGAGGGAAGCCCGGCGCCCAGATCCGCCGCCACTCGCTCCTCCATTTTCGTGACGGCGCGTTCCGCTTCGGCCACTTGGCCGCGAGCGATCAGCCAGCGAGGGCTCTCCGGGATGCCCCTCCGGATAAACCAAACGAATATCGCGCTCACCGAGCCGGCCAGCACCACCCATCGCCAGCCGGCAACTCCCAGAAAATCGTGCGGCACCAACAGCCAGGAAACCAGCGCGACGAGCGGTATGGCGCTGAATTGCACCACTTGATTGATCGCGAATGCCCGGCCGCGGATTTCCTTGGGCATCAGCTCGGCGATGTACGTATCAATCGTGACCAACTCGACCCCGATGCCGACGCCCGCAATCATTCGCCAGGCCAGGATTCCCAGCGTGGTGGTCTGCAACGCCATGCCGACCGACGCAGCGGTGTACCACAGCAGCGAATACGTAAAAATCGTCCTGCGGCCGAATGTATCGGCGGTGAACCCGAACGCCACCGTGCCGATAAAGAGCCCGGCAAAAGTCGCGGAGACGAAGCTGGCCAGGCCCGTCAATCCGAAAAAGGATACGGACGCGCCGGTGAATAGTCCGCTGCGGGTCAGGCCGGGACCGATGTAGGTCATCAGGAACAGATCGTAGAATTCGAAACAACCGCCGAGTGAAAGCATCAACAGGAGTGTCCAGATGTATCGCGTGGTCGGAAGTCGGTCGAGCCGCGCGCTGATCAGAGCGGCTTCTCCGCGAATCGCTGTCTCCCAGGCAGGAGTCATCAAGGCTTCGCGAATTCTAACAATCGCCGCTGACAGGGGATAGTCCATTCGGGTCTCCCGGCGTTGTGCAGCGGGAAGGATATGGTAGAGTTGCGAGCCGATGCGGATCTTCGTTCTGGGGGCGGGCGGCACGGGCTCCTTGCTGGCACAACTGCTCGAACGCCAGGGACATACCGTCTGGTGCGGCGACCGCGACCCGGAGCGCGCGCAGCGGTTTCTGGGCAAGAAAAGCACCATCAAGGTTGTCGAGGCGAACGCCCGGAATCTTTGGTCCATCGTTCGCGCCGGCCGCGGCGCTAACCTGGTCGTTAATGCATCGCCCGCAGTCTTCAACAAGATCATCCTGCGCGCCGCGCTCCGGCTGCGCGCCCACTACCTGGATCTGAATTCGCACCTGGCCGCGCATCCGTTCCGGCCGGAGCAGTTTCGTTTTCACAAGCAGTTCGTGGCGAAAAATCGCGCCGCCTTGATCTGCACTGGCGTCGCTCCCGGACTCACCAACTTGCTGGCGCAGCGCGGCGCGGAAATGCTCGATTCGGTCGAGTCCGTGCAGATTCGGCTCTTTGAAAGCACGGAAAGCAAGGATCCGGTCTCCACCTGGTCGCCGGAGGTCGCCTACGATGCGGCGGTTTCGCGCCCGCGCGTCTATCGCCACGGACGATTCTCGCTGGCCAAGCGCTTCGACGAGCGCGAGAAATTCCGCTTCCCGCCGCCGATCGGCGAAGTGCCCGTCTATCTCGCCGCGCAGGACGAGGTCTGCATGTTGCCGTACGTGACGAAGGTGAAAGACGTCGACGCGAAAATCGGCGGCAACGATTTCGACCGTTTGCGGCGCTGGTATCGCCAGGGGAAGCTCAACCGCTCGGCAGGACTCGCGCGCAAGCGCTTTCCCGAAACGCTCACTCCTCGCCGCGTGGCCAAGCTGATCCGCCAGGGCGTGTTTGAAAATGCGCGCTTCGCCGCCGCCGTGCTCGTGCGTGGCGTGAAAAACGAGCAGCCGCTGCTGATCCGCTACGACGCCAGTTTTCCCACCCTCTACCAGATTCGCCAGCGCGGCCTGGTTTCCACTCCGATCGCCTACGCCACCGCGCATCTCGCCGCGATTTTCATAAAACATTTTCCGCGCGAGCTGGCCGGCGTGATCGGGCCGGAATCGCTGCCGGCCGAGGCGCGCCGGGCCATCCTCGCCGGGGCCCGCTCGCGCGATTTCCGCATCGTGCAGAGGGTAACCCGCCTCAAAAAGCACGAAGACGACGAGTTCTAGTGCTTCCTGGAGGGAACGATGCCCAACGGAAAAAAGGGCGACCATCCCCTGACTGACATCTTGCATTGGAAAATCCGAAGATTCTCTGCTGAAGCGGATAGATTAATCGCCGACATTGTTCAACTGGGAGGCCGAGACGAATTGGAGAAAACATTCAACCTATTCGCGCCGCCTCCCATGCCGGATTTCGAGAAGTCCCTTCGAGAGATTCGCGACCGATTGTTCCGCGAGGCCAAGGAACGGGGTTGGGAGGTCTGAATCCAGCTCGTGCTTCGGAGTCCCAGTTTGACCGCGTGCAACGCCGCCCGGTATAATTGCAAATTCGACCGGACGTTGGACTCCCTGCAGGGAAGCCCCGGAAGGGATTTCAGGAGCATTCATGATCAAGGCAACACTTTTGCGCGCGGGCATGATCATCAAACACGACGGCGACCTCTATTCGGTCTATAGCGTGGACCACCGCACGCCCGGCAACAAGCGCGCCGCCATGGCCACCAAGATGCGAAATCTGCGCAACGGCTCCATGATCGACCACCGGTTTCGCGCAGAGGAATTCCTCGACAAGGTTACCGTGGACGAAATCGAGTACGACTATCTCTACAGCGATGGCGAAGGCCACCACTTCATGAACACCCAGAATTACGAGCAACTCGCGCTGCAGGATGACGTCGTCGGCGATACGAAGGAGTACCTCATCCCCAACATGCCGGTGAAAATCGAGTATTACGACGAAAAGCCCATCGGCGTTCTCATTCCTGACACAGTTGACTTAGTGGTTGTCGAGACCGAGCCCAGCATTCAGAAAGCGACCGCCAGCTCGGTGATGAAGCCGGCGAAACTCGAAACCGGCCTGGTCATCAACGTCCCACCATTCGTCGGCACCGGCGACAAAGTGCGCGTGGATACCACCGAAGGCCGCTACATCCAGCGCGTGCAATAATAGTGGTTCGAGGAGATTTCTCCTGCCGCGCATTTCTGCCATCGGTGCGATCGTTCTGCTGATCGTCTCCTCTCCTCGCATTTCCGGGTCCTCGCCGCAGCAAACTGAAACTTCTCCACCGCCGGCACAATCGCGCGCCGACGAGAGTCCTCTGCCGGACATTCCCACCCTTCTGCGCGACGTCATCAAGAATCAGCAGGTGCTTGAGGATCTTCGCCAGCTCTATACCTGCCGCCTCGCCGAGGAAGAGGACAAAACGGATTCGGATGGCAACGTGAATTCGCGCACGATGAAAGACTACGACGTCTTCTACGTTGGCGATGAAGCGGCGCTGCACTTGCTGGCCAAGGACGGCAAACCGCTCGCCGGCAGTGAGAAAAAAGACGAAGACGACAAATTCAACAAGCAGTTCGATAGGCTGAAAAAGAGGCAGGCCGAGCTCGGTGCCAATCCCAAGAAAAAGGAGAAAGAAGAAGACGAGGAAGAAGCGCAGCTTTCCGATTTCCTTCGCGCGGAGCTGTTCACCAATCCGCGCCGCCTGACCTTCCGCGGCCATGAAGTGATCGCCTTCGACGTGAACGGAAACCCGAATTTCAAGCCGAAGAAACGCATCGACAGCATCATTCAGAAACTCTCCGGCACGATGTGGGTGGACGAACAAGCGCGCGAGATCGTGCGGCTCGAAGCGCATTTCGCTGAATCGGTGAAGATCGCCGGAGGCCTGCTGGCGTCGCTTTCCAAAGGCTCGCGGTTCGTTTTCGAGCAGGAAAAAATCAACGATGAAGTGTGGCTACCGTCCTATGCCGAGGTGCACGCGAGCGGCCGCATCGTATTCGTGAAGCTGAAGCAGAATTTTGTCGACCGCTTCAGCGACTACAAGAAGTTCCGCTCCGGCGCCGCCCTCGGCGCTTCAACTCCGGAGCAGCCGCACTAGCGCGCGGCGGAGGATTTTGCTTCAGGTGAGCTGCGCCCGAAGACGCGCGCGAAGATCGCGTCCACGGCCTGGAGCTGGCGCTGCAAGTCGAATGTGTGCGCGAGCGCTTTTTCGTCGAGATACTTCTTGACGTTCGCGTCGGCGGCGATGCGGTCCTTGAAACTGGTTTCCGATTCCCACGCCGCCATGGCGTGTCCCTGCACCCACTTGTAAGCGTCTTCGCGCGGGGCGCCGTGCTCGACCAGGTCCTGCAGAAGCTGCCCGGAGAACACTAACCCGAACGTCGCGTTCAAATTCCGCAACATGCGCTCGGGGAACACGCGCATGTTTGCGACAATCTCGGTGGTCTTGTGCAGCATGTAATCCACCAGGATCGTCGAATCGGGCAGGATCACGCGCTCAACCGAGCTGTGCGAGATATCGCGCTCGTGCCACAGCGCGATATTTTCATAGGACGCGAGCGAATTGGCGCGCACCACGCGCGCCAGGCCGCAAATCTGTTCGCTCGACACCGGATTGCGTTTGTGCGGCATGGCGGAGCTGCCGCGCTGTTCGCCTCCGAACGGCTCCTCGACTTCGCGCACTTCGGTGCGCTGCAGATGGCGGATTTCGAGCGCGACGCGCTCGAGCGACGCGGCCACAATCGCCAGCGCCGCAAGATATTGCGCATGGCGGTCGCGCTCGATTACCTGCGAGGTAATTGGAGCGGTCGCGAGTCCCAGCCGCTCGCAGATTTTGCGCTCGATGTCCGGACCCAGATGCGTGCATGTGCCCACGGCGCCTGAGATTTTTCCGACTGCCATTTCGCGCGCCGCGATATCAAATCGCGCGGCGTCGCGGCGATTTTCCGCGTACCAGTTCGCGACTTTCAAGCCAAACGTGATCGGCTCCGCGTGAATTCCGTGCGTGCGGCCGATTTCCGGCGTGTCCTTGAATTCCCACGCCCGCTTTTCCAGAATGTCGCCGAAGCGCGCGATGCCCTTGGCAATTAGTTGAGATGACTCGCGAATCAGCAGCGCCTGTGCGGTGTCGACCACGTCGTTCGACGTAAGCCCGTAATGCAGCCAGCGCGCCGCTTCCGGATCGCCCACGGATTCCTGCACCGCGATGGTGAACGCGATCACGTCGTGCCGGACCTTGGCCTCAATTTCATTGATGCGGGCGACGTCGATGCGCGCGCGTTCACGCAGCTTCCGCGCCGCTTCACGCGGCACGATTCCGGCGTCGGCCAGCGTTTCCGTCGCGGCCAGCTCGACGTCCAGCCACTTCTGGAACTTATTCTCTTCGCTCCAGACGCGGCCCATCTCCGAACGCGTGTAGCGTGCGATCAATTCCCGCTCCCTGTTTTGCGTTAGACTGCGGGGAACTTCCCTGCTCCATCATACCTGAAAATCACAGACGAAAATTCCACTGCAATTCGCCGACGCCCGTTGGGGATATCGTCATAAGTCTCGACTCTGATATTTTGGGCAGAGTCCATTCAGAATTGGATTTTCGTGGGAGGGCCGCAGCATGGGGAAGACGTACCCGGCGATTGAAGGCGCGATCAAGGAGTTTATTGAGGCGCAGCAGATGTTTTTCGTGGGGTCTGCGCCGCTCGACGCGAAGGGCCGCGTGAACATTTCGCCGAAGGGGCTCGACACGTTCCGCATCCTGGGGCCCACCACCGTCGCCTACCTGGACCTGACCGGCAGCGGGATTGAAACTGTCGCGCACGTGTACGAAAACGGACGAATCGTGCTGATGTTCTGCGCGTTTGAGGGGCCGCCGAAGATTGTCCGGCTGCACGGCCAGGGCAGAATCGTGGAGCCGCATGAACCAAAATTCGCGGAATTGGAAAATCTTTTCCCTACGTTCATGGCCATCCGCTCCATCGTCGTGGTGGAAGTCACCGATATAGCTGATTCCTGCGGGTATGGCATTCCCCTCTATAGCTACCAGGGCCAGCGCGAGCAGCAGGAGGCCTGGGCGCGCAAGCTCGGTCCGGAAGGCGTTAAGTCCTATCAGCAGCAGAAGAACCAGCGAAGTCTCGACGGGCTTCCCGGCTTGACCGGCTGTGCGACCGCGCTGAAACAAGAGTAGCGAGAGGTCCGCCGAGAACGCGGCGAGACGCCGTGGCTCGGACGGCAACGGGATTGCAATATTGTGTCTTGTGATACGATGCGCGCAACCGATGCGCAGCTCCCAGCCATTTTCGGTTTTCCTTCTCCTGGCGCTTGCCTGCGGATGCTTTGCCGGCGCGGCGAACGCGGATAGCGATCCAGCCGTTCCCGCTTCCTCCGCGCGCCCGGTTATCGTGATCGGTCTGGTGGGCGGATGGATCCACACCGATAATCACTTCGACCACATTGTGCAGCTGGCCGAGGGCCTGAATCGCGATTACGGTTCGGGCGTACACGCCGAAATCTTCGAGAACCATCAACGCGTTCAAGCGCGCGAGCGCATCCTGCAGCTTCTCGGCCTGGACCACGACGGCACTCTCGCTCCGGGCGAAAAGCAAAACGCGCGGATCGTTCTGTATGGCGAGAGCTGGGGCGCTTCGGAAACGATTACGCTGGCGCGCGAACTCGAGCAGCGCGGCATTCCCGTGCTGCTGACAATTCAAGTTGACAGCGTCGCCAAGCCCGGCGAAAACGACGGGCTCACGCCCGCCAACGTTGCCGAAGCGGTGAACTTTTATCAGCCGCACGGAATTCTCCACGGCCGGCAGGAAATTCACGCGGAAGATTCCTCGCGCACGCAGGTCATTGGGAATTTCCGCTTCGACTACGAGGATCACCCCGTGCCGGTCCACGGCGCCGGCTGGTTCGCACGCACGTTTTTCAAATCGCACGTCTTTATCGAAAACGATCCCGCTGTGTGGACTCGAATCGAAAAGCTGATCCGTTCGAAATTGCCCACCCCTGCCGCGCACCGCCAGCTATCCGGAGACTCCGCACCTGGTTCGACAGACTTCTCCGCCGACCTCAAGTAGACTCGCGGAACTGAACGACCAGAATCGCTAGAGCTCGAACGGGCCGAGGGGGGTGTGCTGCGAGGCGATGAGCAGTTCGCCGCGGAAGGCGGATTCCGCCGGGCGGCGATTTAAAGCTTCTTCGGCGGAGATGCGCGCGACCTCGGGATTGTTGTTCTGCTCCGAAAGATGCGCGAGGACGATATGGCGCGCGCGGCCGTCGAAAACTTCCGCATCGGCCAGAAATTCGCTGACCGTAGCGTTTGAAAGATGCCCGGTGCGGCTCATTACGCGCTGCTTGATGTGCCACGGGTACGGCCCCACCTTGAGCATTTCGAGATCGTGATTCGATTCGAGGACCAGGAAATCGGCTTCGCGCAGGTGCTGCTTCACGAGTTCGGGCAAATAGCCAAGATCGGTGACGATGACGATCTTCGTGCCGTTCATGCGAAACGCGTAACCCACCGGATCGGCCGCGTCGTGCGGAATCGCGAAGGGATTGATCTCGATGTCGCCGATCTGGAATCGCTCGCCCGGCCGGATGTGCTGGACGCGCTCGATGGTCGCTTTCCTTCCCGGATTTTCGGCGTCTTCCGCGTACATCTTCACGATCTCGCGGTGCGTCGGCTCGGTCAGGTAGGCGGGACAGTCCCAGTGGCGCGCGAGCTGCGCGACGGCGTTGGAATGGTCGGTGTGCTCGTGGGTGATCAGAATGCCGTCCACGCGCTCGGGCTGGCGGCGGCCCAGCATTTCGAATCGGCGCAGAAGTTCCTTGCGGCCGAGGCCGGCGTCAATGAGGAGAGTGGTGCGCTCGGTTTCGAGCAACGTGGCGTTGCCCGAGCTGCCGGAAGCGAGAATGGATATGCGGAACGAGATGCGGAGTGTCTCCGTGAAGGATGATGGCAAAGTGACGCGGTGGCGTCAAAGGAAAAAGGAGGCAAGGAAGCAGGGAGGTTTCCTGGAGTTGTCTTTTTGCCTGCTTCCTTGCTTCTCTGCCTCCGTGCGTCCTGTTTAGAACGCCAGTTGTTCCCGGTCAAGTTTGAAGCCGTTGAGGTTGCCAACGACGCTGGCGGCGATGCGTTCGGGCTGGAAGAATTCGCGGGCCACCCTCTGCACTTCTTCCGCGGTGACGGCCTCGAGCATGGTGATCAGCTCGGCAGGCGAAAAGTGGCGATCGAAATACATGTGGTAGCGCGCCAAGCTGCTCATGCGCGCGCCGCTGCCCTCGAGCGACAGCAGCGTGGCGCCCTTCAGGTGATCCTTCGCGCGGCGCAGCTCTTCTGCTTCGATGGGCTCGTCGCGCATGCGTCGGAATTCTTCGAGCACCGATCGCACGACCTTTTCGGCCGTCTCAAGCGACGTCCCCGCATATACGGAGAGGACACCCGCGTCGCGATAGGGATTCAGGTCGCTGAAAATCGAATAGGCCAGCCCCTGCCGCTCGCGGATATTCTGAAATAGCCGTGAAGACATGCCGCCGCCGAGAATATTGTTCATCACCGAAACGACGAAACGGCGCTGATCGGTCAGCGGCAGCGCGGGAACGCCGATGCACACGTGCACCTGTTCGAGATCGTTCTTGGTGCGCAGCGTGATGTGCGGCGAGGGCACCGGCTTGGGGTCGGCGAAGGCGTCCTCGGCGCGCGGCAGTTTTGAAAAGCGCTCGGAAACCAGATCAACGAGCTGCGCGTGGGTCAAATTGCCGGCTGCGGTGATCACCAGCCGGTTTGGCGCGTAGCACTGTTGAAACCAATTCTGCAAAGTGTCGCGCGTGAACGCCGAAACCGTTTCGGGCGTGCCCAGAATCGGCCGGCCGAGCGCGTGCGGATGCCAGAAATTCTGCGTGAAAAGCTCGTGGACGAGGTCCTCGGGATTGTCCTGCGTCATGCGGATTTCCTCGAGGATCACGGACTGCTCGCGCGCGATGTCGTCCACCGCGAATTTCGGATCGAGAACCATGTCCGCGAGAATGTCGAAGGCCTTCGCCAGATGCTCGTCGAGGACGCGCGTGTTGAAGCAGACCATTTCCTTGGAGGTGAAGGCGTCGAGCATGCCGCCGAGCCGGTCGATTTCGCGCGCGATGTCTTCCGCGGTGCGCCGCGCCGTGCCCTTGAACACCATGTGCTCGATGAAGTGCGAGATGCCGTTGATTTCGGGCCGCTCGCGCCGCGATCCCGAGCGCAGCCAGATGCCCACGGAGACCGAATGGACGTGCTCCATCGGCTCCGTCAGGACCACGAGTCCATTCGGGAGAATTTCTTTCTGCACAGTTGAAGTTGCGTCAGCCATATGTATTTCTATTGTTGCACGGCGCCGCGGGAAATGTCATTCCACGCCGCGCGGGCGTTGCGGCGACATGACTGATTCGCAACGCTGCGGTTGCCCGCGTTTTGGATCCGGGCTGGAATTACCAATAATGTAAATACTGCAAGCTCTCCGAGGTGAAAGGGCTGCTATGGCGAACAGCGATATTCAAATTTATCCGTCAATTCCCGCGCGGAGCATCGACCGCGAAGGGTTCAGCGTCCGCGAAGACGTCCTCTACAGCGACGCGAAGGGCCGCGAGAAGAAAAAGGTCCGCAAGCGGGCCACGGAGGCGCTTTCGAGCGTCGGCGACGTGTTGCGTCGCGTGCTGGAGCCCGGTGAGACGATTTTCTATATCGCGGCCGCGCAGGCGATGCCCGGGGCACTGGCGCAGTTTTTTGGCGGCGGCTGGCACATGTATTCACTGCCACGCACGCTCTTTATCGTGACCGACCGGCGAATCATCGCGCTCCGCCTACGCAAAAAGGTGACGGGCTGGAACTGGAACCGCGGAATTCAGACGGCCCGCTGGGGCGACCTGAGCGGCGTCAAGGCAGGCGGGTTTCTGTCCCGAACCCTGATGCTAACATTCCGCAACGGCGAGAAGAGGCCATACTGGCGTTTCGCGTCAGGCGACGCGAAAAAACTCGCGCTGTTGACCGAGACGCTGCGAATGCACGCGTCCGGTGAAACGAGCGCCGCGTGCGGGATGGTATCGCTCTGCCCGAAGTGCCTGGCGGCTCTCTCACCGAAGCACTACAAATGCGCGAACTGTGGCGCGGAATTCAAGGACGAGAAAACGCTTTGGCAGCGCGGGTTGATGATTCCGGGTGGCGCGTCGCTATACGTGGGCGCGAGCGGGCTGGGCGTGCTGCGGGCGATTTTCGAAGCGGTTATCACGCTCAGTATCCTGTTTTCGGCTCTGAGCCTGTTCCGCGCCTCCGGCAATCCGGAGGTTCAAGGCCGGATCATGACCGGAATTGTCTTCGAGTGCATGATCCTTATCCTCGACAAGCTGCTGGCCTATTACCTAGCACTTCCGCAAGTTCGCGATTTCATTCCTGTGGATTGATCGAGCGCGCGGCGAACGCCCCCACGGGAACGGCACGCGCTTCCCAGCGGCAACGGGCCGGATGTTATGATTACCCTGGGATGTCGTCCCCTGCTTCCAGCGCGTGCGTAAACCTGCTCGGAAAATCAACGGAAGAGCTGCGCGATTTTCTGCAAGCGCTGGGCGAACCGGCCTACCGCGCGGCGCAAATTTATCACGCGCTGTACGCCGAGCGGCGATTCGACTTTGGCGCGATGTCGAATCTGCCGGCGGCGCTACGCGAACGATTGTCGCGCGAAGCGGCCATCGCGCTGCCACAGGTGGTGCGCCGCTATCATTCGGCCGACGGCACGGTGCGCTACGTGCTCGCAATCGGCGAAGGAAAACCCGCAAAGATCGAAACCGTGTTCATGCCGGAGGAAAATCGCCAGACAATTTGTATTTCCACCCAGGCGGGCTGCGCGGTGGATTGCCGGTTTTGCCTGACCGCCACGCTTGGCCTGGTGCGCAATCTCAGCGGCGGCGAAATCGTAGGCCAGGTGCTCGTCGCGCTGGACGACAATCGCGCGGCGCTGAAGCCTCGAACAAACATTGTCCTGATGGGGCAGGGCGAGCCGCTGCTGAATTACGACGCGGTAATGGCCGCGCTGCGCATTCTGCTCGACCCGAAAGGCGTGGCGATTGCGCCGAGTCATGCGGCGCTCTCAACCAGCGGCATCATTCCCGGCATAGTGCGCCTGGCGCAGGAAAAGGTTCGGCCGAATCTGGCGATCTCGCTGAACGCTTCGTCGAATGAACAGCGCGATCAGATCATGCCCATCAATCGCAAGTATCCGCTGGAAAAGCTTCTGGAAGCGTGCCGCAACTATCCGCTCAGAACGCGGGAATGGCTAATGTTCGAGTATGTCCTGCTCGGCGAATTCAACGACTCACCCGACGACGCACGCCGCGTCGTAAAATTACTGGCGAATCTGCGTGCCAAAGTGAATCTGATCCCGTGGAATCCGGGCGACCTGCCGCTCAAAAAACCGGATCCGAGCCGCGTCGAGGAATTTCACCGCATTCTCGTCGAAAAAGGCGTGCCCTGTTTCGTGCGCGATTCGCGCGGCCAGGACGTGATGGCCGCGTGCGGGCAGCTCGCCCTGCTCGAATCTGCCGCCCCGCCAAGGCCAACGGAAACCGTGCCAGCCACGACAAACTAGACTTGCCCGCACAAGCGCCGGAGGCGCGATTGATATTGCCCCAGCACGCAGCGCCGCAGTTTTCAGCGAATCCCGATGGCGGCCATCAGCCGGCCGGTGGTGCGTTCGCGGCGATAGCTGAACAGGAGATCGGTGCGGCAGGCGGTGCACAAACCGGATAAAGAAACTTGCCGCGCGGGAACGCCGACTTCCGCAAGAATCGCACGGTTTGCGGCAATCAGATCGAGACGAACACGCAGCGGCGGCGGCTGGTGGCCGGGAGGCATCATGGTCAGCCAGGGTAGCCAGTTCGGATCGTTTTCGCCGGAAGCGAGCGCGTCGAATGGGCCATCAAACCATTCGCGCGCGTTCGGAAATTGCGCATGGAAATCCCGCGCGACGTCGGAGCCAACCTCGTAGCAGCAGCGGCCGATGCCGGGTCCAAGCGCGGCGATCACGTCCTCGGGCTGCGTGCCGAATTCCATGTTCATGCGGCCGAGAGTTTTTGCCGCAATACGGCTGAGTGTGCCGCGCCAGCCGGCGTGAATCGCGGCGACGGCGCGCCGCTTGGTATCGGCGAGAAGAATCGGAATGCAGTCCGCGGTTTGGACTACGAGGAGAAGGCCCGACTCAGGCGTCAGGAGCGCATCGCCCTGCGGGACTTTTTCATTTGCATCAGCGGTTGCGGCGTCGTTTGTCGCGTGGACGCGATGGGCGACGTCCGAGTGAACCTGTCGCAGCGTGACGGCGCGCAAGCCGTCCGCGCCGATTGCATGAAAGAATTTCTTGCGATTCGCGAGAACATTCGCGCGGGAATCCCAGTCGGTGAAACCGAGATTCAGCACGCGCTCCTGTTTCGTCTTCCGCGCGCCGCTCTCCGGCGCGGGCGGGCTAACGCCGCCGGGGCGCGTACTAAATCCGTGGACCAGCCAGCGGAGATGCGCGAGCGTCGGCGCTTGCAGGATTTGCAGGCCGCCCGTGCGGCGCAGATTCCAGCCTGCGTCTCGCACCAGAGTCGCGCGTTGCCGCGGGGGCGATTTCCGTTTCGTGAGGGTAGAGGCCATTCTTCGCGGAGTGGACATTATAGGTATAATCGCGGTTCAACGCCGATGATGTTAACAAGCGAAGAGGCCTTCACCTCGCGATGATCGTGGGACTGGGACTGGACATCGCCGAAATCGACCGGATCGAGGCGGCCATCAGCCGTCACGGCGCGCCCATCCTCGAACGCCTGTTCACGCCCGCTGAAGCGTCCTACTGCGAGCAATTCAAAAACAGATTCGAGCGCTACGCCGGGAGATTCGCCGCGAAAGAAGCGGCGATGAAGGCGCTGGGAACCGGATGGAGCCGCGGCGTGCGCTGGCGAGACGTCGAAGTGGTCCGAGAGCCGGGCGGAAGACCGACGCTGCGACTCGCCGGCGTGGCGCGTAAAATTGCCGACGGCCTCGGCGTGAAAAATATTTCGCTCTCCATCACGCACAGCGGTAATTTCGCCCTCGCCCAGGTCATTTTTGAAAACTGAGCTGTGTCAACTCGCCGGCGATTGTGTCCGCACCGCCTTCACTTTCCAAATACACGTGATGCCATTGGTTCGCGGGATGGCGACCCGCGATACGCGCCTTCAGATAGTTTCCCGTCAACGCTTCGGTCCAGCCGTCTCCGCCGCGCGCTAGCGTCAGCGCTCGCAGCGCGCGGCCTGACTGTGAAGCGCGGAACGCTTCGGATTTCCGCTGGCCAACCTCCCGCAGCGCATGGGCACGCTCGCGAATCGTCGCCAGCGGAATTTGATCGGAGAGCGTGGCTGCTGCCGTGCCCGGTCGCTCGGAAAATGAGAACACGTGCAGATAGGTGAACGGCAAGCGTTCGACGCAGTCGAAAGTAGAGCGAAAATCGGCCTCCGTCTCGCCCGGGAATCCCACGATCACGTCCGCCCCGATGGCCGCATCGGGCAGAATTCGACGGATGAGCTTCACCCGCTCGGCGTAATGTCCCGTGCGGTACCAGCGGTGCATCGCGCGCAGAATGCGATCGGATCCCGATTGCAAAGGAATATGAAAATGCCTTGCCAGGCGACCCGAGGAAGCCACCAGCGCCACAAAATCTTCCGTGACGTCCTGCGGCTCGATCGAGCTGAAGCGAAGTTGATCGAGGCTGGTTTCGTCGAGGATGCGCCGCACGACGCTGCCGAGCGCAACCCGCGGAACCAGATCGCGACCGTAGCTTCCGAGGTTGATGCCGCTCAGGACGATCTCCTTCGCGCCGGCCGCGCAAAGCATGCGGACTTCCCGAAGGACGTCATCCGGTGGCAGGCTGCGGCTTCGCCCACGCACAAACGGAATCACGCAATAGGAGCAGCGATTGTTGCAGCCATCCTGGACTTTCAGGATGGGCCGGGTGCGCTCGCCCGCCATCAGCGTGGCCGGCGCGATCTGCACGGTGGATTGCGCGAAGATGTCGCCGGCCAGAATTTTCGCGGGGCCGCGCGCGAGTGACACGGCGTCGTTTGCGAGCTGCTCGACCGGAAAAAAATCCGTGTTTTCGGGGCGAGTTCCAACCCCGCTGGCGATTTTCGGAATTTCAGTCTGATGCGAATTTCCAACGACCCAGGTAACACCCTCGATCGCAGCCAGTTCTTCGGGCGCGCGCTGCGCGTAACAGCCGGTAACCACAATGCGCGCCCCGGGATTTGCGCGATGAATTTTGCGCACGGCCTCGCGCGCCTGAGAATCCGCCGCGGCCGTGACCGTGCAGGTGTTCAGCACCACGATGTCGGCCGAGGCGTGTTCGCCAGCAAGTGCCAATCCGCCCTCGAGAAGTTTGCGGTGCAGCGCGGCGGCATCCGCATCGGTCGCGCGGCAGCCGAAATTTTCGATGGAAAAAGTCGCCATGGGCTCGGACCATTTCTGAAGATCGAGCACAGGAATTATAGCAGCGAATCACCAAGCTTCAGGGTTGCGACGGCGAGTAACTGTGCAGGTTGATCGACTGCGACGCCGCTAGGCGCTTGCGCCGCGGCGCTGGTAGCAGAGAAGGATAAGATCGGCACGTCGGCGCACGCCGAACTTGGCCAGCAGGTTGGACACGTGAAATTTCACGGTGCGCTCGGAAATGTGCAGTCGGTCCGCCACTTCCTTGTTCGCCAGGTTTTCGAGCAGGCCGCTGAGCACCTCTTGCTCGCGGCGGCTGAGTTCGTTGGGTGAGTCCACGCGCAACCGGCGCCCCTGGGTGCCGCTCAGGATGGAATCCACGAACCGCGAAAGGACCGGCCGCGAGACCCATATGCCCCCGGCGGCCACCTGCGGCAGCGCCCGGGGAAGCTGTTCGCGGGCTTCGGCGTAGGTCA
>Ga0210409_10004483_pt1 | contig 15015 bp, 11 predicted proteins | sample IncBWH17MmetaG_FD_161649 | JGI IMG/M metagenome (GOLD analysis project Ga0210409, IMG submission 161649) | Forest soil microbial communities from Barre Woods Harvard Forest LTER site, Petersham, Massachusetts, United States - Inc-BW-H-17-M | ecosystem: Environmental > Terrestrial > Soil >... | reverse complement strand
GATTGTAGAGGCCTGCAGCCATCGGATCTATAAGTGAACGTCTCAGTGGGGAATCTTTTCCGCGTGATCCACGATCAGAATTTCAATTGGCGCTTTGCGCCGTTCCATCTTGAGACCCGGGCAATTGAGCGCGTACCGCTAGTTTTCAGAGGGCTTTTCGACGTGATCGATGACGAGAACGTCAGCTGGGGCCTTGGTCGATTCGAGCTTTAACCCAAGCTGCTGCTGCATGGCGGTGAACAGATCCGGCGGAGCATCCGCATTGTCGGCCGGCGCAGGGGGCTTGATGCCGAGACCGGCGAACTGGAACTCATCGGGCGTCCACTTGAGCGTGAAGTCGAATCTTCCTGCGAGTCCCGTCTGATCGATGACGGGCTTGTCCAGGACGGCGCTCTGCATCAATCCGGCAAACTCCTCCACGGTCGCGTTTCGTGCCGGCAAGTTGCCTAGCCCGCGGAAAAACAGACCGGGCAGCGTGGAATCGCTTTGGCTCTTAGTCAGCTTTGGCCCGCCTTTTGCGACGACAATCGCATAAACGGACAGTTCTTTCTTGTCGCGATGGAACTTGAGCTGGAAGCGATCCGCTAGCAGCTTCTGCATCATGCCCCGTATCTGGTCATTGTTGGGCTGGCCTTCCACGTCGGGCGTGGCCAGCAGATCGTATTTCTCCGATTCGAACCATGCCGGCGCGCCAACGATCTGCCTGACATGAATCCCGAACGCAAACGTCATGAGGTCATTGACCGAGGTGTTCAGCGTCGTGAATTGCCGGCCGTTCATGCGAAATCCTTTGCCGGGTGCGCCGGGCTTGCTCGGTTTGATGGTCGCGACCTCAAACACCGGCTTGGCATCGGCGGGCATCGGTTTCGGCCGGGGCGGAGGCTCGGGAATCGTCCATTCGGTTTCCGGCGTGGCACGTTTGAGGATCAAAGGCAGAGGATTCCCTTGGGTCCACGTTCCCGTGATCAGGCTTCCGTCCGCACTCAGCTTTCCTTCATATTTGCCATCGATCATTTCGATACTCATCTTTACGTTGGCGCCGTCCAGAGTGATCGAACTGGCGGGAATGCCTTGTCCGCCCTGGTCGATGCTATAGAGGACAGCCTTCAGGCCACCGCTATCCGCCTTCGAAATCTTGAGTACCGTTCGCAGGTCACGGTCGGCCTTTAAGGTGCCTTGCCAGGTGCCGGTTATGTCTTGTCCGAGCAGGCTGCTACCCGTGGATAGGGCCAGCGCAACGAGCGCGGCCGCCAGGTTTTTCATGAATGACCTCCTCGTGGGGACCGGCTCAATTGTACTCCCCGGCACGACTGCCAAGACCAACCCCTAACGAATATCTGACGTGACAAAGTCCGATGGATTACGTCACACTGGCATAGTAGAATCTAAAACAGAGATAGTAGGAAGACCGCCATGCCGAAACTGACCAAGCTGGAGTTTCAAATCATGGAAGCGCTCTGGAGCCGGGGCCCGTGCTCCATTCGCGAGATCCAGGAAGCCTTCCCCGAGCGCAACCGCCCAGCCTATAGCACGATACAGACCACCGTTTATCGCCTGGAAGACAAGAAAGCCCTGCGGCGCGCCAAGCGCATCAGCAACGCCGACATCTTCGAAGCCGTGATTTCGCGTGGCGCCGCGCAAAAGACGCTGATCGATGAACTCCTGAATCTGCTGGGCGGCCAGCCGCAGCCCGTGATGGCGCACCTGGTCGAATCGGGGAAACTCACGCTTGCTGATGTCCAGGAAGCGGAAAAAGCGCTCCGCAAGCTAAGCCGAAAGGAGAAGCAGCAATGATCGCCGCGTACGCGTCGGCCGCGTGGACCAATCTCGCGCCCACGCTGGGGAATCACCTGTGGCAATCGACATGGTTTGCCGCTATAGCCGGAGCTTTGGCGCTAACGATGCGCAAGCACGAGGCGCGGGTGCGATACGCCGTGTGGCTGGCTGCCTCGCTGAAGTTCCTCGTTCCATTCTCCTTGCTGGTCAGCGTGGGAAGCCATTTCGCATGGCCGCATGCCACGCCGGCCCGGGCATCGCAATTGTCGTCGATAGTCCAACAGGCCAGCCAGCCCTTTGTTGTGGAGCCCGATTTCATTTCCGCCGCGCACGCCACGGACGGGATTCCATCCGGATTCTTTCCGGCCCTTGTATTCGCCGTGTGGCTCGGTGGCTTCATCGCCATTCTCTTCGCCTGGTGGCTTCGATGGCGGCCCATGAGCGCCGCCGTTCGTGCGTCCATTCCATTGCCTGAGGGACCCGAAGCCGCAGCCCTGCTCCATCTCCAGCGGCGCATGCGCATCCGCACACCGGTTGCGTTAAGATCGACGGCCACCGCGGGAGAGCCTGGTGTATTCGGCATCTTCCGGCCGGTCCTGTTGCTGCCCGAGAGTATTACGGATCGCCTGGCCGGGGCACATCTCGAATCGGTTTTGGCGCATGAGCTGTGCCACGTGCGCCGCCGCGATAATCTTGCCTCCGCCGTCCACATGCTGGTGGAGGCGATCTTCTGGTTCCATCCGCTCGTCTGGTGGATCGGAGCCCGTTTTATTGAGGAGCGCGAGCGCGCCTGCGACGAAGCCGTCTTGAAGCTCGGCAATGACCCCGAAGTGTACGCCGAAAGCATTCTGCAAACTTGCCGTTACTATCTCGAATCGCCGCTCCCCTGCGTGTCCGGAATCACCGGGTCGGATCTGAAGATGCGTATCGTGCGCATCATGAGCGAGGGCGCAGCCAAGCAGCTAACCCTGCCGAGGAGATTGCTCCTGGCGGCAGCGGGGATCGCAGCGGTGTCGGCGCCTATCGCACTGGGGCTCCTGCATGTGCCGCCGGGCCGTGCGCAAACGCGTCCGGCAACGGCTGCTCCCAAATTTGAAGTGGTCTCGATCAAGCCTAGCCATGAGGGCGGCGGCCTGTTCCGGGTGGCTCTTCAGCCCAGTGGGCGGTTCATGGCGAACAACGTCACGGTGCGATTCCTCCTGGAACAGGCGTACGAAGTGAAGGATGCTCAAATTTCGGGAGCGCCCGGGTGGATCGAGTCTGAGCATTTTGACATCGAGGCGAAGCCGGACGACGCTTTTCTCGAGCAGAAGCTGAGCCGCGACGAGCGCGGCCGCCAGATCTCACTGATGATGCAATCGCTTCTTGCGGACCGGTTCAAGCTGGCGTTACATCACGAAACCAAGCAGCTGCCGGTTTACGCGCTGGTGGTGGCGAAAGGCGGTTCGAAGTTAAAGGAAGCACCTCCTGCGCCGCCCGAGGCGGATGGGACTGGGCCCGGGCCGCCCGATGGACGATTGCGGCGAGGTGGAGTGCAGATGCGAAGGGGTGAGCTCATCGCCAGCGCCATCCCTCTGGACAGGCTTGAGGACGTGCTCTCGCATATCACTGGCCGCCCGGTGGTGAATCGGACGGGCTTACAAGGCCTGTATGATTTCACGCTGAACTGGACGCCCGGAGAAGGCGAAGGTCCAATGATGGGCGGCGCTGCGGGCCCGCCACCCCCCGACGCACCGCCGCCTCCCGACGCCAACGGCCCGACGATATTCACGGCCCTCCAGGAGCAGCTCGGTCTCAAACTCGAATCGCAGAAGGCGCCGATGGATACGGTCGTCATCGACCACGTGGAGCGGCCGTCGGAGAACTGACGTGCCACCGGCATGCTAACGGCCGGCTTTCGCGGATAGTCTAAGTATCAATGGAGAGCTCTATGAGATCTCTTTGCGCTGCCGACCTAGCACTCGTCGCCGTGATTCTCTCCGCGGCGACGGACCCGCCACGCGCTGCGGCCCAGTCTCAAGAAATCCCCGCCGCGCGCTTGACATTCGAAGTCGCTTCCGTCAGGCCAAGCAACCCCGCGACCCTCAACTCATTCTCGCGGATCGACCCGAGCGGTAGGTACCGGGCCGAAAACATTACCGTCAGAAATCTCATCAGTTCCGCTTATGGCCACAAGCTCTTCCAGGTTTCCGGCGGGCCTGACTGGATCGACACGGCGCGATACGATATCGTCGCCAAGAGTGAGGAATCTCTGAATGACGACCCACACTTGAGCGGTTCCGAGCGTCAAGCGTTTTATGACCGGCAAAGGTATCGGCTCCGGTCTCTGTTGGTGGATCGTTTTCATTTGCAATTCCACATGCGGGCGAAAGACATGCCGGTTTATGTCCTGGTTGTCGACAAGAACGGCTTGAAGCTGCCGCTCGCAAAGGAAGCCGCCGGTCCTATGAATCAGCTGATGGTAGGCTCGGGTCAGCTCATCGCGCACGGCGTAACTCTGTCTCAGTTTGGTGGCCACCTCTCGAACTTCGTAGATCGCGAAGTCATCGACAAAACCGGTCTCACGGAACTTTACGACATCAAGCTCGAGTGCACTTCGGAGAGTGCGCAGATGACGTCAGACGATGCTGCAGTTAGTGCAAGCGCTCCTTCCATCTTCGTGGCCCTGCGGCAGCTCGGGCTCAAACTTGAACCGGAGAAGGCGCCTGGTGAAGTACTGGTTGTGGACAGCCTGGAGAGGCCTTCACAGAATTAGCAACAGCCAACCTCTATGACTCCACGTCGCATGGCAACCGGTCTTCGTCTCTGTCTGTTGCTATGTTCGGCGCTCTCCGCGATGTGCGCCGCGCAGCATTATGGTCAGGTCACCTTCAACGGCTTGCCCGTGCCCGGCGCCATGGTGACGGCATCGCGCGCCGATCAGAAACTCACCGCGGTCACCGACACCCAGGGACTCTACTCATTTCCGGAACTGGCGGACGGCGCATGGACGCTGCAAGTCGAAATGCTCGGTTTCGCCCCGGCTAAGCAGGAGGTCGTCGCCGGCCCGGACGCACCCCCCGCCAGGTGGGAGTTAAAGCTGCTGCCACTCGATCAAATCCAGGCCGAGATCAAAACGGCAGCCGCGAGCGTCCCGCCGGCTCCCGCAGCGGCGTCGGAACAACCGAAGCCGCAGGCTGCGGCGCCGCAAACTCCGGAGCCGTCGGATGAGGAGCTCAACCAACGCGCCGCCGACGGCTTCCTCATCAATGGCAGCACCAACAACGGGGCGTCTTCCCCGTTCTCGCTGTCTCCGGCGTTCGGCAATCGGCGATTCGGCGGAAGGCAGCTCTACAACGGCTCCATCGGCCTGATTACCGACAACTCCGCGCTCGACGCGCAGCAGTTTTCTTTGACCGGCCAGAAGACGCCCAAGCCTTCCTACAGCCGATTGACCGGCGTCGCAACCTTTGGCGGCCCGCTGCAAATTCCGCACCTGTTCAGGAACGGACCGAATATCTTCGTCGCCTACCAGTGGACGCGAAACAATACCGCCAGCACAGATCCCGGCCTTGTGCCGGACGCTGCCGAGCGTAGCGGCGTGTTCTCCACCGCGGTACTCGATCCGCTCAATGGAAAGCCGTTTCCCGGAAATACCATCCCCGCCAGCCGCATCAGTCCGCAAGCCCGCGCTCTGCTGAGCTTGTATCCGCTTCCCAACTTCACGGGCAACGCGGGCTACAACTATCAAATCCCCATTCTCAATCCCACTCACCAGGATGCCCTGCAGTCGCGCTTCAATAAGACCGTGGGCCCCCGCGATCAGATCTACGGCCGGTTCGCGTTTCAGAGCACGCGGTCCGACGCGGTGAATTTATTCGACTTTCTCGATGCGAGCGACCGGCTCGGCCTCAACACAGAAATTAACTGGTCGCATCGTTTGGGTCATACCTGGTTCCTCAATCTCGGCTACCAGTTCAGCCGCTTGTCGACCAGGGTCACACCGTTCTTCGAGAATCGAGCGAACGTGTCGGGTGACGCGGGCATATCGGGGAACGATCAGAGCCCCATCAACTGGGGTCCGCCGAGTCTGACTTTCTCGGGTGGCATCGCCGGCCTCTCGGATGGGCAGGCGTCATTCAATCGCGATCAAACCGGCGGTGTGTCCGGATCCAGCCTGTGGACTCACCGCGCCCACAATATCCGCTTCGGCACGGATTTTCGTCGCCAGGAATTCAATTACCTGTCGCAGCAAAATCCGCGCGGAGCTTTCACTTTCACCGGTGCGGCCGCCGGTTTGGATTTCGCCGATTTCCTTCTTGGCATCCCCGACACCAGCTCGATCGCATTCGGCAACGCCGACAAGTATTTCCGGGAATCGGTTTATGATGCCTTTTTCAACGACGATTGGCGCGTCGGGCCGGGATTCACGCTGAACACGGGCGTGCGCTGGGAGTACGGCGCTCCCATCACTGAACTCTATGGCCGCCTGGTGAACCTGGATATTGCTCCCGGCTTCGCGGCCGTCGCTCCAGTTGTGGCAGGCCGCCCGGACGGCGTGTTAACCGGCGAGCGATACCCGAGCTCGCTGGTTCGTCCCGACAAAAGCGGCATCGAACCCCGCGTGGGCATTGCCTGGCGGCCGATTGCCAGTTCATCGATGATCATTCGAGCCGGATACGGCGTTTACTACGACACGTCCGTCTATCAGACAATCGCCGTGCAGATGGCCCAGCAGCCGCCGCTTTCGAAAAGCTTCAGCGTGCAAAACAGCTTGGCCGATCCGCTCACGCTGGCAAACGGCTTCGTGGCATCGCCCGCGATTACAGGCAACACCTTCGCGATCGATCCGAACTTTCGCCTGGGATATGCACAGAATTGGCAGGCGTCCGTGCAGCGCGATCTGCCCGGTTCGCTGCAAATGACGGCGACGTATCTCGGCATCAAAGGCACGCGCGGGCCGCAGGATTTTCTACCCAACACCTTTCCCATCGGCGCGGCGAATCCGTGCGCCGCGTGCCCAACCGGTTTCGCTTACCTGACGTCCGGGGGCAATTCGACCCGCGAGGCAGCGCAAATCCAATTGCGGCGCCGCTTGCACAACGGTTTCACCGGAATCCTGCAATACACGTTCTCGAAATCCATTGACGATGACGCCGCATTGGGCGGGCAGGGCGCGACCACGCCGCCCAGTGCCGTGACGCAAGGCGGCTCCACAACCCTAATCGGCCCACCTTCCGGGAGCCCTTCGAATTTCGCCATTGCGCAAAATTGGCGTGACTTAAGCGCGGAGCGCGGGTTATCGACGTTCGACCAGCGTCATCTGTTGAGCGTCCAATTGCAATACACCACCGGCATGGGAGCCGCCGGCGGCACCCTTCTGAGCGGATGGCGCGGAGCGCTCCTCAAAGAGTGGACGTTCTCCACCCTCACCACCGCCGGCAGCGGATTGCCCGAGACTCCGGTTTATCTCTCGCCAGTCGAAGGCACCGGAGTGACCGGAACCATCCGGCCCGAGTACACGGGCGCGCCGCTTTACTCTGCACCGGCCGGCCGCTTTCTGAACCCAGCGGCTTACATCGCGCCGCTTCCGGGACAATGGGGGAATGCCGGGCGTGATTCCATCACCGGTCCCGCTCAGTTCACCTTGAACGCTTCTTTAGGCCGGACCTTCCGCGTGAGCGACCGCTGGAATCTCGATCTCCGGTTGGATGCCACGAACGCCTTGAACCATGTGACGTTCACTACCTGGAATACCATCGTGAACACGCAGTTCGGATTGCCGGCCGGGGCCAACAGCATGCGCAGTATCGTGACGAATCTGCGCTTGAGGTTTTGAGGATGCGGCGCGCGATTGCCATTTTGATGTCCGCTGTGACGGCACTGTCAGCGCAGCAGATTGGACAGAACACTCAGGCCGGAGGTACCGGCGCCGCCACGTTTTCCGCGTCCGCGCAACTGGTGATAGAGACGGTGGCGGTCACGGACAAAAGTGGCAAGCCGGTGGAAGGCTTGACCGCCAATGACTTCACCGTCACGGAAAACGGTGCGCCGCAGATCATCCGATTCTTCGATCACCAGCGGTTCGCCGACGCTCCCAGCGCTCCCCTCACGCGATCTGAGCACGAAGACATCCACATATACGACCGGCTCGGCCGAACGCAGATCTCGCGCGCGACGCCCGGAAACACCCGGTACAAAGACCGCCGGTTGTTGGCGCTGTACTTCGACTTGACGGCCATGCCGCCCTGGGACCAGGCGCGGGCGCTCGCCGCTGCCGAGAAGTTCGTGCGCACGCAAATCACGGCGGCCGATCTGGTTGGCATCCTGCGTTATGCCGGGGGTGCCGTTGATGTTTTGCAGGATTTCACGGCGGATCGCGACCGCCTACTGAGCATTCTGCAAACCATGATCGTGGGAGAAGGCCAGGGATTCGATTCTTCCACGAACGACGCCAGCACTCCCGATGTGGGCGCGGCGTTCGGGCAGGATGACAGCGAATTCAACATCTTTAATACCGACCGCCAGCTATCGGCCCTTCAGACCGCCGCCATCATGTTGGGCCAGCTCAGCGAGAAGAAATCCCTGATTTACTTCGCGAGCGGCCTCCGGCTGAACGGGCTGAACAACCAGGCGCAGCTTCACGCGACGATTAATGCCGCCGTTCGCGCGGGCGTTTCTTTTTGGCCGATTGACGCGCGCGGCCTGGTCGCGCAGGCGCCGCTTGGGGACGCGACCGTGGGGTCACCGGGCAATGTGGGCATGTATTCGGGAACGGCAGCTCTGGCGATGACGACGAATTTCCAGCAGTCGCAAGATACTCTCTACGCGCTGGCTGCCGATACGGGTGGAAAGGCCCTGCTCGACCATAACGACCTGACCAAGGGCATCGTGCAGGCCGAGCAGTCGATCACCAGCTATTACATCATCGGCTACTACACGACCAACACGGCACCGGATGGCAAGTTCCGGCGCATCAAAATCTCACTGAACGGGAACCTTGCAGCGAAACTGGATTACCGGCAAGGCTACTTTGCCTCAAAACAGTTCAGTAAGTTCGCTGCCGCCGATAAGGAGCGGCAACTCGAAGACGCTCTCATGCTGCCCGACCCGGTTACGGATCTCACGATCGCCATGGAAATCGATTATTTCCAATTGAACCGGGCCGAGTATTTCGTGCCCATCGTGGTCAAGATACCCGGCCGCGAGCTGGCACTGGCCAAAAAAGGTGGCGCGGAACGCACCCTTATCGATTTCATCGGCGAGATCAAGGACAACTACGGCTCGACCATCACCAACGTGCGGGACAAAGTGGATATCCGGCTGAGCGATGCAACGGCCGCGGAGTTGGCGAAACGCCCGATCGAATATGATGTGGGGTTTACTTTGCTTCCGGGCAAATACGTCATCAAGTTCCTGGCGCGGGACGCGGAAACGGGCCGCATCGGGACATTTCAGACGGCGTTTGTCATTCCGAACCTGAACAAGGAAGAAAAACGGGTTCCGATCAGCTCCGTGGTGTTAAGCAGCCAGCGCGTGCCTCTCAAAGATGCACTGTACAACGCGGCGAAGGGCAAAGACCGGAGCGAAACCGCCAACCCATTGGTGCAGAATCGACAAAAAACAATTCCCAGCGTGACCCGGGTTTTCAGCAAAAGCCGGGAGATGTATGTCTATTTGCAGGCGTACGATCAGAATGCGCCCGCTGCGCAGCCGTTCATTGCGTTTGTGAGCTTTTACTCCGGTCCAAAGAGAATATTCGAAACGAAGCCAATCGAGGTCACCAGCGGATCGAACGACCGGCTGCGGACGACACCGATTCAGTTCAGTCTGGCGCTGGGCGATCTGGCTCCGGGAAAGTATGACTGTCAGGTGACTATCCTCGAGCCGACCGGACAAAAAGCGGCGTTTTGGCAGGCGCCGATCATGCTCGTGCCGTAGATAGCAGACAGCTTTGGCCTGCCCGCGCTGGCCGTCCTCCACTGCTCCAGTCTGCTTCGAGTCCTAAGGTTGTCGAACGCAAGACGGATGCAACCACCCGGTAGACGAGACGCCGGCCTTAGAGCGCCGTTTCGGGGCCCCGATCAAGGGCGAGCACACCCCTGTTGGTATTCAGTAGAAGGGTCATCTACTCGTGAGGACCTACCCACTTATGGGCGCGAAAGGCCTGAGTTCAAGGGTCGTGGCTCTTGATTGTGGGCTCCCAAGGTCCCTGGCGTACTTGATCGCCCCAGGAGTGTCGTACTTATCTAGGTAGGCGCGATCGACGGCGTCCCTCACACGCTTGTCGCGCGTTCTCACGGCAGGGACCGCGATCTCACGATTCGCGATGCGCACAGTACCGCGAGGTTCCTCGAGTAACGTCCGGTACCAGCCTCGCGGCTTGACGCTCCACGATCGCACGAAGACGCGGTCGTTCACCACGACAGCCCAGATGCCGATGAAGCGGTGCAGCTTGGTCCCGGCTCTGATGCACAGGCCTTTGCTCCCCCGGAACTCAGCCACAATGTCCTCGGAGAAACGCTGATTCGCTTTCACGCTCACACTCGCTGCCGGTACGCCGGCAGGAAGCCGCCTACGGCTGCCACGGCGATCATCAACGTTGTCGCGAGGACGATCACCAGCGGGTGGGCCGGCTTCACGCCGAATAACCGGCTGGTGATCAGGCGCGTGGCCGCCAAAATGCCAGGCGCGCCGAATGCTATCCGGCAAGAACCGCTGAAAAAGCTGGCGATCCAGGCAATGAGCCGCGCGATCGTCAGCGTCTATCTGCCTGGTTCCTCCGCGGCGCTTTTACAGCCCATTTGTGGGTGCGGGAGCAGGGTAAGCTCTCAACCTCGCCAAACCATCCACGAGCTGTTCGAGTTCAGTTTCACGCTGGGAGTAGGTGGAACACATGGAACGCAGAACATCCGCTTGCTTGTCCAGTCTTTCCACGAAGGCATCTACCCTTGAAGAGAAGTCACCGAGCGTGGACTTGATTGCGGCTATATCTTCCTGCTGAACGCCTAGTTCTTTGAATAGCCCGTCTACGCGTTCGGAAACCATCGTCGAAAACGCTTTCGTCTCGCTGCGGAGAGCTGCCAGCCCCGCATCCTGGCGAGCATCGGATGCCTGCAACGAAGCGGTGGCGGCCGCCAATTGCTGACATTTCTCCTCCACCGCAAGACTCTTCGTGCGTTGTTCCGATAACGCTTCAGTCAGATCCTGGAAGCTACCCTGAAGCGTGTCCAGGCGACGGCCGACGGTGTCCCCTACTTTGCGAGTCTCGCCGGCGATGTGATTCTCCAACTCCCGTACGGCGAAGACCAGCACCTTCGCGAGGCCGTACGCAACTCGGTCCACAAGTGGCGCAAGCACAAGCTCCTGGATGGTGTCCCTCGATTCACCACCATCGGCCGGCCGTACCTCTTCCGTCTCAGATCTCCTCCCATTGGAGGCGCGCTCAGCCTCGAGGTGATGGCGTTCGGCCCCCACTTCGACCCCATTCTCCCCGTGTTTCTTGTTTGACTCCCGGTCTGCCTTTTGCAGACGAAATACCTCTTCCGCGACTTTTAAACGAAATACCTCTTCTGTGAGGCTGCCCTCGGCCACCCTATCGGTCGTATTTGTTGCCATGTTTTTCCTTTCTTGTTCTCATTAAATTAAAAAATGCTCTGCTAACTCGACGTTGCCCCGGAGGGCAGCCTGCCAACTGGAATGTGCTTCTTCATGCTTCCCCAAGGCCATCAGCGCATGGCCCAGGTTTAGGAACGCCTGCGGGAAGTCAGGCCGATGAGCGAGGGCCCGCCGGTAGTAGCTCACCGCCTCTTCGAAGCGGCCCACCTTCTGAAGCAACAAACCCATGTTGTACAGCAAATCGGCGCTAGGCTCACAGAGCTCCAGCACTTGAATATGCAGCGCTAAGGCTTGCTCGAAATCCTGACGCTCCAAAGCCATTGCAGCTAAGCACCGCAACGCCTCGACGGATTTTGGCGATGCAGTCAGTATCTGCCGAAATGCCTCCTCGGCCAGGTCCAGTTTTTTCATTCGCCAGTGGGCGATGCCGAGATTCAGCAGCACATCGGGGTTCTTCTTTTGGAAAGTCAGACAAGAGTCAAATGCCTGGACACATCCAGGAAAATCGCCGAGCTGAAGCCGAACGTAGCCGAGCCGGAACCAGGCGTCTTGAACTTTCGGATCCTCCTCGAGCAATCTCGAATAGAGCATCTCGGCCTGTCTCAGTTCCTGCCGGCGTTCACAAAGCATCGCCAGGTTCCAGAGCGCAGCCTTTAGAGAGGGATCCAGAGCTAGGGCCTTCTCATAAGCCGCCTGCGCCTGCTCCCACTGTTCGACCTCGTGAAGAACCGTGCCCAGGCTTAGGTACGCCTGAGAAGATTCCGGATCTAAGATCACCGCTCGGGAATAAGCGTCGGCTGCTTCCGGATAACGGCCTAGCTTCTGGAGAGCCACACCGCAGTTGAACCAACCCGCAAAATTGTCTGGGTAGCTTTCGAGGAATGCCCGGCACAACTGAACGGCTCCGTCATGGTCTCGCCTTGCAGCCGCGGCGAACGCAAGGCACTCCAGTGCCGCCGGGGAGCCTGGCCGGATCTCCAGCAAACGCCGGGAGCACTGGATCAGGAGTTCGTAGTCGCCCTGAGCTATCGCCAGCGCAATCATATTGGCGAGCAGCTCAACCGAATGAGGATCTCGGGACAAGAGCTTTTGATACAGCTCCGAAGCCTCCTGGTGCCGGTTCAGCAGTTGCAGAGCCACCGCCTTACCGCGGAGGGCAGCGTCACGAAAGGGCTGACGTTCCAGGCACCTCTCAAAGGCATGCAAGGCTTCCTGAGGCTGCTGCAAGTGAAGCAGAGAAATCCCAAGGCCCAGGTGCGCGCCAGCCCGACGCGGGTCCATCTCGGTCGCCTTCTGGAAAGCCGAGGCGGCCTTCTCCCACTCGCCACGTTTCTCCAGGCATATCGCCAGGTTGTATTGAGCCATTGAATCATCACTGGCCAACCTCAGAACGGCCTCGTACGCGGTTGCCGCTGCCTGGAACTGCCCCAGCTCAAACTGGAGATGGCCGACCGCACAGCACAGCTTGGCAGAATGATGACCCTCGTCCTGGGCACGGAAAAGTTCCGCCAAGGCTTCCCCAGTCTTTCCGGTGATTTGGAGCGAGGCTGCCTTGACCATCGATTCGGCAAGAGATGAGCTCATTGTCCGCTCCCGTTCCGGTGCTGTTCACCGTTCAATCGCATGATGGGTGAGGGGCCGCCAGCAATGCCTGAGCGGCTTTCCGACGGAGCACTCACGCCGCTGCCGGAAGAGGACCGGGGGTCCCAGCCGAGTGGAACGAGGTCGCTCTGCGGAAGCTGTGGCTGCACTCCTGGCGGAAGCGGATCGGCAACCGGTTCAAGCGTGTCCGGATGAGAGGTTGGAGGAACGTCGAAGTATAGAAAATCGGGAGCAGGGACCTTGTAGTGGCGTTCGATGCGGAGAGTGCTCGATCGGGGAGCCTCCGGCCTCAATTCCGGCTGCAGCCAGACCACTGAGTGAACGGGCCACATCTGGGTGTCGATCGCCTGAATTTCCGTGGCGGTGAAAGGCGCCAATTTTTGTGCGGGAAGAGCTTGCACCGGGTCCAGCGGCGCTCGAGACTTGCGCCGAGTGGTGGAGCGCTTCGGCGCCACTGCGGTCGCACTGGAAGCGTTAGCGGTGTCAGTTTGCCTTGCCAGAGCTCCATTTCGCGGAAGGCCCTGTAAGTCTGTCGCTCTCATATTCGTAGACTCCTCTTCACTGCGATTGCCAGCGAAGTAATGTCGCAATGTGCTGAACTCTGGGGAGCATAGTCGCCGATCCACTGTCCGGCGCCGAAAGCTTCCACAAATGCGGTGCGCTGATGGATGGTAGGACCCACCGCTTCGCCGAAGGACTGCAATTGTCCTTCGATCTGACGCCCGGCATCTGTTCTCCGATCGATTTTCGAGGGTACAATCAGACACCTTGGGCCTCCACCGCGCCGCATGGTGCGCGCCTGCCGGATCAGATCGACAGCGGCGCGCGTGGCCAAAAGATCCACCCCGCTGGCGGTCACCGGAATCAAGACCAGATCGGCGATCTTTCCCGCGGCCTGCGTGGCAGCACCCACATGCGCCGGCGCGTCCAGCACCACGTAGCGCTCACCCTTGGCTGCTGCCGCGCGAACCAGCCGCTCGCCGTCCTCGTCATTCTCCAACGGCATGAATTCGCCCCGAATCGGTAGCCGGCCATGAGTCAACCAATGATTCGCTGTCCCCTGGGAGTCGTTGTCCAGCAGCAACACCGAGTCCCCATTACAGGCGAGCTCACAAGCCAGGTTGACGGCGATTGTGGATTTGCCGCAGCCTCCCTTGAGGTTCACCACTGCGATCACCATTGTCGGCTCGCGGAGTGTGTATCTAGCGGAGCTGAACAGGAATCGAGTAACTGGGTTATTTAGTTGAGTTAGGGGTTGACTGGCCACCGTGATTCCTCCGCTGAGCTCGTTACTGCAGACATTATGTTCGACCTGTTTCGAATGTCACCTGAATCCGAATCTTGTCCTCAACCGGTCGACCGTTGAGTGTAGACGGTTGAAACCGGCACTTCAGCGCGGCATCTCTTGCCGCCGCCACCAACAGTGGATGGCCACCCAGGACAGTCACGTTTGTGACTCTACCCTGCCTGTCAACTCTGGCCTCCAGATTCACATAACCGTCGATGCCTGATAGCAGGGGAGGGATCACGGGCAAAGGAGCCCACACGAGCCTTAAGGCTTGAAAGTTGCCCACACGAACTGGCGATGGCGCTGCGCTAAGCGCTCGGCCTGCATCCTCGAGTTCGCTCTGGGGAGGCGGGCGGGGATTGACGGGCCCGAGCGACGCTCGAGTTAACGTCGCCAGCATCTGTGATGGGGTTGGAAACTCGTTGCGAGAAAGCCTCGATACGGCGGCACTAACGGCGACTAGCAAAAACAGAGCCGCTGCAGCGATCGCGGCCCAGCGAGCATGGGCGGGAGCCGTCGCCCGGAACTCGGTTTCCCCGTGGACGGCGAGCCTGACACTTGGTTTCTGGCAAGGAGGCTCTGGCTGGACCACCCGTCGCTCCATGTCGCAGCAGTCCTGGGATGCGACGAGGGTATCGTCGTGCGGGACTTCCTGGTGCCCTTGGGCGCACCGTAAGTCCTTCTCCAGGGTGGGATCGCCCGGAAACAGGGTTAAAAGGTTACAGAGCAGATCGGCCGCCTGCTCGAACAGC
>Ga0210409_10004481_pt1 | contig 15016 bp, 16 predicted proteins | sample IncBWH17MmetaG_FD_161649 | JGI IMG/M metagenome (GOLD analysis project Ga0210409, IMG submission 161649) | Forest soil microbial communities from Barre Woods Harvard Forest LTER site, Petersham, Massachusetts, United States - Inc-BW-H-17-M | ecosystem: Environmental > Terrestrial > Soil >... | reverse complement strand
TTTTTATTTTCCACGATTTCCCTACGGAATTATTTCTACGTTTATTGCCAATGAATAGAGTGGCTTAGCCGCATCGGGGAAACCCCGAGAACCCGAATAGCACAATCCCCTAATTGGAAATTAGCAGCCGCCTACTTGTGACTACCTCGGCACGGCGAATATACCTTGTCTCTCATGCGTGCGCGCCCACCGCTTGAGTGGTCGGACCCCACCGAGAAAAGGAGAAAGCCATCATGGCCGCAGACGCAGTTCCGTACGGTCGCGTAACTCAAAAAAAATCTCCAGTCTCTGACATTCACATTATCTGGATGACCGCTGGGCTTGGCTGCGACGGCGACTCCGTCTCTATCACCGCCGCCGAGCAACCCAGCATAGAAGATGTGCTGCTCGGTGCGATCCCTGGCCTTCCGAAAGTTCATCTGCACAATCCGGTGCTCGCCTACGAAGTTGGCGATGATTTCATGAAGTTTTGGTATGAAGCGGAAGCGGGTCGGCTGAATCCCTTCGTATTGGTCGTCGAAGGATCTATTCCCAATGAAAACATCAAGTCCGAAGGTTATTGGGCGGCGATGGGAACAGATTCAAAAACCGGCCAGCCGATAACGACGAATGAATGGATCGACAGACTAGCGCCGAAAGCGTTGGCAGTGGTGGCGTGCGGCACCTGCGCGACTTACGGTGGGATTCACGCGATGGCCGGAAATCCGACCGGCGCGATGGGCTTGGCTGATTACCTGGGTTGGGATTGGAAATCGGTCGCGGGCCTTCCGATCGTGAATGTGCCCGGCTGTCCGGTGCAACCCGACAATTTCATGGAGACGCTGTTGTATCTCCTTTATCAGGTCGCCGGCTTGGCGCCCATGATTCCTCTCGACGAGCAGTTGCGGCCCATGTGGCTATTCGGCCAGACCGTGCACGAAGGCTGCGACCGGGCGGGCTACTACGAGCAAGGCGATTTCGCGACAGAGTACGGTTCGCTTAAATGCATCGTGAAATTGGGCTGTTGGGGTCCGGTTGTCAATTGCAATGTGCCGAAGCGGGGTTGGATGGCGGGAATTGGGGGATGTCCGAACGTGGGTGGAATTTGCATTGGCTGCACGATGCCGGGATTCCCAGACAAGTTTATGCCCTTCATGGATGAGCCGCCTGGCGCCAGAGTTTCCGCTACAACGATCAGTGTTTACGGCAAAGCGATCCGCGCGCTTCGCCACTTTACGAATGACACCGCCAATAAAGAACCGAAATGGCGGCATCCGCGTCCGGAACTAACCACTGGCTATATGCCGAGAAATTATTAGAAAAGTTTCAAGAAATTATTAGAGAAATTATTCAAGGAAAAGGAGCACACGAAACATGAGCACCATCACCACTCCGCTGCGAGATTCGTCCAGCAAGTCCGGCAAATTGGTGGACATGAATTGGGATCCAATTACTAGGATCGTGGGAAGCCTGGGAATTTTCACCAAGATCGATTTTGATAATCGGCGGGTGGCGGAATGCTACAGCACGTCGTCGATTTTTCGCGGCTATAGCATTTTCATGAAGGGTAAGGATCCGCGCGACGCACACTTTATCACCAGCCGTATCTGCGGAATTTGCGGGGACAACCATGCCACTTGCGCCACCTATGCGCAGAACATGGCGTTTGGCGTGCGTCCGCCGAATATTGCCGAGTGGATCGTCAATCTTGGCGAGGCCGCCGAATACATGTTCGACCACAACATATTCCAGGACAACCTGGTCGGCGTGGATTTCTGCGAGCAGATGGTCAAGGAAACTAACCCCGCTGTTCTGGCGAAGGCGGAGACGAAGCTCGCTGCGGGTTCGAACTTGCACGGCTACCGTACCATCGCAGATATCATGCGCGCTCTGAACCCGTTCACCGGCGCGTTTTATCGAGAAGCGCTGCAGATGAGCCGTATGACGCGCGAAATGTTCTGCCTGATGGAAGGGCGGCACGTTCACCCCTCGACGCTTTACCCTGGTGGGGTGGGCACCGTCGCGACCGTACAACTATTCACCGATTACATTGTGCGGTTGATGAAGTACGTGGAATTCATGAAGAAGGTAGTGCCGCTGCATGACGACTTGTTTAACTTCTTCTATGAAGCGCTTCCTGGTTATGAAGAAGTCGGGAAGCGTCGCATTTTGCTAGCCTGCTGGGGCTCATTTAATAATCCCTACGAATGCGATTACCAGTACAAGAACATGACCCACTGGGGCCGCAAGATGTACGTCACGCCGGGCATCGTCGTCGACGGCAAGCTTGTGACTACCGACCTGGTGGACATCAATCTGAATATCCGCATCTTGCTGGGTAGTTCTTATTATGACGGTTGGGAAAACTCCGAGACGTTCGTGAAGACCGATCCGCTGGGAAATCCCGTGGATAAAAATCACCCGTGGAATCAGACCACCATTCCGAAGCCGCAAAAGCGCAACTTCAAAGACAAATACACCTGGGTGATGTCGCCTCGCTGGCTTGATAAGCGCACTGGCGACCACCTGGCGCTCGACACGGGTGGCGGACCCATAGCACGGCTCTGGGCAACAGCGCTGGCCGGCCTCGTTGACATTGGTTACATCAAGGCCACGGGGAACAGCGTGAAAATGTATTTGCCCAAGACCATGTCGCTGCCCGAGGTTGAGTTCGAATGGAAGGTTCCGAAGTGGAGTAACGCCATCGAACGCGATCGTGCGCGAACTTACTTCCAGGTTTACGCTGCCTGCGCCGCTTTGTATTTTGCCGAACAGGCACTGGCCGAGCTGCACAGAGGCAATACCAAAACATGGTCGGACTTCAAAGTGCCGCAAGATGCCATCGGGTGCGGCTTCCACGAAGCGGTTCGCGGAGTGCTTTCGCATCACGTGGTGATTCGTGACGGCAAAATTGCAAATTACCATCCGTATCCTCCGACCCCTTGGAACGCGAACCCACGTGATATTTACGGAACGCCTGGACCTTATGAAGACGCGGTGCAGAACACGCCGATTTTCGAGGATAACGGCCCCGACAAATTCAAAGGCATTGACATTATGAGAGCGGTGCGCAGCTTCGACCCGTGCCTGCCTTGTGGCGTGCACATGTATCTCGGTGATGGCAAGACGCTGGAGACTCACCATTCACCGATGTTCGGTTTGCAGCCTTAAAAGGATGCATCTCCGCGGTGTCGCTAAGCGGTGAGTTTCGGAGGCGTTAACCCTTCTGTTCTGACCGCTTTCGTTCCAAGAGTTCTGCGATGGGAAAGGCACGAATGCCGAAACAAAAAGAAGCTGAGAGCCAGATCGAATCGATCGACAAGATGGTGCGCGCTTTTGAGGAGGCGAAGGATCCAGTTCTGCGCGCAAACGCAAAAGAGTTGGTGCAAGCTTTGATGACATTGCATGGAGCATGCTTGGAACGCATATTGGAAGTCATTGGTCAGAGCGGCGAGTCGGGCAAATCCATCATCGATACATTTGCTCGCGATGGAGTCGTCAAGAGTGTGTTGCTTCTTTATGGGCTCCATCCGATTGACGTTAAGACCAGGATTCTGGAAGTGCTCGAGAAAATGCGGTCTTCCCTGCGTTCAAGCGCACGCACTGTAAGTTTTGTGGGTATCGACGACGCAGGAATGGTCACGTTGCGTATAGAGGGTAAGAGTGAAGGCTGCGGGTCGTCGGATTCGGCGCTGAAACAAGCCGTGGAGCAAGCTATCTACGAAGCGGCTCCAGACATCTCAGGAATCGTCATGGAAGGCTTTGTCGAGAAAACTTCCACCACCGGATTTGTTCCACTGGCCAGCTTGGCGACCGCACAACAAGCTATTCCAGAGAGCTCCTAACGTCCCTGTAACCTAGAAACGGAGTTTTTTGAGTAATTGTGGCTTCTTCAAACCTACTGCCAAAGGCATCAGCCTTCGCGACGCTCCGCCAATTTGCGCGGAAGCGGAATGAGAATGTAGAAACTTGCGAGATGTGCAGTCGCGAGCTCGCGGCCGAACATGCTCACCTATTGGAAACTGTCAGCCGAAAATTAATTTGTGCATGCCAAGCATGCGCAATCTTATTCGGCGGAAATCAGAATCTAAAATTCAAACGCGTTCCGCGGGACGTGCGCTTCCTCAGCGACTTCCGTTTGACGGATGCGCAATGGGACAACTTGATGATTCCCATTGAGATGGCCTTCCTGTTTTACAGCACTCCGCATGGAAAAGTCATGGCGTATTATCCGAGTCCCGCCGGGTCAACTGAATCGCTGCTGTCATTGGATACCTGGAATGATGTGGTCCAAGAAAACATAATCTTGAATGAACTGCGATCCGACGTTGAGGCATTGCTCGTGAATCGCGTCGGTGCGGCGCGCGGAGTAAAACCGGAATATTACGCTGTCCCTATTGATGAGTGCTACAAGCTTGTGGGCTTAATTCGCATGCACTGGCGTGGGTTGTCTGGCGGCACTGAAGTTTGGCGGGAAGTGGGCAACTTCTTCGCGGAATTGAAAGTCAAATCGGGTGCAGCAATGGGTGAGTCGCATGCCTGAACTAGATTTCCGTGTCGAGAGTGTTGCTGCCGTTCCTTATGCGGCTGCACCTACGCTTGCCTTTCGGTCGCGGGTCACAAATACGAATCGCGAAGAGAGCATCCATTCGATGGCGTTGCGGGCGCAGATTCAGATCGAGGTCGCGCGGCGCCACTATTCGGCCGAAGAGCAAGCTCGTTTGCGGGATTTGTTTGGCGAACCCGCGCGTTGGGGCCAGACATTAAAAACGATGCTATGGACCCACGTTGCGGTGAATGCTCCGCCATTTCAGGGAGAGACGACCGTTGATATTCCGGTGCCGTGCACATTCGATTTTAACGTCGCATCCACAAAATATTTTCACGGCCTGAATGAGGGTGACCTGCCGCTAAATTTTCTTTTCAGCGGGACGGTTTTTTATCAGAGTGATCAAGAAGGACTCCAGGTTGCGCCAATTTCATGGGAAAAAGAGGCCAAGTTCAGATTGCCACTGAAGATTTGGAAACAAATGATCGACGAATATTATCCCAACACCGCGTGGCTTTGCCTTCGGCGGGATGCTTTCGAACGCCTATATGAATACAAAGTGCACAACGGTATCCCGACATGGGAGGAAGTTATCGAGCGCATGTTTCAGAATGCCGACGAACCGGTGCGATCGTGAACGAGAAAGTAATTGAAGAGATTGCGAATGCCGTGCTGTACGAAGGATACATGCTCTATCCCTATCGCCCTTCGTCAGTGAAAAATCGCCAGCGCTGGAATTTCGGCGTGGTATACCCGAGGAACTACAGCGAAGCACAGCGCGGAACCGATCCGTGGTTTACGCGAACGGAATGTTTGGTGAAGGGAAGCGCTGAAACTGGGATCACAGCGAAAGTCCGGTTTCTTCAGGCCATATCGAGGATCGTGCGTGGAGCGCAAGAGTCACAGATTGGGGAGCCAGAGTTCCACGCGTGGCAAGAAGCCACCGAGCGCGATGTGGTCATCGAGGAACGCCACCTTGATGGATTAGTGAACGCGCCAGTAAGTCAGATGATCGAATTGCCACCTAGTGAATCCATCGAGTCGGTATGCGATGCGGACGGCCGAATCACGGCCATTGTCCGCACGCAGGAATCTGTCCTCGCAGGCGTCGTCTTGAGTGCCTCTTGTATTAACGACAATCTTTACAAAATTACATTTGAAGTTGCGAATGAGGGCAGTGTCTCTGATCCCGAGCCCGCCAGTCGCGATTGTGCGTTGATGCGTTCTTTACTTTCCGCGCACAGCATTCTTAGCGTTGAAAACGGGGAATTCGTTTCGCTTTTGGACACTCCCGAAGAACTAAAACAATTCGCGGCGCAATGCAAAAACGTCGGGACCTGGCCGGTTCTCGTAGGAGAACAGAACCAACGCGATGCGATGCTGTCGTCGCCGATCATCTTGTACGACTACCCGCAAATTGCACCCGAAAGCGCGGGCGATTTGTTCGATGGCACCGAGATCGACGAGATTCTCGCTCTGCGAATTCTGACCCTGACCGACGATGAAAAACGCGAGATGCGTGATGGCGACGAGCGCGCCCGGCAAATTCTGGAGCGAACCGAGGCCTTGCCGTCGGAACAATTCCTGAAGCTCCATGGAGTCTTGCGTGGAATGCGTCCAACGATAGAGGACTAGCACAATGAATGAGTGGGAGTGGAATTTGCTTGAGGCTAAAACTCCGCTAGATACTTTGCGGATCGGCGATGCTGACGTGAAGGTCGGGGATCGGGTGCGGCTGCGTCCTGGCAAGCGCGCCGACATTTTCGACATGGCGCTAGCTGGCAAGACCGCGGTCATTGAGTCTATCGAACAAGATTACGAAGGTAAGTTTCACATCTGTGTCGTAGCCGATGATGATCCCGGGCGTGACATTGGAATGATGCGCCAGCCGGGACATCGTTTTTTCTTTTTTCCGGAAGAGGTAGAGCCTCTCGGTCCGGACGAGCCTATCGCTTCAACGAACATGTCCGCCCCCGTGATACTCGTAGCTGGCATTGGAAATATCTTCCTGGGCGATGACGGATTTGGCGTGGAAGTCGCGCAACGTCTGTCTCAGCGCACCTTCCCGGAAGGTGTGCGAATTGTTGATTTCGGCATTCGCGGACTAGACCTTGCGTATGCTCTGACCGACGGCCCGCAGGTAACGATTCTCATTGATGCGTGCCCGCGCGGCGATGCTCCGGGCACGTTGTACGTTGTCGCACCAGAATTAGATTCAGTTAATTCGCCGAATGGTCCACAAATCGCGGTCGATGCCCACGCCATGAATCCTATGAATGTTTTGTGCATGGCCAAGTCCATGGGAGCTCCACTCCAGCGGATTCTCCTCGTGGGGTGCGAACCGGCAACACTAGGGGCCGAAGAAGGTCAAATGGGGCTTAGTGAGGTGGTCGAGAATGCGATAGAACGCGCCGTCACGTTGACAGAGTCGCTGGTAACCAGAATTCTCAACGGCGAATGGCCATTGGTTGGCGACCAACGCGAAGAAAGAAAATCTCAGAAAGGATAGGTAATGGCAATGAAACTGAGCACTAGAAATGTAGCGCATCACGAAGCCCGACCGTCGAATGAACGAGACACGCTAGTCATGCTGGGCGGCGTAGCGCTTCTCGTGATCGGCGCAGGAATCATTCTGTCCAATCCAGCGGTACGGAGGTATGTGGAACAAAGTCCTCTCAAAAATGTGCTTGGCAATCTGATTCCGGATGTGGAGAGATATTTCAAATTGCGCGCGATGTGAGTGGCGTTCGAACAGGTAAGCACTATGGATTCAGCTACCGGGGTAAAAATGTCGCCAGAGACATCGGCCGTGCATTACACGATTGATCCCGCGGCCAGCCGCTTTACGGTACGCGCTTTCGCCGCAGGCCTGTTGTCGGGATTTGGCCATAATCCGGTGATCGGGATTCGAGATTTCTCCGGCGAGGTGAACTTTTCGCCCGACCACCTGGCGGCGAGTTCCGTGGGGATTACCATCAACGCCGGTTCGTTCGAAGTGCAGAACGATGTTAGCGAGAAAGATCGCGCCGAAATTACGCGCACTATGAATGACCAGGTCCTGGAGGTAAAGCGATTTCCGGAGATCGCCTTTGAAAGCAGGCAAGTTTCCGGAATGCAGCTTGGCGAATCGCTCTTTGTCGTGAAGATTGAAAGCGATTTGTTTCTCCATGGTGTTACGCGGACGCAGACTATATCGGCGAATGTGGTTCCCGGAGACGACAAGCTTCGCGCTTACGGCGAATTCTCGATCAAGCAGTCGGATTTCAAGATCAGGCTTGTTTCTGTTGCAGGCGGAGCGCTTAAAGTGAAGGATGAACTTAAACTGGTCTTCGATATCATCGCGAAAAAAGATTCTTGAACTCGGCGGAATTTAGCATGGATCATCGGAACGAAAGAGTGGAAGCGACGGGAGGATGCAGAATGTGCCTGGCAATACCGGGGAAGATTATAGAGATTACTTCCGACGCTACGCACTCCGCGCTGGTTGACGTGATGGGCGTGCGGCGAAGAGTGGACTTGGGATTGTTGCAGGAGGATAAGCCCAAGACGGGTGATTGGGTGCTCATCCATGTTGGCTTCGCCATGAGCAAAATCAGCGAAGAAGAGGCTCTTGACCAGATGCATACTCTGAAGATGTTGGGAGAAAGCGAAGCAGCGATGGAAGAGGTTCGTGGCTATGGCCTAGCAGATGTAGAAGAGAAACGAATCATCTAGCTCTGGGGAGCTAACATGAAATTCGTAGACGAATTCCGAAATCCGGAACTGATCATGAAGACCGCGGAGGAAATCCGCCGGCTCACTGATCCACAGCGCCATTACCGGTTGATGGAGGTCTGCGGCGGCCACACCCACGCAATTTATCGTTTTGGATTGAAGGATGTGCTGCCCGAGAACATCGATCTCATTCACGGGCCGGGTTGTCCAGTGTGCGTTTTGCCCATGGGACGCATCGACGATGGACTGTCTATCGCGGCTCAGCCGAATGTAATCTTTGCGGCCTTTGGCGACATGATGCGGGTGCCCGGCGCGCATGGAAGTCCGCTGGAACATAAAGCGCGCGGTGCCGATGTGCGCATTGTTTATTCCCCGACGGACGCCATCAAGCTCGCCAAAAAAAAACCTGACAAGCATGTCATGTTTTTTGCGATTGGGTTTGAAACGACTGCGCCATCTACCGCGTTGACGCTGCAGAGAGCCAAGGCGGAAGGGCTGCGGAATTTTTCCGTGTTCTGCAATCACGTGACGATCATTCCTGCGATCCGCGCGATTCTGGACTCGCCGGATATGCGCCTTGACGGTTTCATCGGGCCCGGCCACTGTTCGACCGTGATTGGTTGCCGCCCCTATGAATGGATTGCCAGCGACGAAGGCAAGCCCATTGTGGTGTGCGGATTTGAGCCGCTGGATCTTTTGCAATCCATTGTGATGCTGCTGCGCCAACTGAAGAACGGTGAAGCCAAGGTCGAGAATCAATACAAGCGAGTCGTTCCCTGGGAAGGAAACCGCGCGGCGTTGAAAGCCATGAACGAAGTGTTTCAACTGCGGCCGTATTTCGAATGGCGCGGCTTGGGATTCATTTCACAGTCGGCGCTGCGCATAAGAGATTCCTACACGCAGTGGGATGCCGAGCGTCGATTCAATGTTCCAGGCATCCGCATCACCGATCCTAAAGCAGCTCAATGCGGCGAAGTGTTGAAAGGCGTTCTTAAACCTGCGCAGTGCAAATTATTCGCCCGAGAATGCACGCCCGAGAGCCCGGTTGGAGCGTTGATGGTGTCCTCTGAAGGTTCTTGTGCCGCGTTTTACAATTACCAGCACCGCAAGCCGGTCACGATTTCGAACGCAAATCTTGCTGCCGTAGTGTGAGCGTGTGAAAAGAAAATGGAAAACTTTGCCGGCAAGATCAGGTTCCGCGAACCGCAGATCGAAATGGCGCACGGCGCCGGCGGCAAAGCAAGCCGGAGATTAGTGGAAGGATTATTTGCGCCACTACTCTTTGGCTCCAACTCAGGGCCGCTGGGCGATGCGGCTCATATCCAAATTAACGGCACTCGAATCGCAATGACCACCGATAGTTTCGTGGTCAAACCGTTGAGTTTTCCGGGCGGTTCCATCGGGGAACTGGCGATAAACGGTACAGTAAATGACTTGGCCGTATCGGGTGCGAAAGCGGAAGCGATTGTTGTCACCTTCGTACTCGAAGCTGGATTACCCACCGTTATTCTTGAGGCGGAAGTCCGCGCAATGGGAAAAGCTGCGCACCAAGCAGACGTGGTGATCGCCGGCGGTGACACCAAAGTCGTCGAGCACGGTAAGGCCGACAACATGTACATCACTACAACAGGAATTGGGCGGCTGATTCCGGGAGTGACAGTTTCCGCGAGCTCCGTGCAACCGGGAGATAAAGTACTGCTGTCAGGGCCAATTGGAGACCACGGCATAACTATTCTGTTGGCCCGGGGCGAACTCGATCTGGAAGCGGAGCTGCGTTCGGATACCCGGTCGGTGCTTCCGCTGGTTCAGGCTCTCGTGCGCGCCGCGGGTCCCGGAGTTAGGTGGATGCGTGATCCAACACGTGGGGGCGTGGCTACTTCACTGAACGAACTTGCCAGGGACTGCGGCCACGGGGTTGTTTTGTTCGAAGAAAAGGTTCCTCTGCGAGACACAGTACGTGGAGCTTGCGAACTTTTAGGACTAGATCCTTTGCACATTGCCAATGAAGGCCAATTCCTCTCGATTGTTTCGGCTGAACTCGCGGAGACCGCGTTGCAGGCATTGCGCGAGGCGCCCGGCGGAAACGAAGCGGAAATAATTGGTGAGGTGAGAGAACAACCTGCCAGCGCCGTGCTCGTCACCACCCTCTACGGCGGCATGCGGCTGGTGGATATGCTCGTTGGCGATCCGCTGCCTCGAATTTGCTAGGAAAAGATTATGGCCACGCGTTGCGAATTGGGAAGCCAAATCGAGCAAAAGCTACTCGCGCGCAATGCAATCTTTGAAAGGTTCTTCGCGCAAGAGGCTTACCGGCTTGCCGAAGCTTGCCGCGAAATGTCCGAGCGATTTCTTCGCGGAGGCCGCTTACTCGCTTTTGGGCGCGGACCTTACGCTACGGACGCGCAACATGTTTCCGTGGAGTTTGTGCATCCGGTCATCGTTGGCAAGCGCGCGCTCCCGGCGCTTGATCTTTCTCTAGTGTTCCGCCCGTGGCTTGAAGTACTCCTCCAACCGGACGATATAGTCATGGGCTTTGGTCCGCCCGAAGGCGATCCCGAAGTCTGGGCGGCACTGGAAAGCGCGCAGAAACGCCAAGCGATGACGTTTGCCCTGCCCGGTCCACGAGGGTTCTACGCCATTGCGCCGGGCAAACAGGATCCCTTCATACATCAAGAAATGATCGAGATTCTGTACCACACGCTGTGGGAGAGCGTGCATGTGTTTTTCGAGCATCGTGAAATGGGTCACGAGGTGGGCGACGCCGAATTTTTGTACCCCTTCCTCGGCAAAGACAAGCAGAAAACGGTTGACGCAGTCGCAGAGGTTGCTGCGTCCATTCAGATGAAGGTGCGCGATGACGCACATCTGCGCGAGCGCGTCGCACACGAAGAGGCAGAAACTATAGGCAACGCAGCGACCGCGATGATGGACAGAATCCAGCGCGGGGGCAAACTGATCATTTTTGGTAACGGCGGTTCCGCGACGGACGCCAATGATTGGGCGTTGGATTGCGTCATGCCGCCCTCAGGCTATCGGCCGATACCCGCGGTTTCACTCTCGATGGAGCCCGCGAATATCTCCGCCATCGCGAACGATGTGGGAACCGAACTGATTTTCCTGCGGCAGCTCATTGCTCACGCACAAAAGAATGACGTGGCCGTCGCGATTTCCACTAGTGGCGGCTCTCGAAACATTGTTACGGCGCTGGAGGAGGCCGGCAAGCGCGGAATGCTCACAGTTGCGCTGCTAGGTTATGACGGCGGAGAAATTGTTCGTCGTGGTCTGGCGGATTTTTCGCTGATCGTGCGCTCCGATTACATTCCGCGCATTCAGGAAGTTCAAGCGTCGATTTATCACACTCTTCGCGATGCGACGGAGGGATTCGCAAATGCCTGACCTGGAGCTGTACGGAACCGCGACTTGCCCCTACACCAGCGAGATGCGCGAGTGGCTGGAATGGTCGGGGAAAGATTTTCAGGAGTTTGACGTGGAATCGGACCAGCAGGCGTTGGCTCGCATGCGAGAGATCGCCCCGGCGCCTTACACTGTGCCGATTCTTGTCGAGGGTGGAAAGGTCGTCCGCGTGGGATGGCAAGGTCGAGGCTGCATCGTAGCCGCAAAGTGACGTTATGTTGAACGCCTATTCCATCAAAGTACTCGGCGTGGTGCAGGGCGTGGGATTTCGTCCTTTCGTTTATCGCTTGGCGCGCACGAACGGACTTACCGGCTGGGTGTTGAATGAGGAAGAAGGCGTTGAAATTCACCTCGAAGGTGAGGAAAAGACGCTGCGAGTATTCATTGAAGAGCTGAAAACCCAGTCGCCAGCGGCCGCGTCCATTGTGACGCTGCGAGTGATGCCCGCCGAGCCGGCTGGATGTACAGACTTTTCAATTCTTACCAGCCAACGGCAGCGTAAACCCACTGTTCGTGTGTCTCCAGATTTGCCGGTCTGTGAAGATTGCTTGCGCGAACTTTTCGATCCGCAGAACCGGCGCTATCACTATCCATATATAAATTGCACCAATTGCGGTCCGCGCTACACCATCGTCGAAAGCTTGCCGTACGATCGCTGCAATACAACAATGGCCAAATGGCCTCTCGACGCCTACTGCGCTGCGGAATATGGCGACCCTGCAAACAGGCGTTTTCATGCGCAGCCGGTAGCGTGCCCCTGTTGCGGGCCACATTATTATTTTCAATCGGGCAAGGAGATGGAGTGTGGGGATGATGAGGTTGTTCGCGTAGCAGTCCAACGCCTCACAAACGGCGAGATATTGGCGATCAAAGGTTTGGGCGGTTATCACCTGGTCTGCGATGCGACGAATGTGAATTCTGTCGCGGCGCTGCGAACGCGAAAGTATCGCAAGGAAAAACCGTTCGCGTTGATGGCTGCGGACATCGATGTCGCGCGAAAGTTGGTCGAGCTCATGCCCGAAGCGGAAGAACTGCTGATGTCTGTGGCCCGTCCGATCGTCCTTGCTACTGCAAAAGTACAGTTACCTGAAGTTGCTCCAGACAATGACGAACTTGGCGTGATGCTGCCTTACACTCCGCTGCACCATTTGCTATTTGAAGCTGGCGCGCCAGAGATTCTGGTTATGACCAGTGCGAATCGCTCGAGTGAGCCGATAGCGTATGAAGATGATCAGGCGATAGAACAGGTTTCAGGTATCGCAGATAGATTCTTAATTGGCGAGCGTCCCATCGCGCGCCGCGTCGACGATTCCGTCGTCCGTGCCGGTGTTTTTGGCCCAGCAATTCTTCGGCGTGCCCGCGGATACTCCCCTGGCGCCGCTGCTACTCTTCCGTCGGAGCGCCCAATCCTCGCATTGGGGGCGGATCTAAAGAACACAATCACGCTGGTCGTCGACGGCCAGGCATTCGTAAGCCAGCACATTGGCGACCTGGATCATTACCAGGCTTTGCGCTCCTTTCAGGCTACAGTGCGTGACCTACTCGCAATGTATGAGATTCAGCCCGACAAATTATTGATCGCGCACGATGCACATCCCCAATACATATCGACCTTGCATGCCCTGGAGCTTGAGGCCGCCGAGAAACGAGCAGTTCAACATCATCGCGCGCACATTGCTTCGGTAATTGCCGAACGTGGCGCGTGGGACCAGCGTGTCATCGCAGTGAGTTTTGATGGCACCGGGTACGGTGATGACCACAGTATCTGGGGCGGGGAGATTTTTGTCGGCACCGTACGATCGGGATTCGAACGTGTCGCACATTTGAGGAGCGCGGTGTTGCCAGGTGGGGATGCGGCCTCCTCTTATCCAGTTCAAGCCGCAGCAGGTTTCCTCGAACAATTGCATGACCTGCCGGACGTGGCGGCTCAGCCCTTTTCGTTTGGAGTCCGTTATCACGACGCTCAGCGCCTGGTGCACAAAAATATGCGCACCTTCCCCACAACTTCGATGGGACGCCTCTTTGATACAGCCGCTGCCTTGGCTGGCTTTACCCGCGAGACAACGTTTGAAGGCCAAGCCGCCATGTGGCTCGAACAGCTTGCGCGAAAATCAGCCGAGACCGAGGGTTATCCATTTCCGTACTTGGGTGGCGAGTTGGACTTTCGTCCGTTGTTGCGAAAAGTTGTTGAAGACCGCGGGCGCGAGCGAGACGTGCATGAGATTGCGCGCGCCTTTCATCGCGGAATTGCTTTAGGGGTTTGCGACGCTGTGAAGCAATTGTGTTCAACGTACGACACAGAAATGATCGTCTTATCGGGAGGCGTGTTCCAAAATGAGATGCTGCTGAGCGATTTGAAAAATTTGTTGGAGCGCGACTCTTTCGTGATTTGGACGAATCATGCGGTGCCCGCGAATGATGGAGGCATCAGTTTGGGACAAGCTACTCTCGCTGCGTTTGACACTCCGGAAGTATTCGGCTTTTTAGGAGAAGAGCATTCCAAATGCGCGGAGCGAGCTGCGTGACGGGCGCAGATGATTTCATGTTTGTAGGCGGGGCGTTAAGAAATGCATGAACTATCGATAGCCATGAGCATCGTGGAGATGGCCCAGGAAGAGGCGGAATTGCGTGGCAACGTACAAATCCAAGCCGTACATTTGCGGCTGGGACTTTTGTCGGGTGTCGTTAAGGACGCATTGCTTTCCTCGTATGAAATGGCTTGCGAAACTACTGCACTGGAAGGATCGCGATTGATTATCGAAGAAATTCCGGTGGAGATTTATTGCTCCAATTGCGAAGCGCAACGCCCGGTTCACTCCATTCAGTATTTTTGCTGTGCGGAGTGCGGCACGCCAAGCGCTGCAGTGATGCGTGGAAAAGAGTTGGAGGTGTTTGCTCTGGAGATCAGAGAATGAGCGCCGAACCTCGGATGGTGGAAGTCAGAAAAAATGTTTTAAAACAAAACGATGTGATCGCGCGGACTTTGCGCGAACGCTTCCGCAACGAAGGAATATTGGCGGTGAGCCTGGTTTCCGGCCCAGGCTCGGGTAAGACTGCATTCCTTGAAAGAACATTGACGCTGCTTCGACCACACTATCGTGTTGCGGCGCTGGTGGGGGATTTGGCTACGGAAAACGACGCTCAGAGGCTCGCTCGTAGCGGCGTTCCGGTCAAACAAATTACAACCGGCACGCTCTGCCACCTGGAAGCGAGCATGATTCAGAAAGCTTTGGATGGATGGGACACCGGCAAGCTCGATTTTCTGTTTGTCGAAAATGTAGGAAATCTCGTTTGTCCGTCGTCGTACGACCTGGGAGAAGGTTTGCGGCTGGTGCTTCTATCGGTTACCGAGGGAGAGGA
>Ga0210409_10004480_pt1 | contig 15019 bp, 13 predicted proteins | sample IncBWH17MmetaG_FD_161649 | JGI IMG/M metagenome (GOLD analysis project Ga0210409, IMG submission 161649) | Forest soil microbial communities from Barre Woods Harvard Forest LTER site, Petersham, Massachusetts, United States - Inc-BW-H-17-M | ecosystem: Environmental > Terrestrial > Soil >... | reverse complement strand
TCAAACGCACCGCCTCCTTGTCTGTTGCAGAGAGCTGAGCATGGAGTTCCTTGAGACGCGGCGCACAATCGGATTAACTAGCCAGCGTACCGCAATCGGAATGTCCCGGCTCAGGGCAATCGCCTCGACTTCAACATAGGTTCCGCCGTCTCTCTGCTCAAACCTGGCGATGCTGTAAAGGCCCCAGATGTAGCCGCTGCCCTGGTTCGGCAGCAGTTCCTGCTCGTTGGGCTGGCCGTAGCGTTGGATCTCCTGCACGCGCGTGGTGCGTGTGATGCTGTACCATCGCCTTTCGTCGATTTTGAAGTAGCAGGTCTCGTATTCCATATCGAGCGCCGCCTGGGCGATAACCTCCTGGTTCACGACGCGCATGGAGTACTTCCCACAAGGCCCATCGCTACCGAGCAACCTCGAATCAACAACCGCGGGCTTGTAATACACCTTGTAATTGCCGTAGTCACGAACGGAGGACAAGACGTCTTCAATCCTGGCGTCCGGAATGAAGGCCGCGCCGATCCAATCGTGGATCAACCCAGAGGGCACGGGTTTAGGATTTTGCTGACCTACGTACGAGACCAGAATCTCACCGCCTCGAACCCGCTGAAGACGCTCGGGCGACTGGTCGGCCCAGAGAAAGGGTGTCTGGGACCCCACCTGTGAATTGGTGGCCTGGAGGTACGCATCCCCAGGTTCTTTGAGTCTGTTCCTTCAACTCAAGCCCAGGGGACGCCGACGGCGCTACGAGCGATCCCGCATAAATGAGCACGACAATAAGCCGGCGGGTTGCACAACTGCTTGCGGAGCCTTTGTGACTTACTGCGGTGTTTTTCACGGTTGGCCTTCCTTTTGTTCTGCTCATGTATGCCGGAAGTCCCGGCGTAATCAAGAAGGCACCCGAGTGGCCAATCCGACACGGATTGAAGGCGAGGGGCTTAGCGTGCTGAATGGCGCTCGTGCTGTCGTGCCGTCTGCTGAGTGGTTGGCATTTGCTGAAAACTAGGCGTGGGGTCGAGACTGCGACCATTGCGCGTCAACGCCTTACGAATGGTGCTCGTAATGCAGAATCAAGTGCAGCCGGGAACCCACTGCGAAAACAGTTTTCCGGCAAATTGAGGAAGGTTGTTATGCAATGCGAGTTGTGTAGTTCGGGCGAGCGGGAACGCGACCATAGATTGTGCCTGCCGTGCATGGAAGCTATGGCTCGGTTGTGGAAGATAGTGAGCAGCGCGGCAGTACCGGCTGCCGAAGATGCTGTGAGGGAGCAAGCTGCGGTCCGCACCAAGGCCGTTCCCATCATAGCCGTGACACCCAATTTCGGTGGCCTATGGGTGCTATGAGATGCACAAGAGGTCGAGGCAGATAGAACGCGTAGGGACTTCAGTTCCTTAAGGAGGTAAACATTCAACTGACTAACGCCCTGTATCCCCGTTCCAATTAAAACCATGGGCAGATGTCGGGCGCAATTGCCTAGCGGCACTAAGGGGCGATGGAAAGCTGAAGGTTCACCGATGCACATACCGGCAGCTCTGTCGATTGTGATCACACACATGGTTCCCGGTGCACTTGAGGAGAGGAGGATCGCGGCTGTTCTTGGTGCGCAAATTCGAGACGTCCGCCTTACCGGTGCGGACATGGTGCATTAGCTGGCCAACACAGACGTCATGGTTCAGGTCGTGTTGCCCGGAGCGAGCGGTAATGGCCCCAATTGTCGGTCCTTATCGGATCGCATCGTGAGATAAGTTCTGACATCAAATTGCTGTGGGAAACTACAGGAGAAAGAATATGTCCATTCAGCTATCAACCAATCCCCAGAGTATGCGTCGCGCCATGCGCCATGTAGTCACAATAGCAATCTTAAGTGTCGGCCTGTTCTCAGCCGAGCGGGCTTTCGGCCAAGGTGTCACTGTGCTGCCGCAGGACGGCGCTGGTCAGCCGGGCCCGACTACCTGCCTGATCCTCGAGCGCATGGGAACTGTCGATAAAGTCACGAGTCGAGTTCTGTCGCTTGGTATCCATGGAAAACAATTTCAGTACATCGAAGGCAAATTGCCCGAAGGGCTGCCTTTCCATGACAGATTGACAGAACGTGATGTAATCGACTTGCAGGCACGTGGCTCAGAGGTAGTCATCGTCAATTCCGACTTAATGCCCGACGAACTGCAGCAGGCCAGGGACTACTGTCGGGCGGAAACACGCAAAACCCCAGTTCAAACCAGTACGGCTCAGGTTGAGATCGCCCCTATTCCATCCGGAACTGACATCGAGCTTGACGGAAAATTTATCGGCAGCACGCCGTCATCTGTGAAACTTGCCTTGGGAGAGCACACCGTAAAGCTTGCGAAGAACGGCTATGCGACCTGGGAAAGGAAGATCACGGCAATCGCCGGCAGCGTGAGAATCTCGCCGGAGTTGGAACCAGTAATGCCAACTCAGAACTCGACCTGGGAAACACCGACAAATCTGCTTTCAACCGCGGACAAGCCCTTCTGATGCGAAGCAACCGTCTGAAAGAAAGGACCAGGTGAACATCATGTCCCGGAAGATTGGATGAGAAGCTGTCGGCCTAAGAGCTATTCGATGGGAACGGCGATTTTCCGACAGTAATCGAGGGCTGCCGCTTGGCGGATGCTGCCTGGAATCTACGGTCGGAGGTGAACTCTGCGAAACATCGCGTTTCGGTCTATAGGTTATGGAAGACAGCGCGATCACATTCGTAGATTTGTGGGGACGCGATAGATTGCGGCACCGGTATCCCACCCTATCGCCAAAGAACGCGACAAGGGTGGCGCCCGGCACTGCTGGCAACGTGGGGCGCAGCGAAAGGCGGGACTACGCGTTCTAAGGTCGGCTGCCGACACAGGCTAAGGGGTGATCTCAAAGACGATGTCGGCACCCTTTTTGCCCCCGTAGGGGGCCGTACCGTAGAGATTGCCAGCGCCATCCCAGCTTAGGCCGGTTGAGGACTCTCCCCGTCCTGGCCGCGACCGAAGTTATGCAATATCGTCTTTGCCCGCCTTCTTCTCCCAGCGGTGTCAACTTGAACGCGGTACCCCACGCTCTAGCCGCCGCCTGCGTAGGTGGTGATTGCCCGCGGCATCCCAGATCAGATTGGCATTGGGGTATTCCCCGTTTGTGGTGTGGCGGCCGAACCTATAGAAGACGTTCTCTGTCCAACGCCCGTCCGCTTGTGGCGTCATCTCGAACGCCGTGCCGAAGCTAGGATATTTCACCAGAAATCCCACTACGTTCGGTTCCAAAACGCTTTCAACGCCGGCGCCATCTGAGGCTGTCGATGAATGCTTTCAACTCCGCCGACGTATTACCAAAACGCGTTGGGGTGCCAAGTATGATTCCACCAGCCCATTCTGCGTCGGCCGGCGTCGGGGCTTCGTACTCGGCGAGCATCCTCTTGCTCCGCCCTTCCCAGCCCGGAACTTTGGCCATCACTTGCGGAGAGACGATATCAGGAACGCGGCGAAGCCGGACTTCGGCTCCGGCTTGACGGGCTCTTTCACCTACGGCCTTCGCAAGTGTTTCCACGGAGCCGTCACGAGAGTAAAACACTACGAGGATGTTTGCTTTAGCGTCTGTCATCGATAGCTCCTTAATGTGAACACAACTGTCTTGGACCGGAGAATCGGTTCGGACGCGGGCGTTAAATATACAACCGGCCTAGGCCTTTCATTCTTGTTTGTTTCCACCAGCCAATTGGCCTATTGCTATCCCCCGCGAGAGAAAAACAACAAGGCGTGGAGTTAAGCCAACCTTTTTTCGCAACTAGGGAAAGGTTAGCATCGCATCCGTTAACGCGCTGCTGGAACGGCAAGATCTCATCGGAAAGTCCTCGTCGAGCACGTTTGCAAAAGGCAACTAACTTGCCATGCGCGCTAGCCCTAAGTCAGCGAAGAGATCAGCCTTTCAAAGTCCGTTTTACATTTTTGCACCATCGTCAACTGGCACGCGCCTGCCAGCCTCTTGGCGTGTGATAGCCAGCGAGCACGAGCTATTTGGCACGAAACAGCGGACGGTGTGGTGTTTCTTTCTATCTATTGCTCCCTCAAGTGTTTTCCGCCACTGAAAACGTTTCTTGAAGATGGCATCCGCCGTGCTCTAGTTCCAGTGTCAATCGCGCCGTCCGGATGGGGTAAAAACGCGCCCAGATCAACCGGGGGCAAAACGAAGGAGAAATGAATTGGCAACAGCAAAGATTCCAGTTGAAGCACCGACACCGTTACCCAAGAAACCTTTTGTAACGCCAAAGCAACTGCCGCCGCCGAATAGTGACTTTTTCGAGCTCGCGGAGACTTTGCCCCCCGATGAACTGGCGGTTGTGAAACAGGTACGCGCGTTCATGGAAAACAAGGTTGCCCCCATCATCACGAAGTACTGGGTGGATGATGCCTTTCCCTTTGAACTGTTGCCTGGGATAAAGGAGCTCAACATTGGCGGCGCTGGAATGAACGGCTACGGCTGCCGGGGTGGAAGCGCACTTCTGTTTGGGCTGGTTGCAATGGAAATGGCGCGCTTCGACACATCGATTGCAACGTTCTTTGGCGTCCACAATGGCCTCGCGATGGGGTCCATCTATCTTGGCGGATCGGAGGAGCAAAAACAGAAGTGGCTCCCGCCAATGGCGCGCTGGGAAAAGATCGGCTGCTTCGGCCTTACCGAACCCCTGGTGGGCTCGGGAGCCTCCGGCGGCATGACGACGACAGCAAAGCGCGATGGCGACACCTGGATCTTGAACGGCCAGAAGAAGTGGATTGGCAACTCTCCATGGTGCGACATCTCGGTCATCTGGGCACGCGACGTCGATGACAACCAAGTCAAGGCTTTCATCGTGGAAAATAAGACGACGCCTGGCTTCAGCGTGGAGAAGATCCAAAACAAGATTGCGCTCAAGGTGGTCCAGAACGGCCTGATCACAATGGAGAACTGCCGGGTGCCGGAAGAGAACCGTCTGCAGGGAGACAAGTCATTCCGCGACACCGCACGCGTGTTGAAGATGACGCGCTACTTGGTTGCGTGGGAAGCGACGGGATGCGCCATGGGTGCATACGAGAATGCGCTCAAGTACTCGCAGGAGCGCCTACAGTTCGGCAAGCCCATCGGTTCATTCCAGCTTGTACAGGACCTGCTTGCCAAGATGCTCGCCAACATCACCGCCTCACAATGCCTCGTGGTTCGCACGGCTCAACTGCAGGCTGAAGGCAAACTGACCGACGCGCACGCGGCGATCGCCAAGGCGTTTACCACGGCCAAGTGCCGCGAGACGGTGGCGTGGGCGCGCGAGCTGTTGGGCGGTAACGGCATCGCCGCCGAGTACAACGTGGGGCGATTCTTCGCGGATGCCGAAGCACTTTATTCCTACGAAGGCACCTACCAGATGCAAAACCTGATCATCGGCAAAGCCATCACCGGATTTAGTGCCTTTATCTAACGAAACCGCATTCTGCACGTGCGATCCGGCCATACCAACCGAAGTTGAAAAGGAGAGCAAGAAAGCAATGCCTACTACGACCTCTAAATCGGAAGTCAAAAAGCCTGCAGCAAAAATTACGGCGCCTCGCCTGTTCCTCCTGAACCTGAGCGCCGGCCAAGTGTTGTCGGCGAACCCTGATGGATCTGACCTCAAGGTCCTGGTGAGCGAGGGACGCCGCCTTCCTGACGGCATCGTTGTCGACACCGACGCGGGCCATCTGTACTGGACCGATATGGGTACACCCAGTGCGAATGACGGGTCCATCGAGCGCTCAGATTTGGACGGAAGCCACGTCACCCGAATCGTTGCGCCCGGCGGCACCTTCACCCCCAAGCAACTGCAATTCGACAAAAAGAACCGCAAGCTTTACTGGTGCGATCGCGAGGGCATGCGAGTGATGCGGGCAACCCTGGACGGTTCAACGGTCGAAACTCTGGTTGATACCAGCCAGGGCGAATCGCGTCCCGGTAAGAACGTAACAAAGTGGTGCGTCGGCATCGCTCTTGACGTCGAAGGTGGAAAGCTCTACTGGACGCAAAAAGGTGGCGACAACGCGAACGAAGGCCGCATCTTCCGCGCCAATCTGGAGATTCCCAAGGGACAGACAGCGTCGAACCGCCAGGACATCGAGGTGCTTTATGAGGGACTGCCCGAACCCATCGACCTCGATCTCGACCCCATCAACAGGATGATGTACTGGACCGATCGCGGTGATCCGCCACGCGGTAACACTGTCAATCGCGCGCCCATGGACGGTGCGCCTGGAAAGCGAGTGGATCCGGAAATTATTTTCAACCACCTGATGGAAGGCATCGGCTTGTCGCTTGACCTGAAAGGTGGGCGTATGTTCCTGACCGACCTGGGTGGTTCAGTCTACAGCGCCAATCTCGATGGATCGGACAAGAAAGCGTTGCTGTTCGCTCAAGGAAACTTGTCGGGGATCGTCTACGCGGAAGTTCCTGCCGGTTCGTAACGTGTTCTCTATTGATTGTAGTTTTTGGAAGGAGACGAGTAATGGGCTCACCAGCCTCTGCTTTGCAACTTGAAAACGTCTTGTACGAAAAAAAGGGCTCCATTGCCTATATAACGATCAGCCGGCCAAAGGTAATGAATGCGCTGAACCGGGCGACGATTGCCGAGCTAAAAGTGGCGTTTGAGGATGCTCAGGATGATCCCGCTGTCCGCGGAGTGATTTTGACGGGCGCGGGAGACAATGCCTTTGCCGCCGGCGCTGATATCGGCGAGGTCGTCAACGAAACTGCGCTCCAGGCGGAAGAGAGTACGCGCACAGGGCAGGCAGTAACCAGCTTGATAGAGAACCTCGGCAAGCCAGTAATTGCTGCCGTCAATGGATTTGCCCTGGGCGGCGGATGCGAACTGGCGATGGCGTGCACCATTCGCATAGCTTCCGACTCCGCCAAGTTCGGACAGCCCGAAGTCAAGTTGGGAATCATGCCCGGCTACGGTGGCTCGCAGCGTCTTCCGCGTCTGGTGGGCAAAGGCAGAGCGCTACAAATCATTCTGTCGGGCGAAGTCATTGTTGCTCAAGAGGCTTATCGCATCGGGCTGGTGAACGAAGTCGTTCCGCTGGCCAGTCTCATTCCGCGAGCTGAAGCCATCCTGAACCAGATCAATGCCAACGGTCCAGTCGGCGTCAAGTATTCCATCGAGGCTGTGAACAAGGGAATGGACACGAGCCTTGAGGAAGGCTTGCGCATCGAGGCTTCACTATTTGCGATTTGCGCCGCGACTGAAGACAAGAAGGAAGGGACATCCGCTTTTCTGGCCAAGCGTGCGCCGCAGTTCCAAGGGCGGTAGGGAAGTTGAGTCAGCATTCAAAGGAGTGATTATGGCAACCGACAATATCTTTTCCGGTTTGAAAGTTGTGGACCTGTCCAGCTTCATCGCCGGCCCGGGCGCGGCGACGATCTTGTCCGACTTCGGCGCGGACGTTGTCAAAGTCGAGCCGCCTGAGGGAGAGCTGTGGAGAAAGGGGCAGAAGATACCGCCCCAGCCGCATTCGGAAGAACCTTATCCGTTCCAATTGTCTAATCGAAACAAGCGTGGCGTTGCGCTCAATCTGAAAGCTGCGAGCGCGCAGCAGGTTCTCGAACGATTAGCCAAGTGGGCCGACGTGTTCATCGTGAACACACCGCATTCCGCGCGCAAGAAATTGAAGCTCGAATATGACGATGTCGCGCAGTGGAATCCGCGCCTGATCTATGCCGATCTGACCGGCTTCGGCGAGAAAGGTCCGGACGCCGCTCTTCCGGGATTCGATCTCACGGCCTACTGGGCGCGAAGCGGCTTGTTATTCATGACACGCGATGCCGGAGAGCCGCCGACCTGGCCGGTATCAGGTAGCGGTGACAATGCGACTGCAGTCAGCATTTATGCCGCGATTGTGACCGCGCTCTACCGTCGCGAACGCACTGGCAAAGGGTCCTACGTCTCGACTTCGCTCCTCGCGTCAGGTGTCTGGTCGGCCGGCGTCTTTATCCAGGCCGCTCTATGCGGTGCGAGTTTCTATGGGCTGCACGATCGAACACATCCCGCAAATGCAGCTTTGAACACGTATCGCTCTTCCGATGGCACATGGTTTGTTCTAGTGGCGACTCCGGACAAGATACCCGCGGTTCTGAAAGCAATGGGTCGCGAGAATATCCTGACGGATCCGCGATTCTCAACTCCCGCCGCGCTAGCGCAGAACCGGCCGCAACTGACGGCGATGCTCGATGAGATCTTTGGTTCGCAGCCAATGTCGCATTGGTATGAAGTGTTCAACGACGTTCGCGTCCCTTTCGGCGCGGTGCGTGAGCCGCAGGAAGTCATTAATGACCCGCAATTGCGAGCGAATGACATCGTCGTGCCGCTCGAAGGGGCCGGCGAGAAGTTGACCACAACCATCAGCAGTCCTTTTCAAGTGCATGGCGTAATTAAGAGACCGGCGCGACGAGCCCCGCGCGTTGGTGAGCATAACGAAGAAGTGCTGCAGGAGCTTGGTTTCACCAGTAACGATATCGAAGGCCTGCGTGCTAGCGGCACGATCCCTCCGCCAGAACGGGAATCAATCGCGGCGGACTGAAGCAAAGCGAGGAGTAAATGGCTCAGCCACGAATCATCATCGTCGGTGGGGGCTTTGGCGGATTAGCTGCCGCCAAAGCTCTCCGAAACACGCCCGCAGAGATCATCCTGATCGACCGGTCGAACCACCACCTGTTTCAGCCACTGCTCTACCAGGTGGCTATGGCAGCGCTCACGCCAAGCCAGATTGGAACGCCCATCCGCGGTATTCTCCACAATCAGGAAAATGCCGCGGTCATAATGGGCGAGGTAACCGGGGTAGACAAAGAACAGAAGTGCGTCTTTGTCAGGAACGCCGACCGCGTCAATGTTCCTGTGCCGTACGACTATCTGATTCTGGCTACCGGGGCCACGCACAGCTACTTCGGCCATAACGAATTTGAAAAATTTGCGCCCGGCATGAAAAGTCTCGCGGATGCTGTAGCCACCCGAAACAAGGTCTTGCAGGCATTTGAATTGGCGGAGGCGGAAGAAGACCCGAGCCGGCACCGTGACCTGCTGACATTCGTTCTGGTGGGAGCCGGTCCCACCGGCGTCGAGTTGGCCGGTGCCCTCGCTGTTCTCGTCCGTACGACTTTGAAGAAGGACTTCCGTCGGATTGATCCCGCCTCTGCCCGAATCGTGTTGGTTGATATGGCGCCGAAGGTTCTGCCTCCGTTTTCGGACCGCCTCTCCCAGGCAGCGAAACAGCGGCTTGAGAATTTAGGCGTTGAAGTGCGGCTGGGACACAGCGTCGACCAGATTGACGAAGATGGTGTGGTTGTTGCCGGCGAGCGCATAGCGAGCAAGACCGTCATCTGGACGGCGGGCGTCGCGCCCTCGCCAGCGGGAAAGTGGTTGCAAGTCGAGACCGATCGGGCGGGTCGTGTGCGTATCCAAAGTGACCTTACGGTCCCCGCGCATCCAGAAATCTTTGTAATCGGCGATACCGCCTCGTTCGAGGAAAAGGGCAAACCCCTGCCCGGCGTAGCCCAGGTGGCGATGCAACAGGGACGTTATGCCGCAAAGATAATTCACCGCCGTCTGACGGGTGGTTCACTGCCGGGACCCTTCTCCTACTTCGACAAAGGGAACATGGCCGTAGTGGGAAAGGGCTTTGCTGTCCTGCAAAGCGGAAAGGTGCAAGTAAGCGGGTTCGGAGCGTGGCTGACTTGGGCGGCCGTGCACTTACAGTTCCTGGCGACATCGAGTCTTCGTTTGACGGTCTTCCTGCAGTGGGTTTGGACGTATCTCACCGGCCAGAGGGGTTCTCGACTCATCGTGAATCACCATGGACAACAAGCGGTGAAAGCTGCGGAGGCGCCGGCAAGCAATCAGTTGCATGACACAAGAGTTGCATAAAACAAGAATGGAGAAGATCACATGGCAAAGCACAAACAAATTCAGAACATAGCAATCGTCGGTACGGGCGTGATTGGCGCCAGTTGGGCGGCGTTGTACCTGGCACGTGGTTTCAACGTCACCGCGACGGACCCAGCGCCCAACGCGGAAGCAAACCTGCGCAAGTTCATTGATGCCGCTTGGAAAGACCTGACCGTAATCGGGCTTTCGCCGAACGCATCGCGCGATCATTTACAGTTCACTCCCGACATGAAGAAGGCGCTCTCGGATGCCGACTTCGTTCAGGAGAACGGCCCCGAAAGGCAGGACTTCAAGATCAAGCTGTTCGCGGATATGGACGATGCGACCCCGCCAGATTCAATCATCGCATCGAGTTCATCTGGGCTGACCATGAGCGTGATGCAATCTGCGTGCAAGCATCCCGAGCGCTGCGTGACAGGCCACCCTTTCAATCCTCCCCACGTCATTCCCCTGGTCGAGGTTGTTGCCGGCGCTAAGACATCCCCGCAAGCTGTCGAGCGGGCGATTTCCTTCTACACATCGATCGGCAAGAAACCCATCCACGTCCGCAAAGAGATTGTCGGCCACGTCGCGAATCGCCTGCAAGCGGCCCTATATCGCGAGATCGTGTACCTCATCGAGCAAGGCGTTCTGGATGTCGCTGATTCCGATGCTGCTGTGTGCTGGGGACCTGGACTGCGTTGGGGAGTGATGGGGCCGAGTCTTCTCTTTCATCTGGGCGGCGGTCAAGGCGGGATTCAGCACTTCATGGAGCAATTCACTGGCCCGTTAGCGACATGGTGGAAGGATCTCGGGAAGATCACTGAATTCAGCCCCGAGGTCAAGCAAACGATTGTCGACGGGGTGCTGAAGGAGGCTGGTGAGCGCTCGATTGAAGAGCTTGAGCGCGAACGCGATGCCATGCTGCTGGAATTGCTTGCCACGCGAGCAAAGGAAGAAACGACTTCGCAGGCAGCGTAGTGTTCGCGGTGCCACAGCTTCAACTCGGGCGTGCACGGTTCCGCACGCCCAGATCTGAACTTCTTTCGAACAGAGAGGCAACTATGAGCGACATTATTGCCGAGCGGTCTGCAAGTATTCTGCGGATTCAACTGAATCGTCCTGAAAAGAAGAACGCGATGACGTCAGGCATGTACCTGAGTTTAGCGGACATGCTTAACAGCGCGGCGAAGGATGATCAGATAAAGGTCGTTCTTTGGCACGGTGCAGGAGATTCGTTCTGCGCTGGCAACGACATTGAAGATTTCGTGAAGAACCCTCCCGGTCCAGGCGAAAGTCCGCAGGCTTCGCTAATGGATTCGTTCCTTAATTTCTACAAGCCGATAGTCGTAGCCGTACAGGGCATGGTCATCGGAGGTGGAACCACTATGCTGACGCACTGCGACTTTGTATTCGCCGGAGAGAGTGCCAAGTTCCAAATGCCCTTCGTGAATCTTGGCGTTGTGCCAGAATTCGGATCCACGTGCTCGCTGCCGGCGCGTATGGGATACATTCGCGCGGCCGAGTTGATTCTATTAGCACAACCTTTCAACGCTTCGCGGGCAACCGAGTTGGGGCTTGTTACCCAAGTAATTCCTGATGAGACGCTGCTCACCACGGCCAGTGAAACAGCGCAGAAGTTGGCACAAAAACCGCCCGCTGCACTTCAAGCCAGCAAGAGGTTGATGAGGTGGTCTACACGCCAGCCGGTTGAAGACGCGATCAGAGCTGAGAACGAGGAGTTCGCATCGCGAGTACGCTCAACGGAAGCCAAAGATGCGATGCGGGCATTTCTTGACAAGCGTCGGCCAGACTTCACGAGAGCAACGGAGACAAGAAGGGCCGAGAACGTGTCTTGACCAAAGAGTTGCCGCGTTCGTCCGCTATTTCGGTGTGAGATAGACGGCAAAGGCAGGGTACTCGTGCGGCGCTCGGAACTGGAGAACAGATGATTTATGTTCACTCACTTGGGCGGGCTTCCCGATACTATCCCGCGGCGAGGGCCCTTTCCGACGGTAGCACTCACCTAACATTCCGGGAACTTCAAGCTCGCGTTGCGGGTATAGCCGCCGCGCTCAGCGGCCATGGTTTTCAGGCCGGGGACAGACTCGCTCTCCTCCTTCCGAACGGGCCCGAATATATCGAGTTGATGTATGCCTGCGCTTGGCTGGGACTAATTGCTGTCCCGCTCAACACCCGTCTCTCCGCAGCAGAAATAGACCATATACTCGCGGATGCAAATCCACGCGGTCTAGTCCGACACTCATCGTCACCAGTTCCTTCCGTGCAGTTGCAATGGCAGAGGGTGCTCGACCAAGAGGCCTTGCAGGGGCGAAGCGACCTCCACCCCAGCATATGCTACGAACCTGAAGCGGTTCTGGCTCTTATCTACACGAGTGGCACGACTGGTCAGCCAAAGGGAGTTATGGTGACTCACGCCAATGTTTTGGCCAACATTCACGACTTCAACTACTGGATGCGATACAGAGAGGGTGGAGTGTACCTCCACGCCGCGCCAATTTTTCACATCGCTGATTTTCCCGCCATGTTCGCTGCGCCGGCTTTCGGCGCGCGCCAGGTCACGATTCCCAAGTTCAATCCGCAAAGCTTCTGCGAGACGGTCGAACGCGAACGCGTGACTCACACCGTCTTGGTGCCGACCATGATCAATCTACTGATTCAGTTTCCGGAAGTCGGCAAGTATGACCTAAAAAGCCTCGCGGTTCTGGCTTATGGCGGATCCCCAATAGCGCCAGAACTGATTCGTCAAACAAGAGAGCTCCTACCCAAAGTGAAGCTTGTTCAGGTCTATGGACTGAGCGAGACCGGTTTCCTCACCGGTCTACAGGACGATGAGCATGTCGAAGGTAGGCTTTTGTCCTGTGGAAGACCTTGCCCTGGAATCGACGTACAGGTCGTGGACGAGTCGGGAAAGCAAGTCGACGCTGGGGAGCCTGGTGAATTGGTGGCTCGAGGCGCCAACGTAATGCGGGGCTATTGGAAAAATCCAGAAGAAACGGCCCATGCATTTCAAGATGGGATGTTTCGGACCGGGGACATGGGCTATCAGGATCCCGACGGATATTTCTACATCCTCGATCGCTTAAAGGACATGATTGTCACCGGTGGAGAAAACGTTTACTCCGGGGAAGTCGAAGCAGTTATTTACCAGCATCCGGCGGTTCGCGAAGCGGCGGTCTTCGGAATACCTGATACCCAGTGGGGCGAATTGGTGATGGCTTGCGTCGTGTTAAAGGCAGGACAAGTTCTCAGCGCGGACGATCTGGCCAGCTATTGCCGGCGATTTCTAGCCAATTACAAGATTCCACGCCGGGTCGAGTTCTCAGAATCCGAGCTACCGAAGAGCGGCTCGGGCAAGATTCTCAAGAGGATTCTGCGTGAACACTTTTGGGCTCATCAAGAACGGGCCGTGAGTTGAGTGGCCCAATGAATTTGTATATTTCAAATCCTGCGTTTTGGAGCCGCCTTCAGTTCGGCTTCACGATAACTTATCACTACCTGTTTCCGCAGCTCACTATGGGGCTGGCTTGGTTCCTCGTGTATTGGAAGTGGCGTGCCCTGAAGACAGGCGATGAGGAGTACAACAAAGCTGTCAGGTTTTGGGCCAAGATATTCGGCCTGAACTTTGCTGTGGGAGTCGTTACCGGGATTCCCATGGAATTTCAGTTTGGAACCAACTGGGCAGGCTTTACTCGGTTTGCGGGCGGCGTTATCGGACAGACCCTCGCGATGGAAGGGATGTTCGCCTTCTTTCTGGAAAGCGCCTTCATCGCTGCGCTGATCTGGGGTGAGAAGCGACTGGGGCAGCGTTACCACTTCCTAACCACGGTAGCGGTTGCCGTAGGGAGTTGGCTTTCCGCTTTCTTCATTCTAGTCACGAATGCTTTTATGCAGCATCCGGTGGGCTATAGAGTAGAGGGCAATGGCCAGCTCGGCATCGCCAGCCTCCCTGAATACCTGTTGAATCCTTGGGCATTGGTACAGTTCACCCATAATCAAATGGCAGCGCTCGTGACCGGCTCCTTTGTGGTTACAGCCGTGGGATCTTTCTATACCTTAAGAGGGCTCCATCGAACCCAGGCTCAACTCTACCTTCGCACGGGAACCCTCGTGGCGCTGGTCGCTTCTGTTCTTGTTGCCTTTCCAACCGGTGACCAGCAGGCAAAGATGGTAGGTAGATACCAGCCGGTAACACTTGCCGCCATGGAAGGCAGATTTGCAGGCGGAAGCATGGCAGGCGTCGCCATGATTGGGCAACCGAATGTGGCGGCGAGGCGGCTCGATAATTCTGTTGAACTTCCCGGTGCACTCAGTTTTCTGGCCTATGGCCACTTTGGTAGTTACGTACACGGCCTCGATGAATATCCCACGAACATTTGGCCGGACAATATCGAGCTTTTGTACTACTCCTTTCACCTGATGATTACTCTGGGAACGATTTTCATTGTCATTATGGCCTTTGCAAACTTTCAGAATTGGCGAGGTCGGCTTGAATCCAGCGCTTGGCTTCTCTGGCTGCTGATGCTGGCGTTTCCCTTTCCTTACGTTGCCAACACTTTGGGCTGGATGACCACCGAATTGGGACGTCAACCATGGTTGATCTATGGCATTTTTCAGACACGAGACGGTTACAGCAAAGTAGTGAGCAACGGCAACACCATCTTCACGTTGATTGGTTTCATCGGCCTTTATCTTGTACTTGGTCTGCTCTTTCTTTATCTGGTTGGCCGGGAGATCAGCGAAGGTCCAGAGGGAGGGGTTGTGATCCGCAGCGGGCAGGAGCGTGAACAAGTGGCCCCTGAGAGTGGAGAAGTGATCGCCAAGCGACGAGAGGAGCACCTCGTATGATTACGACATGGTACGCCATTGTCAGTTTCATGCTTATCGTCTACGTGGCCCTGGACGGCCGCAATTTCGGCGCTGGAATGCTGTACTGGGTTGTGGCGAAAACGCCCGGGGAGCGGCGGCAGGTTGTAGAAGCGATCGGCCCCCTTTGGGCGTGGCAGGAGGTATGGCTCGTCGCCTTTGGCGGCACACTGGTCGCCGTATTTCCACAGCTCATAGCCTCGGCTTTTGCCGGCTATTACCTCG
>Ga0210409_10004479_pt1 | contig 15019 bp, 10 predicted proteins | sample IncBWH17MmetaG_FD_161649 | JGI IMG/M metagenome (GOLD analysis project Ga0210409, IMG submission 161649) | Forest soil microbial communities from Barre Woods Harvard Forest LTER site, Petersham, Massachusetts, United States - Inc-BW-H-17-M | ecosystem: Environmental > Terrestrial > Soil >... | reverse complement strand
GGCATCATCCGTCGAGACAATACCTGTCACCATCAGCGGCGTCACCATCGCAGCCGTTTTGCCCTCAACCCCCTGCTCCCTCACATAAATCATCCGCCCCGGCCTAATGCCCGGCATCCTTCCCGCAAATGCCGCACCCAAAACACATTCGTCGGTGCCGTCCGCAAACCAACGGCCCTCGATTTTCCACCAGGGGTGCGTCACCCTCACGCCCGTCTCGAACGTTGTGCCATCTGGAACAGGGACGTTGTGTTCATACCAGGTCCCGACCAGCGTGACAGGAACGGGAGATTTGTCCTGTTGGTCCGATGCAGAAGCAGGCACATCGAGAAAGGGCGTGAAACCGAAAATATTGTGACGCCAGAAAATTGTCTTCAATTTGCCGAGGTCGGCCTCTTTTAGGTAAGCGCCTTCATCCACGGGGCGATAATCCACGCCGCCGATTTCCACCGGCAGCGTGTCGGATTCGGGCGTGACCAGGAGATTTGCGCCAAGGCTGCGGAATTCACGCGCCAGACGATCGCCCACTTCGAGCGCTATGGTGAGCGTCGCCGTGGTCACTGCCATCCCCACGACCAGCGCAGCTGCGGTCAGTAATTTGCGCCTCGGATTGCGAACGAAGGATTCCTTTACCAGGCGAGCAAACATCGTGTCAGGAGTGAATCTTGGAGGCGGCGTCGCCTAGCGCCGACAGGTCCACGATCACTTCGCCTCCTGCAACGCGGGACTTCACGCTGATGGGATTGCAACCGCCCGATTGTCCGATCGAGGGTATGTAAATCGAAGCCCCGCAATTCCGGCAGATCACGTTCTGGCCCTCCTGCCGGTAGCCGGCGGTCCCACAAATCTGGCAGGCATCCAGCGCCGTCGCGTAATCGCCATTTTGTTTGTGAATCACCAGAAAACGGATCACCGTGCCGTTCACGTCTGCCGTGTAAAAATGCAGGCTCGAATCGGTGAGCTCGGAAAGCGGTATGCGAACCAAACTATCCTGCGCGACCAGAGTCTTTGCGGGCGAGGGCGCAGCGGCCACGCGGCCGTACACATATTCTCCAGCGAATGAAATGACGACGGCGACGCACAAAATTGCCGCAGCGAAACTCCACCAGCGCTGGCGCCGAAATTCGTATTCCCGCATGCGCCGCTGGGCGGGATTGGGCGCTTCGTCTGCAGCGGGCTGCTTCGCGCTAAACCATTCCCGGAGCACCACCAACGCGGCGGCGCCCAAAATCAAAACGAAAAAGAAAACTTCATTGCGCACGATCGGCCCGATGGTGGACATTTCCGTCTTGCTTGAGGGAATCCACATTGCTTCGCTAAGCTCATGAATGCCGGTGAGCGCTAGCTGAAAAGCGACCACCATCAGGATGGCGCTGGTAGCCTTGAAGAACCGGTGCAGCGGAATCCGCAGCGTGCCCTGAAAAAAGAAAAAGCCGACGGCGATAGCGATCGCAATGCCAATCGTTGTGCCGATCCAGACCCGCACACCCGCGCTGGAAAGTTCGACGGCGCGCAGGACCAGCACGAGCTCAGCGCCTTCGCGCACCACCATGAGAAAAACGAAAAGGCCGATGCCCCACCCAGCCGTTCGCGTGGATTTCTGCGCGTAGGCCTCCACCCGCTGTTCGATTTCTTTCTTTAGATGCCGCGCTACGCGGTTCATCCAAATGATCATCGAAATCACGAGGACGGAGGCGACCAGCATCAGCAGCCCTTCGAAACCATCCTCGCTGACCTGCCAGCGATCCAGCAGAACCGCAGCGGCAACGCTCGCCGCAGAGGCCAGCATCACACCACCCCAAACATACCTAGCAAGCGCGCGACGACCAGTGCGATTTAGATAGACCAGGACGATGCCGACGACAAGGGCGGCTTCAACGCCTTCACGGAGAGCAAGGAGTAAAGCAGAGAGCATATCTTTTCCAGTTGTAAATCATTTGCAACTGGAAAATTAAGTTTAGCCCCGGCCTGCTCTTAAATCAAGTGAATTCAACCGCTGCAACACCATGCTCACCTTTCACGGTAGAATAGCATCTTACATTCGAATGATTTCCTTGCGCCATTCCTCACGCCGCTATCGAAAACGAACGACCTTCCTGGGCCCGATCGCTATTGCGGCCCTCGTTGCGTCTCCCATGTTCCTGTCTTCGCTCCACGCGTTTTCACGACCCCAGGACGAGTCACCCTCGGTGCCGTCGAAACAAGCTCAAAAATCACCGGCCGCGTCGAGCAATTCACCTCTGGAAGAAAAATTGCCAGCACCTCCGCGCAAGGCCGACGTAAAAAAAGGCAAACAGGCCTATAAGCAGGGACTAAAGCTTGAAGACCAAGGCGACTGGCAAGCCGCCTACGATGCGTATTCTGACGCGGTGGATTGGGATCCCAGCAACAGAGAATACTTGGTGCGGCAGGCCGTGGCGAAGGGCCATGTGGTGCAGATGAAAGTTGACTTGGCCGAGCGTGAGGCGGTTTCCGGGAGAATTACCAATGCACTGCACGCGTTGCATCAAGCGCAGGAATTAGACCCCTCAAATCGCACCATCCGGGAGCGCCTGATCGAATTGGAGGCGCTCGATCCGGCGCGCGCAAAGCAACTGATCGCTGAACCTGAGCTGGCGCCCGAAGTCGAACTCGAGCACCGGCCCGGAACGCAATCGTTTCAGCTTCGTGGACAAACGCAGGGAGCCTATCAGGAAGTGGCCCAGAGATTCGGCGTCGAAGTCGCGTTTGATGTGGACTTGCGCAACGCACCGGTGCGCCTCGATCTGAAGGACGTTGACTTCGCTACGGTCATGCGCGTGCTGGGCGAGGAAACCGGAACGTTTTGGAAGCCGCTCACAAAGCATCTGTTCTTTGTGGCGCAGGACACGCAGCAAAAGCGAAAGGATTACGACGTTTCAATTGCTCGTACCGTGCTTCTGTCCGCTGCGGAAACATCGGAGCAGATGACGGAGTTGACGCGAATGGTTCGCGAGGTTGCCGGAATCACTCGAACCGACCTCGATTCGAAGAGCCACACATTGACCATGCGGGCTTCTCCTCAAGCCATCACCGTCGCCACCGGCATCATTGAAGATCTAGAACAGCCTCCTGCGGAGCTCATCCTGGAAATTGAAGTCCTGGAAGTAGATCGCAACAACAATAGGGATTTGGGTATCACCGGACCGCAGACTGCGACGATTTTCTCCATTCCATCGAACGCTCAGCAACTCGTGGCGGAAGGCGGTGCCGCGGCGCTTAGCGCCTTGCTAGAACAAGTTTTTGGATCGTCGTCATCGATTCCGGGCCTATTCGCTTTCGGCGGGGGGAAGACGACTTTCTTGGGAACACTCCCAGGCGCAGCCGCCAGCTTTTCGAATATGCTTTCGACCGTGCGCACCGGCCGCCGGGTTCTGCTGAGGGCGGAAGATGGTCAGCCCGCTTCCTTTTTTGTGGGTGAGCGCTTTCCGGTTTCGCTGGCGCAGTTTTCTTCCAGCCTTGTCGGCAATGCCAATAGCACCGCCACTGGCACTCCCACGGTCTCAAGCGGCTCTGCCTCCAGTCTTCCGATCACAACCCTCACGACCGGAACGAACCCTGATTTCGTGGTCACCGGCGACCTGAATCAAGACAACTTTCAGGACCTGGTAGTCGCGAATTTTACAGACGGGACCCTTTCGGTTTTCTTAGGCGCTGGCCTGGGTACGTTCGGCACCCCGAGCACGGTCACTGTCGGCAAGGGTCCGACATGGATTGCCACGGGAAACTTCAACGCCAAGACAAACACCAACGGAATTATCGATCTCGCCGTTGCCAATCAAGTCGATAATACCGTCTCGATCCTGCTCGGAAACGGCGATGGTACTTTTACGGTGGCGCCATCCTCGCCGCTCGTGCTGCCAAGCGGTTCAAGCCCCACTTCAATCGCAGTAGGCGACTTCAACAAAGATGGTTTTTCGGACCTGGCAGTCGTGAATATGGCCGCCAACACGGTAAGCATTTTTCTCGGCAACGGTGATGGCACGTTTAAGCCACCGACTACGATCGTTACCGGCAGCGCACCCACTTCGATTGTTGCCGCGGCATTCAATCCCAGCAATCCGTCCCTCATTGATCTCGCCGTGACCAACTCGGTTGACAACACGCTTGAAATCTTCATCGGCAATGGAGATGGCACATTTCAGAAAGGCGTCACCTACGCCACGGGCGTGACCCCTCTATACGTCGCCTCGGCCGATCTGGACGTTGACGGCAACCTGGATCTAGCGGTGGCGGACAGCGGCGTTGCCACCAGTTCCAACGCCGTTGGCAACAGTGTCTCGGTGTTTCTGGGCAATGGCGACGGCACGTTCATCAAGCCCGGTAGTACGCGGCTGGATTTCCCCGCCGGCACAAATCCCACATCCATCGCCATCGCCGATTTTAATCAAGACGGCCTGCCGGATCTTGCCGTGACGGCCACCGGAGACAACTCTTTCGCATTGCTGCTTGGAGCCGGCGGCGGTGCGTTCGACGCTCCAATCGAAATACCTCTTGGAACCACCCCCGATTCAGCGGCGACCGCCGATTTCAACGGTGACGGGCTTCCCGATCTCGCAATTTCGAATTTCGGCTCGAACAGTGTTTCGGTGATTCTGGATTCGTCGTCGCTTATTAGTCTTTTGTCCGGCAGTGGGGTCGGAACGCAATTCCCGGGCGCCGAATACATAGACATCGGCTTGAAAGTGAAGGCTACACCGCGGATTCACCCGGACGGCGACGTCTCACTGCAGTTTGAATTTACGCTGAGCAGTCTTGCGGGCAACAGCATCAACAACATTCCGGTGGTCAATAATCAGGAAATTCATCAGACCGTGCGCGTAAAGACGGACCAAACGGCTGCGCTCGCGGGCTACCTCGCGCCGCAGCGCAATACTTCGTTGAATGGTTCGCCTGGTCTGGGCGGCTTGCCGCTCAACGGCATCATCGGAGGCACCACTACTACGCAGTATTTAGACACCGAGTTATTGATCCTGGTCACACCGCGATTGGTGGCGTTGGCGTCTCGAAAGGATCACGTAGTCTATGCGGGCCGCGGCCAATTAGGAGGAGCAACCTCGCTGGGCCCCACGATACAAGAGCGACGCGGCGGATTTCAGCTGCCGAATGCGGAGCCGCAACAGCCAATCACGCCGCAGCCGCAACCTCCGCAGCCTCCTGCGGAGCAACCGCCGGCAGAGCAACCGCCTCCGAACACACCTCAAACCTACAACCCACAACCGCAGTAGCGGCCCAATAATGTGTAACGAGTTCGTCTAGAGTCGAGAGTTTGCGGAGACGCGCGAGCTGCGGATGACGATGGCGCGCAGGGCGGCTTCCCTACGGCGTGGCTTCCAAAACTACCAGCGGTTGATATGTGCGAGGGACGACTGGTTCTGCAATTGCGATCAATTGCCCCTGCTGATTGAACACGCGGAGTCGTGAGGGCTTCCAATCGCCAGAATCAAGTTGCGCTGGCGCATTCTGCGCCTCATTCGCGAGTCCCGGCTGAATCTGTGCGAGTGTGATGTTGAATTTCGCGCCGTGGCGCACGCGTTTTTCGACGATGGGCAGCACTGTAGTACGCGGCAGGTCCGTCAGCAGCTTTTCGAGCGGAATCACGCGCTCGAGCAAACGTCCCCCTTTAGCATCTTGTTCAAGCTCGGCAAGTGAGCGAGCATCATCCAAAGTGAATTCGCCGACTGCTGTGCGTGTGATTTCCGCCAAGTGCGCGCCGGAGCCTTGCAGCTTTCCCAAATCGTACGCCAGCGAGCGTATGTACGTTCCGGCGCCGCATTCCACGGTGAAGCGGGCTACCGAGCCTTCCACGCTGGTCGGCAGAAACTCGAATACTTCCACTTCCACGGGCTCGAGCTTCACGGGCTTTTTTTTTCGCGCGAGCTCGTGCGCGGGACAGCCGTGAATTTTCTTCGCTGAATACGCAGGGGGCACTTGCTGAATTTTACCGAGAAACTGCGCGGCATGCGCCGCAATTTCCTCCGAGTTCAATGTGGGAGCCTTATCCGGCCCTAGAGCCTCCCCGTCAGCGTCGTACGTATCGGTCTCGAAGCCGAAACGTACTGCGCATGTATAACGTTTGCGGCGACCGGTATAAAAACGCGCGAGACGCGTAGCGCGCCCTAGAGCCACCACCAGCACTCCGGTCGCCAGCGGGTCGAGCGTGCCCAGATGCCCGACCCCGCGAAAACCCACCAGACGCCGAACGGATTCCACCACATCGTGGGAGGTTCTTTCGCTTGGCTTGTTGATGACGAGTATTCCGTCGCAGGGAGGAACTTTGGGTGGACGAGACATAATGTTGTGGTAGCGCTGATTTAGTCGGAGAGTCTTTCGATCGAAAGGCCGACAGAGCCCTTGGGTTCGACGTCGCTTGAACCAGCAAGGTGACGCTACGGAGTGTGATCCTCCGGAGCCTTCGCCTTTCGCAGCAAGTTCTCGATGCGCTGGCCGTATTCTTCAGTTTCATCGAGGACGAACAGTACTTCCGGCGCGCGCCGCATGTGCAACCGCTCGACCAATTCGTGGCGTACGTACCCTTTTGCAGCTTGCAAGCCTTCGAGCGTGGTCGCGCGCTCGGCCGGATCGCCCGCGAGGCTCACAAACACACGCACCGTGCGCATTCCCGCGCCCATGCGGACCTCGGTTACCAGCACCGGCGCCGCCAGCCGCGGGTCTTTCAGTTCTCCTGCCAGCATCAGGCTGACTTCGTTGCGAATTTCCTCGGCGATGCGTTCCGAGCGATGTCCTTGAATCGTCATGCGCTTTCCTCACCCTCGAAATATTCTACTTCCTGCGAAACCAAATCGCGGCCCAACACGCGCTCGGACTCCGCCGCAATTTCAGCGAGTGATTTCTCCAAATAGCCTACGTCGCCTGAAATGGTCACCACACCGATGCGCGAGCGCTGCCAGGTATCCTGATGTTCGAGCTCCGCGACGGCCACATTGTAGTGAGCGCGCAGGCGGTCCTTCAAGCTGCGCAGAACTTGCCGTTTGTCCTTGAGGGACTGCGCATCGATGATGTGAATTTCGAGGGTAAGGAGGCCGATCGGCATTTTCGTAGTGGCGCAGCAATGCTGGACTGCGCGGTCGAGCCTTCAGCGCCAGGAAAAAGGTACCGTCAACGCGAGGCCGCCCATCGCCAGGAAGTCGCGCAATCTTTCCCTGGCGCCCCAGAACAGGCGGTTACGCTACTACGTCCTGACGCGTTCTGCTGCCGCAGCGCGATCCGGCCGTGGACGATCTGGCGGAGGCGGTGGAAGCGCCGCGGTCTTTTCGATCGAAAAACACTCGAGTATATCGCCAACTTTCACGTCGGCAAAATTCGATACCCCGATGCCGCACTCAAACCCCTGACGGACTTCTTTCACGTCATCCTTAAAGCGCTTGAGCGAGCTCACTCTGCCGGTATAAATCACGGTGCCTTCGCGAATCACGCGAACCTCGGCATCACGTTTCACAATGCCATCAAGCACCGAGCAGCCTGCGATCGTGCCGACGCCCTTGACGCGGAACGTGTCGCGCACTTCGGCGCGGCCCAGGAATTGTTCCTTGATGACCGGCGCGAGCAAACCCTCGACCGCCTTCTGCAGTTCGTCCAGCAATTCGTAAATGATCGTGTGGGTGCGAATGTCCACGCCTTCGCGTTGCGCCAGATCCGCGGCCTTGCGCTCCGGCCGCACGTTGAACGCCACGATCACCGCGTTTGAAGTGGACGCTAGCAGGACGTCGCTTTCGTTCACTGCACCGACGCTAGCATGGATCACTTTCAGCTTTACCTGGTCGTTCGAAAGCTTCGGCAGCATTTCGTTCAACACTTCCACCGAACCTTGCACGTCCGCCTTCACGACAACCGGCAATTCCTTCACTTCGCCGATCTTCAATTGTTCGTGCAACTGATCGAGCGTTAACCGGCCGCTCGCCGATTTTGCCAAAGTAGCTTCGCGCGCCTTGCCCTGGCGGTACTCGACGATGTGCCGCGCTTTAGCTTCGTCCGCCACCTGGAATTGATCGCCCGCTTCCGGCACTCCCTGCAATCCGAGAACCTCGACCGGCGTCGAGGGCCCCGCCTGCTTGATCGCTCCGCCACGATCGTCAAACATCGCACGCACCTTGCCGTACACCGCACCGACGATGAAGACATCGCCCACGTGCAACGTCCCGTTCTGCACGAGCATGGTTGCCACCGGGCCGCGGCCTTTGTCGACACGCGATTCGAGCACAGTCCCGCTTGCCGGCACTCCGGGGTCGGCCTTCAACTCGCGCATGTCGCCAACCAGCAAAATCATTTCCAGCAACTTGGGGAGGTTCTTCTTGGTCTTGGCAGAAACTTCCACCATCACGGTGTCGCCGCCCCACTCTTCCGGCATCAAGCCCTTGTCCGAAAGCTGGCGCTTCACGCGCTCGGGCTGCGCATCCGGCTTATCGACCTTGTTGATGGCGACAACGATCGGCACTCCGGCCGCACGCGCGTGCGAAATGGCTTCCTCGGTTTGCGGCATCATGCCGTCGTCCGCGGCCACCACGAGCACCACGATGTCCGTCACCTTAGCGCCGCGCGCGCGCATACGCGTGAACGCCTCGTGGCCCGGCGTATCCACGAAAACGATACGCTTACCCTGCACGTGCGCCTCATAAGCGCCGATGTGCTGCGTAATTCCGCCGGCTTCGCCGCCCGCCACGTCCGCTTCGCGGATCGCATCCAGCAAACTGGTCTTGCCGTGGTCAACGTGGCCCATTACCGTGACCACGGGCGCGCGCGGCACTTCATTGCCCGTGCGCTCTTCCTTGACCTTTTCTTCCTGAACAAGCTGCTCTTCGAAGGTGACGACTTGCACGACGCCGTTGAAAGCTTCGGCCAGGCTTGTGGCTGTCGGCACGTCCAGCGCTTGATTGATGCTCGCGAATACGCCGCGGTCGAGTAAGGTCTTCAGCAAATCCTTGGCGCGAATATCGAGTTTTTCAGCCAGCTCGCGCACGGTGATTCCTTCGGTAACCGTCAGAGGGCGCGGCTCACGCTTGACAGGCGTAACCGGCTCGACGGCAGTTGCGCGCCCGCCGGGGCCTACCCCGGCTCGCGGACGCACGGGATGCAGCTTGCGTTCACCTTCCGCGTATCGCTTTTCGATGAGCGGCCGGCCGCGTGCCGCCGGCTTGCGAGCATAGAGTGGCTTGCCCGGTTCGGCTTTAGGAACACCCGCGCCAGGACGCTGCGCGCCGACCGGCGCTTTATTGTCACGACCGCCCGGTCCACCGCCTCCGGGACGCTGCGGGTACCGTGAAGGAGGTCCGCCAGGACGCTGGCCCGGAGCGCCGCCTGGGCGGCCTTGAGGCGCGCCACTCGGACGAAATTGTTGCGGCGCTCCGCCCGGCCGCATGCCTTGCGGGGTGCCGGGACGGCCTTGTCCTGGACCCGAAGGAGCGCCGGGACGTACAGGATATCGTTGGCCAGGTGCAGGGGCGCCGCTGGGCCGTGGTGCACCGGGTGCTGCTGCCGCCGGACGTGCTGTCATCGGAGCGCCGGATGCGGTGCCGGGTGTCGTCGTAGGTCGCAGAGGTACTCCTGGTCTTGGTCCGGATGCTGGTGGCGCAGAAGCAGGTCGTGCAGCCGAAGGTGGCGCAGTCGGCGCGCCAGGTGCCGCTCCGGGCCTTGCCGCCGGAGCGGCACTCGATGGATGTGTTGCGGGACGTGCGGCCGGCGACGGTGCCGGTGCGGCAGGCCGTGCAGCCCCCGACGCGGGGACAGCAGTCGGCGCGATCCCGGGCTTCGGTGCCGTCGCGGGCGTGGCAGTCGCAATTGGAGCTGGCTTCGCACCGATCCCCGCAGGCGCCGCTGGAGCCGGAGCACTCGGCCTTGGCGCCGCCTTCTTACCGGCGGCCTTGGCAGACTTGTCCGCTTCCGCAGCTTCTTCAGCGGCCGCGAGGTCGCGGAAATGCTTGCGCACGAGCTCGGCATGCTTCAGATCGATCGAACTCGAGTGCGTCTTTTTTTCCGTGACGCCGACTTCCGGCAGGAACTCGATCAGAACCTTCGCCTTGATCTCCAGTTCGCGTGCCAGCTCATTGATTCGGACTTGATTGGAATCTGCCATTCGCCTCTGTCTTCCTTGGTCCTTCCCAATACCCTTCACAATTCACGCTACATTTTTCAAACGATCAGCCAGACGCCAGCGTTACACCAAACTAGGGCTTTTCCGCGCTCTCTTCGGTACCGCCAATTTCCTGTTCTCTTACTTCTTCGCTGGCCTGTTCGGTTGCCTCATCAAGAGCTTCCGCCTCGGCTTCGGCATCCACCGGGCTCACCGCGGCATCTTCCTGCGGCGCGCCGTTTTCGTCCGTGGCCACTTGCTCAGTGGCCTCTTCGGTGGCTTCATCTACCGATGCCGCCTCTTCTTCCGCAGCTACTTCCGTTTCAGTTTCAGCGACGGCGCCGTCACCTTCGGCAACGCCAACAGCTTCGGGCGGGGCAGCCGCTGCTGTTTCCAAGGCTTCGAAATATGCGGCCACCGACTGGTGGATCTTCTCCACCATTTTCTCGCCAATGCCCGGAATTTCCACGAGCTGTTCGGGCGTCATGTCCGCCAGCTTCTCGATCGAAGAAATTCCCGCCGCTTCCAGTTTCTCGATAGTCTTCGGGCCTACGCCGGCCAGTTCAGTCAGCGCCGTACCAGGAGCCGTAAGGGCCGCCATCTGCGCTTCGATCTCGCGGCGCTTTTCTTCCTCGCTCTTGATGTCAATGTTCCAGCCAATCAGTTTGCTGGCGAGCCGCACATTCTGACCCTTCTTGCCGATGGCCAGTGACAGTTGGGTGTCCTCGACGATCACTTCCAGGCGCTTCTCTTCGGGGTCAATAACCTGCACGCGAGTGACTTTCGCCGGGCTCAGCGCCTTCTGCGCGAACGCGACTGTCTCCTCGTTGTACGGAATAATGTCAATCTTCTCACCGCGCAATTCACGAATGATGGACTGTACGCGCATCCCCTTCATTCCCACGCACGCACCCACTGGGTCCACATCCTTGTCGCGGCTCTCGACGGCAATCTTCGTGCGTTCACCCGCTTCACGAGCCACCGCACGAATCTGCACGGTCCCGTCATAAATTTCCGGCACTTCCATTTCGAATAAACGCTGCACCAGAGCCGGATCGGCGCGCGACACCACCACCTGCGGCCCCTTCGCAGCGCGTTCCACCGCGCGAATCGTGACGCGCAGGCGGTCGCCGACATTGTATGCTTCCAGCCGCGATTGCTCGCGCTTGGGTAAACGCGCCTCAGTACGGCCCATGTCCACGATGATGTCCGGACCTTCCATCCGCTTCACCACGCTATTGATCAGCTCGCCCACGCGCGTGTGAAATTCGTTATAGATCGTATCGCGCTCGGCCTCGCGCACCTTCTGCAGGATCACCTGCTTAGCTGTCTGCGCGGCGATGCGGCCCAGAACATCCGTGGGCTTGGTCTCGGTGATCTCGCCGCCTACTTCAATTTCGGGCTGGCGCTTGCGAGCGTCGTTCAAGGAAATTTCGCGCACAGGATCGGCTACTTCCTCGACAACCGTGTGCACTGAAAACACGTCTACCTGGCCGGTGTCTGGATTGAACTTTGAGCGAAGCTCTTCCTCGGTGCGATAATATTTCCGCGCCGCAACCACCATCGCGTCCTCAATGGCCGCGACGATGATCTCCGGTTCAATATGCTTCTCCCGGCTGATCAGCTCGATCTGCTGGTACAGCTGACTCGCCATTCGCGCTTCTCCCGTACATCTCGTCCATGAGTTATGAAAATCTCGCCGCTAATAATGGAATTGCTGCCAATTCAACCTGCTCTACAACTCCACCACCAAATTCGCTTTCTTGATCCCGGCGTACGGCACGGCAAGTTCGCGGTCGCGCACCATGACTTTCACCACGCCGTCGGCATATCCCGCCAACCGTCCTTCCAGATACGCCTGCTTTTCGATCGGCTCGTTCAGCCAGATTTTCGCCAGCCGCCCGACGAAACGCTCATAATCCGCGGGCTTGATCAGTTTACGGTCCAGCCCCGGTGAGCTTATTTCCAAAACGTACGACGGACCGGGAACCAAGTCTTCCACGTCCAGGATTACGCTGAGCTGCTCGCTCACTCGCTCGCAATCCTTGTGAGTGACACCCAACCCTTCCGGGTTCTGCGGGCCGGGCAACCGGTCGATATAAACACGCAGCAAGCGCTGCTTGCCGATCTTCCACTCGACGTCGAAAAGCTCAAGGTCCAAGGAGCGCGCCACGCGCTCAGCCGCTTCTCGAATCTTTTCCAGTTCCATTCTAGTCTAGCGGTAACATTTTGTAGCGCGCGGCCAGACTGGGCGTCGCGGTAGCGCTAGTCCGACGACCCCTTTCCATTCTAACCCCGTCCGCTCAATGACTCGCCAGCACGTCGTACGCAGGCACCTCAAGCAACGACGCTTAGGCGTTCCGCCATTTGTCGCGTCCAACAAAAAAGTGGGCTCGCGCCCACTCATACATGCGACCTGTCTGGAAGCAACTCAGTATAATTTCTATGCCGCAAAAAGGCAAGACCACCCGACAGAGGAACGGAAATCGCCGCAAAAAGGCCGCTTGGTGGAACGCTTCAGTTCATGTATATATTCCGGTGATACGTCCCCCAATCGTACCAGGAGGATTCCATGTCCCAGCATCGGATCCCAAAGCTGCAACTCGCCGCGGTTGTTGTGGTTGCGGCCTTATCGGGCGCGGCTGTGCAATCTCAGCAGAAGATGGACTCTATGAACCAAGAACGCGCCCGGGCGATACTGCGCGATGCTTATGATGACGTGAAGAAGCATTACTATGATCCAAAGTTCCACGGCTTAGACATCGACGCACGCTACCATCAGTTTGACGAAAAGATACGAAATGCTGGATCCCTGAGCCAATCGTTCGGGGTGATCGCCGGATTCCTGGACGGTCTTAACGACTCCCATACATTCTTTACTCCGCCGTCGCGACCCTATCGAATCGACTACGGATACCGCATGCAGATTTATGGCAGTGCCTGCTTCGTTTCGAGGGTGCGACCCGGAACCGACGCCGAGTCCAAGGTCCATACGGGCGATGAAGTGCTTGGATACAACAACTTCGCTGTGAACCGCGAGGACTTCTGGAAGATAAGTTACTATTTCAATAGTCTGGCGCCACAGAAAGCGTCGATTCTTGAGGTCCGCAACCCCAGCGGTCAACCTCAGAACGTAACGATTGACGCGAAGGTTCGGGAGTTGAAGAAGGTCATCGACCTCACCGGGCAGGATGGGGGAGGCGACTTTTGGGATTTGATCAGGCAGGAGGAGAATTCGGATCACATCGTTCGTCAACGCTGGCTGAACCTCGGCGACGTGATGATCTGGAAAATGCCGGAGTTCTTCGTCGAGGACCGCGAAGTCGACCGCATTTTTAACGACGCTCGGAAACACAAGACGCTCATTCTGGACCTGCGCGGAAATCATGGTGGCGCGATCACTACACTTGATCGAATGCTCGGAAACGTGTTCGACCATGACGTGAAAATTGCGGACCGTATCGGTCGTAAGGAAATGAAACCGGAAATCGCCAAGACTCGAGGAAGCGACGTTTTCACTGGCAAATTGATCGTCCTTGTGGACAGCGTTTCCGCGTCAGCAGCGGAACTTTTTCCGCGGGTCGTCCAACTCGAGCACCGCGGCATCGTGGTGGGCGATCAAAGTGCCGGAGCTGTCATGGAAGCCAAGCACTATCCTGGTTCTCAAGGGATGGATACGAAGATTTTCTACGGGTTCTCTATCACGGAAGCCGACCTCATCATGAAAGACGGCAAGAGCCTGGAGCACACGGGCGTCACACCCGATGAGACAGTACTCCCCACTGCGAAAGATCTGGCCGACGGGAGCGACCCCGTTCTGGCCCGGGCTGCTCAGATGGGCGGTCTTAACATAGACCCGACGGCTGCTGGTAAGATGTTCCCTTTCGAATGGCTTCCAAACTAGCAGAACTGTTAGATCAAATAGAAAGGCCTCCCCATTTCGTCGGGAGGCCTTTGGTTTTTGAGCTCTGCTGCGAGTTACTGCTGCGGCGTTTGCGGCTTGGGAGCTGGAGCGCGCTGTTGCTGCTGTGCGGGAGGCCGTGTCGTTGAGCCGGACTTTGCCGGATAGGTTTGGTCATACAGGCGGATGATCTCCTGCGTCACGTCGATCGAGTTCGCGGCGAAGATCACCGGCGAGCTTTGGCCCGAGCGGTCGAGAATGACGCTGTAACCGTTGTCGCGAGAGTATTTACTCAGAACGTCAATCATCTTGCGGCCGATGCGATCCACAATCTCGCGCTGGGCCTCGTTGAAATCATCTTGCGCATCCTGTGATTTCCGCTGATAAGAGCGCTGGAGCTGGTCTCCTTCGCGGGCCAACCGCGCCTTTTCATCGTCGCTGAGCGTGGTCTGCCCCGTACGCATGCGCGTCTGAATATCTTCCATCTGCTTTTGCATGTTGGTGAGCTCGGTTTGCCGGGGCGCGAACTGCGATTGCAACTCAGCAGCAGCCTGCTTCCCTTCCGAGGTGCTGGTGATGGCCACCTGAACGTCAATCACGCCCACTTTCTCGGCGCCTGCCGCCGCTGCGCCACCTGTCTGTGCCCACACTGCGGGAACCATCAGGAACGCCGCCAGGGCTGGAACTGCCAATCGAATCTTCATTCTCACTCCTTAGAGTAAATAGTTGTTCGGATCATGATTCCCAAAGTCTCGCCGCCTGTACCGTCAAGCACAAATCACCAAACACAAATCGGGAATTATAGCTGTCGCCCGAGAAACAGGTCAATCGGTTTCGGCTAATAACCATGCTGCGATTAGGCCCACGCGACGGTTATTCTGTGATGCGCCAGCAAGATGCGCGGTTGGCCTCCTATCCGCGCCGCTCGGCTGTGCGCCGTTGCCGCCAGTCAAGCGTGGCTTCATAGCACTAGTGGGACAGCGGCACCAGCAAAATGCGATTGTTCGTCTGAT
>Ga0210409_10004477_pt1 | contig 15022 bp, 15 predicted proteins | sample IncBWH17MmetaG_FD_161649 | JGI IMG/M metagenome (GOLD analysis project Ga0210409, IMG submission 161649) | Forest soil microbial communities from Barre Woods Harvard Forest LTER site, Petersham, Massachusetts, United States - Inc-BW-H-17-M | ecosystem: Environmental > Terrestrial > Soil >... | reverse complement strand
CTCGTACGATTTATCAAGCGCGCTCTGCGCGCGTTCTTCGCTCTTCGTCACCTCGTTGTTCGCCTTCTGCTCGGCTTTGGCTACATCCTTCGAAACATCTTCCGGCGACTTCGACTTGTTGCAGCCGGCTAGCACTAAAGAAGCGACCACGAAAATCGGCATCAGGTATTCACGCATGCAATTTCCTCTTGTTATAGGTACGCGATCTGCCCGCGCGTTACCCTCCATTCAATGCGAGCAATCATCCGTGTGGACCTTAGCGTAGCGCAGGAGCCCAACGGCCGCTATAGCGACAGTGATTCTTGTAAGTTGACTGGACGGTCTTGGCCGCGAGCCAATTGGCTCCGGCGCCACGCTGATGGCGGCGAGCCGTACTCGCGCCGAAACGCGCGGCTGAAAGCCGTATCGGTCTGGTAGCCTACATCCTCGGCAATGCGCGCCAGCGGCGCGTTGCTGCGGCACAGAAGATTGGCTGCGAGCAACATGCGCCACTGCGTTAGGTACTGCATCGGTGAAGAACCGACCAAATGCTGGAAGCGCTCGGCTAGCACCGACCTCGACGTTCCAGCGCTATGTGCCAGTTCCTCCACAGTCCAAGCGTGGGCGGAACGTGTATGAAGTGCGTTCAATGCGGGGCCGACAATGCGATCGCCTACTCCTGCGAGCCATCCAGTTCGACCATCGGATCTTTCGTTCATGTATAAGCGCAACACCTCGATGCACAGTACCTCGGCGAGTTTGGCCAAGACGCCGGCACCTCCGGGGCGCGGTGAGCGTTGCTACGCCGGTCTGATCGCCTGGTCTTCTCTTGGTCACCGGCCAGCCTATAAACCACCACAATGACTATTGAAGTTTCGAAAGACGAGTAACATTGGCCATAGTCTTCGCCTGGTCATAACCGGCGTCCGCTCGTTCCTTGCACGACTTTTGCGCCTCCCCAGTTAGGGCAGAACACCGTTGGATTGCGACGCTATGATCACCATCCGCCTGCTCTACGGCCACATCATATGCGGCTCTGGCGCTCCCTTCGTTGAGATCCTTGGACGAGCCGTCAACGTTTGCGGCAGCACTGTCGACATTCTTCGCCGCATCCTTCCGGGTATCCGTCACTTCGGTAGAGGCTTGCTGCCGCGCCGCAGCCACATCGGTAGCGACTGTCGCCGGAGACTTCGCACTGTTGCAACCACACGCCAATAGCGTGGTCAATATTCCAATCATCGGTAATAATAGCTTCTGCACATCAATCTCCTGATTAGACAAATGCCGCTTTTCATGCTCAAGCCACGATCGACGTATCGCCAAGGTATTGCGGTAAAGCTCGGTAAATGCGCGACCGCGGCAATTGGGAGCCAAAGAAGGAGTATGACGCGTGAAGCCTAACGCACTCGTAGGACAACTCCATTAGATAAGGTAGGCAATTGGCGCAGAAGTACGTGCTGTCATTTCAATACGCTCATGTCAGCAATGAAGTCGATCAGACCGGCTCCGGCCGCAATGCCTTTGTAGCAGACGGTAGGGACGTAAATGCATGACTGTCAGTGACGCAACAGACCCCGTCGTGAGTGACAGATCCAGTGGGATTACAATCCACGGATGAACCACCCCGTTCAATGCCGCTGCGGAACCCTCAAAGGCTACGTCGACACCAGCAAGCCCGTAAATCGCGCCGTTTGTTACTGCAAGGACTGCCAAGCTTTCGCACGCTACCTAGGTCGAGCGAGCGAAATCCTGGACAGCAACGGTGGTACCGACGTCATTCAAACCGTCCCCGCCAAGGTCACCTTCACACAAGGCCGAGAAACACTCGCCTGCATGCGCCTGACCGAAAACGGGCTCGTACGTTGGTACGCCAATTGCTGCAACACGCCCATTGGCAACACAGCAGCCAATTATCGCGTCTCATTCGTCGGCCTCATACACAACTGCTTGGAAGCCCTGCCCGCGTCATTAGATGATTCCTTCGGCCCTGTGCGCATGTGGAGCTTTACAAAGAATGCAAAGACGACAATCAACGCGAGTCCTTTTGGGATGGTTCCAGGAATTCTGAGAATTCTTGCCATGGTCTTGCGTGCACGCTTGAATGGCGCCTATAAGCGTACCCCGTTTTTCTTTACCAACACCGGTGCCCCTGTTGTCACGCCGAAGATACTGACCGATAAAGAACGAGAAGCGGTCTATAAAGACGTTGCATAGATTCGATAGTGCGACGCTCACAATATTCAAGGAGAGAGTCATGCGAAACACTTACCTCTTTGTCCTAATGGTTGCTATTGGCTCGCCCTGGTTGGTATCGAGCTACGCGGCAACTTCCCCGAAATCGGCGGCCGCCGCAACAGCGCGAATCACGATACTCTACGATGCCTTCGGTAAGGAGGCGGCGATGACAAAGGATTGGGGCTACGCCGCCATAGTGGAGATCAACGGCAAACACATACTGTTCGATACCGGTGATGACGCGGCGATTCTCGCGAAGAACGTCAAGGCCAGGCGCGTTGATCTAACCAAGCTCGACTTCGTGGTGCTATCGCACCGCCACAGCGATCACATGGGTGGAATTTCCTATCTGCTCGGCGTGAATCCTAAGGTTAAGATTTACGCCCCCAAGGAAAGCTTTGGCATTTTTGGCTCCGACCTGCCCAGTAAGTTCTATCGCAAGGACGAGACGCTGCCCGCCGAAATGCGCTACTACGGTGGTACGCCGCCGGAGACTATGAAATTCGGCACAGCCTTTCCCGGCGCCAATATTCAATTGATCGACAAGACCACGGAGGTGGTACCGGGCATTACGGTGATTGCCCAAGTCTCCGATGCGCCCGGAACCAAGGAGTTGAAGGAGCTATCGCTCGCCGTCAATACGGCGGACGGCGTCGTGTTGGTGGTTGCCTGTTCGCATCCGGGCATTGAGAGCATTGTTGCCGAAGCCGCCAAGATCAATCCGCACATCCACTTCATCGCGGGTGGGTTTCATCTGTTGGTGGCCCAGGACGAGGCTATCGCAAAAGTGGCCACAGCACTGCATGAGACTTACAAAGTGGACTACATCGCTCCCGGTCACTGTACCGGCGAACCTACTTTCGCTGCACTCCAAAGGACATTTGGCGATCATTACCTTTATGCCGGCTTGGGGACGACTTTGGATCTGGGCACGAACCCGCGCGCCGCATCGAATCGACCCGCCACCGGTGTCCTAGACGAAGGCGACTTGCGCACCTACCGCACCCTGCTCACCCTAAGCGATGACCTGAGGAATGGGGGGCCGGAGATCGTGCATCTTGCGCAGACACAGTAGCGTCGTGCCTTGGAAGGCGGTCCGATCGAGTGGCATCCGAGATTCGTGATGGAAGGTCTCGAATTTCTCGAGTTCCAGATCGAATTTTGATTCCCTACTTCCGCTGTTGGCCCGGACTTGCCGCTTACCAGTGGCTGCTTCCAGTTGGCTCGACATACTCAGTTAGCCCATAAAAAAGCGGCGCGATCGGATGCGGGATCGACGAGCAAGCGGCGATGTGAATGCGATCCACGGGCAGGTTTCGGGGAGTCCGTTCCGTCCGTTGATAGACCGCCGTTGTCGCTTGAATCTGATTTGAGCCACGCGGATGGGGTCAGGCGTTCCGCCGCCGATTAGGTGAGATTGCACCCGGTGAACAGCGGCGGGTCGTTCACCGGGAATTCCGGATCATTCGCCGAATATCGCGTGAGCGCCTGCAGGATCTCCCGCAGAATTCCTCGTATTGAGGACGCTGCTTCGTAAAACCCGGGAGATGCTCATGTACTCCATTCGCAATTCACTGCTGGCGACGCTCTTGCCAGCGCCCGGGCAATGCTCGCGACTTTGGCGAGTTCCGCCGCCAAGAATTTTCCCACGGAACCCCCGTCTAACGAAAGGAGATAGTCATGCAGAACGTGATCAAAACTCAATCTGAATTGGCGAAAATCATGGTAGTCGCCAGTTTCTTCGCTCTCGGCTGCGTGGCAATCGGCGGCACAGCGTTGGCGCAGCAGCCTACAGCCGCCGAAGCACCACCGGCGAGCAGCCAATCCACGACACATTGGTCGGTGTCGTACCCGGTACGATATTCGGACCTTGATGTTTCCAAGATGAAAGGAGCAAAAACACTATATTTGCGCATTCGCTACGCGGCGGAAACGCTCTGTGAGAACGCCGCCACTTGGGGTAAGAAAGAGGGCGAGGCCTGTGTGAACAAGGCGGTCAATGACGCCGTTGCTCGCGTCGATGCCCCACTGCTGACCCAATACAGTCAGCTGCGCAGCAAGGGTGATAAAGCGGGGCTCGTGCAGCTAGCAAAAGCCAATTGATTTTAGGTCGTCAATCGCATGCCGCGCAGCGGGGCACTCCTGCGCGGCATTTTTCCCATACATTGCCGCGTTCACCTACAATCAATACTGTCGGCACACCACACCGGCACCGGTCAACTTCATACAGGGATTGGCGCGACGTGCTATTGATTAGACCCTCCCGCGTGCCGTCGCGACAATCGATCCCGCCGACGGTTGCAAACCTTCCAGGCGCCCTCCCGGCGCGCGAGAGCATCGTGCCCGTGGCGTGCGTGACGCTGACGCTCTTCGAGTGACGTGACGATGGCAGCCGCAGCGGCAGAGGCGAAGGAGCAGTACTCGGCGATGGTGCTGGGCGCGACGGGGAACGTGGGCGGACGCATCGTGCAGCTTCTGATCAAGAGCCCGCTGTGCAAGAAGGTGGTGGTGGTGACGCGCCGCAAGACGGACGCCTTCGCCGAACCCAAGGTCTACGAGGTGGTTGTCAACATGGACCGACTTGAGGAGGAGGTTGCGCCGCACGCCCAGGGAGTGGACGTCGCGCTCGCCGCGTTCGGCGTCGGCAAGGGCAGCGCGAAGATGCCCGAGGAGGAGGTGCGCAAGATCGAGATCGCTTACCCGCAGGCCTTTTTCCGCGCCGCCAAGGCTTGCGGCGCTCAGGTGTGCGGGGTCATGACAGCAGCGGGCGCGGATCCCGAGGCCAGAATGAAGTACGCGAAGATCATCGGCGAGAAGGAGAAGGCTGTCGAGTCCGTCAAGTTCGACTTCCTTGGAATGTACCGTCCCGCCGTCATTCTCGGCAACTCCAACACGCCGGGCGTCCTTGGCTACGTCATGCTCCTGCTGCACTGGGCCATGCCGTCCAAGTACCACTCGATCCACAAGAACGACCTCGCGCGCGCGATGGTGGCGCAGTCGGAGCAGGCGTTCCTCGCGATCGCGCAGGGCAACGCTCCCAAGGGGGCGACCGCGAAGATCCTGGAGTACAAGGAGATGGAGCCCTTCTTCGTCAAGGGTGAGAGCGACGAGCCCTGAGCAGCAGCAAGCTGCTTGCGAGCAGACTGTGGCGAAGGTCCGCAGAGGGTCCACGAAGCGACTGTCGTCGCTTGACCTGACAGGCCCGATGCGGCGTATTGCATGTACCTGAGAATCCGAGCCGGCCGGCTGGGCGGCAGCTCGCAATCCACGTCGCCGTCATCCCCGCAACAGGCGGCGGCCCGGCGTTGCCCGATCCAATCGGGCCTTTAATGGGCGGCCCGGGCGAGGACGCGATCGGCGCAACCGCAATAGATATCGGACGGCGAACGGGCTCGTATCGTTGCTCGGGCCGATGACTCCGGAGCCCGGAATGATGTACCTTTGGGTTGTCAATCTGCGGGCGTGTCGTCGACTGATCTCTGTTCCAAAATTAGGACCGTTCCGATGGTCGTTACCGGAACATACAATCCGCATCTCGTCGCGCTGTCCATTCTGGTCGCCGCCTTTGCATCTTATACCGCCCTCGATCTCGGCGGGCGCGTGGCGGCCACCCAAGGAGTTGCCCCTCGCGTGTGGCTGGCGGCGGCCGCGATCGCAATGGGTGGCGGAATATGGTCGATGCACTTCATTGCCATGCTCGCCTTCAACATGCCGATACCGCTGTCCTACGACATCGGATTAACCACGCTATCGTTGGTTGTGGCGATCTTCGTAACCGGCGTCGGCTTTTATCTCATCAATCGTCAGAGTGCACAGCCCCTTTCCCTCGTATTCAGCGGCATCTTCATGGGACTTGGAATTGCGGCCATGCATTACATCGGTATGGCGGCAATGCGGGAGCACGCCGAAATCAGCTACGACTTTCTATTCGTTGCGCTCTCCCTGATTATAGCGATCGGCGCGTCGACGGCGGCACAATGGCTGGCATTCCGAACCACGGATCTTGGACAAAAGCTCGTTGCCGCCGTCGTCATGGGGCTGGCCATTTCTGGTATGCACTACTCGGCGATGCGAGGGACCACTTTTGCCGCTCACGGCCCGGCGCACGCGGTCCAGGGATACGCAAGTCTCGATCAAACCAATCTGGCTCTGGTGGTTGCCGGCATTACGTTTGTCATCCTGGCCTTCGCGTTGATAGCCTCCTTGCAGCAGGAGAACATCGAGCGTCGGCGGGCCGAACAGGCCTTGCGGCGCAGTGAGGCTTACCTGGATCAAGCTCAGGCCGCCAGCCACACCGGCAGTTTCGGCTGGAATGCCGTAACCAATGAGGTGTACTGGTCTGCGGAAACCTTTCGGATCTACGAATTTGACGGCGCGATTCCACTCGAGCTCGCGCGAATCGTTCGACAGACGCATCCGGAAGACAGAAATTTTCATGAACAAATACTCGATCGCGCACGACACGAGAAGAAGGATTTTGATCTGGAGTACCGGTTGCTGATGCCGGATGGTTCGGTCAAGCATCTCGAAGTAGTCGCCCATGCCTTGACGGACGAATTGGGCAACCTCGAGTTTGTCGGCGCGGTGATGGACGTCACCCGGCGCAAACGTGCGGAGGAAGCGCAACGAGTGCAGGAACGGGAGCGCGCCGAGATGCAGCGTCAGCTGCAGCAGGCGGCTAAAATGGAGGCAATCGGTCGCCTGGCCGGAGGCATCGCGCACGACTTCAACAACATCCTGGGCGCCATTCTCGGTTACGGCGAACTCGTGCAGGACAACCTCGGCGAAGGCAGCGCTGTGCGCCACCAGATCGATCAGGTGATGCACGCGGGTATGCGCGGGAAGGGACTCGTCGACCGCATTCTCGCCTTCAGCCGCAGCGGGATTGGCGAGCGCGTGCCGGTGCAGGTGCAATCGGTCGTCGAAGAGACCCTGGAGTTGCTCGCAGCTTCACTGCCCGCTGACCTGCGTCTCGAGAGGCGACTCGATGCGCCGGACATGGCGGTGGTCGGCGACGCGACCCAGTTCCATCAGGTCGTCATGAATCTCTGCACGAACGCGGTGCACGCAATGAAGCGGGTCGGCCTGCTCACCGTCGTGCTTGAGCGTGTAGCAGTCGGCGAGCATCGCTTACTTTCGCACGGTACGCTGAGCGCCGGCAGCTTTGTGCGCCTCTCGGTGAGCGATACCGGCAGCGGCATTCCGCCCACGGTGCTCAAGCGCGTGTTCGATCCGTTCTTCACCACGAAACGTGTCGGCGATGGCACAGGCCTCGGCCTCGCGTTGGTGCATGGTATCGTCGCCGATTTCGGCGGTGTAATCGACGTGGCGACGCAGCTAGGCGTGGGCACCACATTCGCGATCTGGCTTCCGGCCGCTGGCCAAATGCCAAGTCTTCCGGTGGAACCCGCGGGCGAGCTGCCGCGAGGCAACGGTGAGACCGTCATGATCGTAGACGATGAGCATGCGTTGGTTGCGCTCGCGGAAGAGACGCTTGCCGAGCTAGGCTACGAGCCGGTGGGGTTTCACTCGAGCCTTGCCGCCCTGCAGGCATTTCGCGCGGAACCGAAGCGCTTCGATCTCGTGCTAACCGACGAGACGATGCCCGACCTCACGGGGACGGAGCTTGCCAGTGAGATCCGGCAATTGCGACCAGAGATCTCAATCATACTCATGAGCGGCTACGGTGGTACGCAACTGAGCGAACGAGCGCGGGCCGCAGGGGTCATCGATGTGCTCCGCAAACCGCTCATCCGCCGCAATATCGCGGAATCGGTTGCGCGCGCTGCACGCACGTAACCAGCTTATCCTGCCGAGTGGCAGGCGGCTCGCGGCCCTTGCGCCGCAGTCGAGCTCGGTCGCAAGGCCGCACCCGGAGGGGGGCGGCGCGGTGAGACTTCTTGCTGATGTGGCCGCGGGTCGCTTGTTGCACAGTCATGTAGACTTTGATTAAACCCTAAGCAACGTGGGAGGAATCGTGAATGGATGTTCATCCACCCCGCCAACCCATCCATACGGTGAAAGACTTCCTGCTCCATCTGCTGACGATCACTGTGGGTTTGTTCATTGCACTTTCGCTAGAAGCAGCGGTGGAATCCCTCCACCATCGGCACTTGGTGCGCGATGCGCGTGCGAATTTGCACCGCGAAATCACCGCCAACCATGAGCAGTATGCGATGAATGCGAAGTGGATTGCCGAAAACCGCGAGCAGCTCGCCCGCAACATCGAGCTGTTACGAGACTTGCGCAAGGGCAAAAAGCTGGACCCTGCCAATCTTGGCTGGCATTGGCAATGGAATTCCTTTAGTGGGGTCGCTTGGAGAGCGGCGCGCGACAACGGTGCGGTCTCTTACATGGAGCCCGATCTGATTTCCTCTTATTCGTGGATCTATTTGCAGCAGGACTACGTCAATGCAACGGTACTTGCGATCGTGAGTGAGGAATCCAAAGCGGGAGCGGCGCTCGAGGCCGCTACCGACCCATCAAACCTAAGTGCCTTGGAGATTCAAACGCTATTGGTCAAGTCCGCCGAGATAAATTTGAGCCTTCGTACACTGCAATCAACCATGAAGGGACTGGAAGATATGTATATAGAAGAGTCGCAAAAGCGGCGCTGAGGAGACGAATTGGAGTCCGTGGGCGACTGCCTCTTGAAGACTGTGCAGGGCGGCGGGCAACTAGCTTGACCGGCCGGGAGCCCATTCGGGCTCCCGGCCGTGTATCCCTGCATTGGCTCAATTTTTTGCGGTTCGCGCGTCGCCCATGATGCCGAACTGTTGCGCCGCATCGACTCCATTTTTCTCGATGAACACTTTGGCGAGGTTCGGGATCTTTGCGGCGTGAACTGCACGGCCCACAGCGTCCTTGACACAGGGTCCGGGCGCAAACATCAATTCGGGTGTGTCCGACTTTGATTCGCCGCAAGCATAGTAAGCGGCTGTCTCAATGCGTGCGTAGAGGCGATGTGCCCCTTCGGGGGTATTCGGATTCAAATCCGAGAATTTCACTTGTATGGACACTGGTGCAAACGGGGAATCGGCATGCACGCAGATCGGTGCGGACGCTATCATCGCTGCGCTGAGCGTGAGAAGAATGCGCGCGCTCGATCTCAATGATTTCTTGTCAAACATAAGCTCTCTCTCCCGGGGGTTGCTGTCGCAAATGAAGATATCGATATATCTATCGATCGATCCCTGGAGTTCTTAAAGGCGGATTGCGGCTTATGTGATCGCTTGCACATAGTATCGAGCAGCCTGGTTCAGTTCTTTAGGACATATTCTCAATAGTGTTAACCACACCCCAGAAATGCCTTGTCTGCACATCCTTCCTGTTCAACTGCGCCCGGAAATCCGAACTGTCTGTTTGCGCTTCCCGGGATAAACCCCGTGGACGGGAACTTGCTTCAGGTCATGCCCTGGCCAACGTTCAGCCACATGACAGACCATCAGCTGCTTGCGATCCATAAGTATCTGAGTGCGATTCCGTGCATCGAAGGACCGGCGACACCAGCTGACCTGCCGCCCACTTCGCAATACGCATTCCCGGTTCTACACAACGATTGCAATTGAGCGCGGGTGACGGTCCATAACGGGCAATGACGAGAATGCTTAAGTAGGCGATTCTGCCTTGGGTGGTTTTTCCGGCGGTGGGGTGAGCAGGAATCCCGGCGTTGGCATGGGAATCAAGAGTGGCGCCCTGGGTAGCGGCGTCGCACATCCGGTTAGGGCAATCGCGACAATCGCATAGCCACAGCCGAACAAAAACTGAGCGCGTGGGCGGGTCACTAGGGGGCGAGTCCCGCGTTGGCCGGCATGAGTTCACGCAAGGCTATGACTTCCGCCGCTATGGCGGCCTTGATGGTCGGCTCGCGGTCCGGAGCGAATAGCGCGGAGTGCAGGGAGGGAAGCGCGGCCGCTGATTTCAAAGACGCATCGTACTTCGCCCGTTCCACGGCGCCGATGCGCAGCATCAGCGTGGGCACTCCGGCGCGTTGAAACTCTGAGAAATCCTCGCTCGCCATCTCCGGCGGCGTATCCATCACTTGCTGGGGTCCGAGTTCGCGCAGCAGAGCCGCCGCCACGCGTTTCGTCAGCGCCGGGTCATTGACCAATGCGTACCCGCCTTCAGAAACCACGACCAGAGGTTCGCGCGGTGCGCCTGCGGCTGCCGCCTCGGCCTTGGCGATGCGATCAATGGCGCTCAATAGATGTTCCCGTACTCCGTCATTGAGCGAGCGGACGGTAAGCTCGAGCTTTACTTCGGCGGGAATGATGTTGGGCCGGGTGCCGCCATGAATTGAACCGACCGTGATCACCGCCGGATCAAATGGCGAGGTTTCACGCGAGACGATTGTTTGCAGCGCCAGCACCGTGCGGGCGGCAATCACGATAGGATCCACCGTCGACTCGGGTCGGGCGCCATGACCACCGCGACCGAAGATCGTGATCCTCACCGAATTAGAATTGCTGAGGATCGCGCCTGCGTGATAACCAATGATGCCCGCGGGATCTCGCGCATCGTCGTGTACGGCCAGAGCGTAGTCAGGACGCGGAAAGCGCGTGAACAATCCATCGGCAAGCATCGCCTTGGCACCTCCGCCACCTTCCTCAGCCGGCTGGCCGATCAGGATGAGCGTGCCGCGCCAGCGGCTGCGCGTACCGGCCATGATTCGCGCCGTCCCCATCCACGAAGCCATGTGGATGTCGTGTCCGCATGCGTGCATCACCCCGACATCGGCGCCGTTGTCGTCTTTGGTCCGCACCGTGCTTGCGTACGGCAAGCCGGTCTTTTCTTCAACCGGCAACGCATCCAATTCGGTTCGCAGCATGACGACCGGGCCGTCGCCGTTCTTCAGGATGCCGACGACACCCGTGCCGCCCACGCCCGTGGTGACGGTGTAGCCGAGTCCGCGCAATCCCGCCGCGAGTTTCGCGGCAGTCTGTTGCTCGTGCAGTGAGAGTTCTGGATGCCGGTGTAGATCCAGATAAAGCGTCTCGGATTGCGGATATACCGCATCGACCTCGGCAGCGACGGCGGCAACCGATTGGGCTTGAGCGCGACTCGCGAGAACAAGCAGCCCGACAAGACAAAGATATTGATGTTGCATACCGCAACCTAAAGCAAATTGCGTCGTGGCGCTAGAACATCTACGTTGTACGTCATCCGTGCACGGCGAATCAAGTCAGCGCGGGCGCCTCCTGGATCTTCCAGCCCCTGATCAGGAGCCAGAGCATGAAGATCAGCTCGCCGAAAAAGGTCACGAAGAGAAATCCAAAATCGACTGCTGGAAATAGATAGGGCCCCAGCGCTGGTCGCGGGCTTTGCCTACCTGCTCAATCCGGTCAGTTATGCCGAGTTTTCCATTTACCCAAAGCTGGTCATTGCCGGGAGCATCGAACAAACCGTTCAAAACATTGGCGCCCATGGAAATCTGTTTCTTGTCGCAATCTCCTGCTATCTGACCAGCTGCATCGGTGATGTGGTTATCGCCTGGGCGCTCTACGTCTTGTTGGCGCCGGTAAATAGATCGCTGTCATTGCTCACGGCATGGTTTCAATTGGTGTATGCAGATCGCCCTCAGCGGCGTGTTAAACCTGGTAGCCGTTTACCACCTGCTGCATACGCCGGATTACCTGACGCTCTTCGGGTCCGGCCCGCTGCATGCCCAAGTGTTGCTGCTGCTGCATTCGTTTCGATACGCCTGGACGTTGGGCCTCGTACCATTTGGGATTCATCTTGTATTGCTGGGCTACCTGATTTACCGCTCCGGTTACATCCCCAGGATAGTGGGCATTCTGTTGGCGCAGAGTCAGTCCTGCAACGCGATTTGACAGATTGTCAGAGTTCACCGATCCGCCCGATTTTTTTCGTTGGTGGTCGCGTACTTGCCAAGCCCCGGTTGGCGTCCAATATTCCATGCCATGTCGACTGCGCCGCCGCCTCTACCGCAGCCTTTCGAATCTGTCCCTAAAAGGAGACAGCAGTCATCCGCTCGTATGTGGCGTAGCGTACGGACACTTGGTGTGGTACACCGATATGGTCGCAAAGCTTACGGAGAAAGCGTTATTAGCGCAAAAATCGTATTTGGGGCCGGAACCGTTCAACTAGACCATTCAGCAATCAACCCTGAATGGATACTTGAGGGCAATCCTGTATCGCGCAACAAACTATTGTCGACCAGCGCCGATGGCACCGCGAAGACGCTTTTTTGGGACTGCACCGCGGGCCGCTTCAATTGGTTCTACGACATCGATGAGACGGCGTGCGTGCTGGAAGGATCGGTGACCATCAAGGATCAGGAAGGCTCAGTGCGTCGATTGGTCGCCGGCGACTGGATATATTTTCCGAAAGGATCGCACGCAGAATGGACCGTCGATGAATACGTGCGCAAAGTGGCATTCTGCAGATCGCCTTTGGCGAAGTCCTTTCAATTTGTCCGACGCGTTTACCGCGGCCTAAAAATCCTGACCGGCCGCGATTCTGCCGGCGCTCAGATACCTGCGATGTTTCAGGGCTAGCGGCCAAAAGGCGCGCAGACAAAAGCCAGTCTTTTTACGGCACGATCTCAACGGGCGTCTGGCCTGATGTCAGGTCCCAGACATCCTGCAAATCCGAGTCGGAAAGAGCAATGCAACCGTTGGTCCAATCGCGCGTTTTGTAGTAGGAATCCGGCTTGCTGGGCCGGTTCGGCTCGCCATGGATGAAAATATCTCCGCCGGCCGGCTGATGCAGCGCGGAGGATCGCTTCAAGTCCGCGGGGCTTGGGTAGGAAATGTGCAGCGCCTTGAAGTAATGGCTGTGCTCGCGACGAAAATCGATGACGTATCTGCCCTCAGGAGTGCGAAAGTCCCATTTGTGCTCTTTGGCGCCGGTCGGACTGAGGCCAAGCGCAATGCGATAGGTGCGCAGCGGAAAATTATCGCGAAGTAAGTAGAGCTTGCGTTCGTGTTTGACAATGAGAATGGTATCGGCGCGCAGAACGGGCGGGATCGGGTCAGCGGCGCTCTGCTCGTCAAATGCGACAAACAGCAGTGCCCCAAGGGCCAGTAACCCGCTTTGAGCGAATCGCCGATGGGCTCGGTTCGTAGCATGAGTTGACATATGCTGTGGATAGTCACTCGTTAAGAGATGTACCCACCTTAGCCAACGAGACGATTACGGAACTTGGGTGTAGATCCCAATTGAGCGCAAAATTCTCGCGGGCACTGCACGATCACGATGAATCCCGTCACAGTTCAGGCGGCCTATTCAATCAAGCGCCCGGCTGCTGCGATCGCGCTGCGTGAAGCACAGCGCTGCTTATGTCAACACGGTCAAATGAGATTCGGACAACACGAGGAAGCACCGTGACCACGCTAATTACTGGGGCAACCGGTGGGCTCGGAACAGAGACCGCAAGGCGTTTGGCCCAGGCAGGCGTCCCTCATCTCATACTTCCGGTCCGGAACGCGCGCAGCGGCGACGCTCTGCGCTCCGAAATCGCGGCGCTCGGATGTAAGGACGTATCGACGCCATTGCTCGAGCTCGCATCCTTGGCGAACGTGATGCGATTCATCGAGGATTTTCGATCGCGCGAAGGCTCGATTCGCCTTCAAGGTCTGCTATTCAATGCCGGGACGCAATCGGCCAGTGCGCTTCGATTTACCAGCGAGGGCATTGAAACCACATTCGCGGTAAATCATTTGGCGCATTACGCACTTTTCAGGGGCTTGCAGGATCGGCTAACACCCACGGCAATCGTGGGTTGGACGACCAGTGGAACACATGATCCCCGAGAACGGATGGCAAGACTGTTCGGCTTTCGCGGTGCGCAATTCCACACGGCGGCGATGTTGGCGCAAGGTGATTATCCGGGTGCGAAGAGCTCCGCGCAGGCGTGTAGAGACGCCTATGCCACGTCGAAGTTTTGCAATATGTTGATGGCGCGACATTTCGGCGCCGCGGAACAGGGTCAACGGAAATATTTTGCATTCGATCCGGGGCTCATGCCGGGCACCGGCTTGGCGCGCGACCAGCACGGAATCGCGCTTGCCGCCTGGAAGCACCTCATGCCCCACCTCATCGGCATCCTGCCCGGAGCAAGCTCACCTAGGCGATCAGCAGACACGTTGTCCAAGCTGATGCAAGGGCAGATCGCGATCGAGCAGAACGGGAGCTATTTTACTTTCGCCGGCGAGGTCATCGCTCCCTACATTCCCGACAATGAGCAAGCGGTGATCAAGGATTTAATTGGCACTAGTGAGGAGTGGCTGACAAGTGCCCCAAAACTTGCGCCGAATCAGCGATTGGTCGGCCCAGCTCGCAGCGACTTATCCATCAAAACGTAGCCACGCCGTTGGAATCCGTTTTGTTCATAGAAAAACCTGGCGCGGCGGTTCTTTACACTCAGTTGTAGTTGCACGCGGGTAAGCCCGGCCCGCTCCATTTCTCGCTCCGCTTCGCGCAGCAGCGCGACCCCGACACCGTTGGATCGCTGTTCGGGGACCACGAATAGCTCGTCGATTTCCGCCATCATGCCGCCATGTTCGAGGCTGAAGACGTAGACCGCCAACAAGTAGCCGATGGGCTGTTCGTCCTTCATCGCGAGCCAACACGCGCCTCGCTCCTTTTGGCGCATGAATGCACTGAGAAGGTCCGTGATGCGCGAGCGCTCAAATCCGGGGATGGTTTCGAATTGCCAATAGCCTTGTACCAAGGATGCGATGTTGGCCGCATCCGAAGTGTGCGCGAGCTGAATGCGGGTTGGCATGGCGTGCGCTGCCCAAGAGAATTATGCAACCAGAATTGGTTTGCCCTCGATCACTTTCCG
>Ga0210409_10004476_pt1 | contig 15023 bp, 15 predicted proteins | sample IncBWH17MmetaG_FD_161649 | JGI IMG/M metagenome (GOLD analysis project Ga0210409, IMG submission 161649) | Forest soil microbial communities from Barre Woods Harvard Forest LTER site, Petersham, Massachusetts, United States - Inc-BW-H-17-M | ecosystem: Environmental > Terrestrial > Soil >... | reverse complement strand
GCTGCCTTTACCCTCTGCTAGTCTAATTAGGCGCACCATGCGCGCTGGATCAATCGCGTCGTATCCGCGGATGTCCTTCAAACCAGACATCGCGACAACGGATGCCGGCAGACAATAGAAGCCAATAACCCGGCCGGGAACGGATTGAGCGACCTCGTCCAAAACGGGGATTTTGGGATAGTAAAGCGCCGGATCACATTGCGCACTGCGGCCGTAGTCAAACCATAACAAATCTGCGATCAAGAAAACGGCGAGGGCGGGAAACAGCCTGAAGCCACCGGCCCTTTGAAACCACAAAAATAACCATCCCAAAAACCCCACCCCACAAAATAGCGCCGTGATGGCATAATGGCGGGTGAACCAAGCCTGAATCTGGCCCACGTCCGTGGTGATTTGAACCGTTGCCCACGTTTTCTTGTAGAAGGCGTCGAATTGGGTTTGTGTGGCGATCAGTTCAGGAAAGACCCTGGTCCGATAAATGCACCAACCTGATAGCGCGGCCAGCAAGGAAGCCGGCAGACAAAACCACCATCGCCTTCGAATTGGACCGGAACAGAGAGTTTCCAGGCCGATAGCGGTCATGCAGAGAATCGCAAAGGATGTCAGGAACACGAGGCGATTGTGCGACATCATGTTCAATCCCGGCAGACGCAACAAATGAACGAACCCTGGAACATTGAGACACCAACACAGGCCGAAAAACACAAGGATGATCCAAAATACATTGAGAGCCTGATGGCGCCGGCTGCACCAAGCCAGGGGCGCAACCAGCAACGTGGCCAATACGCCGGCGTACGCGGCGCTGGCGCTTTCCGGCAGATTTTGGTTGGATGTCAAGGCGCTACCCTTTTCAGTTGTGCCGTACATATCAGGCAGCACTACCAGCGGTAATGCGGCGAGTCCAACCGGTGGCCGCTCCTCTACCCCCGCATGGCGTTGCATCATACGGAGACCTGATTTCGCGTATTCCAGCAGAGGCAATGTCTGCGGAGCCGCCAGCAGAAATCCAAGCCCCCAACCCAGGATCAGCATCGCAATTGCCGTCCTTAATTTTGGGTGGAACCATCCGTTCGGATGAAGGGTCCACAAACGCCAGAGTGCATAAATTCCAGAACCCAGGAGGACTTGCCCGGCGACGTCGATCAAGCCGCTGGTCAGGACCAGAAACGTCACCAGACTTAGGATGACCACCGACAATGGACCGGAGCCATGTGTGGTATTGTCAACGGCCAGGAATATCCAGGGCAGCCAGTAAACCGCCAGGCCCGTGGGGAAACCCTGCCAAAGGACAAAAAACGCCGTCAAAGGATAACACCAGGCGCAAACAGTTGCGGGCCAAAAACTGATCGACAGCGAGTGCCGGCAATAGCGATACATTCCGCTACCCGCCACGAGCGCGGCGAAAAGCTGCGCCCAAGCCAGAATTATCGGTGACCGGGTGCAGTATTCCAGCAGATAGAAGAGCGAATACTTGGGCCATATGAAAGGAACACCCCCAAAATGATAAGGAGCCCATAACGGAAATCGACCTTGGTGAAGTTCAGAAACCGCAAATTGCCGGGCTGGTTCAAATTGATAAACCAGGTCGGCCAGGACCTTGTCGTGCGGCACAATTTTGGTTGTTTCCAACGTTTGCGGAAAGTAAATAAGAGGTTGCGCAAGCAGATCCAATGGCAAGAGGACCTTCTGCCCTATTAATGAAGGTCCGTAAAGAACTGCCTGACCAAGAATGATTCCGGCAAAGACAATGAGCAGCTTCGAAAATTTCGCGTTGAAAACTTTGTCGATGCGCATATCTGATTCACCGGCAACCGAGTAATCAGTGGGGATTAGCGGTTTTCTCGAGAGCGAGGATTCGGAAGGGGCCGATTTTGTTGATTTCACGGCATTGGTCGCGGATCACACCAGGCAGCGGGCCGGCGGGATAGGCATAGCGAACGGCTGCACCATTCAGCGGCGGGAATGATGAACCGACGAGTATTATCATCGGGTGGCTAGCCTTTTGCAACGCCGCGATGATCCGGGATTGCTGGTCTTCATTCATCCAGACGATTTCAGTTGCGTTGAAGTAGGTCGGTGGATTCTTCGCAGTCCAGAAATACAGGCTGTTGAAGCCAGGGATGCTAATGAAGGCGTCGCTTTGGGTTCCAAGGTAGTGCGTAAGTTTGCGGTAGATTTGAACCTGCGCAGGTGGCAAGTGGAGCAGGGTGCTCCCAGGCAACGCCAATGGGGGAAGCAGCTTGTAGTCGCGCAAGGCTCTGTAAGCGCCCGACCATTTGAGAGTGAAACAAATCAAAGCCCCGAAGCCGAGTAACTCAATCAGCAGCGTGTTCGAAAATCGAATGGTCCCCAGATGGTGTATCGTCCGGGGCTCATTGAGGAATATCTGGAGAGCATCATGAAGACAGACAGAATAAGCCAGGACGGGTAAAAACGTTGCGATAGCGGTCTGGGTTCCTTGAAATGGGTAAGCCTGGAGACCCTGCCAGACCGCCTGAAGGCAGAGAAACACTCGGGGAAAGCTTGCCGGGTCTGCGGACAAGTCGCCCGGGCGGTTGGGAAGCAGCAACAGCCAAGACCAGGGCAGCAACCAGCCCAAGGCTTCCTCGTAGTGGTTATAATCGCAGACGAGAACAAGGATGCCCAGGCAGCCATAAAGAGCTTTGGCTGTCGCGATTGCGAATTGCCTGCGAGCGGATTGTGATCGCCACCGTACCATGGCTGAGGCACCCAGGAGTGCGGCAACGGCCGAGGGCAGGGAGTGCGCGACTCTCAGAGGAGAGTAGAACACAACATCGTTTGCAGAGGGGCCCGTGACCAGGTTTTCCAGTACACAGGAAAAGGAGCTGCCAGTCAGAGCGAGGTCGGCGATCGCAAGCGCCGATACAATGGCAAAGGAGGCTCCAGCCAGGGCAGCCTGGCGCAACTCAATGCTTGGCCCGGATGCAAAAGCGCGGGCGGCAGCGCCGGCGGCCAGGATCGCGGCGCACTCCTGGGCGGCATAAATGCGAGCCCAGTTTTCAGAGAGATGATGGCGCATTAAGACGAAGGGCAGCAGGCTGGCCAGCACGAGCAGCGCCCAGAATCGCGTGGGCCGCGATTGGAAAAGCGACATGCGTGAGCACATTGCCAATGCCAGGGCGAATCCGAAAAACGCGCCGACATTCACTTTTGTCAAGACCAACGCGGCCCCGATGGCCCCGAGCAGTGGGAAAGTAGAACGTTTTTGAACACCGCCGACAGCTACAAGAGCGGCGAGCGCCAGCAGCAGAGCCACTAGTTCCTGCGGATGGCCCGGTTCGAAGGCCATCGGTACCAGATGCAGTACCGCTTGTACTAAGACAAGGAATCCCATAAATGCCGATCGTGTGATCCGGCCTGCAGCCAGTGCCAGGAGGCAAGAGGCCAGCAGCCAGTGAAAGATGCAGAGAGCCCGGGTGACGTCGTCGGTCAGCGGCAGCATCGCGACGGAGTGAATGAACCACTCATAAAGGTAATAGAATGGACCGTTAACAGTAAGAACCTGATCGTACAGTGCGTGGCCGCGGAGAAAGCCCTGCACGGAGATCATCAGTAGGCCTTCATCATCGTAAGGGGGGAATTGGGTAAAAGTCTTGGCGTAGGCGAAAACGGCGAGGATCCCCAGGAGGACGAGCGCCACGATAGCCAACACCCAGAGTGGGAGGTGGAATATCCGCTTCCGTACGGCCAGATCGCTATGGCCGCGCGCTGCGGCAACGGTCGTGCCAACGCGTGCCGGCTTGCGGCTGGGCTTCATGGATCTTAGCTTAGCCGGAACGGTTCAATTAAGGAATTGATTTTCCGTCGGTTTTTTCGCGGTCATGCTTGCAAGGAACCAACTGCATTGCAGTTGGGCCAAGCCGTTAATTTCGTCAAAATTTCCCGCCACCAAACGCGCTGATCTTCCCCGCGCACGGCCGGCTTGAGAGTCGGTTTGCCGCGCGCTCGGCTATTTCGGATAACCGGGTTCAGGAGGAACTGGCCGAGTTTGTTTTGAATTGGAGCGATGGCTTCGCGCCGGAATCGCACGTCATAGCCTGCGTACTCCTCGGCCCAAAAGGGTCGGATGAACGGGTCTTTGACCTGGCGTATCACATTGCGCGATATTTTTCATCCGTGAGCAGTGCGGTTCACCCCAAGGAGCGTTGCATTAGTGCAATCGAGGAGGGCCGATATCGAGTTGTGGAGGATGTATTCCAGCCGGGGCCCCCAGGATTCGCGCCAAATCCCCTTGAAGGCGCTCACAATGCCGGATGCGATCAGGTGTCGGCTATCAATGGAAACATTTGCCAGCAGATTGAGGCCGATAGGGAATTCGAGGTCAGCCGGATTGAAGTAACACAGGTGGTCGGCGCGAGCCGGGGGAATGTAATGCAACAGCCCCTCAGCCAAATCTCCGTGCGGATCAATCAGACCGACGCCATGCTTAAGTGCTATGTGCTGCACGAGCATATTGTGCAAGAGCCTTGTCTTCCCGGAACCGGTCTTTCCGATGATGTAGATGTGCTGGCGCTGGTCTGCCGCAGATATGCCAAAGGGCTGGGGGTCGCCCCAGCCGGGTCGTTGACCAATCGTGATGTTTGGCTCTTCTTTCATGGTTCCCAAACCAGCCGCCACTCCTGCCACTGGGAAAGGCTACCCTTGGTGTTTAGCCCTCCCTGGTGTCTCTGCCGCAAGCGTCCTTGCAACGCAAGCGCCGGCAAATGCATTTGGGACAAGCCGGCGAGGTAATCGCGGCTGGTTTTGAAATCCGAGATGGGCGGCGCCTAATCTGCAGAAGAATCATTTCTGCCGTCGGCTTACAAATGTTAACACGGAGCCCAGAATCAGAGATGGGTTTCAGCAAAATCACGCCACAAAGAGTTCGTCATTGTGCTGTGCTGAGATCCGCGTCAAGCGTTAAAGTAGTGTCTTGACCGGAACATCCGGATTGGCTTCACCGCCGTTACTTAAGACCGAGGTATGGGAAAGTAGCCTCACTGGCCCTCGTACCACCGAAGCCGAGTGTTGCAGTCAAGGGCTAAAGCCTACCGCGTGCAGGAGGGCGCAGAAGCTTTAATCCTGGCGTTTTGAACGAAAGTAGGAAGTAGTCTGCCTTGAAAAACCGACGAAAATGAGGCCCTTAAAATTAATCCGCATGTCCGTCATTTGACGAAAAATCGGTCGTCATGATAGGATGACAACATGGAGGCTTTAACCTATACAATCGAACTTTCCCCTCTGGAAGAAGGGGGTTTTTCAGTCAGAGTCCCAGCCTTGCCGGGTTGCGTCACCTGGGGAACCAGCTTTGACCATGCGGTTGCAATGGCCAGGGAAGCTATTGAGTTATGGATTGAGGAAATGTCGGAACACGGCGAACCGATCCCGGAGGAGCGCGAATTGGCGCGACCGGTAAAACTCGGTGTTCAAGTACACAGGCCGGCACTTACTTGACTCGGTTACCGGCTCTCCGACCGGCGGACGTCGTAGCTGCGTTGAAGCGGGCGGGATTCGTTGAAAAGCGACAAAAGGGAAGCCACCTCATTCTCTGGCACGAGCGGCAGCGTAGAACGACGATCGTGGCACTCCACGGCCGCGATTTGCCTGCACCGACACTCAAAGACATTCTCAAACAGGCCGGAATAAGCGAAGAAGAATTCCGGAAATTGCTTTAAGTCCAGTTCGCCAACTGGGCACGGATGACCTGGCGCGGGAGTAACAAACCGATGGTGGCCCTACCATCCAGAATACGAAGGGCGCCGTTGTTGGAAGGGCACGCATGGGAGCAGGGATAAAGGCCAAGTGGCCGAGGCCACACCGCCAAAGAGAGCAAGCGTTTCAATAGCGGCCTCACGAAAATCCCTGACGCCGCATGTTCGCATGGTTCTCGCGCCAATCAAAGCGAGCAGATGATAGGTAGTCCTTTTTCGATTGCCAAATCTAAAAATGCTAGGAGTTCCTGCCGCTTCTTAACCTGGTACTCGTGCAGCTTCGCTAGGCTGTTCAGACCCGTCTCCTTCTTGTGGCCGCCCTGTGCTCTAAGTTCCTCCGCGGTAGGAAGATGTTGTTCCACCGAGGCGAATTGGTTCCTGAAGCGTCTCAGGCTTTTGCCGGTTAATTCGAGATCCTTATTCAGAAGCGGCAAAACGTCTCGCCACCAGGAGAGTCCACACGTCCACAGCACGCTTGACAAGTTGTACGAATCTCGAAAATAAGCTTCCGAAAACACCGGCTCTTTGTACAGATCGTCTGGTTTCGATGTTGATGCTTGGGCTTGCGATCCCGCGGTTGGCGTTCTATTCAGCAGGCTGTGCTTTTTGTTGAGCGCGGCGCGGTTGGCCTGTATGTATAAGTCTGCACCCATTGGATGTATTCCAGCCTTGCTCTCACCGAAGACCCACGGCTGGCACGCTAAGCGGCAGCAGTCGGAAATTCTTTTGCTTCGGCAGAGGCGTATTTTAGGTCCCAAGATGGCCTAAAAACACTGGCTGGCTGGGTTTAATGCTGATAATTCGACCTTGGTAGTCGAATCGTAACGTACCAATATCTTTTGTCAAAGGACTGTCATGGGGCGCAAGTTTGCGTCGAATTTGAACGACGTTGTTTGTTCTTGGGAAGTAGCTTTGGAGACTGCCGAATCGTTTAAGTTCGCAAACGCACCTTTGGGCTTGCCGATGAAATGAGTCTTTGATTAATGAGCCGATGCTTGACATACCTCGAATCATTAGGGAATTATTCCATCAATGACAGTGATAACCGGGCTTCGGCAGAGGCACTGTCGAAACGTACACAACCGACGGGGCAGTGTTGTCTGAACTGACCAAAATATGAACTCAATCGCGCATCTTACACCGCAACAACTGCGAAATGCCGCAGACCTTCAGGAACGAATTCTCTCGCTTGAAAATGAGCTCCAAAGCCTTCTTGGCGCGAGCTCTGAAGGCTTTTCGGAACGGTCGACAAAGCGACGCCGACTCAGTCCTCAAGGACTCGCGAACATTCGTGCAGGTGCTCGAAAGCGATGGGGTTCCTCTAGAACAAGCCCAGTCGGTGCCGGGCGTCGACGCAAAGGCAAAATGTCCGTGGCCGGTCGGGCACGGATAGCGGCGGCATTGAAGGCGAGGTGGAGGGCGGCAAAAAGGGCCGGACGGAACGCGCTGTAGTAACGCAAGGGCAAGTTGACGCTGGCTGCGGCACACGTTGATGCCCGTTCGCGAAGTATTCACTACCCGTGAGCTCTGGTGCGCGGCGCCTCTCTTTTTCCTTCGCGGTCGATTCCGGCGTTTTACCGGGCACTCGTAACACCCGTCGTCCTCTCCGCGCCTAAGCGCGAATGGTCGTGCTAATGAACCCGTCGTCGGCGCGATAGCGCCTCATCCAGAACCAGTCCCCCCAACGTGTCGGCGCGTAAAGGACAATCGGACTGGGCGGCCGACATACTTCTTTTTGGTTAAAGGACAACGGGTAGGTGTCCGATAACCCGATAGCCGAAGGAAAAAGAAGTATGTCGGGCGGTAGCCGACGACACGTTGGGGGAGCTAGTGGTGCGGTGGTTAAGCCGGAAAAGTCGAAAAGTGATGGGCGTTAGCCCCTACAAACCATGTTTGTAGGCCGTAAAATCACAGCTTGATTTGGTGGACTGCAAGTTTACTCCGTTTCCCTTTGAAAACGAGTTGGAGAAGCAGTTTGTTTATCCCGCCTAATTTGATAAAATCAATAATAAAAATCCCAACGCCGAGCCGCGTAGACGGGGTAAAACATGAACAACTTCACACACGACCCACGGGAGCATATCTCGGAGCTTCAAAGCCAGATGGGCGAAGGCTAAAGCTGCACATGCTCCTTCATAAAAGGGGCGTGTGCAGGCCGAAGAGGAAATCCAAAAATCCCGCCGCGGAGGTCATTGCTGAAATGTCATAGTTCAGCATTCGGCTGAGCTTAGTTTTCGTTTGGTACTGGGCTCTGTTCTGTTTCGGGGAATCCGTTGGACGTGACCCTTGGTGTGCCAGGTAGTTGGCGTCGCCAGCGTGCCGGTTGTAACGGTCTTCTTCAATTACTGCGGCTGCTCCCAATGCCAGTACGTTGCAATCCTGGTTCGGTGTGGTAAGCTGTTCTACCAGAGGGGTGTAAGTTTGCTCGCGAACAAATCCCGATTGCTGAAACACGGGTTCGAGTTTCTTAACGTCTGACAGGCTATCTCGGAGAGAGCGCCGATTTCTCAGCTACTTGAGAAATCGAGCGCTTTTTGTCGGGTTGGTGGCGACCATTGGAGAGTCGAGGTTCCGACCTTCAACGAAAGGAGTAAGCATGCGTAGTAATTTCTTCGACGATCTGGCAGTGGGAGACGTGTCCCGGATTCCCCTGCGCAAAATCAAGTTACGGACGGAAATCAGCTTCAACTTCAGGACCGGCAAAATGAACATTAGGAAATTCTGGTCCACAAGGAGAAAAAAGCGACTGGGCAGAAGAAGGTGTGAAGCATGAATGCACGCCTCTCCGTGACTTGCGGACGGAACTATTGTTTGTTCCGTCCTTTTTATCAGACCCGCTCCATCAGGGGGCTGGGGATTATGCCACGGGGTCGCAACTTGACCCAGAGCCTTGCGAATGGACCCTATGCGTAACCTTCAAAACGTATTACGGAACTGAAGATCTATCTCTCAAGACCGAAGTTGAGCCAGGCACCCGGCTCGCTGACTCCCCGGCTGAGAATCCTAATGCCTTTTTCTTTAGTTATTTCGCCTACTTTCGTCGCCCGAAATCCTAATTCTTTGGCGCGACCCAAAACAGTTTTTTCATTGGGCGTTACGATCAAAAGCCCTTGGCCCATGTTCCAGGTACGATAGGCCTCGCGATCATTAATTTCACACTTCTGCTGCACGAATCGCATAATCTCCGCGGGTTCGTAGAGGTTATCCAGTGTTGCTCCTAAACCCGTTGCATACAATAACCTTGCGAGTTTCCCTGGAACACCGCCTCCGGTTACATGGGCGGCGCCTGTAATGTCACCTGTTGGTTCGCCCGAATATCCTCCCGTGAGGTCCACAAGCAGCCTAGTGTAGATTATGGAAGGTTCGAGCACCCAAGTACCGAGCGGTTTCCTTTTAAAGCTGTGGTTGTGCCAATTTTGTCCGTATGTCTCGGAGAACACTTTCCGGACTAGTGATATACCGTTTGATCTAAACCCGCGCTCCATGGCGGCTATGATTGCGTGTCCGGTTCGGATTCGATTTCCGGACAGGAGACGATCCCGGCGAGCAATCCAAAATACTGCACCGCCCCAATTATAGGCGTTTGGACCGAAACCTTGCACACGGCCGCCTAGTTCTGCAATTTCACCGTTCATCACGGCTACCCTCGACCTTTTCGCGGCCTCAATCATACCACTGGCAAGTTGCTTTACGACATCAAGTGATATACGGCTACAATCTAGGATGCTCCCGAAAAGGGCTGGTTCCGCACCTCTAACAGCGGCATCGTCACAAACCATCGCAAAGAGGTCGTGCGCGATCGTGGCGTGATAACGCATTCGTTCCGCTATTTCGATTTTGGTTCCAACACCATCAAAGTTTAGTCCGACGAGAGCGTTCGCAAAACGCCCTGCGTCCACAGACCTAACACCGGCGAAAAACTCTGCTGGCGTCTCCACAAAGCCAGGCAAATCGCGACGGTAGTCCCAAGTGCGGCGACTGGCCTCATACATGATCCTCGAGGCACTGTCACCGACGTCGATGTCAACTCCAGCTGCTTTGTAATTCAATGCGCTCATAAGATCGCCGCCTCTTGGCATACCGTAAGCAAAAACTCCGAAATTTCCTGAAAACTATCAAACTTCAGCGGGACAACATTCCGTGACCTAACGGCATCGATCACTTGTGGGTCGACCCCAGGGCCGAAAAACCAGTAGCCAGTGTATCGAGAACGCCCAATTTCCGGAACGACTTTAACGAGCAATGGGCCAAAAATCGGGTCGTTGCCGGACAGTCCGATAAACAAGATTTCCTTGCTTCGAAGAATCTGCACCGTTTGAACAACTCGGAGATCACTTTCAAAATGTGCTATGGTCTCGTCGTATGAATATTGGCTGAAAGTAAGTTTCTTACTGAATTCCGAGCTCGGCGAATCCTTTGGCAGATATCCGTGCGGATGGAACACCGTAACATCAACATCCTTTCGTAGCATTGGGAATTCTGTAACAATCTGAGTTGTGAAACCATGAAGCCCTAAGTACCATTGGAGCATGTTATCAAAGTTGAAATTCAACACCTCGGCAATGCTTCCCCGGCGCGACCCCATAAGCAAGGCACCCAATGAAAGCAGCAGATCCTGCTTGAGGACAACAGAGTAGCGATTCCTTGACATCTCCGTAGGGAAGGTGTCCTCCAGCAACAATCGGTTCAGCCGAAAACCTGTTGCTCCGTGTTGGATAGCACCGCGAGTTTCTTCGGACAGTACAACGCCTTCAAACAGAGTTGGATCACTGTAGAGTGAAGTGTCCCGAAGGATGCGGTTAAGTTCCACTAAAACAACCGATTGAAGATGGTCAGAGGTTAACATGGAGTTCTCCAAAAGGGTTTGGGTTGAAGGAGAGAATTGACCTCTCAAGAGCCTGACAAGAGGATGATTGTCATTTCGGAATCTTGCAGTTAGCGCCGGGAGGTCTTTGAAATCAGGGAAGGTAAGAACGGCGGATGCACCGGTGCGCTCGTACAAAGCATCACGAACTGTAGTGAGGTAATTCGAGCCGAGTGTTGTTTCAACTCGGTCCACCAAGAAACGGAGGTTTGTGCTTGGAGTGTCTTTTGAAACCTTTTCTTTAATTGCAGCCTTATCCAGGCAGCGCTGGACGAGCTCATACCACAGGGGCAATCCGAGTCCAGCGGAGGCGCCTGCGCCGACCGCAAGAGCTAAGGACCCAAGACGAAGGCTCTGGGCGATTACGGACGCGGCGATTTCTCGATTGGATTCTATGGACCTAATGTCAAAAAGCTTTTCAGTTTTCATTGTCTTCATCCTCGGCCTCTGGTTTTTTGAAAGTAGGGAAGGCCGCCTCCTCGAATAAGGTCATTTCGAACAAATATCGTAGGACCGTTCCAAGCAGAGGTAAATTGGCGGTACCTTCATTCACAAAGAATTTGAGATGCCCTGCCCTGTGAAAGGATACATGTAATCGCGTGTCAACGTCGGGATTATAGAAAAGCATCCGGACAATTTGAGGCTTGTAGCGGATACCCTTAGCACGTAAAGAAGTTTCGATTTCGTGAAGAGTGTTACAGCGGGCAACATTAGTCCCTGCGACACGAAAGGCCGACGCTTGCGGATCTCCGTAAACCGCGCATTTAACCTCTTTCAGAGTAATTGCGCCCTGTAGATCCTCCCCCGCCTCGATTTTCTCGATGAGCGGCTGAAGCGTCACCCGCCAATAGGTCACATTCTTGCCGCGGCTTATTTGTTCAAAGGCAGGGTACAATTTCCGTGCCATCGTCATTAAGGGCAAAATAATCAGGAAAAAGTTGGGCTTCGTTATGGAAAGTTGTGCGAAAAAAATGGTGTACCGAAAGGAAAAGCGCTTCTTATCCCACTTTCGCCGGCAGGCATCTCGGTCGGCTTCGTTGGTGGTAAAGTCTTGCTCCGTGTAAAAGAATCGATGTTCGGCCTTAAAATCTCGCGCGGAGCCCGTATGGGGCTCACCACTACTGACTCCGCTTTGGAAAAAAAGATCCGCCACATCTCCAAAAGATCGGATCGTCGGGGAGCTAAACAATATGGCTCTGAAATCACGATCGTGGACAAAAGGACAATCTTGATCTAAGAATTTCATGGTTTGCCTTTCTGTCGGAGACATTCGCTACAAGCGAGAAAGAACCAGGCATCGGCATGCATATCTTCTACACTTGTGGGCTCCTTTGCTAAGGCGCGGCGGAGACGGTCTGCTGTAAAGGCTATTGGGCTGACCAACTGAATCTTTTTGAATTCGGCAGTCTGTAAGGAATAATGATATTCGTTTGAAACTTCCTCTGCGTTCTCGTCTTCGTACAATTCCGCATGTATGTGAGAAGAGCACAGGAACTTCTGGACCATGTCGACGATTGGAAGTGCGTTGATGAAGCGAAAGTATACTGCGTTTCGCGATCGCTCATTCTCTAGCAAAGAAAGGGCACTCTGGATGAGAGGTGATGGAACAGCCGCCTTTTGATTAAAGTCCCGTAGCGTGCTGGTGAAAGCATCGCACACGGCTTTAAAACGAGACTCAGGCTGTCCAGAATGCTGGGATGCAAGAGCCAGAAGGCTTCTCCAAACGTAATTCTGCACATCGTCGAGCACGACCGGCACTGGAAGCCAGGACTGCCACAAAAGCCCGAGGTAGGTCTGAGCCTTTGCATTGTAGAAATAGTTAAAGTCGAGTACATGCACGAAAATCTCATGTATCTCGCGGTTGTACTTGGTGAATTCAACTGCCAGCTCGCGCGTGTCGGGATAGTCCCGGGCGTTACGAATTCTGAACTTTCCGGTCTTCAGTTGTTCTTCTAGGACCGGCTGAAGTCGCCAATGGTTCGCAAAATAGGCGAGCACAAGAAAGCAAAGGCTGTCCAGGAAGCTGTGAGGTAATGGCCCTTCTGGTTGAGAGTCAACATAAATATAATAGCGTTCAATAATAGCGCCGAGCGGCTCGGAGCCTGGTTCATCGCTTCGATCTGAGAAGATTGCCGCCAATAAACCTCGGACGTGGGAATGCATCATTTCATGCGTGAATGTCATCAAGCTCCAAGGTGCGGTGCAAGCGCTGGTCAGCACTTGAAGTGCTGCCGTGATTGCAAATTCTGACTCTCGAAAACCAAGCCGGCCGCTGAAGTAGACGAGGTTGGCTTTTTTGTAACTTTTCGTCACCCTCGTGATCTCCGTGTCTACGGACCACCTCGCGTCTGTCCATTTCTTTACTTCTTCATGATGGTCATCAGGAAAGATTTGAACACCCAAACCAGGTAATTTATGAAACTCCTGGGAAATAACATCATCGACAGGGTAGTCTTGGAATATTGCTTCAATGAAGCGTGAGAACGCCGATAACGCGCGATACGCAGAACCTATACCCAAGAAGGAAAACGTTCTAGTCTGGCAGTCGGATTCGAATAGGGGAATTGTGCCCGAAAATGCCTGGGAGATGACATAGGCAAGTGAAGAATTAATCTGCACTAAGTGCCCAACACGCTGATGCTTCATCTTCTGTCGTTTGATCGCGTCGCTTCGAATCGCGGTTAGAGTGGCTCCCGAAAAAGACTTTGGGGGCTGGGAATGGAGGTTATAAAGAAAGCGAAGTTCCGCGATGATGTCCCGAGTCGCAGTGGCCAAGCGCTTATACAATTCGAGATCACGTGGTATGAATTGCGCTGAAAGACGTACGGCTGTGGTTAGGCAATGCTTGAGCTCACAAATAACCGCGCAAATGTCTGCATCGAAGCCCGACTCGTCGATACTGAAGTCTGACTGCTCAAAAGCACTTGGTTTTGAGAAAAAGGGCTTCGTCTGTTTTATTTTTGCTTTCTCCACTTTCCAGACTTCGTAAGCACGAAGTCCGCAATCGGCAGTTTGCTCAATGATTTGTTTTACCAGGTTAATGTCTTTCGCAAATACAATGAGGGAACAAAGTCCGTGGCTGAACCATAAGTGACCTTGCTTTTTTTCGTCTAACGTCTTGACAAGGGAAGCGATTGCCGAAAATGGTCGATCAAAAACGAAGAACGAAACAACGTAATTGTCCTCGTTCTTTGGAATGAAAAAGTGAGTTCTGGCGACCGGGAAAAGTGGGCTAATGCGGTATGGTTCCACCGACGACGCACAATGCTTATCCAACTCGGGGCTGCTAAAAATTAAGAGTCTCTTTTCGGATCGTCTACGTTCCAAGCAAAGGTAAATGGTGTTCACCTTTTCTTCTTGGCGCGTATCGCCTTGATTGAGAATTTGCCAGATTTGAAATCGGCGATGATCCTCGTACGGAGGGCAATTTTGCGGCGTCGGATCAAGGAGCGTGCATTCTCGATCCCTCTTCCGGTTGAACGCGATTCAGAATAGCCGTGGGAGTCGCGTTCGTACATTGATTCAGGCGCTTCCGGAACCCCACCGAACACAAAAAGCTCGTAAGTTCGAATTTCTCTCAGGCGCTCAATTGAATTCATGGCACGGGATCGCTCAATTTTCAGGCCAGCAGTAGGGTCGAAAAGAGCGAGGGAATATATCAAGAGCCAATCCGTCCGCAAGCAGCAAAGCAAAAAGTATTGCAAATGAACTGACGGCGAAGACCTTCGACCCTTGGGGGAGGTGCTCCGGCAGGGGTAAGGGGGTCGGGGATCGCCCCTCGCCGCCACGCACACGCACGGAAATAGCCCCGCCAGTGCGCGGGGCCTTCCAAGACGAGGAGAAGTCCTCAATCGCAGAACCGACGGGCCTGTCTTCAAGCCTGTCCTCCAATTCCGCCAGGCGGCCGTAGATGCGGGATTCCGCGGCATCAATCCGCTCCTCCAGCCGCTCAAAGCTGCGGGCGATGGAGACGTCCATGTCGTCGGCGTTCTTGTAAAGAATTCGCTCGATCGATTCCAGGTCTTTTTGGTCTAGGGACATGTGATATAGTGGTGGCTGTTAATGCAAGCCGGCGACTATGCGGCTTTGCCGGGAAGGCCGCGGCGGCGGCTCTCTCCCTGGCGGATCACTTTGGCGACCTTTTGCCCGGCGGTGATGCCATTGCGGTAGCTTTCGAGGATTTTTCCCGAGACCCATCGAACGATGGCTGCGGTATCCTCGCTCCCTTCGAGCTTCCTTTGAAGTTCCGCTTCGAACTGGATATACGTCATTGAGGTTTATTGTTGGCTGATAATCGTTCGACCTTTATGCGTGGCGGCCAGTGAAGCCGCTCTGCCCTCTCGGAATGCCCGTGCGAAGTCACAGGCGTAACGAGCGCGGTGGAACGCCTTCGACCGGGCCGGGCTGGAACGACCTTGACCGGACGGTAAAATGAAGAGAGTGCGGCG